>ERZ839823.6-NODE-6-length-365828-cov-13.147263_pt1 | contig 365828 bp, 307 predicted proteins | sample MGYA00519862_ERZ839823 | MGnify/ENA primary metagenome ERZ839823 (study PRJEB31850, sample SAMEA3708853) | human gut metagenome | biome: human gut; feature: human-associated habitat; material: faeces | place: China | collected 2014 ...
GAGCGCCACCTTGCCAAGGTGGAGGTAGCGAGTTCGAGTCTCGTAATCCGCTCCATCGGGCACTTTGTATTCTACATTGTGCCCATTCTTTTCCCGGCACCATAGCCAAGTGGTAAGGCAGAGGCCTGCAAAGCCTTTATGCCCCAGTTCAAATCTGGGTGGTGCCTCCAATAAAGCGGCAAGTCTTTATGAGACCTGCCGCTTTTTCTTTGCAATTTCATCTGTCTGTTTTCACTTTCCCGGTACACCTGCGCCGGGATTTTTTGCTTTTATTTGGAAAGTGGGGAAGTGCTGCGCAAAAAGATGGACGGTAGCGTTCTCGTCTCTCCCGGGTGGGAAGTTACAAACAAAAAGAAAAGGTACCAAGGAAAATCCTTGATACCTTTTGGCGCAGAAGGAGAGACTCGAACTCTCGCGCCGGTTGCCCGACCTACGCCCTTAGCAGGGGCGCCTCGTCACCAACTTGAGTACTTCTGCATACTGTGTTGTAACTTGTGCTAAACCGCTGTCAAGTTTTATCATCAAAGAGCCATGCTCCTTGTGTGATACCGAATGGCGGAGAGAGTGGGATTCGAACCCACGGTGCCTTGCGACACGACGGTTTTCAAGACCGCTCCGTTATGACCACTTCGGTACCTCTCCGTTTGTGCTTTGATATAATAGCATACCCGGGCGGGCCTTGTCAAGCAAAAAAGTGAAAAAACACCGTTTGTGACAGGGCAGAAAAGTTTTTTCAAAAAATGGAAAAAGGGTGTTGAAATTTCCAAACAGATGTGTTATAGTATTTGCACGCGATGAGAAAGCCGTTCAGGCACATGCGCAGGTGTAGTTCAATGGTAGAATGTCAGCTTCCCAAGCTGAACACGAGGGTTCGATTCCCTTCACCTGCTCCACGGAAAATATAGAGGTATAGCTCAGTTGGTTAGAGCGCTCGCTTCACATGCGAGAGGTCGTGGGTTCGAATCCCTCTATCTCTACCATATAACCGTCTTGCACTGCAAGGCGGTTTCTTCATATTTGCAGATAAAGGACGATGCGTTTTGCGGAACAGAACATTTGACCTGTTCAAATGGGCAGCGGCGCTGTTTGTGCTGCTGCTCCATGTGCCGTTTCCCGGCGATGTAGGTGGCACGGTGCGTATGTTTGCCCGGTGGGCGGTGCCGTTTTTCTTTATGGTATCCGGCTATTTTACATACGGTGCGGTGCAGCGAGAGGATGCCGGTCGGCTGGTGCGTCGCATGCGGCGACTTTTGAGCATTTTTGTTCCGGCGGCCGGATTTTACGCGCTTTGGTGTTGCTTTTTGCTTAGCGACAAAACCCCGGCGGCCTTTTTTAAGAGCCATTATGCGATGAAAAATGTGGTTTCGTTCTTTCTGCTGAACAACACGCAATCCAAGCCGCACCTGTGGTTTATTCCGGCGCTGATTTACTGCTACGGCGTGGTGCTGCTTTTGATGAAAATGCACAAAACCCGCTGGTTGCGGTGGGCGCCGCTGCTGCTGTTGGTGCCGCTGGTGCTTGGTGAAGTGGCGGTGGGTATGCTCCACCGGGAGGTGGCTGCCCAGTACAGCCGAAATGCTTGGTTTACCGGTTTGCCCTGTTTTGCGTTGGGTCTGCTGTTTAAGGAAGCAGAGACGCAGATCAAGCGCCTGGGTCGCAAGTGGCCGGCGCTTGGTGTGTTGGTGGGCTTAGTACTGTCTGTTTTGGAATATCGGTATTTGAACGATAGCGCCGATTTGTATTTAGGTCCTTTGGTGGCTGCGGTCAGCTTGTTTTTGCTGGCCCAGAATGTGACTTGCACCTGGGAAAATCCCTTTGTGCTGTACGCCGAGGGGTCTGCGTTGGCGATCTACATTTTGCACCCGGCGCTGCGGAACCTGGCCCAGCGGCAACTGCTGCCCTGGTGGGGTGTGCGCGGCATGGCGGCAGATTGGCTGTTGCCGGTACTGACCTTGGCACTGGCGCTGCTGGCTGCGGGAATCTGGATGTGGCTTAAGGGCCTTTGGAATAAACGAAAAACCCGGCAAGTGACGGCTTGACCGGGCGTGTAAAAAGAGAGAAGAGGAAGCAATATGAAAAGTGAGAAAGGCCAAAGCCTGGTGATGGTGGGCGTGGCGCTGTTTTTACTGGCAGGGCTGTGCCTGTATCTCGGTTTATCCCAGCCGAAGATCTCCTCCGGCGTGCTGGTTGAAACACCGACGACAGCGGTGCAGTCCGGTACCACGACGCGGTCGGCTGCCGCCACCGTTGGTCGATCCGCTGCAAGCAGAACGGCAACGGCTGCACAAACCACCGCTTCCGGCAACGCGGGCACAGTCAGCTACCCGGTGAACCTGAACACGGCTACTTTTGAGGAATTGACCGCCATTCAAGGTATCGGTGACCAAAGAGCGGCGGCGATTTTGGCGTATCGGGAGCAGATTGGCAAATATACTTCTGTGGAACAGATCAAAGATATTCGCGGTATCGGTGACGGGCTGTATGCCAAGATCGCACCGTACCTGACCGTATGAACCCGGCACTGGAGCGGGTGCTGCGTTGGTTCTTTCCCCGTCGTTGCGCTCTGTGCGGCACGGTGGTGGCGCTGGATGAACCCCTTTGCCCGGATTGCCAAAAGGTGCGTCCCATTGCCCGGCCCAAGTGCCTGCTGTGCGGTCGCTCCAAGAAAGACTGTACCTGCAAGGGTAAGCACCATGAATACGCCGGGGTCACCGCGCCTTTTGTGTATCGGGACAGCTTGGTGACGGCTATTCATAACTTGAAGTTTTACGATTTTCCCATGCTGGCGGACTATATGGGCGACTGTATGGCTGCCGCTGTGCGAGTGGATTTCGCCGATGTGGCCTTTGACTATGTGGCAGCTGTGCCCTTGGGCAGGCGCCGCCGCAGAAAACGCGGTTATAATCAAGCGGAACTGCTGGCCCGCCAAGTGGCAGGGGCGTTGCATATTCCCTATGCGGATCTGCTGGAGAAGGTGCGCAACAATCCGGCGCAACGCAAGCAGAACGCCCGCAGTCGGCGGGTGAATGTGTACGGCGCGTATGCGGTGATCGACGACAGCGCGCTATGGGACAAGACCGTCCTGCTTATCGACGATGTAAAGACCACCGGCGCTACGCTGAACGAATGCGCCAAAATGCTGCGTATGCACGGCGCCAAGGCGGTATATGCGGCAACGGTGGCTATTGCGTAGTCCGGATCATGCGCAAAAGGCGCGGCTTACCGTGCAATCGGGCGGCCGGTACGATTGGCATTGACAATCTGCGCCGGATTTGATATAGTGAAGTGAAATTGGTTGTTTAACCATAAATTTTAGATTATTTATTAACTGGAGGAATTCTTTTTGGACATACCCCTTGGGTGGCAACTTTTTATTCAGGTTGTTTTGATTGCGGTCAACGCCGTTTTTGCCAGCGCGGAGATCGCCATCGTTTCTATGAACGAGTTGAAGCTGGAAAAGCTGGCAGAGGACGGCAACCGCAGAGCGAAGCGGCTGCGTAAGCTGACGGAAAAGCCGGCGGGCTTTCTCGCCACCATTCAGATCGCCATTACCCTGTCCGGCTTTTTGGGCAGCGCCTTTGCGGCGGACAACTTTTCCGATGTGATTGTGCGCTGGTTGGTGGACGATTTGGGTGTGCAGATCAAAGAAAGCACGCTGAATACCATTGCCGTGATCGTCATTACCATCATTCTGTCTTATGTGACTCTGGTATTTGGCGAACTGGTGCCCAAGCGGGTGGCAATGAAAAAGACCCAGCAGATCTCCCTGGGTGTGTCCGGGCTGATCTATGTGTCCTCTAAATTCTTTGCCCCGCTGGTGTGGTTGCTCACTGCCTCTACCAACCTGGTGCTGCGCATTCTGCGCATTGACCCGAATGGGGACGATGAAGAGGTGTCGGAAGAAGAGATCCGTATGCTGGTAGATGTGGGCGGTCAAAAGGGTATTTTTGACAAGACCGAGCAGAAGATGATCGTCAATGTTTTTGAGTTTGACGACAAGGACGCCGGTGAGTTTTCTACTCATCGCAAGGATATTCAGGCGCTGGATATTGACGACGATGTGACCACCTGGGAGAAAGTGATCTCCGCCAGTACCCATAGTCTGTACCCGGTGTTCAAGGGCTCTATCGATAATGTGGTGGCCGTGCTGGATTCCAAAAAGTTCTTCCGTATTGCCGACAAGACTCGCGCTGCGGTGAAAAAGGACGCTTTTGTGCAGCCTATTTATGTGCCGGAGACCATGAAGATCGATGTGCTCTTTGAGCTGATGCAAAAGAGCCACAATCACTTTGCCGTAGTGCTGGATGAGTACGGTGGCACGGTGGGTATTATCACCATGAACGACCTGCTGGAACAGCTGGTAGGCGATCTGGATAACGACCAGGAGCTGCCCAACGCCCAGCCGGATGTGGTGCCTCTGACTGACCGCTCCTGGAAGATCAAGGGCGGCGTGTCCCTGGACGATGTGGCGGAGTTGACCGGTCTGGAGCTGCCGGTGGATACTTACGAAACCCTCAGCGGCTACATTTTCGGCCTGTACTGCACCATTCCCAAGGATGGCAGCAAGTTTGATGTGGAGACGGAGGACCTGGAAATTCAGGTGCTGGATGTGCGTAAGCACACGGTGGCTTCCTGTATTTTGACGCTCAAGGAAAAAGATGAGGCGCAGCCACAGGAATAATGCACAAAAAGTGCGGCAAGCTGTACGAACAGTTTGCCGTATTTTTTTGATTTTTCTGCTGCGTGCGTATTGCAAATGATAGGGGAATACTGTAAAATTAAGATAGAAAATAAGACAGAAAAGATGAAGGAACTGCCTATGGATATCGCCAGACAAAAGGAGATCGCACAAACTGTGACCGCAGGCAAGGCCGTATTGGGTATGGAGTTCGGCTCCACCCGCATTAAGGCTGTGCTGCTGGATGCGCATAATCGGATCATTGCCCAAGGTCACCACCTGTGGGAGAATCAAATGGTGGACGGTTTGTGGTCTTACAGCCAGGAAGCTGTGATCGCCGGCATGCAGGACTGCTATGCCGCCTTGGCAGCAGATGTAAAGGCGGTTTGCGGTGCGGAGTTGACCCATCTGGCAGGGGCGGGGATCAGTGCCATGATGCACGGTTATTTGGCCTTTGACAGTAGCGATCGGCTGCTGGTGCCCTTTCGCACCTGGCGCAACACCAATACCGGCGCTGCGGCGGAAAAGCTGACGGCGCTGTTCAACTTTAATATTCCCCTGCGGTGGAGTGTGGCCCATTTGTACCAGTGCGTGCTGGACGGAGAGTCGCATTTGCAGCAGCTTTCATCCATGAATACCTTGGCCGGGTATGTGCACTACTTGCTTACCGGTCGGCGGGTATTGGGTGTGGGCGATGCCGCCGGTATGTTCCCCATAGACCCGGCTACCGGGCAGTATGACGCAAAAATGCTGGCAGCCTTTGACCGGCTGGTGGCGGACAAGAACTACCCTTGGACTTTGGCGGATTTGCTGCCGGAGATTTTGCCGGTGGGTACGCCCGCAGGCACCCTGACCCCGGCTGGGGCGGCGCTGCTGGATCCTAGCGGTACCTTGCAGCCCGGCGCGGTCTTTTGCCCCCCGGAGGGGGACGCGGGCACCGGTATGGTGGCCACCAACAGCGTAGCGCCCGGCACCGGGAATGTGTCTGCCGGCACTTCTGTTTTTGCTATGGTGGTTCTGGATCGGCCTCTTGCCCGGGTGCACCGGGAAATTGATATGGTTACCACCCCTTGCGGTCACCCGGTGGCAATGGTGCACGCCAATAACTGTTCGTCCCAGGTGAATGTGATTGCCGGTTTGCTGCGGGATTTTGCCGCTGCTATGGGGCAGCCTGTGCCGGACGGCAAGATCTATGAATTTTTGTTTAACAGCGCTGTGGACGGTGCGCCGGATTGTGACGGGATTGTTACCTACGGCTACACCTCCGGCGAGAGTATTTTGAATTTGGACGCCGGGCGACCGTTGACGGTGCGTCGGGCAGACAGCACGGTGAATTGGCCCAATCTGATGCGCAGCAACCTGTGCGGTGCCTTGGCGGCGCTGAAAGTGGGTATGGATATTCTGACTCGGGACGAGCAGGTGCCCTTGCAGCGAATTTACGGCCACGGCGGGTTCTTTACCACCCCGCAGGTGGGGCAGCGGCTGCTGGCCTCCGCTTTGGCGGCACCGGTTACTGTGATGGAGACAGCCGGTTCCGGCGGCCCCTGGGGTATGGCGCTGCTGGCGGCATATATGCTGCAGCGGCAGAACGGAGAGCGTTTGGCTGCCTTCCTGGAGCGGCAGGTATTTGCCTGCTGTCAAACGGTGACGGTGGAGCCTACGGCGCAGGATGTAGCGGATTTTGACGCCTATATGCAAGCATTTCACGCAGCCCTGGACTTAGAGCGCCGGGCAGCGGAGGGAGAATAAAAGCAGATGTTAGAAGCATTAAAAGAACAAGTTTACCAAGCCAATATGGATCTGGTGCGCTACAATTTGGTGGTGCTCACCTGGGGCAATGTGTCGGCCATCGACCGGGAACAGGGGCTGTTTGTCATAAAACCCTCCGGCGTGCCATATAGTGAATTGACCCCGGCGGATATGGTGGTCATGGACATGGACGGCAACCGGGTAGAGGGGGAGCTGAATCCCTCGTCCGACACCCCCACCCATTTGGCGTTATATAAGGCGTTCCAGGAGATCGGGGGCATTACCCACACCCATTCTTCCTGGGCCTGTGCGTGGGCGCAAGCCGGGCGGGACATACCGGCCTACGGCACCACTCACGCGGATTTTGCCTACGGCGACATACCCTGTGCCCGTGGTCTGACGGAGGATGAGGTCAACACGGCGTATGAGGCCAATACCGGTGGGGTGATCGTGGAAGAGTTCCGCCGGCGCGGACTGGACCCAGGGGCGTTCCCCGGTGTGCTGGTGCAGCGCCACGGCCCCTTTACCTGGGGCAAGAGCGCGGCTGCCTCTGTGGAGAACGCGCTGATCTTGGAAGAAATTGCCAAAATGGCCAGCCGTACCGAGCGCATTGCCGGGGAGCGGCCCATTGGAATTGAATCTTACCTGCTGGATAAGCATTACCTGCGCAAGCACGGTGCCAATGCTTATTACGGGCAGAAAAAATAACAGAAAAGAGGAGAGTTCTTATGAAAAAACTGTTTAGCCTGACCTTGAGCCTGCTGATGCTCATTGCCTGCTCCATGGGTACGGTGTCTGCCTTTGCGGCAGAGGGAGAGGAACCGGCCCCCGTGGACCTGCGGGACTGCACAGTGACCTTGCAGTACGCTTCTACTACCTACACCGGCAAGGCTCTGCGCCCCTCGGTGAAGGTGCAGTATAACGATATTGCCCTGATCCAGGGGCAGGATTACAAGGTACAGTACAGCGCCAATACCGCCTGCGGCACCGCCCAGGTGAAGTTGACCGGCACCGGCGATTATACCGGCGCGGTGAGCCGCAGCTTTAAGATTCTGCCCGGTCGGGTGACCGGTATGTCTACCAGCCGGACCACCACCACCATTACCATGAACTGGAAGCAGGTACCCGGCGCTGCCGTGTATCGGGTGTATCAGTCTACCTCTGCAAACGGCAATTACAGCAAGGTTGCCACTGTCAGCGGCACCAAGGCCAAAATCAGCAAGCTGTCTGCCGGTAAAAAATACTACTTCAAGATTGCTGCCTGCGGCAAAAAGGACGGCTCCTACGCCGGTCCCCTTAGCGCGGTACTGAATACCGGCACCCGTCCCTCCACCGTGTCCATGAAGAGCGTGACCAAGTCCGGCACGAATTTGAAGATCAAGTGGAACAAGGTAACCTGCTCCGGCTATGAAGTGCGTTACAGCACGGATAAGAAGATGAAAAAGGGCGTTAAGACGGTGAAGATCACCAAGTCCTCCGCCACTTCCACTACCATCAAGAAAATCAAAAAGGGCAGTACATACTATGCCCAGGTACGGGCGTACCTGTCCTTTCCCAACAAGGTGTACAACGGCAGTTACAGCAAGGTGACCAGCTCCAGCTACTCCAACCTGTATGCCAGCTATTCTTCCAAGTATGTGAATAATAAGAACCGCACCACCAATCTGCGCATTGCCAGCAAGGCCATTGACGGCACCGTGATCCAGCCGGGACAGACCTTTTCCTTTAATAAAGTTGTAGGTAAGCGCACCAAGAGCCGTGGCTATAAAGAGGCCTATGTGTTCAGCGGCAGCGGCACGGTTATGGGCGTTGGCGGCGGTATCTGCCAGGTGGCTTCCACCATGTTTAATACCGCACTGCTTGCCAATGTGTCTATTGTGGAGCGGCACCAGCACAACCAGCGGGTTACCTATGTGCCCCTGGGTCGGGACGCAGCCATTATGTGGGGCTCTCAGAACTTTCGCTGGAAAAACAATACCGGTATGCCCATTAAGATCAAAATGAGCGTAAAGGACGGTACCATCTCCTGCAAGTTCTACACCAGCAAGGAGGCAAAGCCCAAAAAGGTGAGCCTGAAAGTGAGCCAGCGCGGCAAAAACTTTACCTTGCGCCGGTATGTAGGCGGCAAGGTGAATTACACTGCAAAGTCTAAATACTAATAAAAAACGGCTATACCGATTTTTCGTCGGTATAGCCGTTTTTTCGTCCGCCTGTTCGTAGTAGAATAGGGGAGCGATTATTTGTGTTTGGTGTATTCCTGCACCGCCAAGGCATCGCACCGCTCGTTATAGGGGTGGCCTGCGTGGCCCTTGACCCAGTTAAAGGTGACGGTGTGGGTCTGCAATAGGGGCAGCAGCTGCTGCCACAGGTCAACATTCAGCGCCGGTTTGCCGTCTGCCTTGCGCCAGCCCTTGCGCTGCCAACCGTAAACCCAGCCCTTGGTTACCGCGTCGCACACATATTTGGAGTCGGTGGTCAGGGTCACCAGGCAAGGTTCTCGCAAGGCTGCCAGGGCACGGATCACCGCCGTCAGTTCCATACGGTTGTTGGTGGTTTCCGCTTCAAAGCCGCTCATTTCTTTTTCCGTACCGTTATACACCAGTACAGCGCCCCAGCCGCCTTTGCCCGGGTTGCCGGAGCAGGCACCGTCGGTATAAATGCTCACTTTTTTCATAAATATTACCTCGCCGGGATATTTTAGCACGCTTTGTGGCAATAATCAATACAGCGTGGCAAAATCCGTACACCGGTCCGGGGCCACTTGACATTTGGCGTTATTTATTTTATGATATATGCAATTTGTGATGTTCGGAAAACTATATTTAATAGGAGGAATCAAATCAAATGATCAATCAGAATAAGTCTGACGGTAAGGCTGCTTCCGGAAAACGGAATTCCAAGAAGCGCTACACATACCGCAGACCGGTAAAGAAAGGCGCTCCGCGGCAGAAAAAGCCGGAGGAGTCTGTTCATATTGCATTTTTAGGCGGTATGAATGAGATCGGCAAGAACATGACGCTTTATGAATACAAGGACGATATGTTCATTGTGGACTGCGGTCTGGCATTCCCTACATCGGATCTGCCGGGCGTGGACTTGGTGATCCCGGATTTTACCTATGTAGAAAAAAACAGACACAAAATCAAGGGCGTATTGGTGACCCACGGCCACGAGGACCATATCGGCGGCCTGGCATTCCTGCTCAAGCGGATCAATGTGCCCATCTATGCCACTAAGCTGACCATCGGCCTGATCCAGGGCAAGCTCAAGGAGCACGGCCTGCTGAACAAGGCCAAGCTGGTGGAAATTCGCCCCCGGGACAACATCACTCTAGGTGCCTTTAATATTGAATTTATCCATGTGAACCACTCCATTCCGGACGCAGTAGGTCTTGCCATCCGCTGCCCGGCAGGCGTGATTATCCAAACCGGCGACTTTAAGATTGACACCACCCCGGTAGACGGAGATATGATCGACCTGGCTCGCTTCGCCGAGTATGGCAAAAAGGGCGTTTTGGCACTGCTTTCCGATTCCACAAATGCAGAGCGCCCCGGCTATACCATGAGCGAGCGCAAGGTGGGCGAGAGCTTTGAGCAGCTGTTCCGCAAGGCACACAATAAGCGCATTGTGGTGGCGACCTTTGCTTCCAATATCCACCGCGTGCAGCAGATTATTGATGTGGCTCAGTCCAGAGGGCGTAAGGTGGCCGTGACCGGCCGTAGCTTGGAAAACTTGGTTCAGGTGGGCCAGGATCTGGGTTACCTGAATGTGCCGGAGAATATTCTCATTCCCATTGACGCCATTAAGCGTTACCCGGACGATAAACTGGTGATTATTACCACCGGTAGCCAGGGCGAGCCCATGTCCGCCTTGACTCGGATTGCCTTTGGCGAGCACCGCAAGGTAAATATCGGTCCCAACGACTATGTGATCATTTCCGCCACGCCCATACCCGGCAACGAGAAGATGGTGGGCAATGTGGTCAACGAGCTGATGAAGCACAATGTAGAGGTGATCTACGAAAAGATGTACGAGGTGCATGTCAGCGGCCACGCCTGTCAGGAAGAGCTGAAATTGATGATGGGTATTGTTAAGCCTCAGTATTTCATTCCCGTGCACGGCGAGCAAAAGCACCTGCAAAAGCACGCTGGGCTGGCTATGTCCATGGGCTATGATATGAAGCACATTTACCTGGGCAATATTGGTGAAAAGATCTCTCTAAGCAAGACGGAGATGAAACAGATCGAGACCGTGCCCGCCGGCGAAGTGTATGTAGACGGCTTGGGTGTGGGCGATGTGGGCAATATTGTTTTGAACGACCGTAAGCATCTGTCCCAGGACGGCATTATCATTGTGGTGGCCACCCTGGACGCGGAGACCGGTGATGTGGTCAGCGGCCCGGATGTAGTGTCCCGCGGGTTTGTCTATGTGAAGGAGAACGAAGACCTGATGAACAAGGCACGCGACCTGGCTTGCCATGTGATCTACGATTACTATGATGTGAAGGGTCGGGACTGGAACACTGTCAAGTCCAAGCTGCGGGATGAAATCTCCCACCTGATGTATGAAAAGACCAAGCGCAGCCCCATGGTGCTGCCCATTTTGATGGAGATTTAAGGAGAAGCGTATGAAAGTCATTTTGAAACAAGATGTAAAAGCGCTGGGTAAAAAAGGCGATTTAGTAAATGCCTCGGACGGCTACGCCCGCAACTTTCTCTTTCCCAAGGGGTTGGCGGTAGAGGCCAATGCCACCGCTATGAACGAGTTTAACTCTAAGGAAACGGCCAAGAAGTTCCACAAAGCCGAGGAAGTGAAAGCAGCCACCGCCGACGCACAGAAGCTGGAGGGCAAGACCTTTAAGCTAAAAGCCAAGGCCGGTGCCAACGGCAAACTGTTCGGCTCCGTCACTTCTAAGGATGTGGCGGCGCAGATCAAAAAGGATCTGGGCGTGGAGATCGACAAGCGTAAGATCGTGATGGACGATATCAAGACCTTTGGCACCGTACAGGCAGAAGTGAAAGTCTATGCCGGAATTACGGCAAAGATCTTTGTACAGGTGACCGAGGCGTAAGAGCCAAAAACCAACAAAAACGGTGATGAAAATGGCGGAAGCAACAACGACCGGCGGCGTGGCGCTGCCGTACAATTTAGAGGCGGAACAGAGCGTACTGGGCTGTATTCTGCTGAATTCCGGCTGTATGGAGGAGGTGCTGATGCACCTAAAGGCAGAGAGCTTTTATCTGCCTCAACACCGAGCCATCTTTGGCGCCATGCTGTCCATGTACACCTCTTCCCAGGCCAATATTGACCCGGTACTGATTGCCGATGTGCTGGCCAAAGAGGGACATTACGATGTGGCAGGCGGCAGGGAATACCTGGTGCAGCTGGCAAACAGTGTGCCCTCTACGGCTAATGTAGCCAGCTATGCCAAGATCGTGAAGGAGCAGTTTTATCTTCGAACCCTGATCCAAACGGCTCGGGAGATCATGGACGATGCGGCCAGCGGTGAGGGCGACGCCTCCTCTATCTTAGATGCGGCAGAGCAGAAGATCTATGATATTCGCCAGGGTAAGGACACCGGCGGCCCCACCAAGGTCAGCGAGGTGATCGTCAACGGCGTGTATGACCGCCTGGGCAAGCTCACCGGCGAGGACAAAGAAAAATATAAGGGCATTCCCACCGGCTTCGGTCTGCTGGATACTTACATTACCGGCTTGAATAAGTCGGACTTTATCCTGATCGGCGCCCGCCCGGCTATGGGTAAGACCAGTTTTGCCCTGAACCTGGCGTCCAATGTGTCCATGATGGCGCGCAAAAAGTGCGTGTTTTTTAGCTTGGAGATGACCAAGGAGCAGCTGGCAGAGCGTTTGCTGGCGTCCCAGGCCGGTGTGCCCAGCCATAAGCTGCGCACCGGCGAGCTGGACAACGACGAGTGGGTGCGCCTGGGCAATGCTGCCGGTCAGTTTAATGATGTAGAGTTGTATTTAGATGATACTTCTTCTATCACCGTGCCGGAGATCAAGTCCCGGGTGCGGCGTATGAAAGATGTGGATGTAATTATGATCGACTATCTGGGCTTGATCAAATCCGCCACCCGCAAGGAAAACCGTGTGCAGGAGGTGTCCGAGATTACCCGCCAGCTGAAAATGCTGGCTAAGGACCTGATGATCCCGGTGATCTGCTGTGCTCAGTTGGCCCGTAGTACCGAGGGGCGAGGCAAGAGCCATAAGCCCCAACTGTCCGACCTGCGAGAGTCCGGTTCCATTGAGCAGGACGCGGATATTGTGATGTTCCTCTACCGTGAGGACTACTATCGCAGCGAGGTGGATGAGGACAAGCAGGACGACATCGACGAGAACCATACGGAGTTGATCGTGGCCAAGAACCGCCACGGCGCTACCGGCTCCATTGAGATGACCTTTGATAAGGAATTCACCCGCTTCCGTGCGGTGGACAAGACAGCCAATGCATTCTGATTTGTTTGACCGGATTGACCGGACGGTAACGGAACACAATATGCTGTGCCCGGAGGACCGGGTGGTGGCAGCTGTGTCCGGTGGGGCGGACTCCATGTTATTGCTTCACTACCTGCTCAGCCGCAGGGAACGGTGGCAGCTGAAGATCACCGTTGCCCATGTGGAGCACGGCATTCGGGGCGAAAGCTCCCGGGCGGACGCTGCCTTTGTGCGGGATTTTTGCGCCCGGCAGCATTTGTCTTATTTTGAAAAAGCAATCGACGCACCCGGAGAGGCCAAGGCCGCCGGTATGGGCGTTGAGGCCTATGCCCGGCAAATGCGGTACGCCTTTTTTCAGTCGCTGGACTGTGATCGGATCGCCACGGCGCACACGCTTTCGGATTCGGTGGAGACCATGCTGTTCCGCTTGGCTCGGGGCACCGGGCTGCGAGGACTCACCGGTATTGCGCCGGTGCGGGGCAAGATCATTCGTCCGTTGCTGGACTGCACCGGAGAGGAAGTGCGGGCGGCATGCACGGCGCTGCATATCGACTATCGAATCGATGAGAGCAATGCCGATGAACGGTACAGCCGCAATGCCATTCGCCATACGCTGGTGCCGGATTTTGACCGGGTGCACCCGGGATTTATGCAAAATGCCGCCCGTACCTTGCAGAATTTGCAAGCGGATGAAGCCTATTTGCAGGCGCAGACTGCCGAACTTTTACAGGCGGCAAGAACTTTAAACGGTTTGCAAACGGCGGTACTTACTGCCGCACCGCTGCCCTTGCGCCGTCGGGCACTGACGGCGTTTTTAGAGCAAAACCGGTTTGGCGTGGATGCCCTCCACTTGACACAGTTGGACGAGTTGCTTGCGTCCGGCGGACGGCTGCAGCTGCCCGGCGGATTTGCCCATGTACAGCGTGGGGTGCTGACTTTGGAAGCGGCAGGTGCGCCACCGGCGGCAGCAATCGCTTATGAACAGATCGTGGTATCTGTTGCGGAATTTTTAACGATTCGTGAATTATCGCAAATAAAAATTGATTTTTATTGCGACTATGATAAAATAACAGGCAGTGTTCGCTTTCGGCAGCGTCAGGCAGGGGATCGCATTTCTCCCGCCGGTCGCGGGTGCAGCAAATCGCTGAAGAAGCTCTATTGCGAATACCGCGTGCCCCACAGTCGGCGCGCTCTGCCCCTGGTGGCGGAGGACGATTTGGGGATCATCGCCGTGGCAGGCTGCTGCTGCGATCAGCGCGTCGGGGTGGACGCCACCACCCGGAGCGTGCTTTATGTAGTTTCCCATACGGAGGACTGATAGATGAATAATATGGCAAAAAATTGGAAGTCCATTCTGTTTTATATCCTGATCCCGGTGCTTTTGATCGGGGCAGTATGGTATTTGTCTTCCAACCAATCCGGCACAGAGGTGCAATACTCCCAAGTGGTGCAGATGTTTGAAGAGAACCAGATAAAGGATTTTTCCCTGGATCTGTCCAGCGGCGCACTGACCTACAAGACCTTTAAGGACCCGGAGAAGGAGCAGCGCTACACCGTGCCTAATGTGTCGCTCTTTTTGGACGATGTGAAGGATAATGTAGACGCGTATAACGCCAAGCAGACCAATAATAAGAACCGCATTACTTATAACTACAAGAAGGGCGCTTCCGGCAACTGGTTCACCAGTATGCTGCCGTCGCTTATTATGCTCATTGCTATTGTGGGTCTTGGGATCTATGCGTTCCGGCGGATGAACAACGCCATGATGAATGACACCAACAAGACGCTGGGCTTTGGCAAGATCCGCACCAAGACCTTGGTGGAGGACGAAAAACGCAAGACCACATTTCAGGATGTGGCCGGTTGTGATGAGGAGAAGGGCGAGCTGGAGGAGATCGTGGAGTTCTTAAAGAACCCGGACAGCTTTACCGCACTGGGCGCCCGTATTCCTCGGGGCGTGCTGTTGGTGGGTCCTCCCGGTACCGGTAAAACTTTGCTGGCCCGTGCTGTGGCCGGTGAGGCCGGCGCACCGTTTTTGTCCATTTCCGGCTCTGACTTTGTAGAGATGTATGTGGGTGTGGGTGCTTCTCGTGTGCGCGACCTGTTTGAGCAGGCCAAGAAGAAGGCACCGGCCATTGTATTTATTGATGAGATTGATGCTGTGGGCCGTCACAGAGGTGCCGGCACAGGCGGCGGTAATGATGAGCGGGAGCAGACTTTGAACCAGTTGCTGGTAGAGATGGACGGCTTTGGCACCAACAGCGGTATTATCGTAATGGCTGCCACCAACCGGCCGGATGTACTGGATCCGGCGCTGCTGCGCCCCGGTCGTTTTGACCGCCAAATTACCGTGAATCGACCGGATGCACAGGGCCGTGAGGACATTTTGAAAGTCCATTCCCGCAACAAGCCCCTGGGTCCGGATGTGGATTTGAAAGAAGTGGCTAAGGACACCATCGGCTTTACCGGTGCGGACTTGGAAAACCTGCTCAACGAGGCTGCTTTGCTGGCTGTGCGCCGCAAGAAGAAAGCGCTGACTATGGAGGAAATTAACGACGCCTCCTCCCGTGTACAAATGGGCACGGAGAAAAAGAGCCATAAATATTCCGAGAAGGCCAAGCGCCTGACTGCTTACCACGAGGCGGGTCACGCTGTGGCAGCCTACTATGTAGAGGGCCACGACCCGGTGAAGGAAATTTCCATTATTCCCCGGGGTCTGGGTGCCGGCGGCTATACATGGTACACCCCGCAAGAGGAAAATTACAATTCCAAAAAGGAGATGCTGGACGACCTGATCTCCATGTTGGGCGGTCGTGTGGCCGAGGCGTTGGCGCTGGGGGATATTTCTACCGGTGCGTCCAACGACTTGCAGCGCGCTACCCAAATTTGTCGGGACATGGTGGCCAAGTACGGCATGAGCGAAGTTCTGGGTCCGGCTGTATTCAGCGACGAAAACGACGAGGTGTTCCTAGGCAAGGACTTTGGCCATGTAAACAATTACAGCGAGGCTACCTCTGCCAAGATTGACGCAGAGATTGAGCGGATGATGCGCCACGCTTACAGCCAGACGGAAGAGATCTTAAAGACCCATTACGAGAAGCTGGAGCTGGTGGCGGAGACTCTGCTGCAAAAAGAGAAGATTACCGGCGAGATGTTTGCCCAGCTGATGGAAAACGGCAAGCTGGACGAACCGGAAGCCCAACCGACAGAAGAACCGGAAGCCCCTGCGGCAGAAACACAGACTGCCGCGGACACAGCCCCGGTGCCTGCGCCGGAGGACGGAGACGCACCGGCAGCGGAAGCGGCGAATGCCCCGGCAGACCCTGCACCGGACGCGCCCAAATCCGACCGATAACCCCAAGAAAAGACAGTTACTGACCGGTAGCTGTCTTTTTTCATTTCTTGACATTTCCACAAGATATTGTATAATATCAACGACAAAAGACAATTTATCGGAGGGAAAAGCATGGCGAAAAAAGCCACCTACGGCAACGAAAGCATTAAGTCCCTGCGTGGTGCAGACCGTGTGCGAAAGCGCCCGGCTGTGATTTTCGGCTCGGACGGGTTAGAGGGCTGTGAGCATTCCATCTTTGAAATCATGAGCAACTCCATAGACGAGGCCAGAGAGGGGCGCGGCAATCGGATTGTGGTGACCCGCTACCTGGACGGCTCCTATGAGGTGCAGGACTTCGGCAGCGGTATTCCTGTGGATTACAACAAGAACGAGCAGCGAGAAAACTGGGAGCTGCTGTTTTGCGAGATGTACGCCGGGTCCAAATATGATAACGCCGGCGGCGCAGGCAGTTATGAGTTCTCCCTGGGCCTCAACGGCCTGGGGCTTTGCGCCACCCAGTATGCGTCGGAATATATGGACGCGGAAATTCACCGGGACGGCTACTGCTACACCCTGCATTTTGAAAAGGGCGAGAACATCGGCGGCCTGCACAAGGAGCCGTACCACAAGCGCGATACCGGCTCCCGCATTCGCTGGAAGCCGGATATTCAGGTGTTTACGGACATTAACATTCCCAGAGATTGGTTCGTATCCACGATGAAGCGCCAGGCCATTGTTAATGACGGCGTGCACTTTGTGCTCAAGGAGGAGACCGCGGGCGGCAAGTTCAACACCACCGAATTTTGTTACCAAAACGGTATTCAGGACTATGTGGCGGAGCTGGCAGGGGACACCGCTTTTACCACACCCCAATACTGGGAGTGCGAGCGGGTGGGCCGCGACCGTGCGGATCTGAATGACTATAAGCTGAAGATCAAGGCGGCGGTGTGCTTTTCGCTGAAAACCCAGCTGAAAGAGTATTACCACAACTCCAGCTTTTTGGAGCACGGCGGCTCGCCGGAAAAGGCCTTTCGCAGCGCCTTTGTCAGCCAGATCAACGCCTATCTGAAAGCCAATAACAAGTATGCCAAATCAGACAATCAGATCAATATTCAGGATGTGGAGGACTGCGTGATCTTCGTGGTGTCCTCTTTCTCCACCAACACTTCTTACGAGAACCAAACCAAAAAGGCGATCACCAATAAGTTTATTCAGGAGGCTATGACCGACTTCTTCCGCAAATCCCTGGAAGTGTACTTTATTGAGAACAAGATGGAGGCGGAGAAGATCGCCAACCAGGTGCTGGTAAATATGCGCGCCCGGGTAAAGGCGGAGAACACCCGCAAAACCTTAAAAACCACCTTGCAGTCCAAGATGGACATGACCAACCGTATTCAAAAGTTTGTGGACTGTCGCTCCAAGGATGTAAACGAGCGAGAGGTGTTTATTGTAGAGGGTGACTCTGCATTGGGTGCCTGCAAGCAGGCCCGGGACGCCCGGTTCCAGGCGGTGATCCCGGTGCGCGGCAAGATCCTCAACTGCTTAAAGTCCGAGTATGACAAGATCTTTAAGAACGACATTATTACCGACTTGATCAAGGTGCTGGGCTGCGGCGTGGAAGTGCGCTCCAAGGCTGCCAAGGATCTGTCCGCCTTTGATATGGACAACTTGCGGTGGAACAAAGTGCTTATCTGCACCGATGCGGATGTGGACGGTTTTCAGATCCGCACCTTGATTTTGACGATGATCTATCGCCTGATGCCTAAGCTGATCCAGGCAGGCAAGGTGTATATCGCCGAGTCTCCGCTGTACGAGGTGACCTGCAAGGGCCAGACCTATTTTGCTTACAATGAAGTGGAGATGGACCAGATTAAGGCAGAGATCGGCGACGCGCCCTATACCGTGCAGCGGTCCAAAGGTCTTGGCGAAAACGAGGCAGAGATGATGGCTCTGACCACCATGAACCCGGCCACCCGCCGCATTATCCAGGTGACTCCGTCAGATGCAGAGGAGACCTCCAAGTTCTTTGACCTGCTGCTGGGAGACAACCTGGAGGGTCGTAAAGAATATATTGCAGACTACGGCTACCTGTACCTGGACGCCGCAGATGTAAGCTAAGGAGGGGCGTTCATTGCCAAAGAAGAAAAAGGACCAGCGCCCAGTTGCCGGGAAGCTGGACGAAAATGTGCATATCAAAGGTGCCGGCACCGTGCAGACGGAGCCCATTGTGGACACCCTGAAGAGCAACTATATGCCCTACGCCATGAGCGTGATCCTCTCCCGCGCCTTGCCGGAGATCGACGGCTTTAAGCCCTCCCACCGCAAGCTGCTTTATACCATGTACAATATGAAGCTGCTTACCGGCGGCTTTATTAAGAGCGCCAACATTGTGGGGCGCACGATGCAGCTGAACCCCCACGGTGACGCGGCCATTTACGACACCATGATCCGCCTGTCCCGGGGCAACGAGAGCCTGCTGTACCCCTATGTGGAGTCTAAAGGTAACTTCGGTAAAGCTTACAGCAAAAATATGATGTACGCCGCCTCTCGTTACACAGAGGCTAAGCTGGCGCCCATCTGCCGGGAGCTGTTTGACGACATTAACAAGGACACGGTGGACTTTGTAGACAACTACGACAACACCATGAAAGAGCCGACTCTGCTGCCGGTGACCTTTCCGTCCATTCTCTGTAATGTGACCACCGGCATCGCCGTAGGTATGGCCTCATCCATCGCTTCTTTTAACTTAAAGGAAGTGTGCGACACCACCATTGCCCTGATCAAAAACCCGGCCCATGTGATTGCAGACACCTTGCTGGCGCCGGATTTTGTAGGCGGCGGCTATATTCTCTATAATAAGCCGGAGCTGGACAAAATTTACGACACCGGCCGCGGCTCTGTCCGGGTGCGTGCCAAGTACACCTATGACAAAAAATACAACTGCATTGATGTAACGGAGATTCCGCCAACCACCACCGCCGAGGCGATCATTGACAAGATCGTGGAGCTGGTCAAGACCAACAAAGTGCGGGAGATCAGCGATATTCGAGACGAAACGGATCTGACTGGTCTGAAGATCACCATTGACCTGAAGCGGGGTGTGCATGCAGACGACCTGATGCTGCGGCTTTACAAGATGACGCCCTTAGAGGACAGCTTTAGCTGCAACTTCAATGTGCTGGTGGGCGGCAAGCCCAAGGTCTACGGCGTACGGGAGCTGTTGATGGCGTGGATCGACTTCCGCCTGGAATGTGTGCGCCGCCGCCTGACCTTTATGCTGAACAAAAAGCGGGACCAGCTGCATTTACTCAAGGGTCTGTCCAAGATTCTGTTGGATATTGACAAGGCGATTAAGATCGTCCGAGAGACCAAGGCAGAGGTCGATGTGGTGCCCAATTTGATGATCGGCTTTGGCATTGACGAGACCCAGGCGGAATATGTGGCGGAGATCAAGCTGCGCCACTTGAATCGGGAGTATATCCTTAAGCGCATTCAAGATATTGAGAATTTGGAGAATGAGATCGCCCAGCTGGAGGAAGTGCTCTCCAGCCAAAACAAGATGAAAAAAGTAATCGTGGGCGAGTTGCAGGCGGTAGCCCAGAAGTACGACACCGGCCGCCGTTCGGAAATTCTTTACGATGTGCAGGAGGCTGTGCCGGAGACGGAGCATGAGGCGCCGGACTACCCGGTGACTGTGTTCCTTTCCGCCGAGGGGTATTTGAAGAAGATCAAGACCGCCAACCTGCGCTTGAGCGGCGAGCAAAAGCTCAAGGAGGGTGACACCATGCTCCGGGAGGAGGAAGCCTCCAACAGGGATGAACTGCTGTTCTTTACCAACCACCACCAGGTGTACAAGTCCCGCTTATCTGACTTTGAGGACGGCAAAGCGTCCCAGCTGGGCGAGTATGTGGCCGGTAAATTGGAAATGGAAGAGGACGAGCAGCCGGTATACATGGCGCTGCTCCATGAATACAAGGGCTATATGCTCTTTGCCTTTGAGAACGGCAAGTTCGCCAAAGTGGATGTGGCTGCCTACCAGACCAAGACCAACCGCAAGAAGCTCTTGAATGCTTATTCCGCCAAGTCACCCTTGGCGGCGGCTATGTATATTCCGGAGGATACGGAAGTGGTGCTGTGCTCAGACAGCGGACGCAAGCTGCTGCTGAATACCGGCGGCGTGCTGGCCAAATCCACGAAGGACACCATTGGTATTTCTGCCATGACCTTAAAGAAAAATAAAAAGGTCACCGGTATGTACCTGTACAAAGAAGGCGAGTTTGAAAAGCCCTGGCGCTACCGTGCCAAAAATCTGCCGGCAGCGGGCGCACTGCCCTCGGCGGCAGACATTGGCGAGCAGCTGACCTTTTGATCCGGCGTGATTGCATAAAAAGCGGGTCGATCTTCCATCGACCTGTAAAAACCGGCGGCAAACGCCCTATGTAAACCCGCTGCAAGGCAGCGGAGGCAGCAAAGGCAAACGCACTCTCTTTGTTGCCGTTTATAGTGTGCGTGCCGTCGCGCCTTTGTATGCCAGTAAATTGTTGGTAAAAAGGGGTTGCATTTCTCGTAGCGCTATGCTATAATGCTGGAGTAAATTATGAGCGGAGGAAGTTTTCATGCTTTGGTATCATTATGTTTTCGGCGCAGTGCTGATTTTGGCGTCGATTATTATAACTATCGTTGTATTGATGCAGGAGGGTCGTTCCCAGAACCTGTCCGGTGCTATCGCCGGCGGTGCAGAGACCTTTTTGGGCAAATCCAAGGGCAGAACGATTGAGGCTAAGTTAGAAAAAATCACAAAATGGCTGATCGTGGCTTTCTTTGTGATTGTGCTTGCTGCATTTCTCATCTTCCTGTTTGTCGGATAAGCAAACGCAAAGATAACCTTGCCGCGTGCAAGGTTATTTTTTTTGCAGTCACCCCAATGAATGAACGAGAACGAACATGAACTTTGTAATTTTTGATTTAGAATGGAATAATGCCTACAACTATAAGGCGCAGACCGGTATGAATGAGATCATAGAGATCGGCGCTGTGATGCTGGATGAACGGCTGCAAATTGTAGATACCTTTAAGCAGCTGATTCTGCCCAAGGTATCTAAGCGGCTTACCGGTCGGTTTAAGGATCTGACCCACATTACCCCGGATGAGGTGAAGCAAAACGGCATTCCTTTTGAGGAGGCTTTTCGGGACTTTGCCCGCTGGAGTGGGGCGGACAACTGTGTGTTTATGAGCTGGTCGGACAGCGATCTGTATGTGCTGGCCGGCAACTACAAGTATTTTAGCCAGCGTGCCCATGTACCATTTATGCAGCGGTATGCGGACGCGCAAAAGTACTGTATGCGCTTTTTAACCGATAATCCCAACAACAACCAGATCAGCCTGGCCCACTGTGCCGAGAAATTCCAAATCTCTGTGGAGGAGGAGAACCTGCACCGGGCGCTGGAGGACTGCTATGTGGCCGCCGCCTGTTTTAAGAAAGTGTATGATCCGGCACTGTTTGAGCCGTATATTTGTGACTGCTCCGGGGATTATTTTGAGCGGCTGCTGTACAAGCCCTATTACCTGCGCCACGCCATTTGCCGTGGGTTCGATCTTCGACAGCAAAAGTTTCAGTGCCCCCGTTGCCATAAAGAACTGCAAATGCTGCGTCCCTTTGAATTTTCCAACAACGCCTTTAAGAACTGGGGCGAGTGTGGGGATTGCGGCACCAAATATTGGGTGCAGCTGCGTGCCAAGCAAATGTACGATCATGTGCAGATCAGCAAGAAGGTGCAGCCCATGAGCCGCAAGCGTTCCCGGGCCATGGATCGGGAAAACGGCCGTACGAAAGCACCGAGCAAGAGCGGCAAGAAAGCAAAAAATTCTTAATTTATTCATAATTTGCTTTATTTATTTTAATCTTTGTAGTATAATTATTAAAATATAAAATGGGTCTGTCCGACCCGATCACCCATACATACGAACGACTTAGGAGGTATGTGCGTGGCGAATAAAGATTATGACGATCTGCTGCGTTCGTTTATGAACAACTCGTCAAAGGCTTATGACGAGGACCGGCACGCGGTAGAAAAGCAGGCGCAGCAGGCGCCCGTACAGAGAAATGCAGCGGCGGACCGTGCGGCGCGGCATAAGAAAGAGCAGCAGATGGAGAACCGCCTGGCTGCCAAAAAGCGCAAGAAGGCAAGCAAGCCACCCAAAGAGAGTACCCCTGCCCGCAAGTTAGGCAAGGTGCTGCTGGGCTGCCTGATGGTCATTTGCGTGGTGGGCATTGTGTGCTGCTCCGTGCTGTTTATTTACGGTTACAGCGTGGTTCATGGCGACAAGGTCTTTGACCTGACCGAGCAGAAGTACAGCCAAAATATGACCTCTTTCATCTACGGCACAGACAAGAACGGCAAGACTGTGGAGATCACCCGCCTGCATGGGGAAGAAAACCGCATTTGGGTGGACATGGACGATATGAGCCCCTATATGCCCAAGGCATTTGTGGCCGGTGAGGACAAGCGCTTTTATGAGCACCATGGTGTGGACTGGGTGCGTACCATCGGCGTGTTTGTCAAGCCCACCAACTTTGGTCAGGGCGGTTCCACCATTACCCAACAGTTGATCAAGAACTTAACGGACGAAAACCAGGTGACCTTTATCCGTAAGTTTAACGAGATCTTACAGGCGCTGAACCTGGAGCGCAATTACAGCAAAGACGAGATCATTGAGGCGTACCTGAACACTGTGTACCTGTCTAATGGCTGCTACGGCGTGAAGACCGCCGCAGAGAAGTACTTTGGCAAGGACATTAAGGATCTGAATGCGGCGGAGTGTGCCAGTCTGGCAGCCATTACCAAGGCGCCGTCCACCTATGATCCCTTGAATGACCCTAAGGCCAATAAGAAACGGCAGGAGTACTTCCTGGAGGCCATGTATAAAGAGGGCTCCATTTCTAAAGACGAGTACGAGAGCGCCAAGAGTTATAAGCTGGTATTTACCAACAGCAAAGAATATAAAGGCTCTAAGGTCAAAGCCAAGAGCACCAAAAAGGCACAGACCGTCAACAGCTATTATGTGGATCATGTGATTACCTCCGTGATTGAGGACCTGCAAAAGAACGGCTACACTTACAAGAAAGCCAAGAATATGGTCTACGGCGGCGGACTGAAAATCTACACTGCCATTGATTTTGATGTGCAGAAAGCACTGGAAAATGTGTACGAGAACTATAAGCGTATGCCGGACGAGACTGTCCAGGGTGCGATGGTAGTAATGGACTATAACGGCCGCGTTTTAGGCTTGGTGGGCGGCACCGGAAAGAAGAAAGTCAATTTGGGACTGAACCGCGCTACCATGTCCAAGCGACAGCCCGGTTCTACCATTAAGCCTCTGTCCGTGTACGGACCGGCGCTCGAAAAGAGCTTGCAGGACGAGAACACTAATATTTACTGGTCTACAATGATTAAAGACGCCCCGCTGAAGGTGGTGGACGGCAAACCCTGGCCCACCAACCAGGGCGGCGGTTACAGCGGCAGCACCGTTACCTTGCAGTACGGTCTTGCCCAGTCTAAAAACACCATCTCCGCCCGCACGCTGGATATGATCAGTGACGCCGGCGCGGTGGATTACTCTCTGGACTTTATCAGCAATCGGTTCCACATCAGCACGCTAGACAGCGTGAAGGACTGCGACTACGCACCTATGGCTACCGGCGGTGTGACCAACGGTGTAACCGTGCTGGAGATGACTGCGGCCTACGCCACTTTTGGCAACGGCGGCTACTACTACGAGCCGTACTGCTACACGAAGATTGAGGATGTGCAGGGCAATGTGGTGTTGCAAAAGCAGCCGGAAAAGACCAAAGAGTCCGCGCTGTCTGAGAATACCGCCTGGGTGATGAACAAGTTGCTGCAAACGGTTATGACCGCCGGCACCGGTACTTCTTACAAGTTGTCCGGTATTCAGTGCTTCGGCAAGACCGGTACCACTACGGACGATAAGGACCGCTGGTTTATGGGCGGCACGCCGGACTTTGTGGCCGGCGTATGGTACGGCTATGACCAGCCCAAGGAGATCTACTACGGCTTGTCCGGTAACCCCTCCGGTACTTTGTGGAAGACGGTGATGTCCGCTGTGTATGACAAGCTGGACAGCGATCAGTATAAAACCAAGTTTGAGGAGCCGGAAGGCATCGTACAGCGTTCCTATTGCCCCTCCTGTGGCAAGTTGCGCAGCGGCACCGGCGTGTACGGCTGGTACGATGTGAACAACCTGCCCGGCAACTGCTCCGGCGGCCACGGCTATTCCACCGGCGAGAGCAGCGGCTCCGGCAGATCCGGCAATTCCGGCAGTTCCGGCAAGACCACCACTGCGGCAAACGGCGAGAATACCACAGCCGCCGGCGGCGAGACCACCGCAGCCCAGAAGCCGCAGACCTCTGCGCCGGCAGAGCAAAAGCCCAGCAAGGCCGATGAGGGTGACGGCGAATGAGTGCCACCCGCTTTATCGTTGTGCGCCACTGTGAGGCACAGGGGAATATCCGCCGGGTGTTTAACGGTATCACGGACGGCGACATTACAGAGAACGGTGCCCGCCAGCTGGATCTGCTGGCTGCGCGTATGGCAGAGGAGCGCTTTGATGTGATTTATTCCAGCCCCTTGCGCCGCAGCGTGAAGACTGCCCAGGCCTGCAACCGGGCGCATAGATTACCTATCCACGTACTGAACAGCCTAATCGAGATCAACGGCGGGGCGTTTGAGGGTCTGCCCTTTGCGGACTTCCCCAAATGCTACCCCAGGGAGAGTGCCTTGTGGAATGACGAACCCCATGCCTTTGCCATAGAAAAAGGGGAGTCTATGCAGCAGGTGTTTGACCGTATGCGAGACGCGGTGCTGCTGCTCGCCGCCCGCCATCCGGGCAAGACCGTATTGCTGGCCTCCCACGGCTGTGCCATTCGCAATCTGCTGTGCTGGGCACACGGTTGGCCCATTGAGCGGCTGAACGATGTGAACTGGGGTGAAAACACCTGTGTGTCCGTTTTAGAAGTAGAGGAAAGCGGCACACCCCGCTTGCTGCTGGAGAATGACGCTTCTCATTTACCGGCGGACTGCGCTACCTTGGGGAAGCAGGACTGGTGGCGTCCGGAGTACCGGCACGACCCTTTTGGAAGATAATAAACACGAACGGAGCGAAAGCGATCAACAAGGTATGGATCCTTTCGCTCTTTTTTACAGGAAGGAGAACCGCTATGCGAATGATGGCTGTGGATTACGGCGATGTGCGCACCGGCGTGGCTTTTTGCGATGTGCGGGAGATGCTGGCCACCGCCTACGATACGGTGGAGGAGCGCTACGCGCCGAAGCTGGCCGAGAAACTGGCGGCTCTTGCCAAGGCAGAGAAAGCAGAGCAGATCGTTGTGGGGCTGCCCCGGAATATGGACGGCAGCTATGGCTACCGGTGCGACGCCTGCCGCCGCCTGGGCGATTTGCTGTCGGAGCTTACCGGACTTCCGGTGGTGTACCAGGACGAGCGTCTGACTACGGTGCTGGCCTATGACCTGCTGTCTGCGGGCAATGTGCATGGCAAAAAAAGCAAGAAGCAGGTGGACGCTGTGTCCGCCAGCGTGATCTTGCAGTCTTATTTGGACAGTCACCGCTAAACCGCGCTTAGCGGATAGAGAGCACCGGCGCTGCGTATAGATGTAGCGGTGGTGCTTTTGGAATGGACGGTGGGTCGCACACGGTTGCGGCTGGACTATTCGTTTTTTTGGATATTGACTTTTGCCGCCTGGGCACAGAACGAATTGCTGTGGCAGGTGCTGCTGTTCTCCGTGCTCCACGAGTGTGGGCACTTGACGGTGCTTTGCGCCCTGGGACTGCGGCCAAAGCAGCTGCGCTTGTCCTTTTACGGTATGGCGCTGCGGTATGACCGGGTGCCGGATCGGCGGCGAGAGACGGCGGTGCTTTTTGGCGGCCCGGCGGTGAATCTGATTTTGTGGGCGCTGCTGCGGGACCCGGCCAACGGAGCACTGTTTCTTCTGAATATGCTGCCTATTTTTCCGCTGGACGGGGGACGGCTGGCGGCGCTTTGGCTGCCCCACAGATTGGCGGCCGTGCTCAGCGCGCTGGCGCTGGCGGTGCTTACCGGGCTGGGCGGTTATGTGCTGTACCGGGGCGGCGGGGTGTCGCTCCTGGGAATCAGCCTGTATTTAATGCTATCAAATTTGAGGTCTGTATGAGAAAAGAGATTGAAAAACTGCTGCAATCGGTGCAAAAACCGGCACGTTATGCTGGTGGCGAACTGAACAGCGTAATGAAAGATAAAAGTAAAGTGGCGCTGCGCTATGCCTTTTGTTTTCCGGATACTTATGAGATCGGTATGAGCCACTTGGGAATGAAAATTCTTTACGGCGTCGCCAACGCGCGGGAGGACACTTGGTGCGAGCGGGTGTTTGCCCCGGCGGACGATATGGAGGCGCTGATGCGCGCCAACGGCGAACCGCTGTTTGCCCTGGAAAGCGGCGACCCGATCAAGGACTTTGATATGATCGGCTTTACCATGCAGTACGAGCTGTCTTATACCAATATTCTGAATATGCTGGATCTGGCGGGGGTCCCCTTGCGTGCCGAGGATCGAAAGTCGCTGACCCCCATTGTGGCCTTTGGCGGCCCCTGCGCCTGCAACCCGGAGCCGGTGGCGGAGTTTGCGGACATCATCTTCCTGGGCGAGGGGGAAGAGACCACCAATACGGTGCTGGATTTGCTGAAAGAATGTAAAGAGAGCGGTAAGAGCAAGCAAGAGTTTTTGGAAGCAGCCATGCACATTCAGGGCATTTATGTGCCGTCTTTTTATGAGGACAGCTACAACCCGGACGGCACCCTGCGCGCCCTGACTCCTATCCACGGAGCACCGGCAACGGTGAAGAAGTCCATTGTGTCCGATATGAACAAGTGCTATTACCCGGACAGCTTTGTGGTGCCGTTTATTGATATTGTCCACGACCGGGCAGTGGAAGAAATTTTTCGGGGCTGTATTCGCGGCTGTCGCTTTTGCCAGGCCGGATTTATCTATCGCCCCATTCGGGAGAAGAGTGTAGAGACCATCAACCGTCAGTCCAAGGCGCTGATCGACTCTACCGGGTATGATGAGTTGTCCTTGTGCTCTCTGTCCACCTCCGACCACAGTTGCGTCAACGAAATGCTCACCTCCCTGATTGACTGGACCGTGCGGGACAAGATCAATTTGTCCCTGCCCAGTCTGCGGGTGGATAACTTTAGCGATGAGCTGGTGGACAAGCTGTCCAAAGTGCGCCGCAGCGGGCTGACCTTTGCCCCGGAGGCGGGCACCCAACGTATGCGGGATGTAATCAACAAGAATGTGACGGAGGAGGAGGTGCTGCGCACCTGTACCAAGGCATTTGCCGGCGGCTGGACTTCCGTGAAGCTGTACTTTATGATGGGGCTGCCCACGGAAACCATGGAGGATATTGCCGGTATCGCTCAGCTGGCGGGCAAGGTGGTAGACGCCTACTATAACACGCCGGAGCACAAGAAAGGCTGCGCTGTCAGCGTGTCCGTGTCCTGTGCGTCCTTTATTCCCAAGCCCTTTACGCCCTTCCAGTGGGAGCCGGAGGACACCATGACCTCCTTAAGGGCCAAGCAGGCCCACTTGTTGGAGAGTGTGCCCAGCCGCAAAATCCGCGTGTCCTACCATGAAACGCCCACCTCGCTTTTAGAGGGCGTGCTGGCGCGGGGAGATCGGCGGCTGTCCAAGGTGCTGCTGCGGGCCTTTGAATTGGGCTGCAAGTTCGATTCTTGGGACGATCACTTTAACTTTGACGCCTGGATGCAGGCTTTTGAAGAATGCGGGCTGGACCCGGACTTCTATACCAAGCGGCGGCGTCCCTTTGAGGAGCTGCTGCCCTGGGATCATTTGGATTACGGCGTGTCTCGCAAGTTCCTGGAATTGGAGAACAAGCGGGCGCACCAAAATGTGACCACGCCCCATTGCCGGATCCGCTGTGCCGGGTGCGGCGCCAACAAACTCAACGGAGGACATTGCGATGCAAGACCAGAAGTGGCACGAGATACGACTGCGGTTCAGTAAAACCGGGCGGGCCAAGTACATTGGTCACCTGGATGTGAATCGGGTTATGTCCAGAGCCTTGCGCCGGGCGGGAATTCCCTTGTGGTTCACCGAAGGGTATAACCCCCACGCTTATATGCGCTTTTCGCTGCCTTTGTCCTTGGGGGTGGAGAGTGCCTGCGAGAGTATGGATATTCGATTGATAGAGCCCATGGAGCCTCTGGAGGTGCAGCGGCGCATGAACGCTGCCCTACCGCCGGATATTCAAATTGAAGATGTGTTTTGCGACTTTCGGGACTGTACGGAGATTGCCTTTTCCGATTATGATTTTACCCTGGCTTTTGACGATAATGCCGCAGCGGCGGAGAAGCTGCAGGCCGTATTGGACGCGCCGCAGATTCTGGCGCTGAAGAAGGGCAAGGTGGGTCGCAAGCGGGTGATGAAGGAAGTGGATATCAAGACCTTCATTGACCGGTACAGTGTGGAGCTGACCCCTCAGGGGGTGGTGCTGCACCTGCGTTTGGCAGCCGGGCAGGAGAAAAATCTGAATCCTACGCTGCTGTGCGACACGCTGCTGCGCTTGGTGGAACTGCCATGGGAATGGAAGCGAATTTACCGACTGGACCTGCTGGATAAAGAATATCAGCCCTTTCAGTAAAAAACACTTGCTTTTTTGCACCGAGTGTGCTAATATACTAACGCATTTATTCCGTTGCGCTTCTTGCAACGAGCGAAATGCTCTGCGTTACAGGCATAACGAGGGTGGTCCTCTGGCAGATCTCTGTTAAGAACACCTCATAAATAAGAAGGAGGTTGTTATTGATGAACGCACTTGATTTGATTGCTCAGGGCAGCATGAAAGAAGAAACACCTAAATTCCAGATCGGTGATACCGTTAAGGTTGCCGTAAAGATCCGCGAGGGTTCTCGTGAGCGTATCCAGATGTTTGAGGGTACTGTGATTGCTATTAAAGGTTCCGGTATCAGCAAGACCTTTACCGTGCGTCGCCTTTCTTACGGCGTAGGTATTGAGCGTGTATTCCCGCTGCATTCTCCCAATGTGGAGAGCGTGCAGGTGATCCGCTCCGGTAAGGTTCGTCGTGCAAAGCTGTATTACCTGCGTGACCGTGTAGGTAAGGCTGCTAAGGTGAAGGAGAACTTGCAGAGAGATAACGCTGCAAAGGCTGCCGACGCTGAGTAAGACACATAAAAAATGCTTCTGTTACCTTGGTGACAGGAGCTTTTTTATTTGCCTTTTTCCGCGGTGTATGGTAAACTGGGGGCAGTAAGTAAGGACAGGTAAAGACAATGGCTGATTTTCAAAAACAAAAGGTACAGTGGTTCCCGGGCCACATGGCAAAGACTCGGCGCCAGATCAAGGAAATGCTGCCTTTGGTGGACGGGGTGGTGGAGCTGCTGGACGCTCGCGTGCCGTATAGCTCCGCCAACCCGGAGTTAGACACTTTGGTGCGGGGCAAGCCCCGGATCGTGCTGCTAAATAAATGCGATGTGGCAGACCCGGCGGCCACCAAGCGCTGGATTGCTGCCTTTGAGGCGCAGGGCAAAACTGCCCTGGCCGTGGATTGCCGCAGCGGCAAGGGACTGTCCGCCTTTTTGCCCACGGTGCAGCAGGTGCTGAAAAAGACCATTGAGAAGAATACCCAGCGAGGTATGGCCGGCAAGCCACTGCGGCTGATGGTAGTGGGTATTCCCAACACCGGCAAAAGCTCCTTTATCAACCGTATGGCCGGTAAAAACCGCGCCAAGGTGGCCGACAAGGCCGGTGTCACCCGGCAAAATCAGTGGTTCGCTGTGGGCGGCGGCATTGAGCTGCTGGACACCCCCGGCGTGCTGTGGCCTAAGTTTGACGATCCGGAAGTAGGGGATCGGCTGGCGTTTATCGGCTCTGTAAAAGATGAAGTAACAGACCTGGAGACCTTGACCTGCCGCTTGCTGGAGGTACTGGGGCGCACCAGACCGCAGGCCATTATCCAGCGGTATGGCATTGAGATGGACGAGTATATGCAGGGCTGGGAAATACTGGAAGCAATCGGCCGCAAGCGCGGCTTTTTAATGCGGGGCGGCGAGATCGACTATAACCGGTCCGCAGTGATTGTGGCGGATGAATTTAGAGGAGGAAAGCTGGGGCGAATGACCCTGGAACTGCCGGAATGATGGAATGGACAGCATTTGAAGATCAGGCCCGCGCAGAGGGCTACACTTGCATTTGTGGTATTGATGAGGCCGGGCGAGGTCCCTTGGCAGGTCCGGTGTACGCGGCGGCGGTGGTGCTCCGCCCGGGGCAGGTGATTGAGGGGGTCAACGACTCCAAAAAGCTCAGCGAAAAAAAGCGGGAGGCCCTGTTTGACATCATTTGCAGCCAGTGTGCCGCCTATGGGATCGGCTCTGCCACAGAAAAAGAAATTGATGAGATCAATATTCTCAACGCCACTTACCTTGCCATGCAGCGGGCGGTAGCCGCCCTGCCGGTGCAGCCGGACTGCGCTTTGGTAGACGGCAACCGTGCCCCTGACTTGCCCTTGGAGGTGCGCACGATCATTAAGGGCGACGCCCAAAGCGCCAGCATTGCGGCAGCGTCTATTTTGGCTAAGGTCAGCCGGGATCGCTATATGCTGCAAATGGCGGAGAAATACCCGCAATACGCTTTTGAAAAGCACAAGGGCTACGGCACCAAGCTGCATTATGAACGGCTGGAGCAGTACGGGATCAGCCCTATTCACCGGCTGTCGTTTCTGAAGAAATGGATGAACCGATGATCCGGCCGGAATACTACGGCAAGTACGGCGAGCTGGAGGCTGCCCGGTACTTGCAAAAGCAGGGCTATAAGCTGTATGATGTGAACTACCGCTGCCGTTTTGGCGAGATCGACCTGATATGTACCAAGGGGCAGTATTTGGTGTTTGTGGAGATCAAAACCCGCAGTCAGGGTGCCATTGCCGACCCGGCGGAATTCGTGGACCAATATAAGCAGGAGCGGATCATTCAAACCGCCAAGCTGTTTTTGGCCCAAAATCCAACGAAAAAGCAGCCCAGATTTGATGTAATTGAAGTGTTTTTACAAAAGGACGGCACAAAATCCGTAAAACACCTTGAAAATGCCTTTGCATTGGTATAAAATATTCTGCAAGAAAAACGAAATCACAACCCCCCAACGAATAGGAGAGCGTGTATGCTATATACTTCAACAAGAAATAATGAGATTCGCGTAACCGCAGCCCAGGCCATTGCCCAGGGAATCAGCGAGGAGGGCGGCCTGTTTGTGCCGGTGGAACTGCCTCACTTCTCTATGGATACGGTACGGGAGATGATGGAGATGTCCTACATTGACCGGGCCAAGACCGTGCTGCGCACCTTTTTGACGGACTTTTCCGAGGAGGAGCTGAATTACTGCGTAGAGGGCGCTTACCGGGCAGATAAGTTTTCCAGCCTCGCTGTGGCACCCACGGTGAATATCGGCGGCAAGGAAAACATCTTAGAGCTGTGGCACGGTCCCACCTGTGCCTTTAAGGATATGGCGCTTCAGCTGCTGCCGTACCTGATGACCGTATCTGCCAAAAAGACCGCCGAGGGCAAGACCATCGTGATCTTGGTTGCCACCTCCGGCGATACCGGCAAGGCGGCGTTAGAGGGCTTTAAGGATGTTGACAAGACCAAGATCCTGGTGTTTTACCCGGTGGACGGTGTGTCTCCCATGCAGAAACTGCAAATGACCACCCAGGAGGGTGAGAATGTGGCCGTCTGCGCCATTCACGGCAATTTTGACGACGCCCAGAGCGCCGTTAAGTCTATCTTTACCAATGATGAGATCAAGGCGGAGCTGGCAAAGAAGAATATGATGTTCTCTTCTGCCAATTCGATTAACTGGGGCCGTCTGGTGCCGCAGATTGTCTATTACTTCTCCGCTTATGCGGATCTGTGCAAAATGGGTCAGCTGCAAGTAGGCGAGCCCATGAATGTGGTGGTGCCCACCGGCAACTTCGGCAACATTTTGGCCGGGTATTATGCCAAGCACATGGGCCTGCCCATTCAGACCATGGTTTGCGCGTCCAATACCAACAATGTACTGACTGATTTCCTGAAAGCCGGCACTTATGACCGGAACCGGGACTTTTACGCCACCACCTCTCCCTCTATGGATATTCTCATTAGTTCCAACCTGGAGCGGCTGCTGTACCATATGAGCGGCGAGAGCGACGCTGCCGTGCGCGGCTGGATGACCCAGCTGGCGGAGAACGGCAAATACACGGTAGAGCCGGAAGTGATGGCAAAGATTCAAAATGAGTTTGCCGCCGGTTACTGTGATGAGGCCGCTGTGGCGGATACCATTCACAAGACTTATACCGATCAGAACTACCTGTGCGACACCCACACCGCCGTGGCTGTAAAGGTGTACCGGGACTATGTAGCCCAGACCGGCGACGATCTGCCTACGGTGATTGATTCCACCGCCTCTCCTTACAAGTTCTCCAAGAGCGTGCTCACTGCCGTGCTGGAGGGCAACACCCCGCAGCTGGATGAGTTCGATATGGTAGAGGAACTGCACCGGGTCACCGGCGCTGCCGTACCGGCGCCCTTGGCCGCATTAAAGGATAAGGCCGTGCGCTTTACCCAGGTATGTGACCGGGAGAATATGAGCCAGATGGTTTTTCAGCTGCTGAACCTGTAACAGAACAAAAAGAGGGCAGGATATCCTAAGATGATACCCTGCCTTTTTCGTCTTTTTACTTACAAGAACAGCCGTCGCAGCACTGGAAGGTCTCGCACGCTGTGTCCGTAGAGGTCTTTGCGTTTTGCGTGCCCACCTGAATATGACCGGCGGTGCAGCAGTCGGAGCCATCGTGGTACTTGCAGTTCTTGACTTCACAGGAAATGCCTTTGATCTCGTCCATTTTTTTCACTCCCTTCCCGCATAGTTTGTGCAGGTGCGGGTATTTTATACGGAAAAGAGGTGCCTTATGGCGCTGTATGCCATTGCAGATACCCATTTGTCCTTTGGCACGGATAAGCCCATGGACAGTTTTCCCGGCTGGAGCGATTATACCGCTCGTTTGGCGGCCAATTGGCGCCATTTGGTGGAGCCGCAGGATACGGTGGCGATCGCCGGGGATATTAGCTGGGCCATGAAATTCTCAGAATGTACGGCAGATTTTGCCTTTTTGAACGATTTGCCGGGGCAAAAGATCTTGCTTAAGGGCAATCATGACTATTGGTGGAACACCAAGCGCAAAATGGATCTGTATTTGCAGGAAAATCATTTTGATACTTTACAGATTTTGCATAATCAGGCGATCCCTTACGGCGATGTGGCTTTGTGCGGCAGCCGGGGCTGGTTCTTTGAGGACACACCGGAGGCCCAGGACGAGAAAGTGCTTGCCAGGGAAGTTGGGCGTATTCGTATGTCATTGGAGGCGGCAGGGGACAGAGAAAAGATCGTTTTTCTTCATTATCCGCCTGTGACCACCGGGAATGCCTGCGCGCCGATCGTAGAACTGTTGCAGCAGTACGGCGTGCAAAAGTGCTACTACGGCCATCTGCACGGCGCAGCCGCCCGGTTTGCTTTTGAGGGGGAGTATCAAGGTATTGATTTTCGCCTGATCTCTGCCGATCATCTGGCGTTTACCCCCTTATTTATCTGCAAATGAGCAGAAAAGCCAAATAATATAAATACTTGCTTGAAATTAAGTAATAGATATGTTATAATGCCAAATCGGTGATATTAGATAAATTTTGAGGAGGTCAAAGCAATGGCACTGAAATCATCCAATAAAGTGGACACCAATGTTTATGAAATCGAGGTTACCGTTGCCCCTGAGGAATTTACTCAGGCTTGCAAGGACGCATATTTGAAGCGCAGAAAATCTATCCAACTGCCCGGCTTCAGAAAGGGCAAGGCTACCCAGGGCATGATCGAAAAGCTCTACGGTGAGGGCTTTTTCTATGAGGACGCACTGGAGATCGTGTATCCCGCAGTTGTTACGGCTGCTATTGAGGAGGCCGGTCTGCGTACGGTGGACTCTCCTGCCGAGCTGGATGTAAAGACCATCAGCAAGTCCGAGGGCGTGGATATGACCATGAAGGTCACTGTGTATCCGGAGGTCAAGTTGGGCCAGTATAAGGGCCTGGAGGCTGTGCAGCTGCCCACAGAGGCAGACGATGAGGATGTGGCCAACGAGCTGACCAATATGCTGGACAGAAACAGCCGACTGGTGACTGTTGAAGACCGTGCTGCCGAGATGGGCGACACCGCAGAGATCGACTTTGAGGGCTTTGTGGACGGCGTTGCATTTGACGGCGGCAAGGGCGAGAACTATCCTTTGGAGCTGGGCTCCGGTTCCTTTATCCCCGGCTTTGAGGAGCAGGTGGCCGGTCATAAGACCGAAGAGGAATTTGATGTGAATGTGACTTTCCCGGAGGAGTACCAGGCAGAGAACCTGGCCGGTAAAGACGCTGTGTTTAAGGTAAAGATCCACGAGATCAAGACCAAGGAAGTACCGGCACTGGACGACGAGTTTGCCAAGGACGTGTCCGAGTTTGACACTCTGGACGAGTTGAAAGCCGATCTGAAGAAGCAGCTTAGCGAGAAAAAGGCGGAGGACGCCCGTCGCGACCTGGAGAACCAGCTGCTGGAGCAGGCCATCGACGGTATGGAAGCCGAGATCCCGGAAGTGATGTTCACCAAGCGCGCCGACGAGATGATCAACGACTATGCTTACCGCTTGCAGGCCCAGGGCATTGACTTGCAGACCTACTTGCAGTACATGGGTCAGGATATGGACGCATTCCGCGCTACCTTTAAGGACGGCGCCGAGAAGCAGGTCAAGGCTTCTTTGGTACTGGAAGCCATTGTGGCCGCTGAGAAGCTGGAAGCCACAGAGGACGAGATCAGCGCCGAGATCGACAAGCTGGCCCAGCAGTACGGTATGGAAGCGGAGCAGATCAAGAAGGCTGTACCGGCTGACCAGATCGCTGCCGATGTAACCACTAAGAAGGCACTGGATCTGATCGTGGACAGCGCCAAGTTGGTAGAGAAGAAAGCGGAAAAGAAGGCCGCCAAGAAGTCCACTGCCAAGAAGGCAGACGACAAAAAGGCAGAGAAAAAGCCGGCAGCTAAAAAGACTGCCGCTAAGAAACCCGCCGCCAAGAAAACCGCCAAGAAAGAGGAAGATGCCGAGTAATACTGCGCACCTCTTTGAATGAATAAGCAAAATACGGTCTATATTATAACAGACCGTATTTCCGCATAGACTGAGTTTAAGGAAAGTGATTTTATGGCTTTAGTCCCTTATGTTGTAGAGCAGACCGGCGCCGGCGAGCGCTCCATGGATATTTATTCCCGCCTGCTCAGCGACCGTATTATCGTGCTCTCTGACCAGGTGAACGACACCACCGCTTCTTTGGTGGTGGCCCAGCTGCTGTTTTTGGAGAGCCAGGACAGTGAGAAAGACATCAGTCTGTATATCAACAGCCCCGGTGGCTCCGTAACTGCCGGTCTGGCGATTTACGACACGATGAATTACATCAAGTGCGATGTGTCCACCATCTGTGTGGGTATGGCCGCCAGCATGGGTGCGTTCTTGCTTTCCAGCGGCGCCAAGGGCAAGCGCATTGCACTGCCTAACAGTGAAATACTCATTCACCAGCCCTTGATCGGCGGCAACGGCCTGACCGGTCAGGCGACAGATATTGAATTGGCTGCCAAGAACTTGGTGCGCACCAAGGAACGGCTCAATCAGATTCTGGCTCAGAATACCGGCAAGAGCTATGAGCAGATTTTGCAGGACACAGACCGAGACAACAGCATGACCGCACAGGAAGCGCTGGCGTACGGCCTTGTGGATAAAGTGATCGACAAGAGATAACACGGTAGACGGACGGATGGCAGCATCCGTCCTGTCTTTCTATTTTGGATTTGGAGTGTGCATACATGGCACGAGATGACAATTACAATCGTATGACCCGGTGCTCCTTCTGCGGCAAGTCAGAGGCAATGGTTCACAAGCTGATTGAAGGTCCGGGCGTATTTATCTGTGACGAGTGTATTCGCCTTTGCAACGACTTGATCCAGAGCACCGAGCTGGTGGACGCCCCCGGTAAGCAGGGGGAGGACGGCGATATGGTGCTGCCCAAGCCGGCAGAGATCAAGGCCCAGCTGGACGCCTATGTAATCGGTCAGGACGAGGCCAAAAAAGCGCTGTCCGTTGCAGTATATAACCACTATAAGCGTATTTTCAGCACCCAAAAGGACGATGTGGAGCTGCAAAAGAGCAATATCTTGCTGATGGGTCCCACCGGCGTGGGCAAAACGATGCTGGCCCAGACCCTGGCAAAGATCCTGAATGTTCCCTTTGCCATTGCGGACGCCACCACCCTGACCGAGGCCGGGTATGTGGGCGAGGACGTGGAAAATATTTTGCTGCGCCTGATCCAGGCGGCGGACTTCGATGTGGAACGCGCCGAACGGGGCATTATCTATGTGGACGAGATTGACAAAATCAGCCGCAAGAGCGAGAACCGCTCCATTACCCGTGATGTAAGCGGCGAGGGCGTGCAGCAGGCGCTGCTGAAGATTTTGGAGGGAACAGTGTCCAATGTCCCTCCCGGCGGCGGGCGCAAGCACCCCCAGCAGGAGTTTATTCAGATTGATACCACCAACATTCTCTTTATCTGCGGCGGTGCCTTTGACGGCATTGAAAAAATCATTGAGAAGCGGATCGGTGGCAAGTCCATGGGCTTTGGCGCAGATATTCAAGCGGAAGATGTGGACGAAAACCGCGTGATGGAGCGGGTAGAGCAGCACGATCTGGTGAAGTATGGGCTGATTCCGGAACTGATTGGGCGTATTCCCGTTATCGCCGTGCTGGAGAATTTGGATAAACCGGCATTGATCCGCATTATGACGGAGCCGAAGAATTCCATTGTTAAGCAGTATACCCGTATGTTCCAAATGGACGGGGTGCAGCTGGAGTTCCAGCCGGAGGCGCTGGCGGCTATGGCCGATGTGACCCTGGAGCGCAAAACCGGCGCCCGCGGTCTGCGCAGCGTGTTTGAATCTACCTTAAAAGAACTGATGTTCCAGATCCCCAGCGACAGCACGGTGGAGAAGGTGACCATCACCCCGGAGACGGTGCGCAGCGGTGCGGAACCGATCATTTTGCGCAATCCCAAGAAGGAGAGCCACGACCTGACGGCCGGTGCTCTGAAGAACGCATAAGCAAAGGAGTGCAGTGCGCAGCAGCGTATTGCGCTCTTTTTTTCTTTTCAGGTTGCCTTTTTATATATTTTATTATATAATACTGCGTAGCGATTTTTTTCTGCTGATGATTTTTTGTATTTAGAAGTAGGTTTTATAGATGGACGAAATGAACATTTTTGAGACGGCGCCCAGCTTCCCGGTGATCCCTTTGCGGGGACTGGTGATGTTTCCGGATATGGTGCTGCACTTTGATGTGGGGCGCAAAAAGAGCGTTGCCGCGCTGAAAGCAGCCATGAACGCAGATCAAAAGATCTTTTTGGTGTCCCAAAAGGACGCAGCGGTGGATGAACCGGGGCTGGATGATCTGTTCGGTGTAGGCGTGATTTGCTCTGTGCGGCAGATGATGCGCATTCCCGGCAGCGAAAATATGCGCGTGGTAGCCGAGGGTGACGGGCGCGGCGCTTTAATGGCGTTTGTACGCACCAAGCCGTTTCTTTCTGCGGTGGTACAGCCGCTGGAGGAGCCGGAGGATCAGTTGGATCCGGATCGGGCCAATGCCTATCGCCGTGCGGTGAAAAAAGAATTTGAGCATTACGCCGAGATGGTGCCCAAGATCAGCAATGATGTGATTGCTAAGGTGCTTGCTTATCAGGAAAACGGTCCTTTGGCGGATTATATTTGCTCCAATACCTTTATGGATTATGCGGACAAGCAGGATGTGCTGGAGTGCTTGGACCCGGGTGAGCGGCTGCGTATGCTCTTAATGCTCCTGAGCAAGGAAAATACCACCCTGGAGATTGAAACGGAGCTGCACGAGCGTGTGCAGGCTGAGATCGACAAAAATCAGCGGGAGTATTACCTGCGGGAGGAAATGCGGGTGATCTCCGAGTCTTTGGGCGAGGAGGATAATCCCCAGGAGGAAGCGGACGGCTACCGGGAGAAGATCGGCAAGCTGCGCTGCGATGAGGAAGCCAAAACCCATTTGCTCAAGGAATGCGACAAGCTGGCAAAAATGCCCCAAGGTTCCCACGAGGCCACAGTGGTGCGCAATTATTTGGACAAGTGCCTTGAAATTCCGTTCGGTACATATACCAAAGACAATATGCGCCTGGATCGTGCCCGCAAGGTGCTGGACAAGGATCATTACGGATTGGATAAAGTGAAAGACCGCATTGTGGAGTCCTTGGCAGTGCTGCGGCGCAATCCGGACTTCTCCGGTCAAATTCTCTGTTTGGCAGGCCCGCCCGGGGTAGGTAAAACCTCTATCGTCAAATCCCTGGCAAAGGCCATGAACCGCAAGTATGTGCGGGTGGCGCTGGGCGGTGTCCACGATGAGGCAGAAATTCGCGGCCACAGGAAGACTTATATCGGCGCTATGCCCGGCCGCATTATTGATGCAGTGATCAAAAGCGGCAGTATGAACCCCATTATCTTGCTGGACGAGATTGACAAGATCGGCAACGACATCAAAGGCGACCCGTCCTCCGCACTGTTGGAGGCGCTGGACCCGGAGCAGAACAATACCTTTGCCGATCATTATATTGAGTTTCCGGTGGATCTGTCCAAGGTGCTGTTTATCACCACTGCCAATGATACTTCCACCATTGCTCCGCCGCTGTTTGACCGTATGGAGGTTATTGAGCTTGGTTCCTATACCGCTACGGAGAAGTTCCGTATCGCCAAGGACCATTTGGTGAAGAAAGAGATGACCAAGCACGCGCTGTGTGCCAGAGAGTTTAAGGTTACGGACGGCGCGCTGGAGGAGATCATCGCTCATTATACCAGAGAGGCCGGTGTGCGGCGGCTGGAGAAATGTATCGGCACCCTGTGCCGCAAGGCGTCCGTAGCGCTGGAAAGCGGCGTCAAGTCTTTTCGCGTGAATGAAAAGAACTTGCAGGACTATCTGGGCGTGCCCAAGTACACGGATGACCTGATCCCGGGTGAAAACCAAGTGGGCGTGGTCAACGGTCTGGCTTGGACTTCCGTAGGCGGCACCATGCTGCCCATTGAAGTGTCTGCCTTCCCGGGCACCGGCAAGGTGCAGATCACCGGTAATTTAGGCGATGTGATGACCGAGAGCGTTAAGACCGCCGTGGGCTTTATCCGCTCCCGCGCAGACGCTTATGGTATTGACGATCAGTTCTATAAAAATAAAGACTTGCACATTCACGCTCCGGAGGCGGCCATTCCCAAGGACGGCCCCTCTGCCGGACTGGCCATCACCACGGCGCTGGTCAGCGAGCTGACAGGTATCCCCATTCGCTGTGATGTGGCCATGACCGGCGAGATCAGCCTAAAAGGGCGGGCGCTGCCCATCGGTGGATTGAAAGAAAAGAGTATGGCCGCCTACAAGGCCGGTTGCTCCACGGTGATCATTCCGGCAGAGAACAGCAAGGACTTGCAGGAGATCGGCGAAGAAGTGAAAGCGGGCGTGCGCTTTGTGCCGGTAGACACCTTTGACCAGGTGCTGCCCGTTGCGCTGGAATACATGCCCACACCTACCGCCCGGGAGGACAAGCCCGCCGCCGTGCCGGTGGCCAAGTCCAAGCGTGCCGATCGGCCGGTGGCTCAGTGAGGTGCCTATGAATTATAACAAAGCAACCTTTGATCGCGCCTTTGGCATCTCCGCCCAACTGCCCCCGGCAGACGGCATTGAGATTGCCTTTGCCGGCCGCTCCAATGTGGGCAAAAGCTCACTGCTCAACCGCCTGTTTAACCGCAAGTCCCTGGCTCGGGTCAGTTCCGTACCCGGTAAGACGGTAACCGTCAATTTCTATGATGTGGACGGCGTGCACTTTGTGGATCTGCCCGGTTACGGCTACGCCAAGATCTCTAAGGCGGAGAAAAAGCGGTTTGGTGAGTTGATGGAGGGCTATTTCCAAAGCGGACGGCCCATTCGCCTTGTGGTGCAGCTGATTGATATGCGCCACGCCCCCACGGCGGATGATCTGCAAATGATCGACTTTTTGCAGCAGATCGGATTGCCCTTTGTAGTGGTGCTCACCAAGGCGGATAAATTAAAACCCACTCAGTATAAAAAAAGACTGGAAGAACTGGGCACGGAGTTGCCGAACCTGGGCACAGGCGTGCAGGTGATCCCGTTCTCTTCTGTGAAAGGGCAGGGGAGCGAACAGTTAAAGGCCGTCATCGAACAGGCCTGCCAGTCGGAATGATAGAAGCGGAGGATAGAAAAGATGGAGAAATTACCTTTTGTTACCAAGGAAAAGGCGGAGGAGATCGCAGCGCAGTTTCCCACCCCCTTTCATCTGTACGATGAGCGGGGTATTCGGGAAAATGCGGCTAAGCTGAAAGAGGCTTTTGCCTGGAACAAGGGCTACAAGGAGTTCTTTGCCGTCAAGGCAACGCCCAACCCCTTTCTGATTAACATTCTGCGGGAGTACGGCTGTGGCTGTGACTGCTCGTCCAAGACGGAGCTGATGCTCTCCAAAGCCATTGGCGCCGTGGGGGAAGATATTATGTTTTCTTCCAACGACACGCCCTTAGAGGAGTTCAAATACTGCAACGACCTGGGCGGTATCATCAACCTGGATGATATTACCCATATTGAAGCAGTGGAAAAAGCCTGCGGCAAGCTGCCCCGCAAAATGAGCTGCCGCTACAATCCCGGCGGTATGTTTAAGATCACCAATGATATTATGGACAACCCGGGGGACGCCAAGTACGGTATGACCACCGAACAGCTGTTTGAGGCCTTCCGGATCATGAAGTCCAAGGGTGTAGAGGAGTTCGGTTTGCACGCATTCCTGTGCTCCAATACGGTGACCAACGAGTATTATCCGCTGCTGGCCAAGGTGCTGTTTGATGTAGCAGTGCGGCTGAAGAACGAGCTGGGCGTAAAAATCAGCTTTATCAATCTGTCCGGCGGCGTTGGCATTCCTTACCGTCCGGAGCAGGAGCCGAATGATATTTTGAAGATCGGCGCCGGTGTACATAAGGTGTATGATGAGGTGCTTACCGCCAACGGTATGGGCGATGTGGCGATCTATACCGAGCTCGGCCGCTTTATGATGGGTCCCTACGGCGGCTTGGTGACCCGCGCCATTAACGAAAAGCATACTTATAAAGAGTATGTGGGCGTAGACGCTTGCGCCGTGAACCTGATGCGCCCGGCCATCTACGGTGCGTATCACCATGTGACGGTGCTGGGCAAGGAGAATCAGCCCTGCGACCACAAGTACGATGTGACCGGCTCCCTTTGCGAGAACTGCGACAAATTCGCCGTGGACCGTATGCTGCCGGAAATTGAACGCGGCGATCTGCTGTTTATCCATGACGCCGGCGCCCACGGCTTCTCCATGGGCTACAACTATAACGGCAAGCTGAAAAGTGCGGAGATTTTGTTAAAGACCGATGGCACTTTCCAAATGATCCGTCGGGCAGAGACGCCCAAGGATTACTTTGCCACCTTTGATTGCTTTGACTTTTACGACGACCTGATCAAAGGCTAAGAAAGATAAAAAAAGAGCGACCGGACAATTTTGTCCGATCGCTTTTTTTGCGTTTTGCTGTTGGTTATTTGGTATAGAACATGGCGCCGGTTTGCGATTTGCTGTATCGGTACACACTCATCTCGATTCCCAGAGCCAGGTAGATACAGAGTGACGAGGAGCCGCCGGCGGAGAACAGGGGCAGGGTGATGCCGATGCAGGGCAGCAGGCTCAGCTCCATGCCGATATTAACAAAGGTCTGGGCAAAGAGCATAACGGCAATGCCGCTGCACATCAGGTAGCCGCCGTTATCCCGGGCACGCAGGCCGGTTTGACCTACCCGCAAAATCAGTATCGTTAAAATTAAAATCACTGCCAGTGCGCCGATAAATCCAAATTCCTCACCGGCTACGGACAAGATCATATCGTTCTGATTTTCCGGCACGGCGCCGCTTTGGGTCATATCGCCCTTTAAGAAGCCTTGACCGAGAAAACCGCCGTTGCCCATGGCGATCTTGCCGTTATTTTGTTGATACATGGTGCTCTCGTATTGCTCCGGGTAAAACAGGGCAATGATCCGTTCCCGCTGCAAGCCGGAGATCAGCTTCAACTTCCAGGCGGCCACAAAACCCACGATCAGCGCGCAAAATCCGGCTAAGAAGTAGCCGATGTTAATGCGGGCAAAGAACAGCATGCCGATAAACATGATCAGGAAGATCAGGGCAGACCCGGCGTCACCGGTCATCAGCACCAGCCCAATGGGGATCAAACCATGGATGACCAGCGGAATGATGGTGCGTATTTTATTGATCTTGTCCCGTACCATATCCAGGTGGTAGGAAAAGGAGATGATAAAGCCTACTTTCAACAGCTCAGAGGACTGGAAGGTCAGCACCTTCAGGTCGATCCAGCTGCGGGCATCCTGCCGGGCATCCGGCGCAATGCCGAAGAAGAAAGTGTAGATCATCAAACCTACGCACCCGGCGGCGATCACCGGCCACAGCTTGGCTACCGCCTCATAGTTCACATTAGAAACCAGTAGGCAGATTACCACCCCCAGCGCCACGGACAGGAACATGGAGCGCACATCGCTGCTGATGATCTTGCCGTCCTTTAAGGTAGAGTGGGTAGCGCTGTACACCAGCGCCAAACCGTATAGAGAGCCAACCAAGGCGGTTAGCAAAGTTACATGATCTAAACCGGAAAATAATTCCAACAGCGGCGATTGCTTTTGCCGACTGTGCACGATCTGCCTCCTCTCATTACAGGGTAGTCTTTATTATATTATGAATTTTGCCAGAATTCAAGAGAAGCGGGCAATTATTACTTGGATTATTTTATCCCTTGTGTTATAATAACTTGCGAGAAACGTTGCGCCCGCTGTGGCGCGTACAGGAGTATGTATATGCTGACAGATATTGAGATCGCCGCACAGGCGAAAATGAAAAGAATTACGGATGTGGCTGCGGCTATGGGTATTCGTCCGGAGGAGCTGGAGCCTTACGGTCATTATAAAGCGAAGCTGTCCGATGATCTGCTGACTCGGCTGCAAGATCGTCCGGACGGCAAGCTGGTGCTGGTAACGGCGGTCAACCCTACCCCTGCCGGCGAGGGCAAGACCACCGTGAGTATCGGCTTGGGTCAAGCGATGTGCAAACTGGGAAAAAATGCGGTGATCGCTCTGCGGGAGCCGTCCCTGGGTCCGGTGTTCGGCATTAAGGGCGGCGCTGCCGGCGGCGGTTACAGCCAGGTGGTGCCTATGGAGGACATTAACCTGCACTTTACCGGTGATCTGCATGCCATTACCAGTGCCAATAATCTGATGTGTGCGCTGCTGGATAACCATATTCAGCAGGGGAATGTGCTGGGGATTGATCCCCGCTGTGTGCAGGTGAAGCGGTGCATGGATATGAACGATCGCGCCCTGCGCAATATTATTTGCTCTTTGGGCGGCACCCTGAACGGCGTGCCCCGGGAGGATCACTTTTGCATAACCGTTGCCAGTGAGGTAATGGCGATCCTGTGCCTTGCGGAAAATCTGCAAGATTTGAAAAAGCGGCTGGGTGATATTTTGGTAGCCTATACCTATGACGGCGCACCGGTGTATGCCCGGGATATTCAGGCAAACGGCGCCATGACCGTGCTGCTGAAGGATGCGATTAAGCCCAATTTGGTGCAGACCTTGGAGAATACGCCGGCCATTATGCACGGCGGTCCCTTTGCCAATATTGCCCACGGCTGCAACTCTGTACGGGCTACCAAAACCGCGTTGAAGCTGGGCGATTACGCCATTACCGAGGCGGGCTTTGGCTCTGACCTGGGGGCAGAGAAGTTTTTTGACATTAAGTGCCGCTACGCGGGGCTGACACCCGCCTGCGTGGTGCTGGTGTCTACCGTGCGGTCAATGAAATATAACGGCGGCGTGCCCAAGGATCAGCTGAAAGAGGAGAATTTAGACGCGCTGCGCGCCGGTTCTGTCAATTTGCTGGCGCATATTGAGAACTTGAAGAAATTCGGTGTGCCGGTGGTCGTGGCCATCAACCACTTCTATGCGGACACCCAGGCGGAGATCGACTATGTAGAGCAAATTTGCAAGGCGGCAGGCGCGGATTTTGCCGTGACCAAGTGCTTTGCGGAGGGCGGTGCCGGCAGTTTGGAGCTGGCAGAGAAAGTGGCTGCCGCCTGTGAAAAGGAAAATCACTTCCATACCCTGTACGACCTGGATCTGCCGGTGTATGAGAAGATCGAGAAAATCGCTAAAGAGGTCTACGGTGCCGACGGTGTGGACTACACGAAGGCGGCAAAAAAGGCCATTGACGGCTTTATTGCACTGGGGGCAGACAAACTCCCGGTGTGTATGGCAAAGACCCAGTACAGTTTGTCTGACGACCCCACAAAGCTAGGGCGCCCCAGCGGCTTTCGTATTACCGTCAGCAGCGCCAGTCTGTCTGCCGGCGCCGGGTTCCTGGTGTGCCAGACCGGCAATGTGATGACCATGCCCGGCCTGTCCAAATCACCGGCGGCCTATCGCATTGATGTGGACGATCAGGGCAACACCGTGGGGCTGTTCTGATGCAAGTATTTCATTCTCATAGTTATGCTGATACGGTGCGTATTGCTGCCGATCTGGCAAAGACCTTGCCAACCGGCACGGTGATTGCCTACTTGGGCGACCTGGGGGCGGGCAAAACCGCCTTTACCGCCGGACTGGCAAAAGGGCTGGGGTTGACGGTGGATGTGACTTCACCTACCTTTGCCATTTGCAATACGTATCGGCAGGGAGATGTGACCCTGCACCACTTTGATATGTACCGGGTAGACAGCTGGGACGATCTGTATTCCACCGGGTTCTTTGATTATTTGGACACCGGCGCTTACCTGGCCATCGAATGGAGCGAGAATGTGTACGGTGCGCTGCCACCGGACACCCTGATGGTGGAAATCTCCAAAACAGGGGAGCAGGATCGCACCATTGAGATTTATAAAAAAGAGGAGGAGAAAGCATGATCCTTGCGGTAGATGCATCATCTGTTACCGCAGCCGCGGCTTTATGTAGTGGTGACGGCGCGGTCGTGCGCAGCGACTTTCTCCATAACGGCCTGACCCACAGCGAAACCCTGCTGCCTATGATTCGCCGGGTACTGGGGGACACCGCGGTGGCAGACCTGGACGCCATTGCCGTTACGGTCGGTCCCGGTTCCTTTACCGGGGTGCGGATCGGCGTGGCCACCGTTAAAGGCCTTGCCTTTGACAGGGATATTCCTTGTATCGCTGTGTCTGCTCTGGAAGCGGTGGCGTACCAGTTTCCGGAGGAGAACGCAGTGATCTGCGTGGTGATGGACGCCCGCCGCGGGCAGTTCTATAACGCCCTTTTTCGTGTGGAGAACGGCGAGGTGGAGCGCCTTTGCCCGGACCGGGCTGTGGACGGCGCTGCACTGGCTGAAGAATTGGTCGCCTATGACCGAGTGATCGTGGCCGGTGACGGTGCCCAGTTGTTTGCACCCTTGTTCCCGGCTGGGGAGGTAGCCCCTCCACAGTGGCAGTATGTGACCGGGCACGGCGTGGCCCTGGCCGCCCAAAAACAGAAAACCATGCCCGCCGCTGCGCTGATGCCTGTATATCTGCGGCTTAGCCAGGCGGAACGGCAATTAAAATTAAAAAAAGGAGAATCATAATGAAGATTGCAATGGGTTCCGATCATGCGGGCTTCCCGCTGAAAGAGGAGATCAAAAAAGTGCTGCTGGAGCAGGGCTATGAAGTAGAAGATGTGGGCTGCTATTCCCCGGAACGCTTCGATTACGCCATCAGCGCCCAAAAGGCCTGTGATTTGGTGGTAGACGGTACTTGCGAAAAAGCCATTCTGTGCTGCGGTACCGGTATTGGCATCTCTATGGCTGCCAATAAGGTCAAGGGCATTCGGGCTGCCTGTTGCTCCGATTATTTCAGCGCCAAGTACACCCGCGCCCATAATGATGCCAATGTGCTGTGCATGGGCGATCGTGTAGTCGGCGCCGGGCTGGCACTGGAGCTGGTGCAGGTGTTCCTGACTACGCCCTTTGAGGGTGGCCGTCACCAGACCCGTATTGACCAAATTATGGACATTGAGGCAGGGAAGAAGCTCTACTGAGTTTAAGACAGAAAAAAGCGCACAGGCAATCGCCTGTGCGCTTTCTTAATTTGTATTTATTTTTGAATTTAGGACCACTTCAGTGCCTTAATAGAGAAGCCCAGTTCCGTATCCAGGCGATTCTTTTGCACCACGGCGACCACCTTTTTGCAGCTCTTTGCGCCGCTGACGGAGCCGGTGACCTTGTAGTAGTTGTTGTTGCCCAGGGACTCTACCCGGTTGATCTTTACGGACTGCTGTTTCGCCTCGCCTTTGGTGATGGTGAACACGCTGTCCTTATTGCTGTAATTGATAATGTCGTAGATGTTCTCTTTTTTTGCCGCTGCGTTGCAGTTGCTCTTAAAGTTGACCACCGTCTGGCCGTAGTATTTGAACAGGTCCAGCACAATGGTGCCGGAGGGAAAGCTGGTGCCCTTAATATCCTCACGGGCAGCCATCCAAATGGCAACATGGGTAGCCATTTCGGCGCTGACGCCGTCCTTGTTCTCATAGCTGAACTTGTACAGACCGGGCACCTCCAGCATCGCTGCGATGCGCTCCAGATCCTGTTGGGAAAAAATCACCTTTTTGCCGCTGGCATTGGTGGAGGGCACTTTATCCTTGGACGCCTCAATGGTGGTCAGCTCTGTACCGGTGGTCTCGCCTTTATTGTCCGGCTCCTGCGGCGTTACGGGATTTGGCTTCAAATTTTCGTTGCCGTTGCCGCCGTTGTTATTGCCGCCGTTTCCGTTTTCCTTACCATTGTTGTTGTTACCGTTATTATTGTTATCGTCTTCAATCGGCACTTCTACATAGTCGCCGTTGCTATTGGTTACCTTTTCGCCGTTTTTGTTGATTTCGTAGGCGTGGTTTTTGCCCTTTTTGTCCTTTTCATAGACCACATCTACTTCTTTGCCGTCTTTATTGATCTCTGTGCCAAACTCGGTGTCTGCATTGGCCAAACCGGCTTGGGTGGTGTCGGCGGCAGTGTTCTGTCCGTCTGTCTTTTTGGAAGAGCAGGCAGCAAAGACGCCGCAGACCAGTACGCTCAGCGCCATGATCAATGCAATACTCTTTTTCAAAGGGAACACGCTCCTTTTGGTGCTCTGCACCGTAATATCTCCTACATTATAGTCTTTTTATGCATAAAAGGCAAGGGTTACGGCTGTAAGTCGCCAAATGTTTACCACTTATTCATAATCTTTACAGATTTAGCCAAATGAATTATAATGAATACAAACGGAAAGGGAGGTGGGGCGTATGCGCCCTGCGGCTAAGGTCGCCATGAGCGGTATTTGTACGGCACTGAGCGTGCTGCTGCTGTTTTTCGGCGGTGTGGTGCCGGTGCTGGCCTATGTGTGCCCCATGCTCACCGGGGTACTGATGGTGGTGCTGGTGCGCACCTTCGGCTACGGCACAGCGTGGATCACCTATGTGTCTACGGGACTGCTCAGCTTCTTTTTGGTGCCGGACAAGGAATGTATGTTGATGTATGTGCTATTTTTCGGCTATTATACCATCGTGCGCCAGTGGATCGGGCGGCTGCGGCCTCGGTTGGTGGCGCTGGCTGGCGAGTGCCTGCTGTTTAATGCGGCACTGGCGGCAGTGAATCTGCTGCTGGTGTATGTGTTTGCCATTCCAATGGACGCGGTGAGCAGTAACAAGTGGTTTTTGGTGGGCTTTTGGCTGGCGATGAATTTGCTGTTCTTTCTTTATGAGCGGCTGCTGGGTGTGGCGGAACTGTTGTATGCCCGTAAGATTGAGAAGCGCCTGCGCAGCGTGTTTAAGAAGTAAAAAGCGACTTGTATTTGTAAGATACAAGTCGCTTTTTGAATTATTCCGTATAAATGCGGGGTACTCGGGGATTCACCAGCAAGGGTGACAGGTCGCAGGTGGCAATATCGCCGGGCTGTACGCTGCTGCCGGTCACATCCACCGCCGTGTGGGACAGCCCTACCTCGCCGATCACCGGGTAGGCTTTGCCATTAATGGTGACGGTCAAATGGGCTTTCTTGAGAAATTGCTTGAGGGCAGAGAGCACACTGTGGAAGTTGTGATCCTCTTTCTCCTTGGTCAGGCCAAAGCCGTCATAATGTCCCATTGGCACAATGGCAATGGTGGTGGGGTGCTTGGTAACAAAGGTGCCGTTGTAGCCCACCGCATAACCGGCGGGCACTTCCTTTATGTCCACCACTTCCGCCTCCAGTCTGCCTAAGCGGTGCAGGGGCGTTTTGCTATGGGTAATTACTCTGCCGGTAAAGGCGGAGCCGATGCGTACCGCGTCCAGCGCCACATGCTCCACATTCAACAATGCGGGGGAGTTGGCTGCATGGCGGGTACCTACGGTCTTGCCGGCCTTTTCAATCTGCGCCAGCGTGTCCTTGAACACTTCCAGCTGGGCAATGGTTTTGACCTTGTCGTGAAAGGCGCTGCTAAAATGGGTGTATGCGCCGGTGAATTCCAAATTAGGCAGGTCGTAGCAGGCAATGGCCTCCGCTACCTGCGCAGGCAAAAAACCGTAGCGACCCATGCCGGTGTCGATCTTTAAATGGCACGGAACCTTAACACCCAAATCGGCAGCCGCCGCTTGCATCGCCTGTGCTGCCCGGGTGCTGCCGATGGTGGCAATACAGCCGGTGTCCGCAATATGGCGCGCCTCGCTGTCCACGCAGGTGGAGCGCATCACTAAAATATCCGTGTTCGGTTGCAGCACCGCCCGCAGGGGGGCAATGTCCGTCACTTCCGTTACTGCCAAAGTGGTGATGCCGCAGTGCTCCAGGATCAGCGCCAGTTCCGTTAGGCCAAAGCCGTAGCCGTTGCCCTTAACGACGCCGATAATAGGCACGCCCGCTTTCTTTTGCAGGTAATGCACATTCTCGATTAATGCGGTTTTATCAATTACATATCTGCTCATTTTCTTATTTTTTCCAATACTTTTGTTGCCAAGTTATACAGGTGGTACACCGGCTTGTTGATCACATAGTCATACTCGCCGATAAATTCTTTCATATACCCGCCAAAGCCGTGCTTAAACCGCCACAGACCATAGTGGGGGTTGTCCGGGTTTTGGCAGTCGCCGCTGATGCCGCCAAAGTCATAGACCTTACATCCGCATTCCATACCCCACTGCATCATGGCCCATTGCAGGGCATAATTGGGGTACACATTGCGGTGGGCGTTGGAGGAGGCGCCGTACTGGTATTTCATCACATTCTGCCCCCACTTAATCGCCAAGGTGCCGGCAATGGCTTTGCCCTCATAGTAGGCCATATACAGGCGGCAGTCCTCGCCCATGCAGTTCATAATTTGCTCAAAATAGCTTTTCGGTCGGGTGGAGAAGTTGTCCCGCTCCCCGGTCTCCCGCATAATGCGTACAAAGTCGTCCAGCGCCTCGGTGCCCATCACTTTTACTTCTACGCCTTTCTTTGGCGCTTTGCGGATCCGGTTTCTGTAATCCGGCTTAAAGGTGAGCATCAGCTCCTGCTCGTTCAGGCCGTTGTAGTCAAAGCAGTAAACAAACCGGGGCTGCACATTCTCAAAATCCATACACCCCGGGTTCAGTTCTACAAAGCCCTTGTTCAGCAAATGCTGCTTGTAGGCCTTGTTCTCCACGGTGATCTCCGGGTCGATTTTAATACAGTAGCCGTGGTATTCCTTTGCAATATCCAAAAGTGCGGCAAAGAGCGCGTCAAAGGTGGCAAAATCATCTTCGTCCGCCACAAAGCCGCGGCAGCAGTAAAGCAGGGAGGCTTTGATCACCGGTACGGTACGAATCAGCACATCGGCGCTGCCCTTAATGTTGCCGTCCTCGTCCCTCAACATCACGGCTTCCCACTTCCAGGCGGACTTGACCTTAGCCCACTTGGAGGAGTGCTGGAACAGGCCCTTGGGGTGCTTTTTGATAAACGCTTCATATTGGTCTAAATTCTCTTTTGTTACACGCTCGATCATAACAGACTCCTTTATATTTCTGCTTTTTATTATACCAACATTCTGCCCGCTTGTCCACCCACTCCGACGGTTTTCTGCATTTTGCCAGGTTGACAAGCGGCGGGCGTTCCTTTATTATTATCTATATAGTATGAATCGGGGGCAGACCTATGCAAAAACCAAGATATGCCGATCCCAGTGTGATCGCAGTGAATAAAGAAGACGGCCACGCCATCGCCATGCCGTATGATACGGCGGCGCAGGCGCTGGCAGGGGAGAACAGCCCATACAAACGGAGCCTGAACGGACTTTGGAAGTTCAGCTGGTGCCGAGGCGTTAAAAACGAATTGGAGGGCTTTGAGGCACCGGATTATGATGACGGCACCTGGCGGGAAATTCCCGTGCCCTCCGTGTGGCAGACCCAGGGCTATTCCGTACCTTACTATTATGCCAGCACATTTCCCAGAGCGCTCAGCCGCAGCAAGGGCAAGATTCCAAAAATTGACCCTGCTATGCAGGAGGTGGGCTACTATCGCCGCACCTTTACCATTGATCCGGAGTGGAAGGGGCGTCAGGTGTTCTTGCACTTTGGTGCAGCCAAGGCGGCGCTGGAGGTGTATGTGAACGGCCAATTTGTAGGCTATTCCCAGGGCTCTATGACACCCCACGAATTCGATGTGACCCGGTATCTTTTGAATGGCGAAAATCTGGTGTGCGCCAAGGTGTACCGGTACAGTGACGGTAGCTATCTGGAAGATCAAGATATGTGGTGGCTGTGCGGCATTTACCGAGAGGTGTATTTGTTCGCTGAGCCAAAGGCTTGCCTGCGGGATTTTTATTTCCGTACGGAGCCGGACGCGGATTTTCGGGACTGGACGGTGCGCCTGGACGGTTATTTGCACCTGTACGCCCCCTCAAAAGAAGACTTGACCTTGCGTGCCGCTTTGTATCGGGACGGCCAAAAGCTCTATGACCTGGGCAGTGCTGCCTGCAAGGGGGACCGGCCCCGTCAGACCTTGCAGTTGGAAGCTGCGGCTAAGGCGCCGCTGTTGTGGTCCGCAGAGCAACCAAACACCTATACGCTGGTGATGGAGTTGCTGTGCGGAAAACGCGTGCTTTGCGCTAAGCGCTACACCGTGGGCTTTAATAAAGTGGAAATTCGGGGCGAAAAAATCTATTTTAACGGCATGCCCCTATTTGTACGCGGGGTGAATCGCCACGATTTTGACCCGGACAATGGCTGGGCTGTGCCGGAGGAACGGTATCGGCAGGATATGGACCTGATGAAACAGGCCAACATTAACGCGGTGCGCACCTCCCATTACCCGGATGATCCCCGGTTTTATGACTACTGCAATCGCTACGGCTTTTACGTAATGGACGAGTGTGAGGTGGAGAGCCATGGCGTGCGCCGCAAGGGCGTACCGGGGGACAACCCGGTGTGGACGGCGGCCTGCGTGGATCGTATGGAGCGTATGGTGTTGCGGGACCGGAATCATCCATGTGTGTTTATGTGGAGTCTGGGCAATGAGGCCGGGGACGGTACCGCCTTTTCTGCAATGAAGCAGGCGGCACTGGCACTGGACGACACGCGCCAATTCCACTACGAGGGGGATTTTGACCTGACCAAAAGCGATGTGATCTCCCGTATGTATCCCACCGCCGATGTGATGGAAAAGTTGGGCAAAAAAGAGCCCATTACCATTTCTCTCTACGACAATATCGCCAATCAGCTGGCAGCGGACAGCAAGCCTATTACTGCCGAGATGTATGAAGGCAAGCCGGTGCTGCTGTGCGAGTATGCCCATTCTATGGAGAATTCCCTGGGCAACTTTGCCGACTATATGGCGGATTTTGAAAAGTATGACAATATGTGCGGCGGCTTTATCTGGGACTTTGTGGACCAGGCACTGCATCGCAAGGCGCAGGACGGCACGGACTTGTGGCTTTACGGCACGGATTTTGAAAAGGAAGAGCCGCGGCACTGGTATTCGCTGCCAAACACCACGGCCATTACCGGGTCCAATACCTATTTTTGCGCCAACGGGATTATCGGTGCGGACCGCACAGTGCATCCTCAGTATTACGAGGTGCAAAAGGTATATGCCCCGGTGCAGACCCTGGCTGTGAACCCGGACAGCGGCTCCTTTACCGTAAAGAACAAAATGCTCTTTACCAATATAAATGCGCTGGAGTGCCGCTGGCAGATCGAAGTGGGCGGCCGGCTGCTGATGCACGGCAAGCTGGAGCCGATTGATTGCCCGCCTTTGTCGGAAGTGACGGTGTCTTTGCCTTACACGATGGATCAGGTCACCGGGGACGGTATGGCGGTGCTGACGGTGTCCTTCGCCACCACCCGGGAATTGCCGGGACTGGCAGCGGGCTTTACCTTTGCTTGGGACCAATTTGTGCTGCGGCCTATGCCTCAGCCTGTGGCGGAGAAAGATGGCGGCGATTTGCACTACGACCACCGGGGTAACCGGGTAGAGGTGCAGGGCGCCGACTTTGACCTGACCATTCAAAACGGGCGAGTGGTCAGCTGGGTGATCGACGGCAGCCAGCGACTGGTAGCGCCCTTGGAGCCTGCTTATTTCCGGGCGCTGACAGATAATGATATTGATTTTCTCAACTTTGTGCCGCCGCTGATCAAGTTCCACTCTCTGTACGGCTGGCGCCGTGCCCAGCGCCGCACCCACGCGCTGCGTACCGTGGTGCAGGCCGGGGCAGACAATACGGTGGAGGTGCACATTGCCATGTCCACGCCACGCTTGCGAGAGGACTTGATCACATATAAAATATATCCCAATGGGCGGCTGTATGTGTACCACAGTGCCGTGCCCAAGCAGGATATGCTGCGCTTCGGCTTCCAGATGACCTTGCCGGGCAGCTATGAGTATGTAAACTGGTACGGCAGAGGGCCGCACCCCAGCTATCGGGACCGAAAAACCGGGGCTGCGCTGGGTCGTTATCAATCTACGGTGACTGCGCTGGAGCACCGCTATATGCGTCCCCAGGAGAGCAGCAACCGCACGGATACTTACGACCTGTATGTGTGTGACAGTCACGGCGAGGGATTCCGGGTGCAGGCGTACTATGAAACACCCTTTGCCTTTAGCGCTTATCACTACACCACTACGGGACTGGACAAGGCTGCGCATATCCATGAGATTCCCTATGATCCGTCTTTGACCACATTGAATATTGACGGCGCCCAGTGCGGCGTTGGCGGCGATCTGCCGGGCCAAGGCGCGGTGCGTGCCCCATACCGGGTAACGGCAGGGGAGAAGTGCAGCTATGCCTTTATCTTGGAGCCGATGCATAAAAAGAAATGAAACGCGTGTTTGCCCATTTGGGATTTTCGGCGGCGGTAATGCTGCTGATCTTAAACTTCTTTTCCGTCACCTTTGCGTACGTTGCGTTGGGCGTGGTGTTGGCAGCGCTCTGTTTGGTGCTTTCCGTACCGCGATTGCGCCAAGGGGTGAGCGTGTGGCTGTGCCTGGTTGGAGCGGTGGTGGCTTGTGTGACCTTTATTGTAGGTGTTCACGCTGCCTATCTGCCACAGCAAAAGTTAGTCGGCCAAACGGCGCAGGTGCAGTTCTATGTGACCGATGTGCGCCGGGGTGCGGAGAAAAACGACTATACGGTCAAGACCACGGCTATTGATTTGCCCGGTGTGCCACAAAATATACGCTGCACGGTTTCTGCCCATGCGGATCTTGGCGATGTGCCGGACGGTATCTATACCGGCAAGGTGACTTTTGCCTCTACCGGTGAGAACGGTTACGCCGCCTGGGGCAAGTTCAGCGACGGCGAATTCCTTAGCGGCAAGGCTGCCCGGGTGCGTAAGACCAACCAGTCTGCACCCGGCAGCGCAGTGGCGCTTATCCAAATGCGCCACGCCATCAGCAGCCGCTTTGCTGCCGTGTTGCCCGGGGATCGTGGTGCGTTGGCAACGGCGCTGATCACCGGTAGTAAGACGGATTTGTCCGTGGGTGCGGTCAGTCACTTTCGCACCTGCGGTGCTACCCATTTGATGGCGGTGTCCGGACTGCATTTATCTGTGATCGTGGGCTCTCTTTACTGGCTGCTCCGCAAGCTGCGGTTGCCTGCTTGGCTGACTACGGTTTTGACAGGTGCGGTGCTTTTGGTGTATGATGGCGTAGCCGGATTTTCTGCATCCGTGGTGCGTGCTTCTTTAATGATGGCCGTCTTGCTGGCTGCACGGCTGTTTGGCCGCAAAGCGGACGGACTGAATTCACTTGGTCTGGCGGTATTCCTGCTGTGTACCGATCCCTTTGCGGTAACGGATGTGAGCTTGCAGCTGTCGGTGACTTCCGTTCTGTCGCTGCTGACTTTATCCCCGGTGCTGAACAAGAGCCTTGCTCGGCTGCATATTCCCAAATTTTTGCGCCAAAGCTTTAGTGCTACCGTGAGCGTGCTGCTTTATACGCTGCCGTTTATGTGGTTGTCCTTTGGGCAGACGGCGTTGCTATCTCTGCTTAGTAATTTGGTGCTGATTCCGCTGGCACAAGTGGCCATGATCGCTGCACTGCTCATGTTGCTCTTTACGCCGCTGCCGTATCTGGTGTATGCCTGTGCGGTGGTGGTGTCCGGCACCACCGGCGGTATGCTGTGGCTGGTGGAAAAGCTTAGCGCACTGGGCGCACCGATTATAGATTTGACCGGGCCGTTGACCTGTGTTGCCATTGCCGGTGTGCTGTTGCTTTTCGGCGTGCACTTTCTGTTGCAACGGCAGCGTTTGGGTGTTACGGCGGCAGTGGCCTGCGCTTTTTATTTGTTGACTTCCTTTGCCGGGTTGGCAGTGGAGCAGGGGAACGCTTACCTTTGTATCGGCAGCAGCTCGGCGCTGCTGTATGACACGCATTATGCTTTGTTGGTAGGTACGCCGGATCAAAGCGCCTACTACGCCTACACGCGCATTTTGCAAAATCGGCGGCTGCAACTGGTGGCCGTATACCTGCCCGACGATCGGGTGGGGTATTATACTCGGGCATTGACCACTGCGGTGCACCCGGTGAATGTACTGCTGCCCGGCGGTAATACCGCTTTGGCTGTGCAGCCGGAGTGCGAGCATCTGCTCACCGCCACGGCAATGGATACCACGCCTTGGCAAGGGGTGCAGGTGCAATACAGATATAATAAAAAGCGCTACACCGTATCCATTACCTGCAAGGGCAAGCGGCTCGTGCTGGGCAACGGCACCGACCTGAACGGCGGCGACTTAACGGTAGCGTTTGGTAAGCAAAGTACCGCTGTCGGTATGCTGGTACGCGCCGGGGTACTGCCGGAGGACGAACTGCTGACAGTTACGCTGCGGCAGGACAGAGCTTTGCGAATAAGGAGGAACGATCCATGGCTGTGATCGGCGAAAAGGAGCTGCGCGCCCAGTTGAAAAGCGGCACTCTGTCCCACGCCTATTTTATCTATGGCGACGAGGGGTACTTAAAAGACCACTATATTGGCCAAATTAAGAAAAAGGCGGTGGACCCGGCCTTTGCGGATTTTAATATACATATTTATGAAAAGGACGGCACGCAGCTGTCCGATGTGCTCCACGACGCAGATACTTTCCCTATGATGGGCGGCAGTAATCTGGTGCTGGTCTATGACTTTCCCTTTGACAAAAAGGCGGACGTGGAGGATATTAAGGCATATCTCAAGGATGTACCGGACACCACGGTTCTGGTATTTACCTACCAGTCTTTGCCGGTGGACACAAAAAAGGAAAAGCGCTGGAACAGCATTATTAAAGCTTTTGCTAAGGCCGGGGACGCGGTGGAGCTGAACACCCGCACCCAGAGCGACCTGGTAAAAATGCTGGTTAGCGGCGCCAAAAAGCGGGGCGCTGCGCTGCAAACGGACCAGGCGCGATATTTGATCTCTGTGGTGGGTACGGATATGCAGACCCTGCTGCACGAACTGGACAAGCTGTCTGCCTTTTGCAAGGACGGCGAGATCACGGCGGCGGTTATTGACGATATGGCCACCAAGTGCCTGCAAGCGCGTGTATACGACCTGTCCAAATTCATTATGAAGGGCGACACCGGCGGCGCCTGTAAGGTGCTGCATACCCTGTTTGAACTGGGCGAGGAACCTATACCGATTGCGGCAGTGCTTATCAATCATTATGTGGATATGTACCGAGTGAAGTGCGCCAAGATCGACGGCCGCAGAGCGGACGATATAGCCCGGTATTATAACTACAAAGGGCGGGACTTTGTGCTGAACAATGCCATGCGTGACGCAGCCAAGCTGTCCGTAGGCGCGCTGCGCCGCTCTATGCAGGTGCTGGACGATCTGGACCGAGCGCTGAAGAGCACCGCAGTGGACGCGAAAATCTTACTGGAGGAGGCGATCGTCAAATTGTCCGTGATCGCCGTCAGCGGCCAATGATTCATATTGAGGAAGCAGTGATCGTGGAGGGCAAGTATGACAAGATCAAGCTGTCTAACTTCCTGGACGCCATGATCGTAGAAACCGGCGGGTTTGCTATATATAAGGATAAAAAGCGGTTGCAGTTTATTCGCCGCCTGGCAATGGAGCGGGGGATCATCATTCTCACCGACTCGGATCACAGCGGGTTTCAAATTCGCAATTACATTGCCAAGGGATTGCCCCCGCAGCAGGTGAAGCACCTGTATATCCCGGATGTGTACGGAAAAGAGCACCGCAAGCAAAAGCCCTCAAAGGAGGGCAAGCTGGGTGTGGAGGGGATCGACGACAGCGTGCTGACGGCGCTGTTTGATCGGCTGCAAGTGCGCTATACCACCCAGCTGCCCAAGGATCCCATCACCAGCTATGATCTATACGCCGCCGGACTGGCGGGCACCCCCGACAGCAAACAAAAAAAGAAGAAACTCCTGGCAGCACTGGACTTGCCGGAGTTCCTCTCTACTTCCGCTTTATTGGCGTATCTCAACAGCCGTATGCAGCGGGATGAATTCTTAACTTATGTGGATACGATTTGAAGCCTTTGCTCGGCGCCGCCGGGCAGGGGCTTTTTTGCGCCCAGGGCGTACAGGTCCGTGCACCGGCTTTCCAGCCGGAACAGTGCCTGCCCCTCCGGGGAAAGAGCCTTTACATCTGCCATACGGGTTACGGTGGGAAGCGTGGCGCTGTGCTGCATTTTCGCCAGCAGCGCCTTGCCGGCGGCGTTAAAGCCCAGCACCCGCAGGTACGGCGGCGTAGCCGGGTAGTCTCCTTTGCCAATGCCCAGGTAGGCACGCAGCACAATGCGGCGAATGCGGGCGTGGGTGTACCGTTTGGTCTTTATGGTCGTGTACAGTTCCTCCAGGCTGGTGGCGCTTTGAGCAGCACGAGCCAGTCGGTTCTCCAGTCCGTCGGTCACATCGTCAATGGCGGCCCAGTCCGCTGCTTCCATACGGCGCAGTACCGCCAGCACCCCCCGCTGGCAGTGCTCTATACTGTATATTGCCTCTGCCGGGAGAGTGGCACGAATCGCTGAGGCACTGTACAGCGGGTCCGCTGTGTCGTGACCCAGCCCCAGCCGCTGCACACAGATACAGGGCAGTTGGGTGCATTCCATATATTCCAGTGCCAAAATGTTATTGGGTGTGTCCAGCAGCGGGCTGTCGATGACTTTGCGCCGAGCTGCCGGGTAGGAGCACCCGGCTTTCATCACTTGTGCGATCTTCCCTTGGTGCGCCTTGATTTCTCCGGCCAGTGCCGTCAACGCCTGTAAATCGGCGCACTCGGTGCCAAAGGCCAGTCGCTCCACCACACCGGTGGCCTCCAGCAGCTGCACCCCTGCCCGGGCAAAGCCCTCGGCAGAGCGGGTGGCGTAGGCGGTGGGCAGTTCTAGCACCAGGTCGGCGCCACCCTTTAGCGCTGCTTCCGTGCGGGCGCGCTTGTCATACACAGCAAAGGTGCCCCGCTGCACAAAGTTGCCGCTCATGACGCACACCACAGCATCGCCGGGGTGGCACTTCACTTGGTCAATCAAGTGTTTATGCCCGGCGTGAAAGGGGTTAAATTCACAAATTATACCGCTGATCATAAAAAAATCCCGTTTTCCCTTGACAATATTATAATATATATATTATTATAATGGCTGTAGAATTCTATTGCAAGATTTGGAGGGATAAATTTTGAAAATTCTGGTTATTAACTGCGGTAGTTCTTCCTTAAAATATCAGCTGATGGATATGAGCGATCTGTCCGTGCTGTGTAAAGGCGTCATTGAGCGGATCGGTATGACCATCAACGGCGGCGAGAAGAATGTGTCTGTCAAGGTGAATGGACAGAAATTTGAGTACGACAAGGAGCTGCCTACCCATACGGATGCTTTTAACGAAGTGAAGCACATTCTGTGCGAGAGCAAGCACAAGGTGATCGACTCTATGAAAGAGATTGACGCCGTAGGCCACCGCATCGTGCAGGGCGGCGATATTTACACCCATAGCGTGCTGGTGGACGACACAGTAGTGGAGAACCTGCGCAAGCTGTCTCCGCTGGCGCCGCTGCACAACCCCGGCCATATCCAGGGCTATGAGGCCTGCAAGGCCGTTGTGGGTCCGGATGTGCCCCAGGTGGTGGTATTTGATACCGCATTCCACAGCACCATGCCGCCGAAGGCTTATATGTATGCTGTACCCTATGAGTGGTACGAGAAGTACGGCGTGCGCCGCTACGGCTTCCACGGCACTTCTCACTTTTATGTATCTCACCGCTGCGCAGACAAGATGGGCAAGCCCATTGAAGATCTGAAGCTGATCACCTGCCACCTGGGCAACGGTTCTTCCGTGGCTGCTGTGGATCACGGCAAAGTGGTAGACACCTCCATGGGCTTTACCCCGTTGGACGGCTTTATGATGGGCACCCGCTCCGGCGGTGTGGACCCCTCTGTGGTCACCTTTATGATGAAGAAATTGGGCCTGACCCCGGATGAGATGGACACCATTCTCAACAAGCAGTCCGGTGTGAACGCCATCTCCGGCGTGTCCTCCGATGACCGTGACATTTGTGCCGCACAGAATGCCGGCAACAAGCGTGCCAGCCTGGCACATGAGATGCAGGCCTATGAGATCGCCAAGTTTATCGGCTCCTATATTGCCGCTATGAACGGCGTAGACGGCATTGTGTTTACCGGCGGTATCGGCGAAAACGGCCACTGGCTGCGCTCTCGGATCTGCTCTTACCTGGGTTATATGGGTGTGCAGATCGACGAGGAACTGAACCAAGCCACCGTGAAGGGCGCCGAGGCGGAATTGACCGATCCCAGTGCCAAGGTGCGTGTGTTTATCCTGGCTACCGACGAAGAGCTGGTGATCGCGCAGGAGACCCAAAAGGTTGTAGAAAGCCTGCAAAAATAAGCGCTTGTAAATTCTGTTTTTACATACAAAATTATCAGCAAAGGAGGAGCGAATATGCCGGAAATTAAGTATGAGATCACTGAGCACCTGGGTGTGATCTCTGAGACAGCACGGGGCTGGACCCGAGAGGTAAATATGATCTCTTGGAACGGCCGCGAGCCGAAGATCGATGTGAGAGACTGGTCACCCGACCACACCAAGATGAGCAAAGGTCTGACCTTTACCAAGGAAGAGATCGTTGAGCTGAAAAATCTGGTTGAAAAACTCTAAGCAAGGTGAGGGGGCACCCGGTGGGTGCCCTTTGCCCTTTGGTAACAAATCTATTCAAAGGTGAATTATAGATATGGAATGGACATCATTAAACGACTTGAGAGAGAAGTACCTGTCTTTCTTTGAGAGCAAGGGCCACCTGCGGCTGCCCAGCTTTTCGCTGGTGCCCCAGGGGGATAACAGCCTGCTGCTGATCAACTCCGGTATGGCTCCCATGAAAAAGTACTTTACCGGCGAGGTCACACCCCCCAGAACCCGGGTGACCACTTGCCAAAAGTGCATTCGCACCCCGGATATTGAGCAGGTGGGTAAAACGGACCGTCACGGCACCTTCTTTGAAATGCTGGGCAACTTCTCCTTTGGCGATTATTTTAAGAAAGAGGCCACCGCTTGGGCTTGGGAGTTCTGCACCAAGGTGCTGGAAATGCCGGAGGACAAGCTGTATGTGACCATTTATCAGGACGACGACGAGGCTTTCGAGATTTGGACAAAGCAAAACGGCGTTGATCCCAGCCACATTGTGCGCCTGGGCAAGGAAGACAACTTTTGGGAGCACGGCTCCGGCCCCTGCGGCCCCTGCTCGGAGATTTATTTTGACCGTGGCGAAAAGTATGGCTGCGGCTCTCCGGATTGCGGCCCCGGCTGCGAGTGCGACCGGTATGTAGAGTTTTGGAACAATGTGTTTAGCCAGTTCAATAACGACGGCAACGGCAATTACACGGAGCTGAAGCAGAAGAATATTGATACCGGTATGGGTTTGGAGCGTCTGGCCTGTATTCTCCAGGATGTGGACAATATTTTTGAAGTGGACACCGTGCAGAACATTATGAAGAAGATCAGCGAGATCTCCGGTGCCAAATATCATGAGGACGCGCAAAAGGATGTGTCCCTGCGCGTAATTACCGACCATGTGCGCTCCGCCACCTTTATGATCGGCGACGGCGTAATTCCGTCCAACAACGGCCGGGGCTATGTGCTGCGCCGCCTGATCCGCCGAGCTTGCCGCCACGGCAGATTGCTGGGCGTAAACGAACCGTTCCTGTATAAAGTGTGCGACACGGTGATCCATGAGAACCATGTGGCGTACCCGGAATTGGCCGATAAGGCAGAGCTGATCAAAAAGATCATTCTGTCTGAGGAGGAGTCCTTTGGCAAGACCATTGACGCCGGTTTGGCTATGCTGGACGAATATATCAGCAAGTTGGATGGCAATGTGTTCTCCGGCGCGGACGCCTTTAAGCTGAACGACACCTTCGGCTTCCCCCTGGACCTGACCAAGGATATTTTGGAGGAAAAGGGCATTACCGTGGATGAAGATAAGTTCAACGCCTTGCTGGCTGCCCAAAAAGCAACCGCCCGTGCCGCCCGTAAGGACGCCGGTGCAGACGCTTGGAAAGGCAATAGCGTAAAAATTAACGCATCGGCCACGGACTTTGTGGGCTATACAGACTTTGCCTGCGATGCCAAGGTGCTGGCTATTGTGAATGCAGACGGCGAGTTGGTAGATATGCTGGGTGCCGGGGATAGCGGCACGCTGGTGCTGGATAAGACTCCGTTTTATGCCCAGTCCGGCGGCCAGGTAGGCGACAGCGGCGTGATCAAGAACGGCGCGGACAATGCCTTTATCGTGGCGGATACCGCCAAGAATGCGGACAAGATCTTTCTGCACCGCGGCGAAGTGACCCGCGGCATTGTCAGCGTGGGTGATCCGGTACAGGCGGATATCAATGCGGAGCGCCGCCGCAGCATTATGCGCAACCACACGGCTGCGCACCTATTGCAGGCAGCCCTGCGCCAGGTATTGGGCACCCATGTGGAGCAGGCCGGTCAGCTGGTGGACGAGCGAGAAGTGCGCTTTGACTTTACCCACTTTAATGCCATGACTCGGGATGAGCTGCTGAAAGTGGAGCACCTGGTCAACGCCTTTATTATGGGCGCCCACCCGGTAGAGAGCATGGAGATGCCCATTGATGAGGCCAAGAAGCTGGGGGCGATGATGCTCTTTGGCGAGAAGTACGGCAACATTGTGCGGGTGGTCAAGGCCGGCGATTTCTCCACCGAGTTCTGCGGTGGTACCCATGTAAGCAACAGCGGCCAGATTGGCCTGTTCCATATTGTCAGCGAGGCCTCTGTGGCCTCCGGCGTGCGCCGCATTACGGCACTCACCGGCAGCAATGTACTGGCTCATATTTATCAGGCGGACGGTATGCTGTCCGGCGCTGCGGCAATGCTGAGGAGCGCCGTTCACGACCTGCCGGAAAAGCTGGCCGCCTTGGCAGACAGCGATAAGGCCAAAGATAAGGAGATCAAGAGCCTGAAAGAGGAATTGGCGCACTTAAAGAGCGCAGACCTGTTCGCCGCACCTGTTGACCTGGACGGCCTGGCATTCTATACCGCCACTTTGACGGATGTGGCTCCGGACGCACTGCGTTCTATGGGCGATGAGTTGAAGAACAAAGGCGACAATGTGGTGGCTGTGGTGGCCGGTGTTAACGGCGAAAAAGCCAATATCGTTGCCGTTTGCGGCAAGGAAGCCATTGCCCGCGGCGTAAAGGCCGGCGATGTGGTGCGTGAGATTGCCAAGTTGGCCGGCGGTGGCGGCGGCGGTCGCCCGGACAGCGCTATGGCCGGTTGTAAGAATGTAGACAAATTGCCGGATGCAATGGCTCAGGCTGCTGCGCTGGTACGGGATATGATCCAGTAAGGAGCAATGCAAATGTGTGTGTTTTGTGAGATCGTCAGCGGCAATATTCCCTCCACCAAGGTGTATGAGGATGATCAAATCCTGGCCTTTAAGGATCTGAACCCGGTGGCGCCGGTGCACTTCCTTGTGGTGCCTAAAGCACATATTGAGAATGTGAACGCCATCACGGCAGACAACAGTGCCGTGGTTGCCCATATTTTTGAAACGATCCCGCAGATCGCAGCGTCCCAGGGGATTACCTCTTACCGGGTGATCTCCAACTGTGGGGCGGATGCAGGGCAGAGCGTGATGCACCTGCATTTTCATGTGATCGGCGGTACGGAACTGGGGGAGAAGATTTTATGAGCGACGCATATTATACCTTACATATTGCCGGGCTGGAGCGGCAGCTAAAGCGCTTCCCCGTGTCTGACAGTATGGACATTGCGGCCTTTATCTTTTTTGGTGATGTGGAGCTAACCAAGGCTTGCGCTGAAGAGCTGCTGAAAAAGGTGCCGGAATTTGACTATATTGTGACGCCGGAGGCCAAGAGTATTCCGCTGGCTTACGAAATGAGCCGCCAAAGCGGCAAAAAATACATTGTGGCTCGCAAGGGCGTTAAAGTGTATATGGACCGACCGGAGAAGGTAACCGTCCATTCCATCACCACCCAAAAGGAGCAGACCCTGTACCTGGGTCATGAGGACGGCGATCTGCTGGACGGCAAGCGCGTGTTACTTTTGGACGATGTGATCTCCACCGGTGACAGCTTAAAGGCTCTGCAGCAACTGGTGGCTCTGTTCGGTGCAAATATCGTGGCCAGCGCCGCGCCATTGGCTGAGGGCGACGCTGCCGATCGGAAAGACATTATTTTCCTGGAAAAATTACCTTTGTTCTTCAAATAATAGAGCAGAGGTGGTCCTTTGGGAGGCATTCATATGTTGTCAGATAAGAAGAAAGTGGCCATTGTAGGCGTTGGTATGGTAGGTATGAGCTTTGCTTATGCGCTACTGAACCAGAATATTTGCGATGAGTTGGTACTGATCGACATCAACAAGGAGCGTGCTTGGGGCGAGGCTGCGGATCTGTCTCACGGCCTGCCCTTTGCGCCCAGTTCCATGAAAATCAAGGCAGGGGAGTACAGCGACTGCAGCGACGCGGATTTGATTGTGATCTGTGCCGGTGCGCCCCAGCTGCCCGGTGAGAGTCGCCGGGATCTGCTGCAAAAGAACTACAAGGTTTTCAGTTCCATTGTGCAGCCCATTATTGCCAGCGGCTTTAACGGCGTTTTCCTGGTGGCCTCTAACCCGGTGGATATTATGACCCAGGTGGTCTATACTCTGTCCGGCTTTCCGGCCAATCGAGTGGTGGGTTCCGGCACTTCGTTGGACAGCGCTCGCTTGCGCCATATGATGAGCGATTATTTCCATGTAAACCCCCGCAATGTGCACGCCTACGTGATCGGCGAGCATGGGGACTCGGAGTTTGTGCCCTGGAGCCAGGCGCTGATCAGCGTAAAACCTTTGGACGACTTTAAGACCACGCATCCTGCCCTGGATGAGGATATGAAGCAGATTGCCGTGGATGTAAAGGAGTCCGCTTATGCCATCATCAAGGCCAAGAAGGCCACTTATTACGGTATCGGTATGGTGCTGGCACGATTGACCCGTGCCATCCTTTTTGATGAGAATTCTATCTTTACCGTGTCTGCGTACCTGAAAGGGGAGTACGGTCAGCGGGGCATTTATATCGGCGTGCCTGCGGTGGTGAATCGCAACGGTGTGCGTGAGGTGCTCCAAATGGACTTGAATGAGGAAGAAAAAGCCAAGTTTGCCGCCTCTGCCGATGTGATCCACGAGATGATCGAGGAGATTGGTATGGACAGAGGGTAAAGCTGTAATGAAATAAGATAGCCGCAGGCATTGCCTGCGGCTTTTTTGCGCCCTAAATGGCATAAAAATAAGGCATACACCTGCGGGCGTATGCCTTGCGTTTATGTAAGGGTCATTCTTTGGTTTCGTCCACCAGGTAGGTGCCGCTTTCCAGCACCACCAGGGCGTACTGACCGAATTTGTGATACCGTTTGACCTGTTGGGAAAAGGTGCGGTAGTCAGACACGGTATAGTCCATACCATCGATCTTACGGATTTTGTTGCCGCCGCAGGCCACATACAGGTCGCCGTTGTATTGGCAGATATGCCGGGGATTAACAAAGGTTTGGGCATCCTTGCCGCCAATGCGCAGGTCTACCTTCATATTTTGGCAGGCGTAGCGAATCACCGCATTCTCGCCGGGACAAACGCTCCAAAAATACTTCTCCTCCAGCGCCAGGTGCTTCACCGGGGCGTCGTGGTACTGGAACATACCGTTCCACTCCAGCGTGCCCTCTCGGTCAAAGATACCGGCCTCGCCGTTGGGGTAGATCACCAGCACCCGCCGGTCATAGAGCACCGCCGCGTCGCACTGAACAAAGTTGGGAATCTCGGTGCTGATCTTTTGGAACGCAGAGCCAAATTTGCGCAGCAGGTAGGCGCTTTTGGTGATCACTTCCTGCTCGCCTGTGGCAAAGTTCACCACCGAATAGTTCACCTTGTATTGGGCGTTGCCGGGCAGGGGGCGTTTCTCTACCAAAACCGCAGAATCCTTGTTGTAGGCAAACAGATCTACGATCTCTTTTGTGCTAATCTGTTTCACTGTGTTACCTCGCTTCGTCCTCTGCCATAGAGGTGTTGGTCAGGTAGCCCAGGGTCATCAGACTGTCGTTCAGGTGCACATTCTCCACCAGCACCTCCGGGTGAGCCATGGCAATGTCGTAATTGCTAAAGTTCCAAAAGGCCCGCACGCCCAGGCGCACCAGCATATCCGTGATCTCCTGCATATCGCTGCCGGGAATACAGATTACGGCGCACACCGGCTGGTTATCAATGCAGAAGTTCTCCAAATAATTGATGTGGCGCACAGGAATGCCCTTGATCATGTTGCCGCAGATGGCCTCGTTCTTGTCAAAAATGCCAATGAGCTTAAAGCCGCTCTGCCGGATAAAGATCTTGTTGGATACCGCCTTACCCAGGTTGCCGGCACCGATCAAAATGGTTTTCAATTCCTTATCCACACACAGAATTTCGCCAATGCGCTTTTGCAGCTCCGGCACATTGTAGCCGTAACCCTGCTGGCCAAATCCCCCAAAGCTGTTAAAGTCGTGGCGAATTTGTGAGGCAGTCAGACCCATACGGTCCGCCAGCTCCTTGGAGCTGATGCGCACAATGCCATTGTCCTTAAGACTCTGCAAAAATCGGTAGTACCGGGGCAGACGCTTGATGATGGACATGGATATATTTTCTCTTTTTTCCATAGGGTTCATCCCTCTCAAAAGAACGATTTTATTTGGTCATCCGGGTGATGGTGTCCATCACATAGTCGCCAAATTCGCTGCAGGTGCAGCCGTCCGCACGGCCGGTGATTACCAGCTTCTTTTCTTCAAACATGCACTTGTCCAGCGCAGCCTCCAGAGCGTCCGCCTGCTTTTGGTACCCAATGTGGGACAGCAGCATAACGGTGGCACGCAGCATGGAGCAGGGGTCAGCGTACTGGCCGCGGCCCTCTTTGATCATGCGGGGTGCGGAGCCGTGAATGGCCTCAAACATCGCATACTTCTTACCGATGTTTGCAGAACCGGCAGTGCCGACGCCGCCTTGGAACTCGGCAGCCTCGTCAGTGATAATGTCGCCGTACAGGTTGGGCAGCACAAAGACCTTAAAGTCCTTGCGGCGCATGGGGTCGATCAGCTTGGCGGTGGTGATATCTACATACCAGTCGTCGGTGACGATCTCCGGGTACTCCTGGCCAATCATCTGGGCAGTCTTTAAGAACTTGCCGTCGGTGGTCTTGATGATGTTGGCTTTGGTAATGATGGATACCTTACCCTTGTGGTTCTTTTGGGCGTAGTCGTAGGCCAAGCGGGCAATACGCTCGCAGCCTTCCCGCGTGGCCACAGTAAAGTCCACGGCCAGGTCGTCAGTGATGTTCACGCCGTAAGAGCCGATGGCATAGCCGCCCTCGGTGTTCTCACGGAAGAAGGTCCAGTCAATGCCCTGCTCCGGCACCTTAACCGGGCGCATATTGGCAAACAGGTCCAGCTCTTTACGCATGGCCACATTGGCAGACTCCACATTGGGCCACGGATCCCCGGCACGGGGCGTGGTGGTGGGGCCTTTCAAAATTACATTGCAGGCTTTCAGCTGGGCCAGCACATCGTCCGGAATGGCCTTGTTGCAGGCTGCACGGTTCTCAATGGTCAGACCGTCGATCTCCTTAAACCGGATCTTGCCGCTGGCCACTTCGTCCTTCAGCAGGAAAGACAGCACACGCTCGCTCTCCTTGGTAATGACTGGGCCGATACCGTCGCCGCCGCAAATACCGATCACAATGGTGTCCAGCGCGTCAAAGTCGGTAAAGTCTTTATCCTCGCGAATTCTCTTGGCGCGGGCCAGCTGGCTCTCCATCAGGGAGCGGAACTGTTCTACTGCCGCGTCAATGGCTTGTTTCTCATCAGTCATAACGGTTCTCCAATCTGTAAAATTGCTTATTTATTGCTCTCTCTGGTGTAATCCAGCAGACCGCCGCACAGCAGCATGGCGCGCTGACGGGCAGACAGGTGGCTGGCGTCCAGGGGGTATTCCTCATTCTTGGTCAGGTTCTTCAGTACCACCGGGGTGTTGTTCTCCATAGCGGTGCGAATGTCTGCCAGTTCCAGCTGATCCATCTGGTCAATGCGATCATAATCTGCCTTATTGGCAAAGGTGAAAGGCAGAATACCGGCGTTGACCAGGTTCGCCACATGGATACGGGCGAAGGACTTGGTGATGACCGCTTTAACACCCAGGTACAGGGGCACCAGTGCCGCGTGCTCACGAGAGGAGCCCTGGCCGTAGTTGGCGCCGCCGATGATGATGCCTTTGCCCTCGGCTTTGATGCGCTCCGGGAAGCTCTCGTCGCACACGCCGAAGCAGAACTGACTCAGGTGCGGAATGTTGGAACGGTAGGGCAGGATCTTGGCGCCTGCGGGCATAATGTGGTCAGTGGTGATATTGTCGCCCACTTTCAGCACAGCCTTAGCGGTAATGCTCTCCGGCAGCGGTTCGGTTTTGGGGAAGGGCTTGATGTTGGGCCCGCGCAGCACCTCTACGCTGGCAGCTTCCTCCGGACTGGCCGGTGGCTCAATCATATTATCGTTAATGGTAAAGTGCTCCGGCATTTCCACCGTGGGAGCCTCGCCCAGATCCCGGGGATCGGTCAGATAACCGGTGAGGGCGGAGGCTGCCGCCACTTCCGGAGATACCAGGTAGATACCGGCGTCCTTTGTGCCGCTGCGGCCCTCAAAGTTCCGGTTAAAGGTACGCAGGGAGATGCCGCCGCTGTTGGGGGATTGACCCATACCAATACACGGACCGCAGGCAGACTCCAGAATGCGGGCGCCGGCGCCGATCATATCGCCCAGTGCGCCGTTCATAGCCAGCATATTCAGTACCTGCTTGGAGCCGGGGGCAATGCAAAGGGAAACGGTGGGGCACACGGTTTTGCCTTTCAAGATCTTGGCAACTTTCATCATATCCACAAAAGAGGAGTTGGTGCAGGAGCCGATGGCTACCTGATCCACCTTGATCTTGCCGATCTCCTCGGTGGTCTTGACTTTATCGGGCATGTGCGGGCAGGCAGCCATGGGCTCCAGTGCGCACAGGTCAATATCGATCACTTCGTCATACTGTGCGTCCGGATCCGGCAGAATCTCCGTCCAGTCGTCTGCGCGGTCCTGGGCTTTCAAAAACGCCAGGGTGATCTCGTCAGAGGGAAAGATGGAGGTGGTAGCGCCCAGCTCCGCACCCATGTTGGTGATGGTGGCGCGCTCCGGTACGGACAGGGTCTTTACGCCCTCGCCGCCGTACTCAATGATCTTGCCGACGCCGCCTTTAACAGTCATACGGCGCAGCACTTCCAGAATCACATCCTTGGCAGAGACCCAGGGCTTTAAGTAGCCGGTCAGATTGATGCGGGTCATGGTTGGCATGGGGATATAGTAGGTGCCGCCGCCCATGGCTACGGCCACATCCATACCACCTGCGCCCATAGCCAGCATACCGATACCGCCGCCGGTGGGGGTGTGGCTGTCAGAGCCGATCAAGGTTTTGCCCGGAATGCCAAAGCGCTCCAGGTGCACCTGGTGGCAAATGCCGTTGCCCGGGCGGGAGAAGTAAATGCCATGCTTCTTAGTCACGGTCTGAATGTATCTGTGGTCGTCGGCGTTCTCAAAGCCGGTTTGCAGGGTGTTGTGGTCGATGTACGCCACAGAGCGCTCGGTTTTGACCCGATCGACTCCCATAGCCTCGAATTCCAGGTACGCCATGGTACCGGTTGCGTCCTGCGTAAGGGTTTGGTCAATTTTCAGCCCAATTTCCTGTCCGGGGATCATTTCACCCTCGACCAGGTGGGATTTGATCAATTTTTGTGCAAGTGTAAGACCCATTGTTCAAAAAACCTCCTGAGTTGTTCAAAGAATTGTCAAACCCCATTTTATAATAAATCGGCGGCAATGTCAATTAGAATAAAGATTTAATAATTAGATTTCATTATATTGTTGAATTTCTGCCCGCCTTATGCTAAAATTATCGTTGAATGTGGAGAAACGGGCATACTAATTCCGGGAGGAATGGTATGCCGCACACAAACGAGGATACAGAAAAGGAAATAGAGAACGAAGAAGCGCAGACGGAAGATCTGCAACCCAATTTGCAGACCGGCTCCATCACGGTACAGAAGGACGGCCATTTTATTCACTGCTTAACGGTGATCGGCCAGATCGAGGGCCACTATATTTTGCCCAGTCAAAATAAGACCACCAAGTACGAGCATGTAATCCCGCAGCTGGTGGCCATTGAGGAAAGCGACGATGTAGAGGGCCTGCTGATTATTCTCAACACCGTGGGCGGCGATGTGGAGGCAGGACTGGCCATTGCCGAGCTGCTGTCCACCATGCGAACGCCCACCGCCTCTCTGGTGCTGGGTGGCGGCCACTCCATCGGCGTGCCCCTGGCGGTGTCCTGTCGGCGCAGTTTTATTGTGCCCAGCGCCACCATGACGGTGCACCCGGTGCGTATGAACGGCCTGGTACTGGGCGTGCCCCAGACCCTGTCTTATTTTGAGAAAATGCAGGATCGGATCGTGCGCTTTATTGCGCATAATGCCAAGATCAGCGCAGATGATTTCCGTGCCCTGATGATGAAGACCGGGGAACTGGTGATGGATGTAGGCACGGTGCTGGACGGTGCCGGTGCTGTGGATTGCGGGCTTATTGACCAAATGGGCGGTCTTAGTGACGCACTGGAGTTTCTCAACCGCACTATTGAGGAGGAGCACCATGCTGTGGACGGTCATTAGCCAGGCGGATGTGTTCTACCAGGCGGCGCAGGGCAGCCGGGCGCCCCGCTCCAGTAACCCTTTTGACTACCTGAACAACGGGTACAGTTTGGAGGGCGCTTCTTTGTTCGGAGGGCAGGATCATGTGGTTTTTAACTGCGATATTTCAAGCCGTCGCACAGGCAGTCACCTGGGTACTCCCGGTGTCTGAAAGTGGGCATTCGGCGATCTTTCACGATTTTTCCGGTCGGTTCAGCGGCAATGGCAGCGAGCTGACCGGGCTGGTACATATTGGTATTGCACTGGGTATTTTCTTGGTGTTCATTAAGCTGTTTGTGCGGCTGTTTGGCGAGTTTATCGCCTTTTTCAAAGATGCGTTTGCAAAGCAAAATCCCTTTGTAAACCCCGGCGGTGCACGCCGGTTTATGTTCGGCACGGTGCTGGGCTTTTTGCCGATGGTTTTGCTGTTGTTGCCGGCAGGCAAGTACGGCAATGTGTACGGCCTGTTTCGCAGTATGGGTTATAACGGCACACTGCTGGACGAGGGTGTGTTTTTCGCCCTCACAGGCGGGCTTATTCTGCTGGCGCTGCTGCAAATGAAAAAGCACGGTCCCCAAAAGAATGTGGACTGGTACGCCGCTTTAATCTTGGGGTTTGCCGCCGCCTTTTCCCTGCCCATTGCCGGGCTGTCCTATATGGGCGTGCTGTTCTGCCTGGGCGTGATGATGGGCGTGGCACGCAAAATCTCTTACCGTTTTGCGGCGGTGTCCAGCGTGCTGACCCTGTTGGTGCTGGGCGTGGTGGAAATTTGCACCTGCGTGACGTATGTAAATATCATTGCCGGTATTTTGGCAGTGGTACTCAGCGCGGCGGTGACCTATTTTATGGTGAAGCTGATGCTGTGGATCTTGCACGGGGGCAAGCTTAAGGCGTTTGCCTATTACGATTTTGCCCTGGCCGGTGTGTGCGTCGTGGTGGGTATTTTTGAACTGATTTTACGATAATTTTAGCTTTTAAGGATAGATAAAATGGCGAATGTACAAAAGAAGAATGCCCGGGGTCATCGCCGGGAAGAAAAGAAAGCAGCGGCCCGCGGGAATGCTCCGGCGCCAAAAAAGCGCACGAAGGCAGAACAGGCTCGTTGGGAGCAAATGGAGCTGGAAGCCCAAGCGGCTGCCGCCAAGCGTCAGGAGAATATCAGCCGTATTGTCGGCGTGGCAATTTTTGCCTTGTCGGTGATTTTTTTCTTCGTTGCGGTGATCGGCGGCGACGGCGCATGGAAAGTGGTACATAATGTGTACTTAGGGCTGTTTGGCGTATTGGCGGCCGTGTTGTTTCCCATACTGGCGGTGGCGATCATTCTCCTTTATTCCTACAAGGAGAACAAGGCCAAAAAACGCGCGATGGAAGAGGGGACAGCAGCACAAAAGTCCCCGGTATCTCCTCGAGAGCTGATCGCCAAGGGTGTGGAGAGCGTGATTATCGTGCTGCTGATTGCAGCACTGATCCATATTATCGAGAACCCCACCGGGTTGAAATTTGCAGACAGCGTGAAGTTGGGCTACACCCAGGCGCCTTATGAATTTAACGGCGGCTTTTTCGGTGCGCTTATCGGTTGGGCACTGCTGACCTTTGGCAAGGCACCGGCCATTATCGTGGATCTGGTGCTGCTGGTGGTGGACTTTATGCTGCTGGCGCGGCTGACGGTGATGCAGTTCTTAAACGGCGCGGCACAACCCGCAAAGAAAGCCTATGAAAAGGCAGGGGATGCCATTGAGGTGTACCGGGAGCGCCGCCAGGCCAATATTGATGTGCCCCTGGACGCGCATGCCCCCGGCGAACAGGAGACGGAGGAGGAGCCGCCTGCACAAAAAGGCAAAAAGAAAGATATGGACGCTGTGGATACAGACAGTATTGTAAAAGAACTGAACCAGAAGCACAGCAAAAAAATAGCAGAGAAAAAACAGTCTGCCCCGGAAAAGGCCAAGTCCTTGGATGAGATTGTGGACAAGGCCACCGAGGAGGCCGATCCGAAGAAAACGGATCCGTCGGAAGTCTTTACCGTCACGGATGCCCAAATGGAAGCGGGTGTGGCAGATTATAAGCTGCCGCCGGTATCCCTGCTGACCCCTGCCCAGCATAAGTCTGTAAAAGATGTGAGCGGGGAGCTGAAATCCAATGCGGAGCGGCTCATCGACACCCTTCATTCCTTTAATGTGGACGCCACCATTACGGACATTAGCCGCGGTCCCACCGTGACCCGGTATGAGCTGAAACCGGCTGCCGGTGTGCGTATTTCTAAAATCACCAATTTGTCCGACGATATTGCTCTGAATTTGGCGGCCACCCATGTGCGTATTGAGGCCCCCATTCCCGGCAAAGCGGCGGTGGGTATCGAGGTGCCCAATTCCGTAAAAAGCGGCGTATCTATGCGCGAGCTGATCGACACGCCGGAGTTTGGCAAGCAGCGGTCGATGCTGTCTGTGGGCCTTGGACGGGATATTTCCGGCGATGCGGTGTACTGCGATGTGGCAAAGATGCCCCATCTGCTGATCGCAGGTACCACCGGTTCCGGTAAGTCCGTGTGTATGAACAGCATTATTGTGTCTATTTTGTATCGTGCCAAGCCGGATGAGGTGAAGTTGGTACTGATTGACCCTAAAAAAGTGGAGTTTAGCAAGTATTCCGGCATTCCCCATTTATTGGTGCCGGTGGTGACCGATCCCCGCAAGGCGGCAGGTGCGCTGGGCTGGGCTGTGTCTGAGATGCTCAAGCGTTACCAGACCTTTAGTGACACCGGCGTACGGGATATTGAGGGCTATAACAAATATGTGAAGAAGCATGAGGATATGCAGCCCATGCCTAAGATCGTCATTTGCATTGATGAGTTATCCGACCTGATGATGGCGGCGCCTAAGGAGATTGAGGATTCTATTTGCCGTTTGGCACAGATGGCACGTGCAGCGGGTATGCACCTGGTGATCGCCACCCAGCGCCCCTCCGTAGATGTAATTACCGGTCTGATCAAGGCCAACATTTCGTCTCGAATTGCGCTGACCGTTAGCTCGCAGATTGACTCCCGTACCATTTTGGACGCTTCCGGCGCCGAGAAGCTGCTGGGCTACGGCGATATGCTGTATGCGCCCATCGGTTCCTCCAAGCCCATTCGTGTGCAGGGCTGCTATATCAGTGATGAAGAAGTGGAGTCCCTGTGCGATTTTGTAAAGAGCCAGGGCGAGAGCCAGTACAGCGACGAAATTCAAAAAGAGATTGAGGCCAAGGCCGTGCAGGATAAAAAAAGTCCCTTTGAGGGCGACGAGAGTTCGGAACAGCTGGATCCCCGCTTTGAGGAAGCGGTGGAGATCGTGCTGGAGACCGGCACCGCGTCCACCTCTTTTTTGCAGCGCAAGTTGTCCGTAGGGTATGCCCGTGGGGCAAAAATTATGGACCAGTTGGAAGAGAAGGGGATCATCGGTCCCCAGGACGGCGCTAAAAAGCGTGAAGTGCGGATCAACAAACAACAGTGGCTGGAAATGCAGAACCAAGGTCCGGCACCGAAAATGAATGCAGAGACCGCTGAGCAAATGCGCTTTGAAGAAGCGGAGTCAGACGAGGACCAAACCGATGCAGAATGATTTTTTGCCCATTACTCCGGCAGAAATGCGCGAGCGAGGGTGGAAACAACCGGATTTTGTGTATGTGACGGGTGACGCCTATGTGGATCACCCGTCCTTTGGCGCTGCCATCATTACCCGCTTGCTGGAGAGCCAGGGGTTCAAGGTGGTGGTGCTCAGTCAGCCGGACTGGCACAGCGTGCGGGACTTTCAGAAATTCAGTCGGCCCAAGTATGCTTTTTTGATCACTGCCGGGAATATTGACTCTATGGTGGCCCACTATACCGCTGCTAAGAAGCTGCGCCACGACGACGCATATACTGCCGGTGGCAAGCACGGCAAGCGCCCGGATCGGGCGGTGAATGTGTACACCCGCCTGGCAAAAGAGGCCTACCCGAACTGCCCGGTGATTTTAGGCGGGCTGGAGGCGTCCCTGCGCCGCTTTGCGCATTACGATTACTGGGACGACGCCATTCGACCCTCTGCGCTGGTGGACTCCGGCGCTGATCTGCTGATCTACGGTATGGGAGAGAAGCAGGTAACGGAGATCGCCCGCCGCCTGCGAGCGGGTGAGCCGGTGGATAGTATGCACGACATTCGGGGCACCATGTATGTGGTGCCCACCAAAGACACACCCTTTGGCGGGGTGGAGTGCCCCTCCTTTGAGAATGTGTGTGCCTCTAAAAAGGAATATGCCCGCTCTTGCCGACTGGAGCAGGACGAGCAGGATCATGTGCGGGGCAAGCTGCTCAAGCAGCGCCACGGCAAGGTGATGGTGGTGCAAAATCCGCCTATGGAGCCGCTGACCACCTCGGAGCTGGATCGGGTGTACAGTCTGCCGTATATGCGGGCGTACCATCCCAGTTATGAGAAGTTGGGCGGTGTGCCGGGTATTGAAGAAGTGCGCTTTTCCATTACCCACAATCGGGGATGTTTCGGCGCTTGCAATTTCTGTTCCATTGCATTCCATCAAGGGCGTTATGTGACCTCTCGCAGCAAAAAAAGCCTGCTGATTGAAGCGCAAAAGATTACCCAAATGCCGGACTTCAAGGGTTATATTCATGATGTGGGTGGCCCCACCGCCAACTTCCGCCACCCTAGCTGCGCCTTGCAGGAGCAGCACGGCCTGTGCAAGGGCAAAAAATGCTTGGCGCCGAAACCGTGCCCCAATTTGCAGGCGGACCACCGGGAATATTTGGACATTCTTCGGGCGCTGCGGCAGGTGGATGGAGTTAAGAAAGTGTTTATTCGCAGCGGTATTCGCTATGATTATCTGCTTTGCGACCCGGACGACAGTTTCTTCCGGGAGTTGGTGCAGCACCATGTGAGCGGCCAGCTGAAAGTGGCACCGGAGCACTGCTCCGCTGCGGTGCTGGACAAAATGGGCAAGCCCCATATTGAAGCGTATATTGACTTTTCCCGCCGGTATTTTACTTACACCGGCCAAATCCAAAAGGAGCAGTACCTGGTGCCGTATCTGATGAGCTCGCACCCCGGCTCCCGGTTGGACGATGCCATTGAACTGGCGTGTTTCTTAAAGAAAAATCACATTCGACCGGAGCAGGTGCAGGACTTTTATCCCACCCCGGGCACCATCTCCACCTGTATGTTCTATACGGAGCTGGATCCGTACACCATGGAGCCGGTCTATGTGGCAAAGAATTCCCACGACAAGGCACTTCAGCGGGCACTGCTTCAGTATTATAATCCTAAGAACTATGCGTTGTGCGCGCAGGCACTGCGTCGAGCCCATCGTACAGATCTGATCGGCAATGGCCCTAAGTGTTTGATCCCGGCAGCACCGCCCGGCGGACGACCGGATGACCGTTCCGGTGGTAAAGCAAAGGGGCGCGTGCGCGGCCACGGAAAGCCGGTTGGCGGAAACAATCGCTTTGACGGAAAGTCCGCAAAGCGTAAACCCTATGGCAACCGATCCGGAAAAAAGAAATAGAAATGAAAAAAGCACGACAGCTGAAACTGTCGTGCTTTTTGGCAAAGAACCGTAATTTTGATTGAAACCGTGTAAGGGGGTGCAACTTCGGTTCAGAGGTATAGGCACCAACTCTATGGAAAACTGAATAACACGGATTGCGGTTTGTGTTGAGTTTGGTAAGCTCTGTTTATAGGAACATTATAGTATTTCTTCATCAGCCTGCCGGGACTTCGCTTTCTAATTGTTCTTGCTTTTTACTGTCAAAGTATGCTGTTGTATTCTCGCTATGTGTAGCCCACGCAAGGTTTGCAACTGTATTTTTTGTTTTATCGTGGTTCTTATGGTGTGCTATTGGCTTATCCTCGGGATTAGGTATAAAAGCCTTTTTATTATTCGGTTAGTTGAGCCTCATACAATCAACCTTTTGAGACAAAATGTTTCATAGGTTCGTTCAAATTATATATTTCGTTTTTCAAAAATTCGGGATAGATGACTATGTCCTTAAGTTCCTCAATAGGCATCCATCCAATTACTACATTACAGTTATCTTTTTGTGGAACAAATTCTCCATTCTCAGGGATTTCATAATTATCACTTAATTCAACCAAATAATAAAATGCAATATTATGTGCTTGCTTCCCATTCCATTCCCAAAAACATTCTTCGCTCCACAATAGACGAGTGCATTTTATAATTACACCCATTTCTTCCGCTGTTTCACGAACCAAACCATCTTCTAATGTTTCGCCTATTTTTACATGGCCACCGGGTAAGGCATACTCTTTGCCGTCTTTTTCTCTTTGCACAAGTATTTTATTACCTTTTATTAATACTGCAACTGTTCTCAAATCGCATATATATTCATCAGTTGCAAATAGCCAATCTTTTTCCATAACATCTTCCTAAATCTTCGAATATTGCAAATGATTATGTTACTGTCTTATCAGTCTATTGCGCTTTTCCCGCTTTTTACCCATTCATCAAGTTCAGTTTTTTTAAACTTCCACTGCTTTCCTATTTAATGAGCAGGAATCCCACTATCTGCCTTCTTTATCCAATTACGAATGGAATCTTTATTTACGCCAAGATAATCAGCGGCTTCTTTAATACCCACCCATTTGTCCTCTTGTTCAGATATATAGTTTTGTACTTACATGGCTTTTTGCAAATCCATTATAGCATATTTTTTCGTGGAGATTCAAGGGAATATGCATGAATAAATATGAATTGATACGGATTTAATGCTCTTTGCATATAGTTTTTCGTGCTGTGGGGTTCTACGACTTAAGGATTATCCCTGTAATTTAACGATTGCCCTCGGTAGTTCAACGATTACTCGGCTGTTTAACGATTACAGCAGAGCAGAAAGCCGCAATCCCCATAAAATGCACGAACCCCCGCCGCAGAATTGCTCCGCAGCGGGGGTTCACTTATGCGCTGAAACAGCCGAAAAGCCTTGTATCAAGCGGTTTTCGGGCATAGAAAAACGCCACCGTAATTCTATCAAAATTACGGTGGCATTATGGTGCGGGTAACAGGGGTCGAACCTGCACGGTTGCCCACAGGAACCTAAATCCTGCGTGTCTGCCAATTCCACCATACCCGCATAACGGCTCTTATTTTAGCATTTTGTACCAAAAAAATCAAGTATAAAAAAAGCGAAGCCGCAAAGCTCCGCTCTTTATTCCGCCCAGCCGCCGTGTGACGAGAATAACCTGCATCTCAAGCAGGTGGGTGACCGCCGTTCGGTTTTGTGCTTCCATCGTCCCCGCAGGGGAGGCCTGCATACCTGCCGACCGAGCAGGAAACCCTTGTAAAAAATTGTTCGGGTTATTAAATCACACGGTTGTCGAGAAGGGCAGAACAGATGTTCTGTTCTTATTCTTACTGCTCCGGCTCAAAATATTCTACATCATATTTCTTTTCTACCATAGCCATCAGAATATCGGAGACCTGCTCAAATTCCATCTCGTCCTCGATCTCGGCCAGATATTCCTCGCCGTTTTCCTCCAGCACTTTCAGAATAATGACCTCGTTGTCTGCCTCTACGATTTCTTCCGCCTCATCGTGGTACTCGGTGATGGCCACATACACATCGTCGTCCGTCTCGTACCGCTCCAGCAGTTCAAATACAATCTCGTTGCCGTCGTCGTCGGTCACGGAGATCAGGTCCGGTTCGTACAGTTCATTGTTATCGCTCATAGTTCTCACGCCTTTCTTTTTGCATTATACTCTATTTGCCCATTGCCGTCAATGGCTATTTTGTGGTTGGCGGGGAACAAACCCCATATTTTGCGTAATGTGGAAAACCATTATCAGTAATGCACAAAAAAATCAAAAAAATATGCAAAAACCTATTGACAACTGCTAACTTTGGTGCTACTATGTAGTTGAACACAGGAGATAAGCCTTAGGAAGTAGTTAAGGCGTGTTCAATCTAATAAGGAGGTCGGTCCAATGGAGAGTGAACCCTTTCAGCAGACCGCCTGTACCGCTCGTCAATAGAGTATAACGGATTTGTGTATGGACAGAGTGCAAATCGGAATTGCACGGCGCACACAAGCTCAAGTGAGCAAAGTAAGAGTTATCATGCAGGATTGATTGGAACGGCAGGCGCTGATTCAACTGAATAGTAAAGGTATATATCGGTCATCTACCTGCAAGTGACCTGGGAGTACCGCCAGTCGGTGCTTTCATAGATGATGTATTTTACGACCAGGTGAATTCCAATGGAGAAGTAAATTTCGTTTTTTCAACTTTAATATTTGTCAAAATCTAAAAAACGAGGTACGGTCCAATGGGCTAAACAGTGTGCACGTTATGTGCCGAAAAATAAAAACTAAATAATAAGTGAACATACGCTCCGGGTGTTGCAAGGCATCCGGAGTCGTTTTTTTGTTTGCGGCTGTTGCTGTTTTATCCGTGTTATGTAATTTCTTTAACCGATTTGCACACTTTTGTGGGTGCAAAATCACGGCTGCCGCTTGACAAGGGGCGGCGGTTTTGGTACTATAATACCGATAGAAACGGCTAGGAACGGAAGGAGTACCCCATGACGGCGGCATAGAGAGCTTGTGGTCGGTGCAAACAGGCGCGCCCAGTGCGGGAAGGTAGTCCGGGAGCCGGTGCGGTGAAAGACAGTAGTCGCACCCGTGTGCCGCGTTAAGGCAAGAGCGGCGCGCTTTGGCGCGCAATTTGAGTGGTACCGCGGAAGTTCAGTTCCGTCTCATTATGAGACGGGGCTTTTTTATTTTTGTAAGGAGCAAAAAAATATGGCAAAAGAGTTGGACAAACAGTACAGCCCCCAAAATGTGGAGGACCGCACCTATAAATTCTGGTGCGATCACAAGTATTTTCACGCTGAGGTGAACCCGGACAAGAAACCCTACACGATCGTGATCCCGCCGCCGAACATTACCGGCCAGCTGCACATGGGTCATGCGTTGGACGAGACTTTGCAGGATATTCTCATCCGCTGGCGCCGTATGGAGGGTTACGAGACCCTGTGGCTGCCGGGCACGGACCACGCGTCCATTGCAACGGAGGCCAAGATCGTAGAGGCCATGCGCAAAGAGGGCATCACCAAAGAGGAAATCGGCCGAGAGAAGTTCTTGGAGCGTGCCTGGGAGTGGAAAGCCCAGTACGGCGGCCGCATTGTGGAGCAGTTAAAAAAGCTTGGCTCCTCCTGCGACTGGGATCGGGAGCGTTTTACTCTGGACGAAGGATGCAGCAAGGCCGTGCGTGAGGTCTTTTGCAAGCTGTACGATAAGGGCCTGATTTACCGGGGTGAGCGCATCATTAACTGGTGCCCCCACTGCCTGACTTCGATCTCTGACGCAGAGGTGGAGTACGAGGATCAGGCCGGTCACTTCTGGCACCTGCGTTATCCCTTTAAGGACGGCAGCGGCTACCTGGAGCTGGCCACCACCCGACCGGAGACCCTGCTGGGCGATACAGCCGTGGCGGTGAACCCCAATGACGAGCGTTATAAAGGTATGGTCGGCAAGACCCTGATCCTGCCTATCGTGCATAGAGAGATTCCCGTGATTGCCGATGATTATGTGGACATTGAGTTCGGTACAGGTGTTGTGAAGATCACCCCGGCCCATGACCCCAACGACTTTGAGGTGGGGCTGCGCCACAATTTAGAGGTCATCAATGTTCTGACCCCGGACGCCAAGATCGTGGATGATTATCCCAAGTACGCCGGTATGGATCGCTACGAGGCTCGTAAGGCCATTGTCGAGGACCTGGAAGCCGAGGGCGCTTTGGTGGAGATTGAGGATTACAGCCACAATGTAGGCACATGCTACCGCTGTGGCACCACCGTGGAGCCGCGGGTTAGTAAGCAGTGGTTCGTGAAGATGGAGCCGCTGGCAAAACCGGCTGTGGAGGTGGTCAGAAACGGGGAAGTGAAGTTTGTTCCCGAGCGCTTTGACAAGACCTACTTCCACTGGATGGAGAATATTAAGGACTGGTGTATCTCTCGCCAGCTGTGGTGGGGTCATCGTATTCCCGCCTATTACTGCGACGATTGCGGTGAGGTGATGGTGTCTGCCCAGGAAGTGCATACTTGCTCTAAGTGCGGCAGCAGCCATGTGCACCAGGATCCAGACACCCTGGATACCTGGTTCTCCTCCGCTTTGTGGCCGTTTTCTACCCTTGGTTATCCGGACGATACCAAGGAACTGGAGTATTTCTATCCCACGGATACGCTGGTCACCGGCTACGACATTATCTTCTTCTGGGTGGCCAGAATGATCTTCTCCGGTGTGGAGCACATGGGACAGGTGCCCTTCCACACGGTGCTGATCCACGGCCTGGTGCGTGACGCACAGGGTCGCAAGATGAGTAAGTCCCTGGGCAACGGTATTGATCCGCTGCTGGTGATCGATCAGTACGGCGCGGATGCCTTGCGCTTTACTTTGGCTACCGGCAATGCGCCGGGCAACGATATGCGCTTCTCCGACGAGAAGGTAAAGGCCTCCCGCAACTTTGCAAACAAGCTGTGGAACGCCGCCCGCTTTGTGCTGATGTATCTGGGCAATGATTACAGCTATCCGGGCCTACCGAAGGATCTGGCTATTGAGGACAAGTGGATCCTCTCCAAGGTCAACACCCTGGCTAAGGAAGTGACGGACAACCTGGAGCGGTTTGAACTGGGTATCGCTGTTGCCAAGCTGTATGATTTTATTTGGGATGTGTTCTGCGACTGGTATATTGAGATTGCCAAGATCCGTTTACAGTCCGGCGAGGGCGCCGATACCGCCAAGGCCGTGCTGGTGTATGTGCTGACGGATATTCTGAAGCTGCTGCACCCCTTTATGCCCTTTATCACAGAAGAAATTTATCAGGCTATTCCGCACGATACGGAGTCCATTATGATCTCCAAGTGGCCGGAATATGACCCCACGCTGTCCTTTGCGGATGAGGAAGCCCAGATGGAGAAGATTATGGACGCCATTCGGGCGATCCGTAACCGCCGGGCGGAGATGAATATCCCCCCCAGCAAAAAGTCCAAGGTCTATGTGGAGACCGCCTTTTCCGATGTGTTCGCCGTAGGCAGTGAGTTTATCAAGCGGTTGGCCTATGCTTCCGATGTGGAGATCGCAGACGCCTTTGGTGACCTGGGCAACACAGTGACCATTGTTACCAATGACGCCAAGATTTATATTCCTCTAGGTGATCTGGTGGACTTTGAGGCAGAGGCCAAGCGCCTGCAAAAGGAACTGGCTGCTGCCGAGGAAAAGTTGGCCTTTATCAACAAGAAGCTGGACAACCCGGGCTTTGTGAACAAGGCACCGGAGAAAGTGGTCCAGCAGAACCGGGACGAGGCCGCCAAGCTGACGGAAAAGATCGCTAACTTGCGCTCCTCCCTGGAAAATTTGGGCAAGTAAAATGACCTACGAAGCAGCAATTCAATTGATCAAACAAAAGCAAAGCCTCGGCGTGCAGCCGGGGCTTTCCCGCATGTTGGCGGCTATGGAAAAGGCCGGCAGTGTGCAAAACAAATTGCAGGTGATCCATGTGGCGGGCACCAACGGCAAGGGCACCGTTTGCGCTGCCGTGGCCGACGGCTTGCGCCGTGCCGGGTACCGGGTGGGCGTGTTCAGCTCCCCTTGGGTCACGGACTTTCGCGAGCAGATCACCGTGGACGGCCGTATGATTTCCAAGCAGGACTTTGCGGACTGTGTAGAGGTCTTTGCCAAGGAACCGTTGACGGAGTTTGAACTGATCACCGCCGTGATGTATCTGTACTTTTACCGCAGCGGGGTGGATTACGCTGTGGTAGAGTGCGGTATGGGCGGTGCCGGGGATTGCACCAATGTTCTGGCTCACCCCACAGTGTGTGCCTTTGCCAAGGTGGCGCTGGACCATACGGCGTTTTTGGGTGATACGGTAGAGGCCATTGCCCGGGAAAAGAGCGGCATTATCAAGCCCGGTTGCCCGGTGGTGTTGTACCCCCATGTTGCCGCCAAAGATGTATTTTTGGAGCAGTGTCGTGCGCTGAATTGCCCTGTGACGGAAGCTGCCGAGCAGGGCGACCCTATTGCGGATGACTTGGCGGTGGCCGGGGAAGTGCTGCGCCTGCTGGGAGTGGACACCACGCCGGGGCTGCCTATGTTGCCTGCCCGGCGGGAGCACTTTGGCGAAAATTTGTTACTGGACGGGGCGCACAATCCGGACGGTGCTGCGGCGCTGCTGTTCCATTTGCCCACCGATCATCCAATTACTGCCGTACTGGCGATGATGGAGGATAAGGACATTGACGGTTATCTCTGTCAGGTGCTGCCCCGGTGTCGTCGAGTGATTGCCACCACTGTTCCCGGTATGGGGCGTGCATTGTCTGCGGCAGATTTGGCGGCGGCGGCGCGAAAGTATTGCCCCAATGTGACCGCAGAGCCGAATCCACACCGGGCGCTGGCGGCAGCCAAGGCGGACGGCGACTTTGTTTTGGTCTGCGGTTCTTTTTATTTAGCACGGGAGATCAGAAAAGATTTGATCTAAAACACAATACGGCAAATTCTGCAAAACCGGTCTGTTACAGTGTAAACAGACCGGTATTTTTTTGGAGTGATGGTATGAATGTAACTTTAGAGAGCAGCGGCAATTTGCTCATTGCCTATCTGTTTGGCGAGATCGACCACCATACCGCCGTTGCGGTGCGCAGCCAGATCGACAGCGCCATACAGGACAAGCTGCCCGGCCACCTGATCTTGGATTTTAAGAATGTCACATTTATGGATTCCAGCGGTATTGGGCTGGTGATGGGTCGCTATCGGCTGGTGCACAGCTATCAAGGCACGGTGGAGATCAAGAATGTGACCGCCCGCACCAAAAAGATTATGGAGCTGGCGGGGCTGGGGAGCATTGCACTGATAAAGGAGAACGAAGATGAAAAAGACCAATGAATTTCGCTTGACTTTGGACGCTCGTAGTGTCAATGAGGGATTTGCAAGAGTGGCGGTGTCTGCCTTTGCGGCACCGCTGGACCCCACCTTGGAGGAGCTGGCGGACTTGAAAACCGCCGTGTCAGAGGCGGTGACCAACTGCATTGTTCACGGCTATAAGGATTGCTGCGGCAAGATCTATATACATACGGTACTGCTGGATCCGCCGGCGGTGCGGGTAACCGTGCGGGACAAGGGTTGTGGTATCGCCGATGTGCCGCAAGCCATGACCCCGCTTTATACCACCGGGGAGGGAGAGCGCGCCGGGCTGGGCTTTACGGTGATGGAGAGCTTTTGCGACAAGCTGCGAGTCACTTCTAAGCCGGGTAGAGGCACCACTGTGGTGCTGGAAAAACGCATTACCGGCAAGCAAAAATGGTAACTGCGGAGCGGGAGCGGCAAATCCGAGAGAACCTGGGGCTGGTGCATACCGTTGCCAATCGCTTTCGCGGGCGGGGCATTGAGTACGACGATCTGTACCAGTCCGGCTGTGTGGGGTTGATCAAGGCGGTGGATCGGTTTGACCCGACCCTGGGGTATGCGTTCTCTACCTATGCAGTGCCGGTGATCATCGGCGAGATCAAGCGCCTGTTTCGGGACGGCGGCGCCGTGAAGGTCAGCCGGGTGCTTAAGGAAAAGGCGCTCCACGCCGCGCGACTGCGGGAGGATTTTCTGCGCCGGGAGGGGCGGGAGCCGACCATTGGCGAACTGGCGGAACTGCTGTCTTGCGACCCGGCAGAGGCGGCGGAGATCGTGGGCGTTATGCAGCCTACGGTGTCCATCAACAGTGCCGGTGAGGACGGCGATACCACACTGGATATTCCGGTGGACGACAGTGAACAACTGTTTGATCGGCTGACCGTTTTGCAAGCCATGGACGGTCTGGAAAAAAGCGAGCAAATGCTGGTGGAGCTGCGCTATTATAAGGGTCTGACCCAGTGCAAAACGGCGGAGATTCTGGGTCTGTCCCAAGTACAAGTCTCCCGTAAAGAAAAAGCCGTCCTGCAAAAAATGCGCCGGGTTATGGACGGATAAAGTACAAAAAGCGACAACCACTGCCCATAGTGGTTGCCGTTTTTTTCTATTTCCACGCACCGTGGACGGATTTTCACTATGCGGTCACTTGTACAAACCCTCGGCGTGTGGTATGTTAACGGTAGAAAGTCTTAGGCCTAGAAAGAGGCGGGACTTATTCTTTCGGCGAGGTGTGCATTTATGGAAAAAAGGCGTAAGCAAGCCATTGTCATCAAGTGCCTGTTTTTGGCGGTTGTTCTTGGCTTTGTCATGATGTTTGTAGTCGGTATGTGTCGGTCGGACGCCCGGTTCTTTTCGTCGAATCAAACGCGTATCCGTACGGATTCAGTTGATTCTTACACCGTGGTGGATGATCAAGGCAGGTCAGCGATTTATCGGGAGCAGGACGAAAAATATAAAACGATAACGAAAATCCTTTCCAGCGCAGAAGTACGCCATGACAAAGATAATATCTATCAATATGACAATACGTCCGCGCGCATTGTTTTGACGGGCAAACATCATAGCGTGACTTTTATTACCCACGATATACAGTCGGACGGCAGTGTGCTGCTGATACTGAAAGACTATTGCAAAGACAAAAGCACCGTTTATATGCTGGATCATCACGATTATTTGATTACATACTTATCGGAAAAAGACTATAATTGCATTTTTAATTAGGGCAAAATGGCAACAAAAAGGCACAGCGTAACGCTGTGCCTTTTGATATATACTTGTTAGTTTTTCAGGCTATGGAGCGGTGCAGGGATCTTGCCGCCGCGGTTGATGAACTTGGCGGGGGAGCCGGTGTTCACTTTCATTACCGGGCCGGCGCCCAGCAGGCCGCCGAACTCCAGCTCGTCGCCTACCTGCTTGCCGATGGCGGGAATCACGCGCACGGCGGTGGTCTTGCAGTTGACCATACCGATGGCGGCCTCGTCGGCGATAATGCCGCTGATCACCTCCGGCGTGGTGTCGCCGGGGATGACGATCATATCCAGACCCACGGAGCAAACAGCGGTCATGGCTTCCAGCTTCTCAATGGTCAGCGCGCCACAGCGGGCTGCGTCGATCATACCTGCGTCCTCAGATACCGGAATAAAGGCTCCTGACAGGCCGCCTACGCTGGAGGAGGCCATTACGCCGCCTTTTTTGACAGCATCGTTGAGCATAGCCAGGCAAGCTGTGGTGCCTGCACCGCCGCACTTTTCCAGGCCAATCTCTTCCAAAATATGGGCCACGGAGTCGCCTACCGCTGGGGTGGGGGCCAAGGACAGGTCCACAATGCCAAAGGGCACGCCCAACCGCCGAGAGGCCTCTACGCCTACCAGCTGACCCATACGGGTGACTTTGAAGGCGGTCTTTTTGATCAGCTCTGCAATATCGTTAATGGAGTAGTCCGGGAACTTGGCAACAGCCGCGCGCACCACACCGGGGCCGGACACACCCACATTGATCACGCAGTCCGGCTCGGACACACCGTGAAAGGCACCGGCCATAAAGGGGTTATCCTCCGGGGCGTTGCAAAACACCACCAGCTTGCCGGCGCCGATGCAGTCGTTCTCTTTGGTCAGCTCTGCGGCTTCCTTGACCTTTTGGCCCATCAGCTTCACCGCGTCCATATTGATACCGGCTTTGGTGGAACCAATGTTTACGGAGGAGCAAATGTGCTCCGTCTCTGCCAGCGCGCGGGGGATGGAGTCAATCAGCTCCCGGTCGCCGGCGGCAAATCCCTTTTGTACCAGGGCACTGTAACCGCCGATAAAGTTCACCCCGATGGTGCGGGCTGCTTTTTCCAGCGCCAGGGCGTACTTTACCGGGTCGCCGCCGCTGATGCCTGCCATAATGGCAATGGGGGTCACGCTGACTCGCTTGTTGATAATAGGAATACCGTATTCCCGCTCAATGTCCTCGCCGGTCTGGACCAGCTTTTCCGCCTTAGTGCAAATTTTGTCATACACCTTGGCGCAAGCCTTGTCAATATCCGTATCGGCACAGTCTAAAAGGGAAATGCCCATGGTGGTGGTACGAATGTCCAGGCACTCGTCCTGGATCATACGAATGGTTTCTAAAATATCGTAAGTATTGATCAATGGAGTGCCTCCTGTTAAATCTTGTGCATGGAGTTAAAAATATCCTCATGCATCACATGGATAGAAAGATTGCTTTCTTTGCCAAAGTCCTCCAATTCGCCGGATAGAGCGGAGAGGGAAGTGTTGCACCGGGTCAGGTCCGCCATCATAATCATGCAGAACATATCCTGCAAGATGGACTGGGTCACTTCTACAATATTCACCTGGTGTTCGGCACAGATGGCAGACACCTTGGCAAGAATGCCCACGGTATCTTTACCTACAACTGTAATGACTGCTCTCATTATCAAGACCTCCGTTTTGTCTTTTATTTTTTAATGATTATAACAAAGATGTAAAATTTTTTCAATAAAAGCACAAAATATATTTTCAACTTCCGCCGATTGTGGTAAAATACTGTGCAACAAGCGGATTGGAGATGAAATTGTGCATTACGAAAATTTGGTAGACCTGCACACCCACTCAGATCATTCCTTTGACGGCAAACAGTCCTGTATGCTGCTGTGCGAGACGGCGGTGGCCAAAGGCGCGTCCTGTATTGCCATTACCGATCACTGCGAGATTGACTCAAAGACCGAGGACTTTCGCGCGTTGTGTACCAATCAGTATGTAGAGACTTTTGAGTGCAAGCGGTACTTTGAGGGTCAACTGCTGGTGCTCCAGGGAATTGAACTGGGCCAGGCCATTTATAATATCCCGCTGGCAAATCATATTCTGGATAAGTTTAATTATGATTTTGTGCTTGGCTCCATCCATAATCTGCCGGAGATGGAAGACTTCTTTTTTATGGACTATAAGGATAAAGATGTTTATGACCTGCTGAGCCGGTATTTTCAAAAGGAACTGGAATTGGCAAAATGGGACGGCTTTGATTCGCTGGCGCACCTGACCTACCCACTGCGGTATATGGTTGGGGAGCAGAAGATTCCGGTGGATATGACCCGGTTTGATGATGTGATCGGCGAGATCTTTGAAACGCTTATTAAGAACCATAAAGCCTTAGAAATCAACACCAGCGGCATTGCCATGCCTCTGGGCGACACTCTGCCCGGGGAAGCGTACATACAGCGCTTTCACGATATGGGCGGGCAGTATATTACCGTTGGGTCGGACGCCCATGTGCCGGAAAAGCTGTGTGGCAATGTGGACAAGGGTATGGCGCTGGCCAAGAAGTGCGGGTTTGACTATGTGACCATCTTCAACCGCCGGGAGCCTATGCTGGTGCCCATTGCGTAAACACAAGGAGAGAAAACGATATGATGGATGAACTGTTAAGTTTGATCAAAGAGAATCCTCGCCTGACCAATGCAGAGTTGGCGGCGGCACTGGATCGGGACGAAGCGCAGGTGGCACAGCAGGTGCGCCAATATGAAGCGGACGGCGTGATCAAAGGCTATTGCGCCATTTTGGATAAGGAAAAAGCCGGGGACGAAACGGTGACTGCACTGATCGAAATCAAAGTGCAGCCCAAGTTCGGTCACGGCTTTGACGATATTGCCCGGCGCATTGCGGCGCTGGAAGAAGTGGAGAGCATTTTCCTGATGAGCGGTGGGTATGACTTGTGCTGCCTGGTGACGGACAAGTCCTTCCAGGAGGTGTCCATGTTCGTTGCCAGCCGCCTGTCGCCCATGGAAGATGTGGTGTCTACCGCCACCCACTTTATCCTAAAGAAGTATAAAGAGCAGGGCATGCTCTTTGCACAGAAGAATATGGACGATCGGGGGAATATTTCTCTGTGATCCAATATGAAAATGATATGAATCCCGCTCTTTGCAATGTGAAACCCAGCGGTATCCGCAAGTTCTTTTCCATTGCGGAAGAGATGGATAACGTGATTTCCCTTGGCGTTGGCGAGCCGGACTTTTTGACCCCCTGGCATATCCGCCGAGAGGGGATCGACTCCTTAGACCGGGGTGCTACCCGCTACACTGCCAATGCCGGACTGCTGTCCCTGCGGCAGGAGATCTGTGCCTTCTATGCCCGCCGGTATCATTTGCAGTACAGGGCTGAAAACCAGGTGCTGGTGACAGTTGGCGGCTCCGAAGGCATTGATATGGCCATCCGCACATTGGTGTGCCCCGGTGATGAGGTGCTGGTGGTGGAGCCGTCCTTTGTGTGCTACAAACCGCTGGTAGAGGTTAGCGGCGGCGTGGCTGTGCCGCTGGTAACGAAGGAAGAAGACAACTTTCGTCTGACGGCTGCCGCGCTGGAAGCAGCTATTACGCCTAAGACCAAGCTGCTGGTGTTCCCATACCCCAATAATCCTACCGGTGCGGTGATGCGTCGGGAGGACTTGGAGCCCATTTGTCGAGTGCTGCAAAAGCACAAGATTTATGTGCTGTCCGATGAGATTTACAGCGAGCTAACCTATGGCGGTGCGGACCACACCTCCATTGCTGCCATGCCCGGCATGGCAGAGCGCACGGTGGTTATCAACGGTTTTTCCAAGACCTATTCCATGACCGGCTGGCGCCTGGGTTATGCACTGGGGCCTGCGCCTATTATTCACCAGATGACCAAGCTGCACCAGTTTGCCATTATGTCCGCCCCTACCACCAGTCAAACGGCTGCCATTGAGGCCCTGCGCCATGGGGACGGGGACATTGATAAAATGCGCCGGGATTATGATATGCGCCGCCGCTTTACCGTGCACGCATTTCGTGAGATCGGGCTGCCCTGTTTTGAGCCGGAGGGAGCGTTTTATTTGTTTCCTTGCATTCAATCCACTGGACTTAGTTCCGAGGAATTTTGCGAGCGGCTCATTTATTCCAAGCGGGTGGCTGTGGTGCCCGGCAACGCCTTTGGCGACTGCGGCGAGGGCTTTATCCGCGTGTCTTACTGCTATTCTATTGAGAACATTAAAGAGGCTGTCACCCGTATCGGTGAATTTGTGAAAGAATTAGAGGACGAGCATGACCGTTAAACGCGTAGAAGTGCTGGCGTATGCCAAGATCAACTTAATGCTGGATATTATCCGTCGCCGCACCGACGGCTACCATGATCTGTTTATGATCATGCAGAGCGTGGGCGTGGCCGATCGGGTGACCGTGGAGCGTGAGCCGGGGCGCAAGCTGCGGCTGACTGCTAGTATTGATGATATTCCGCTGGACGATAAAAATATTGCCTGGAAAGCGGCCGCTTTGTTCCTTAAGACCACCGGGCTGCGCCGTCCGGGACTGCATATTCACTTGGAGAAGCACATTCCCCACGCAGCGGGTCTGGCCGGCGGCAGTGCAGACGGTGCGGCGGTGCTGGTAGCCCTGAACCGGCTGATGGGCACGGATTTATCTACGGACCAGCTGTGCGCCATGGGCGTGCAGATCGGTGCGGATGTGCCTTTCTGTATTGTAGGCGGCACTTGCCTTGCACAGGGAATTGGCGAGGTGCTCAGTCCCTTAAAGCCTATGCCGTCTTGTCATATTGTACTGGCGAAGCCGGACTTTGGCGTGAATACCGGCAAGGCCTACGGCTTGTTTGACACCAATGGCAAGACCCATAATGCGGACCAGCTGGGTATGCTCACTGCGGTGCAGAATCGGGATCTGCCTGCCATTTGCGGCAAGCTGGAAAATGTGTTTGAGCAGTTTGTGGAGGTGCCCGGCCGTATTGAGATGAAAGAAGTGCTTCGTGCAGCCGGTGCAGCAGGTGTTTGCATGAGTGGCAGCGGGCCAACCCTTTTTGGTATTTTCACGGACAAAGCACAGGCGCTGGCAGCGGCACAAGATTTGGCACCTTTTGCCAAGGATATAGCCGTCACCAAGCCGGTGCGGCATGGCTGCAAAATCGTAGAAGTCATATCAGACTGCGGATAAAGCGGCTAAACCGCGCTGACAAAAATGTGTAGAGATTATTTGTAGGGCTGGGGCTTGCTCCAGCCGAAAGCGCTTTTTATCTTTTGAAAATCAAAAAAGTGGCTTGAACTCAATGTTCAAGCCACTTTTGGCGCTTTTCGTCTTTTGTTCGGGGGCAGTACCGGTGTACGGCTCCCGCTCACAAAATACGAAATTCATCTCGCTTTCTCGCAGTCTGCAAGCAAGTTCGATCCGTAATTGACCTTTGCGTCGCTTTTGCAGGGCTATTCTCTTGTTGGATTTAAGTGCAGCACGATGATCTCCGGGTGGTTAAAGAGCCGCAGGGGGAACTCGGCGTTGCCGATTCCGCGGGAGACAATCAGTCGCGGCCGCGCTCCAAAGCTGCCCCGGGCATACTGTGGGCGCAGACCCTGACCGGGGGAGAACACCGGCCCGATTCCCGGGAGAATCCATTGCCCGCCGTGGGCGTGGCCGGACAGTTGCAGGTCAAAGTCATACTGCCGGTAATTGTTTTCTGCCACGGCGGCGAAGTTCTCCGGATAATGGCACAGCACGATCTTATAGCCCGGGTGCTCTGCCAGCCGGGCAAACAGGGCAGAGGAGTCCCGGTAGTGAAAAGTGCCTGCCTTGCGCTGGCGATAGGCCTCAAAGCTGGCCTGATTTTCGTCCAGCCCCAGGAAGGTAATGCCCTTGACCGTTTCGATCTTATCCGTCAGCACATGAAAGCCGATGGCGGACAGTTCATGCATCAAAGTATCAAAATCTGCCAGCCGTCGCTCGTGATTGCCGGGAATGTACAGCACCGGCGCCAGCTGCACCAACCGCCGTCCGTAGTCCAGCATTTTTTGGCGATTTCGATTTTTGTCGTTGATATAATCGCCGGTAATGCAGATGATGTCCGGTTTTTGGGCGGCTGTTTCGTTTAAAATACGAGCGGAGGGCTTGGAGTGCAGATCTGACAGGTGCACCACCGTACAGGCCGGCGCACCGGGAGCCGACATATCGTATGCGGTTATATCCGGGCGGTTGTTCTGGTTGTATGCAAAAGTCAGAAACAGCACCACCGCGGCAAGGATTACGGGAAGAATCCAATACATTTTTCATCACTCATTTCATCAACAGCATACCTTTTTTCTTAGCTTTCGTCAAGAAACAAATTGAATTTATAAAATAAAGGGATTTTTTCTCTTTTTGCGTATAAAATATAGACTATTGGATAGGAGTGGCGTTATGGACAGTGCAATTCGTTTGCGATCGGAAGAAAATGAAAGACGCATGTTGTCGCCAAAAGCCTGCTTGGCGGCAGAGAGCCGCGGCCGTTTGCGGCCGGAGCCGGCGTGCGAGATCCGCACCTGTTTTCAGCGTGACCGGGACCGGATCATTCATTGCCGTTCCTTTCGGCGGCTCAAGCACAAGACCCAGGTGTTTTTGGCGCCCAGTGGCGACCACTACCGCACCCGCCTGACCCACACCTTAGAGGTGGCGCAAATCGCCCGCACCATTGCCCGGGCGTTGCAGTTGAATGAGGATCTCACCGAGGCCATTGCCCTGGGGCACGATCTGGGGCACACCCCCTTTGGTCACGCCGGGGAGCGGGCGCTGAACAGCTTGTGCTCCTGCGGTTTCACCCACTATGCCCAGAGCGTGCGCACGGTGGAGAAGATCGAGAAAAACGGCGCCGGGCTGAACCTGACCGATGAAGTGAAAAACGGCATTCTCTGCCATACCAAGGGAGAGGAGGCCTACACTTTGGAGGGGCAGATCATTCGCATTGCGGATAAAATCGCCTACATCAATCATGATATTGACGACGCCTGCCGTGCCGGTGTTATGGCGGAGGAGGATATTCCGCTGGAATTGCGTATGGCATTGGGTATGACCAAATCCCAGCGCATCAACCACATGGTGCTCGATGTGATCGAGAACAGTACGGACAAAATTCGTATGAGCTCGGACACTTACGAGCTGTTTTGCGATCTGCACGACTTTATGTTTACCGCCGTATATACCAACCCGGTGTGCAAGGGCGAGGAGCGTAAAGCCGTGGATATGCTGACGAAAATTTATGGCTACTACATTGACCATGTGGAGGAAATGCCGGAGGAATATGTGCGCATTGCCGGTGAGGACGGCGACGAGCGTGCCGTGTGCGACTACATAGCCGGTATGAGCGATACTTATGCACTGAAAGTGTTTAACCACCTGTTTGTGCCCATGTTTTGGCATGAGTAAGGGTCATTATAGTATAGACAGAAAGAGGTGAGAGATCGTGGCTTTGAGCGATAGCTTTTTGCAGGAATTAAAAATGAAAACGGATATAGAAGATGTGATCTCCGCTTATGTGACCTTAAAGCGGCGTGGCGCCACTCTGGTGGGTTTGTGCCCCTTTCATAATGAAAAAACGCCGTCCTTTACCGTGTATCCGGCCACGCAGTCCTTTTACTGCTTTGGCTGCGGTGCCGGTGGGGACGCCATCACCTTCGTAAAAAAGATTGAGAATTTAGACTATTTGGACGCAGTTAAGACCCTGGCCCAGCGGGCAGGGCTGCAAATGCCCCAGGAGGGCTTTGACGACTCCCTGTCCAAACGGCGTCGCCGGATCTTGGAGATGAACCGAGAGGCCGCTCGCTTTTACCATAGCGTGCTGCTGTCCCCGGAGGGCAAGGTGGGCTATGATTATTATATCGGTCGTGCACTAAGTGCCGCCACGATCAATCATTTTGGTTTGGGCTTTGCCCCCAATCAGTGGGACGCATTGCTCAAGCATATGCGCGCCAAGGGCTACCAACCGGCAGAACTGGTGGACGCCGGGCTGGCCCGAAAAGGGCAAAAAGGGTATTATGACAACTTCCGCAACCGGGTCATGACCCCCATTATTGATGTGCGGGGCAATGTGATCGCCTTTGGCGGCCGCGTGCTGGATGACAGCAAGCCCAAGTATATCAACACCGGCGACACGCTGGTGTACAAAAAGACCAACGAGCTGTTTGCCCTGAACTTTGCCAAAGACAGCAAAGAGGATGCGCTGATTTTGTGCGAGGGTTATATGGATGTGATTGCCATGCACCAGGCCGGGTTTACCAATGCGGTGGCCGGTTGCGGTACGGCGCTGACTACGGAGCAGGTGCGGCTGATCAGCCGCTACGCCAAGGAAGTGATCCTAACCTACGATGCAGACGAGGCGGGGCAAAAGGCTCTGCAAAAGGCCATGACCCTGTTTGACCAAACAGATGTGAAAGTGCGCATTCCCGCGCTGGTGGGCGGCAAGGATCCGGACGAAATTATTCGTACCTACGGTCGGGACAAGTTTAAGGGTATGCTGGAGGGCGCGTCTAACGAAACAGAGTTTCGCCTGCTGGCACTGCGCCGTCAATACAATTTGGCCACTACCCAGGGCAAGATCGACTTTATCGGCGGCGCACTGCAAATCCTGGCAACTTTGCCGCCGGTGGAGCAGGATTTGTATGTATCCCGCCTGTCGGAGGAACTGGGTGTGGAGCGGCAGAATATGAAGGTGCAGCTGCAAGACCTGGTTGTCCGTCAAGGCAACAGAAGAGAAAAACGGGAATTCAACCGTATTGTGCAGGAGAATATGCGAAAGGCCGCTCGGGAAACAATGGCCACAGACGCCTCCCTGCGTAAGCTGCGGGCGGAGGATCGGTTGATCAGTTTGCTGCTGCGTTATCCGGATTGCAGCCGCCTGTGCAAGGACTTTGACCCTCAGTGGCTGACCCCCGGCTTTGCCCAACGGGTGTTTACGCTGATCTTGCAACGGCTGGAGAATGGTGACGGTACGGAGCTGATGGATCTGCGGGACCGGTTGACGGACGACGAGATGGGTCGCCTGTCCGGTATTATTGCCCGTGGCGGTGAGTCGGCGGACGCCAAGCAGGAATTTTCCGACTGCCTGCAAACCATTCGTGCTGAGCAGCAAAAAAAGCAGGAGAGCGCGGCAGAACTGGACGACCAGGCCTTTCGTGACCTGTTTCGCCATCATTCATAAACCATGGGTTTACATATAGAAATACGATGAAATGAGGATTCAGACTATGAGCAACAACGAATTGCATTTGCCTGCCCAGCAGCAGGTGAGCGAAGAAAAGAAAAACGCTGCCTTTAAGAAGCTGGTGGAGCGGGGCAAGCAGTCCGGCCACCTGTCCGCCCAAGAGATCGATAATGTAATTGTGGAGCTTGACCTGGATGTGGACGAGCTGGAAAAACTTAACGAGATGATTGACTCGGCCAACATCAGCATTGTAGACGACTTTTCTGCCGAGGCGCTGGACGGTATTCCGCTGGAAGTGGATCTGCCCAAGGAGACGGACGCTGCGGAGACGGTAGCCATTAACGATAACGCGGCCATGGACGATCCGGTCAAGGTGTATTTGAAAGAGATCGGTCGGGTGCCGCTGCTAACTCCGGAGGAGGAGATTGAGCTGGCAATTCGCATTGCGGATAATGACGAAAAGGCCAAGAAGCGACTGGCAGAGGCCAATCTGCGCTTGGTGGTGAGCATTGCCAAACGCTATGTGGGTCGCGGTATGCAGTTTTTGGATCTGATCCAGGAGGGCAACCTGGGCTTAATCAAAGCAGTGGACAAGTTTGACTACACCAAGGGCTTTAAGTTTTCCACCTATGCTACCTGGTGGATCCGCCAGGCGATTACCCGCGCGATTGCGGACCAGGCCCGTACCATCCGTATTCCCGTGCACATGGTGGAGACCATCAATAAGGTAAAGAAAGCCAACAGCCAACTGCTGCACCAAAACGGCCGTGAGCCTACGGCGGACGAGATTTCCGAGTATTTGGAGATGCCGGTAGATAAGGTGCGTGAGATTATGCGTGTGGCCCAGGAGCCGGTATCTTTGGAGACCCCCATCGGCGAAGAGGAGGATAGCCATTTAGGCGACTTTATCCCGGACGATGACGCGCTGGCCCCGGCAGACGCTGCCTCTATGAGCCTGCTTAAGGAACAACTGGCCGATGTGCTTAAGACCCTGACCCCCAGAGAAGAAAAGGTGCTGAGTCTGCGCTTTGGCTTGGAGGACGGAAACCCCAAGACCTTGGAGGAAGTGGGTAAGGAATTTAATGTGACCCGTGAGCGTATTCGCCAGATTGAGGCCAAGGCACTGCGCAAGCTGCGCCACCCCAGCAGAAGTAAGAAATTAAAGGACTTTTTGGACTGATGAAACCGGAAGAAATCGCGCGCATTAACGCGCTGGCCCGTAAGGCCAAAACGCCGGAGGGTCTGACCCCGGCGGAAAAGGAAGAACAGGGCGCTTTGCGCCGTCGCTACATTGACTCGTTTAAGCGTAGTTTGGTCAGCCAACTGGATAACACCTATGTGGTGGAGCCGAACGGTGAAAAGCACAAGCTGCAACGCAACGAGAACAAAGGAGATTAACGCATTTATGCTTGATTTCAAGGAACCGAAAATTACGGACAAGCCCTGGGTGGATCAATGCCTGTCCCACGCCCACAGTATGAACTGCGAGTATACATTTGGCAACATTTTCGTTTGGCGCACGGCGTATGTGACCCGCATTTGCCATTACAAGGACTTTTTGCTGATCCGTTACGGCAGAGGGGCAGATATTGCGTATTCGCCCCCGGTGGGCACCGGCGATTTTGCCGATGCGGTGCGGGTGTTACAGCAGGATGCGGCAGAAAATGGCGTCACTTTACGCCTGCTGGGTGTGACCGCCAGCTATAAAGAACTGCTGGAGACAGATTTCCCGGGAAAATTCAACTACACATATTCCGACGATTATAACGATTATATTTACAGTGTAGAGAAAATGGCCAATTTGTCCGGCAAGAAGTATCACGGCAAGCGGGGGCACATTACCTACTTTATGAAGGCGTACCCGGACTGGCAGTTTGAAGTGCTCACCCCGGAGAATGTTGGGGAGTGCATTGCCCTGCATACCAGTTGGATTGACGAGAAAGACCAAACAGAACAAGAAGAGGACGCCGAGTTTTCCCTGGAGTTTGAAGCGGTGCTCTCCGCCTTTGACAATTACAAGGCGCTGGGCTTTGTAGGCGGACTGATCCGGGTGGACGGCAAGGTGATCGCCTACACCATGGGTGAGCCCCACAGTAAGGACTGCTTTGTGACCCATTTTGAAAAGGCACCGGCAGATATGCGCGGGGCGTTCCCCATCATCAATCAGGTATTCACGCGGCAGTGCCTAAGTGGCTATACCTATGTGAATCGGGAAGAAGATTTAGGATTGGAGGGCTTGCGCAAGGCCAAGCAGTCCTATCACCCGGAGATCTTCTTAGAGAAGTGCGTGGCCACCTATGTTGATGAAAATTGAATTTACGGAAGATGCCACACAGATCGTTGCTCTTTGGCACCGGGTGTTTGGGGACGATGAAGACTATATCCGCTTCTTTTTGGACAACTGCCGCCACAAACGCTGCGTAGGTGCCTTTGTGGGGGAGCGGCTGGTGTCTATGCTGTTTTTGCTGGACTGTACCTATAACGGACAGCAGGGGGCTTATGTGTATGCGGTAGCCACCCACCCGGATTATAGAAAACAGGGCTTTATGCAAAAATGTATTGACTATTCCCAGGCATTGGATTATGATTTTCTATGTTTGGTGCCGGCAGAGGCGTATCTTTTCGATGTGTATGCCAAATTCGGTTTTCAGTCCCTGCTGTTTGGTACCGCCATGCCGGCACAGTTGGATGACAGCTGGCAAACGGTGGGGGCACCGGTGTATTTTGACCGCCGCCGTGCCTGGACGCCGACGCCTGCGGTGGAACTGGTAGATAGCGACTATCTGTATCGGGAAAATGTGCTGCTGGATGGCAGCTTCTATTGTAAAGACGATGGGATCGCCGCGGTGCGGGACGGTCGGATTTGCGAATATATCCAAAAGAGTGGCAATGTGCTGACTGCCGAGCCGGTGGGTATGCTGTGGAGCCGCCGGGCGTTGCCCCCGGGCTACTTTGGCCTGTATATGGATTAACGGAGGTTACATAACTATGGTTTATGTCTTTTTAGCGGACGGATTTGAACTGATCGAGGCGTTGGCGCCGGTGGATATGCTGCGCCGGGCCAAGATCGGCGTGATGACCGTCGGCATCGGCGGCAGTGTAATCACTGCGTCCTGCGGGGTCAGCGTTACCTGTGACATTAGCGACAAGGCTTTTCGCTTCAAGAATGTTGATGCCATTGTGCTGCCCGGCGGTATGCCCGGTACGAAGAATTTGGAAAAAAGCCCGGTGGTGCAGGACGCCATTGACAAGGCTGCAGAGCGCAACACGCTGATCTGTGCCATTTGCGCCGCACCGTCTATTTTGGGACACAAGGGTCTGCTAAATGAGAAGGAAGCCATTTGTTTTCCCGGCTTTGAGGAGGAACTGACCGGCGCCACCATTTCTAAAAAGCATGTGGTGTGCGACGGCGACTTTATCACCGCAAAGGGCGCCGGTGTGGCTGTGGACTTTGGGCTGGAGATTGTGTGCCAGTTGGAGGGTCGTGAAATGGCAGCCAACGTGCGCAAGACCATTCAATGTCCGTAAAGGGTGACCTGCGCCGCGCATTTCGGCAGCGGCGACGGGATAAGATAAACAGAGCCGCGGCGGACGCCGCCATTGCCCTCCGAGTGCTGGACAGCAGCGCCTATGGGCAGGCAAGGGTGCTTTTAGGCTATGCCGCCTTGCCGGAGGAGATACAGACGGACGGCCTCCTTCGCCGTGCGCTGGCAGAGGGCAAGACGCTTTATTTGCCTCGCTGTCTGGACGATGCCGGGCAAATGGCCTTTTACCGAGTGCAGGCGCTGGAAGATCTGGAAAGCGGCAGCTTCGGTGTACGGGAGCCGTCTTTAGCCGCGCCCCAATACAATATGGATTTAGACGGTCAGGCTCTGTGCTTGGTGCCGGGTCTTTGCTTTGATGGCAAAGGGTATCGGCTGGGCTACGGTAAGGGGTACTATGACCGGTTTTTGGCAAAATTCCGTGGGGTGACCTTGGGACTTTGCTATAATGATTTTTTGCAGGACTGCCTGCCGGTGGGGGACTATGACCTGCCGGTGCAGCAGATTGCTACGGAGGACCGGGTGTTCGCCGTGGAGCAAGGAGCAGCGTATGAATGAAAACAGAGATTTGAATCAGCGAGAGAATGGTATTAATCCCTCGGAGCTCAGCGGTAAAGGGGACTACTATTTCTCTAACGGTGTGCAGGAGCGCACCCCCCGCACCACGCCGGTGGGTACCAAACGCAAACCGGCGAAAAAAGGCAACGGCGTAAAGTCTACTTATGTGTTCTTTATTGTGGTGATTGCGGTGTCCATGGCACTGTCTGTGTACGCCGTGTTCTGTATGAATGACATTTTGGCGATCACCAAGACCAAGTCCACCGTCACTGTGTCTATGCAGGAGGAGGTCAAGACCGCTTCGGATGCCATTGACCTGCTGGCGGACCAGGGACTGATCAAGTGCAAGGGCTTTTGCAAGTTTTTTGCTACCCTGCACGATAAGGTGCTTAACGATCCCATCGGCGGACCGTACCCGGCTGGGGTGTATTACTTAAACGGAAAAATGGGTCTGGAGGGTATGCTCCAGACCTTGCAGGGTTCCTCCGCCACTTCGGAGACGGTGACCCTGATCTTTCCGGAGGGTATGACCGTACCGGAGATCGTCAATAAACTGACAGAGAACGATGTGTGTGACAAAACGGCGCTGCTGTCTGTGATCGACTCCACAGAATTTACCTATTCTATGGTGGCGGACTTAAAGGCCAATGAGCATGTGCCTTACCGTCTGGAGGGCTTTATGTTCCCGGATACCTACGAGTTCTTTGTGGGGGAGAACGCCTCCAGCGTGGTAAAGAAATTCCTGTCTAACGGCGACAGCAAGATCTCCGAGAAAGATCGCGCCCAGGCCAAAAAGCTGGGCTATTCCATGTATGAGGTAATGACCATTGCCTCCATTATTCAAAAGGAAGCCGGCAGTGAGAAGCAGATGAAAACCATCTCCTCTGTCATTCATAATCGCCTGAGCGATAAAACCAACTTCCCGTCCCTGGGCTGTCAGTCCACCTCAGACTATATTACCAACTTTGTAAAGCCGAATTTGTCCTCAACCAGTGCCCACACGGCGGACTATTATCTGGAGTATTACAACACGCAGACCACCTCTACGGTGGTGGGGCTGCCTGCCGGTCCGATTTGCAACCCGGGTAAAGCGGCCATTCAGGCGGCGCTCCATCCGTCGGATACCGGTTATTTCTATTTCTTCCACGACACCAAGGGCAACCTGTACACTGCCAAGACCTATGCCGAGTTTAAGCAGAAGGTACAGACCTACGCCCCCTATCTGGCTGCATGATGAAGCGGGTGGAATTGCTGTCCCCGGCAGGGGACATGGAACGGCTGGAATTGGCAGTCAAGTTCGGTGCAGATGCGGTGTATGTGGGCGGAACCCAATTCGGTATGCGCTCCAACCCATCCAATTTTGACCCGGCGCAGCTGCAAGCGGCTTGCAAGCTGGTGCACGCTGCCGGGAAAAAGCTGTATTTGACCTGCAACACCTTGCCCCGCAGCTATGAGCTGGATGCGCTGCCGGACTTTCTCCGCAGTGCCCGGGCGGCAGGGGTAGACGCCTTTATCATTGCGGATATGGGCGTGCTTGCTATTGCCAAGCAGGCGGCACCGGAGGTGGAAGTGCATATTTCCACCCAGGCGGGGATCGTCAATTATGCGGCGGCCAATGCCTTTTACCAAATGGGCGCCAAGCGGATCGTCACCGCAAGAGAGCTTTCATTGGACGAGATCAAGATGATCCGGGACCATACGCCTCCGGAACTGGAGATTGAGGCCTTTGTTCACGGTGCCATGTGTATGAGCTTTAGCGGTCGGTGCATTCTCTCGGATTATATGGTGGGGCGAGACGCCAACCGTGGTGACTGTGCCCAGCCCTGCCGCTGGAAGTATCACCTGATGGAGGAGACCCGCCCGGGTCAGTATTTCCCCATCAATCAAGAGGAGAACGGCACGTATATTTTCAATTCCAAGGATTTGTGTATGATCGAGCACATCCCGGAACTGGTGGCTGCAGGGGTGGACTCGTTTAAGATCGAGGGTCGCGCCAAAAGTGCCTATTATACCGCCGTTGTGACCCACGCTTATCGTCAGGCGCTGGACGCTTATTTTGCCCACCCGTCCCCGGACTTCCGTGTGCCGGACTGGGTGCTGGCGGAGATGGAAAAAATGAGCCATCGGGTTTATACCACCGGCTTTAACTTCGGTCCGCTGCAGAATGGGCAGGAGCTGAACACCGGCGGCTATGTGCGCAACTGGGATGTGTGCGCCCTGTACCGAGACCAGCAGGGGAACCGGTTGATCGTGGACCAGCGCAATCGCTTCTTTGAGGGCGATATCCTGGAGGTGCTGGAACCGGGGCAAAAACCCTATACCCTGACCGTTCGGGATCTGGTGCGAGAGGCAGACGGCACGCGTACGGAGGCAGCCAATAAGGCAACAGAGGTGTATTCCTTTGCCGTGGATCGCCCGGTGTCCCCGGATGCTATTTTGCGCCGCAAGCGGGACGAGGACTAAACAGAATACGCATTTTTTGCACCCCTGATGTACATACTACACCGGGGGTGTATTTTTATGGGCAGACGGCTCCACGCATTTTCACTGGTTATGTGCCTGTTATTTACCGTCGTTTGCGGGCGGGTGCTGTATGTGGCGCGCAGCGGCGATTTTGCCGTAGGTCAGAGTTATAACAGCTACACCCTGCTCTTTGAACAGAACGATACGGAAATCACAGACCGACAGGGACGATCCATGGGCGGCACCCGCAAAGAGTGGGTGGCTGTGATCCGCCCTACGCAGGATTGCCTGCGGGAGCTGCCGCGCCTGTTTGCGCCCGGAGATGTGCAGCGCATTGCAAAGGAACTGCAAAAAGGCTACCCGGTGCTGGAGCCGGTAGCCACCAAGGCGGATACAAACAACATTGTAATTATGGAGCGCACGGTGCGGGACAGCACCACCCTCCACGCCCGCCAGCTGCTGGACCGTGCCAGCGGCGGTCTGGGTCAATATACAGCCGTTGCCACGGAGAAAAAATTGAACTTCGCCACTGACGCCATGGGGCGGGTGCTCTCCGGCAATGCCATGACGGAACAAACAGATCGTACCGGCGCTCCTGCCACCTTGCGAACCACGCTGGATCTGGAGCTTCAAAAGACGGTGGAGCAGGCGGCCGAGTCGATCAAAACCGGCGCTGTGGTGGTGCTGGATGTACCTACCGGAGAGGTGCGCGCCGTGTATAGCGCACCTGCGGACTACTATAATCGAGCATTGTCCGCTTACGCTGTTGGCTCCGTTTTTAAGCTGATTGTTGCCGCTGCGGCGTTGGAAGCAGACTTGCAGCCGGTCTATACCTGTAAAGGTGAAATTAAAGTGGGCGATACAGTCTACCGGTGCCAAAACGGTCGGGTGCATGGTCGGCAGACGATGGAGCAGGCGCTGGCCCATTCCTGCAACTGCTACTTTGTACAGCTGGCGCAGAAGTTAGGCGCCGGGCGGTTGTACCAAATGGGGCTGGATTTTGGCTTCGGCACGCCGATTGCGCTGTATAAGGATTTTCAGAGCGCTGCCGGGCGGCTGCCGTCTCTGTCTGTGCTGGCGTCTCCCGGCCAGCTGGCACTGCTGGGCTTTGGGCAGGGGAAGCTGACGGACACGCCGCTGCACTTTGCCCGTTGCGTTGCGGCCATTGCCGCTGGCGGCGTGTATTGCTCGCCGGATTTGACCGGCAAGGCGGTTGAAAAACCATGCCGCGTGATGCAGGCAAGAAATGCAAAGACGCTGCTTGCCTATATGCGTACGGTGGTGGCAGAGGGTACCGGCAGCGGCGCCGATTATCAGGGTCGATGCGCCGGTAAAACCGCCACCGCCCAGTCCGGCCGTTATGTGCAGGGCAGGGAAGTGCTCAATACCTATTTTGCAGGGGTGTATCCCTTTGATCATCCCCGCTATGCCATTGTGGTGATGCGGGAAAACGGCACCTCCGGCGCTGCCGATTGCTGCCCGGTGTTTCGCCGGATTGTATCAAGTTTGCCGTAGGCCTTGCATTACTGTCCATTTTGTGGTACAATGCCCATACAATAGGGGGGGATTTTACTTGCAAACATCAAAGTTAAAAACACTGCGCATCTTACAGATGCTTCAGCAGTACAGCGATGAGGAAAATCCGCTGTCTGCTACGGATTTGATTGAGCGATTACAGATTGACTACGGTATTCAGTGTGAGCGTAAATCCATTTATGCGGACATTAAAGCGCTCCAGGAGGTGGGCTTTGATGTGTGCCGCACAGACTATCCCCGCCGGGGCTTTTACTTGGCCGGTCGTACTTTTGAGCTGGCAGAGGTGCGTATGTTGATGGACGCGGTGCAGTCCGCCGGGTTCATTACGCCGAAAAAGACGGAGAAGCTGGTGCAGAAGCTGGAGAGTCTGCTCTCCGCCGGCCAGGCGGAAAGCTTGGTGCGCCAGGTGTATTGCCAGAGCGAGAACAAATGTTCGAATGAAGAGATCTATTACATTATAGATAATTTGCACCAGGCCATCTGTGACGGCTGTAAGGTGAAGTTCGCCTACAAGCGCCGGGCGGTGGATCCCAAGAATAAAAAGACCTTTCGAGAGAAGATCTTTACCGTGTCGCCCTATGCGCTGATCTGGAAGGACGATCACTACTATTTGGTTTGTAATAACGAAAAATATGACAATCTGATGAACCTGCGCCTGGATCGTATGCGCCGCATTACACCACTGAGCCAAAAGGCACGACCGGTGGAGGAGGTCAGCGCGTATAAGGGCCGGTTTGATACGGCGGACTATGCCGCCAAAATGTTCAATATGTTCTCCGGCGAGACCGCAACGGTGCGCTTGCTTTGCAAGCTGGATACCCTGGAGGAAATGGTGGACCGCTTCGGCACGGCCATTCCGATTCACGCGGTGGACGGCGATCATTTTGAGACCACCATTTCGGCGGCGGTCAGTGAGGGCATGGTCAGTTGGCTGATGCAGTACGGCGGTCGCGTGCAGGTGCTGGAGCCGCAGAGCCTGATCGACAGCGTGCGCGCCCGGGCGGAGACGGTGCTGTCCGCGTATGCAAAAGAATAGAATTTTGCGCAGCAGGGGAGTCCCTGCTGCTTTTTTTGCCTGTCTATACGCTATTTGTGTATGGTATTATTGTCGATTTGCACTTGCAGAAAATGGTTGATATTTGTGCATAATTAACAGACACTGCCCTAATAATTGTCGCGTTTCCATAAAAATCCAATTAGTTAACAAATAATTTACAAATTCTATTGACAAGGAATTCTCAAGCGTAGTATAATTACTCTGTAAATGAGTGTGGGTAAGTATACCCATACGCTGCCGGCAGGATTAGGCGCCTGCGCTGTGTCGTCAGTAAACAGTGCGCGCTTTTTACTCCGCTTGGTAAAGAAAGAGATATATGGAGGTATATTCTATGGGAAAAAAAGTATCCAAACGGCTGTTGTCTTTGTTCCTGTCTGTGCTGATGCTGGCCACCAGCCTGCCTTTTGCAGGTCTGTCCGCTTCTGCCGCAGATGAGAGCAGCAATTTGCCCAAGAGCACCAGCGGTGCGTACTTGTTTGCGTATTTTAGAAATGACGCCAAGTCCACCAACGGTGAGAACATTTTTTACGCCGTATCTAAGGATGGCTATAATTACGAGTCCTTAAACGGCGGCGTGCCTGTGGCAAGTGCTTCTCAGGGCACCGGCCACTCTCGCGATCCTTATATTATGAAGGCACAGGACGGTGCAGAGTATAAGTATTATATGGTGGCAACGGACGCCAACACCACCAACAACTATAATAATACCGGTCTGCACACCTGGGGGTCCAACGACCTGATCCACTGGGACGAACTGGCGAATCCCCAGTTTGCCACGGACAAGGGCGGCGGTTCCAAGACCATTACCAACATGTGCTGGGCACCGGAGGCCATTTGGGATCCGGTAGCCGGCAAGTATATGGTCTACTTCGCCACGAATGAGGCAGATTCTGCGGCCAATGAGAGCGCCAAGATCTATTATTCTTACACTACGGATTTCCGCACTTTTAGCGAGAAGCAGGTGCTCTTTGACCCGGGCTACGGTGTGATCGACGCCGATATTACTCCGTACAAAAACGGCTATGTAATGATGTATAAGAAAGAGGCTTCCTCCGACCCCGGTGCCAAGAAAGTTTGGTACACCTTTAAGACCGGCAAGAGCCCCTCTAATTCTGACGGCGAATATGATGCTGCCAATGCGAAGGTCTTTGAGTCTGCCACCAACACGGTTGCAGAAGGCCCGCAGGTGTTCCCCATCTCCGGCACAAGCAGCTACGGCGTGCTGGTAGACTATTTCTCCAGCGGCGGCTTCGGTTTCTCCTATACTTCCGATTTTGAGAGTTATTCTAAGATTTCTGCGGATAATTGCTCCATCAATCACCTGAACCCCAGCCACGGCTGCATTATTCCCATTTCCGATATGGAGTATTACAACCTGTCCCAGGCTTTCGGTAAGGCGACCTCTACCCAGACTGCTGTGAAGCCCGGCGATACCGCCAACAGCCACTTGATTGCCCGGTACTTTACCTCTAACAATGCGCGGGAGGATGTGTCCGGCAACGGCAACCATATTGGTGCGTATAACGGCTCCACCAAGCACAACGGTAATGTGAGCAGTATTGATATGGTGGTGCAGGACGGCCGACTGGCGGCTCGCTTTGATAACAGTAAGCAGGCCAACGCCGGTGCTGCCGCAGATAAAACCATTGATAAAGAGGTAAAGGGCATTTCTACCGCTTGGATGAATGTGGACGGTATGTTCTCCGACACCAACATCAACCGCGGTATTACCATCTCCTTTGACTCCTATATGACGGACGCTACCGTTGATAATACCCATATCTTTGACTTTATTGATACGCCAAAGTGGAACTATATTACCTGGGGTGTTAACAATCCGGCAAACAAGAGCAACTTCAACTTGCTGTCCTACCAGGCAGACAACCGCTCCATCGGTATGAAGAAGGGCACGGAAGCCAAAACCAGCGGCAGCTTGGCGAAGAACCAGTGGCACTCCTATGTGTTCTCCATCTCCAAGAGTTGCTTTACCGTATTTGTAGACGGCAAGCTGGTTTCTTCTTCCACAACAGGCGAGAACTTCGGCTCCGTATTGGACAGTGATTGGTTCAAGGCCGTATTCCAGAATGCCGGTGCTAATCCCTCTAAGCTGACCTTTGGCGTGAACCCCTATTGGTCCACCACCGTCGGCGGCACATATTACCTGCTGGATGGTTACATCAGCGACTTCTGTATTTATGACCAGGCACTGTCTTTGGGCGATGTGGAGAATGCAAAGGCCGATCAGCTAAAGGCAACGCAGACCAACTATGATGCCAATACCACACAGGTGATCTATAAGGATCCGTGTACTGCTGCCGGCTATGCGACGGAGACGGACTCCGTGTACGGCACCTACCTGCCTTTGGATAAGTCAGGCGTGGCCACCCAGGTGGACCCGGTAAAGGATCTGACAGACACAGCTGCCGGTTATACCTATACCATGCTCTATAATCCGGGCGATACTATTGATAACGGCGCCGTATTCCGTATGGGCAGCGAAAGTGATAACTACTTCCGCGTCAATGAGGACGGCACCATCGAGTACAAGAGCGGCGACTCTTCCTTTAAGTCGGACTCTACCTTCACTTTGCCTACGGATAAGTGGAGTCATGTAACCTTGCAGGTGGTACCGTACATTAGTTATGACCGTATCTATGTTTATATTGACGGCAAGCAGGTGTCTATGTATGACGCCTACAAGGCCCGCGAATCCCAGTGCAAGACGTATGCGGATAACGGCTTAACCTTACAGAGCCTGATCCACGGCACGGCCGGCGGTACCGGCGGCCAGGTGGTGTACGGCGAGGGCGCCACCGGTAAGCTCACCGATGTGAATATTTACCGTGGCTCCATTAACGCCTATGACCTGTTTATTAAGGACACCAGCGCGTACGCAGAGGCACTGATCCGTGAGAACATGAAGCTGTTTGAGTCTACAATGAAGACTTTCTCCTCTACCAATATCCTGACCAATATGGCACCGGCTTATGAACTGTATGACAAGGCGTCCCGTTATCTGGACGCTGTAAAGCTGGGCAAGACAGTGCCGGATATGGAATATGTGGCTAAGCTGAATGCGGATTTGTATGCAGCCATTCAAAAAATGACCCCCTACAAGGCGGAATTCAGCACCGTAGGTGCCCAGGTGGCTACCGGTAAAGGTGATGGTTCAGCTTATGAAACTGTCAATGCAAAGTATTCTCAAAATCTGTTGTATGCCGGTCCCACCAGTAAGGCAAATGCTTCCAACGATGTGAAGACATTTGTGAACAACCGGTACGAGATTTACTATAATTCCGCTGTATTTCTGTATGACGGTTCGCAGAATGACACCACCAATATTATGTGCATGCCTGTTGTGATGTCTCAAATTCGTGATAGTGGGTGGAATTCAAACGCCTTAAACGGTTTGTTCCCTGCGGAATCAACGACATCGGGGAATGCGAACCCCTATTTCCGCTTAATTTCCGATTATCCCCAAAGCAGTGGAAAGCCGAATCTGCAAGCTGACGCAACCAATGAGAATTTGTTGACCACGGATCAAATGTGGAGAGGCTTTTCCACCACAAATTGGGAGTACAGCAATTACATTGGCACTAGTAACAGTAGAAATATTGCCGGTGAAAGGGAGAATCACTGGAACCATACCAGCAAAGAATTTGGTTTATCCGATCTCTCTACACATCTTTGGTATAATGTGTTGCAGTTTATGCCCGATCGGTGTATGGCAAAAACCGGCAAGACTTCACCGGAGGGTGCCTATACCGTACCGTGGGGTATTTATGGTGACACCAACGGGAAAAAGGATAATTACGACAAAGCAGCGAATAACTGTAAAGGCATTATCAATGATGGCACCACGATTTATGTCGTAGATGTGAAATCTGCCAGCCCGTCCACGCTGTTGGATAAGGCAACGGAGAAGGTACAGGCAACGGAGAAATTTAACGGTGCCACCATGTACCAGCTGATTCAGAGCATCACCCGGTTCTCTGCGGATACGGCAATGGAAATCCTGTCCGGTATGGACGCTGCCACCTCTTGGAACCCGGCGACAGATCTGAACGCCACCGACGGCGGTGCGTTCTATGAGCAATTCGTGGATAAGCGCAACGAACTGACCACGAACTTTGACACTGCGGTAGGCAATGCCATTAACGATGCTAAGGGCATGGATGAGCAGGGCTATACCAAACTGGACGCGGATATGGACGCTTCCACTGCCATCGGCAAAACCTATCAGGACGCCTATGACGATGTAACGGACGGCGACAGCAGCACCGGTGCGTATACGGATTCCAGTGCCGATGCGTTTATCAAGGCCTTTGATGCTGCCAAGCAGCACTATACGGACTTGAGCCCGGTGGCAACGGCAAACCGTACCGATAAGAATAGCCCGTATGCAGATAACCAGGCAAAGACGGCCTCCAAGCTGCATGACGATCTGGTGCTGGCTTATGCCCAGCTGATGAAGCGTGCGGATTATTCGCAGCTTAATCTGTTGTACGGCGGCTCCGATCGCGTACAGATCTCCAATAACGGTTTGACCAAAAATGTGATCAACGAGAATAACGAGACGGTACGCCAGCAGAACTACACCCTGTCTACTTGGCTGACCTTTGATGACGCGGCCACGGCGGCTATGAAGCTGTCCGATAATAAGGACGCCAACGCAAACGCCACCTACTTCAAGTCTGAAAAAACCGACCAGCCTATGTTTAAGACAGGCCAGGTACAAGTGGAAACCCTGCTGCAAGGCACGGTGACTGTACAGGGCACCACCACAGAGCTGTCCGACTATCAGACGGACATCAACACCAAGAAAGACGCTTTGGACGCAGCCATTAAGGGCATTGAAGTCCCGGCGGATTACACCGCGTATGACGCATTCGTGGTGGTACTGGGTACCCAGGATCAAAACGCCTTTACTGCCGACTATTTGGGCGGCGACAGCGTGTTTGCCAAGCAGGCGTACCAGGGCTCTCAGGAGAAGGCCGGTGCGTACAACACAGATGGCACCAATAACGATCGTGCTTATGTGGAGTACAACGGCAGTTGTTACCGCAACATCGGTAACAAGGCCGGCAGCACTGACGGCCAGACCACTCTGGACAGCACCACCAGCAGCCTGGTGTCTGAGCTGAACACCATCAACAACGACACCACTGCCGAGAAGCGCAAGCAGTTCAATGTTCGCTTTACGGTGGATCAGGACGGCAGCACCACTACTGAGACCTACCAGACCTACTACGGCGAGACGCTCACTTTGACCGTTCCTACCGCCGCACAGGGCAAGGTGTACAAGTGGACCGTGTCTGACGGCAAGACCACCCGCGATGTGATCAGCAGCGCAGACAGCTATATTGTCAACATTCAGGACGAGAACGCTACCCAGCTGACCGTGACCGCTTATACCACGGATAAGACCGTGGCGGACGATCAGGTGAAGATCACGCTGGTAGGCCAGTATGGCGACGACAAGCCGTTCCAGATCCTGGCTGTTTCCAAGGACGCTCAGGTGGTTCTGCCCGGCAACGCCACCGCAACCATTGCCGGTACGGCGTACACCGCACCTACCGCTCCGTTCTATAAATTCGCAGGTTGGCAGGTGAACGGCAAGAACTACAACTACGGCACCTACACCGCCGGTGACCTGGCTGGCAGTGACGGCACCGTGCTGCTGAAGGCTTGCTACGCCACCACGGACAACAAATATGTGATCACCCTGGATGGTGCTACGGTGGACGGCGCCGGTTACTACGATAAGGAAGTGACCGTGACCACCGCTGTGGACGGCGCTTACGGACTGGCGATCGCAGTGGGCGACGGCACCTATTCCGTTGCTTCCTACACCGGGGAATATAAGTTCTACGCCAACCGCAATATGGACTTCTACACCATCACCAAGGACGGCAGCCACTACTACATTACCGTAGACGGCGCCCAGGTGAAGCTGGATAAGACCGAGGCAGACACTTACAACCTGGATCACCAGTTCCCGTTTGTGTATGCAGCGCCGATGGCCAGCGGTGACAGCAAGCAGTCTTACAGCACTTACAGTGCTTACACCGCCGGTGTACCGGAGAATGTAAAGATCACCGAGTGCGGCGTGTTGTATGTAAAGGCTGTCAACTATGATAAGGACGCCTTTACCCTGGCGAATATGTCAGACGCCAATTCTACGGTGAAGAAGGCGGTTGCCAAGAGCCCCATCGACTTTAGCAACCAGTATTTCCTGACTCTGTCCAATGTAAATGCCCGGGGCAATGTGTATTACACCCGCCCCTATGTGAAGTACACCTACACCTATGAGACGTTGGATTACACCGGCGCCGCCAAGGAGACGGAGGTACAGTGCATTGCATACGGCAATGTGTGCAACAACAGTGGACTGGTCGGCTAACAGAGAAGGAGGAATTTTAGCATGAAAAAAAGTTATTGCACTCCTGAACTGGAGGTCGAGGCATTTAACATCTTTACCGTATTTACGGATTCCAGCACCGGCGGCGGCCAAAATCCCGGCGGTGGTGCGATCGACCCGGACGCGGATATGACAGAAGATTTCTACGCACAGCGTACCGCAGGCGATTTCTAAAAAAAGCAAAAAGCAGGAGAGCGATCTCCTGCTTTTTCTTTTGCCGTGGGGTGGGGTAGATGCCGCAAAAACGCTCCGTTTGGATTATTTTTGCGCTTCACGAATACAAATGTTAATATATTATGAATAATGTAAATATACTGTGAACAAAGTGTTGACCTATCCTGTGGGAACGACTATAATATTTGCAACAAAAGAACGCAGGGCGCTGTGGGCGCAAAATACCGTTCTTTGGGGGTAATATTATGATACGATCCATGACCGGGTTCGGCCGTGCGGTGCAGGAGATTGACGGCTATGTCATCACCGTGGAGCTGAAGTCTGTTAACCACCGTTATTTTGAGTTTTCCTCTCGGGTGCCGCGGCAGTACGGCTTTATTGAGGATAAGCTCAAGTCCTTTGTAAACAGTCGGGTGTCTCGCGGCAAGGTGGATTGCTTTGTGGGCATTGAGGCGCTGAATACAGAGGCCGCCCAGGTGGCAGTGAACCACACTTTAGCCGGTGCTTACAACACCGCTTTGCAGGAGATTGCAGACACCTATGGTGCGAAGCAGGACTGGGGCGCTGCCGCTATTGCTCGCTTTCCTGATGTATTGGTTGTGCGCAAGGCAGAGGAGGACGAGGACAAGATCTGGTCCTATGTGCAGACGGTGGCAGCCGCTGCGCTGGATAAGTTTGTTGCTATGCGCGAGGTAGAGGGCGTCAAGATGAAGGCCGATGTGGCCGGGCGTGCACAGACCATTTTGGACTGTGTGGCGTTTGTGGAAGAGCGCTCACCGCAGACCGTGCGGGAATATAACGAAAAACTGGCTGCCCGGGTGCACGAGCTGCTGGGCGATGTGACCTTGGACGAGGGCCGCTTGCTCCAGGAAACGGCCATCTTTGCGGACAAAGTGGCAGTGGCGGAAGAAACGGTGCGCCTGCGCTCCCATATTGCGCAGCTGGGCAAATTCCTGGAGGCAGAGGAGCCCATCGGCAGAAAGATGGACTTCCTGGTGCAGGAAATCAACCGGGAGGCCAACACCATCGGGTCAAAGGCCAGCGATGTAGCCATCGCCGGTAAAGTCATCGACATTAAGGCTGAAGTAGAAAAAATCAGAGAGCAGATCCAGAACATCGAATAATGCAACTGGTGAATATCGGCTTTAACAATCTTGTAAATGCGGATCGGGTGATCGCCGTTGTCAGCCCGGAGTCTGCCCCGGTCAAGCGCATTGTGCAAGATGGCAAAGCAAAAGGAACACTCATTGACGCCACCCATGGACGCAAGACCATGAGCGTTATTATTACGGACAGTGACAATGTGATCCTGTCTTATTTGGATCTGAACAAAATTGCTGAAAAATTTTCTGCGGAGGTGCGCGATGCATTGTGAGAACAAAAAGGGCTTATTAGTTGTTTTGTCTGCACCCAGCGGTTGCGGCAAGGACACAGTTTTTCGGGCCATTGAGGCGCTGCGAGACGATGTGGTTGAGTCTGTTTCTGCCACCACCCGGGCGCCCCGACCCGGCGAAGTGGACGGCGTGAATTATTTTTTCAAGACCCGCGCGGATTTTGAAAAGATGATCGCGGACGGTGGCTTCTTTGAATATGCCGAGTATTCCGGCAACTATTACGGCACCCCTATTGCCGGGGTGGAGCAGGCCATTGCCAGGGGCAAGGTTTGCTTTTTGATCATCGAGGTGCAGGGGGCAAAGAATGTAATGCGTATTTGCCCGGACTGTGTGTCCATCTTCCTGTATCCGCCGAATTTTGAGATTTTGGAGCAGCGCCTGCGCGGGCGTATGTCCGAAACGGACGAAGTGATCCGCAACCGGCTGGAAATTGCCAAAGTAGAGCTTCAGTCCCGTGACTGCTACAAATATCAGGTGCTCAATGACGATTTGGACACCGCTGTGCACGAAATCAATCACATCATCTGCGATGAGCTGGCAAAGCGCAACGCAGAATAACTGCTACTGGAGGTAGAATACTATGTTTAATCCCGATTTGAAAGAAATGCTCAAGAATGTAAACAGCCGATACAGCCTGGTGGTTGGCACGGCCAAGCGCGCCCGGGAAATTCAGGACGAGGCCATTGCCAATGAGGAGCATTTGGACACCAAGACCGTATCCTTGGCTATTGACGACATCAATTCCGGTAAGTATGTGATTGAGGAGCCGGACGAACTCAAGCAGAAATAAAGTGAGCGACAAAGCAGAGAACCGACCCATTGCCACTGTGGCTGTGGAGCGCACCTTCTTTAATCTGGACAGTGACTACGATTATGCGGTGCCCCCTGCACTGGCGGATCGGGTGCGCCCGGGCGTGGCGGTAGAGGTGCCCTTTGGCAGCGGCAATCGACTGCGCCGAGGGATTGTGCTGCAAGTGTTTGTGGGGATCAATCCAGCGCTGAAAGACATTGCCCGTGTGTGCGATTACGGTACGGTGCTGGACGAGAGCCAAATTCGCCTGGCTCGGTGGATGAAAAACCGCTATTTTTGCACCACCTACGAGTGCCTGCTGCAAATGCTGCCCCGTGGGTTCGGTAAGATCGGCGTGGCTGGGGTGCGTATGGCGGAATTGACCGTCAGTCGCGGCGAAGAGCTGCCCCGCTTAACGCCAAAGCAGCAGTCTGTTGCCGACCTTCTGCTGGACATTGGCAGCGCCACCGTAGAGGAGATCAAAACCCTTTGCGGCGTAGGCGATGGGGTGTTGAAAAATATGGAGAAGTGCGGCGTGCTGCGCTTTTTCAAAAAAGAGAAGTACAGAAATCCGTACGCGGATCTGCCTGCTGCCCCCAAGGCGACGGAGATCGAACTGTCTGCCGAACAGACAAAGGCGTACCACACGCTGTCCGCTATGCTGGATGGTGACGGCGGCAGCGCGCTGCTGTACGGCGTTACCGGCAGCGGCAAGACCCAGGTGTATATGCGCTTGATCGACCGCGCGTTGCAGCAGGGGAAAGATACCATTGTGCTGGTGCCGGAGATCGGATTGACTCCGCAGGTGCTGGGGCTGTTCCATCAACGGTACGGCCGCCAAGTGGCGGTGCTGCACAGCGGCTTGTCCGTAGGCGAGCGCAACGATGAATACCGCCGTGCTGACCGGGGAGAGGCTAAGATCGTGTTGGGCACCCGCAGCGCCGTGTTTGCGCCGTTGCACGCCCTGGGATTGATCATTATGGACGAGGAGCAGGAGCTGACATACAAGAGTGAGCGCACCCCTCGTTACCACGCCCGAGACATTGCCCGCTACCGGGCAGGGGAAAGCGGCGCACTGTTTGTGATGGCGTCTGCCACCCCCAGTATTGAAAGCTATGCGGCGGCTAAGGCGGGAAAATATACCCTTTGTTCCCTGGAGCACAGATTTGGCAACGCTGCGTTGCCGCAGGTGTGTACCGTGGATATGAAGGGGGAGCTGCACGCCGGGCACCGTTCGCCTCTAAGCCGCACCCTGCAAAAGCAGATACAGTCCAATTTGGACGCGGGCAAGCAGACCATTCTTTTGATGAACCGGCGGGGATACAATACATTCATTGCCTGCAACGACTGCGGTCATGTGATCACCTGCCCCAACTGTTCTATTTCGCTGACTTATCACAGTTATTCCAACCGACTGATGTGCCACTATTGCGGCTATTCCAAGCCTCTGGACAATACATGCCCGGAATGCGGCAGCCACGCGGTGCGGTACAGCGGGTTTGGCACCCAGCGGATCGAGGATGAACTGCAAGCGCTGTTTCCCGCGGCACGAATTTTGCGTATGGATGCAGACACCACCGCAGGTAAATTCAGCCACCAAAAGCTGTTTGACGCCTTTGCGGCCCACGAATATGATATTTTGGTGGGTACCCAGATGGTGGCTAAGGGGCTGGATTTTGACGATGTGACCCTGGTGGGTGTGGTGAATGCGGATAATGCGCTGTATGACGAAAATTACCTGAGTCACGAGCGTGCCTTTGACCTGATCACCCAGGTAGTTGGGCGCAGCGGTCGGCGAGACGCTACCGGCACGGCAGTGATACAGACCATTGATCCCTGTAATCCGGTGATCGACTTGGCAGCAAGGCAAGACTACCCGGCTTTTTTTGAGACGGAGTACGCCCTGCGGCGTATTTTGACCTATCCGCCGTTTTGCGATATTTACGGCGTGTTCTTTGTCAGCGAGGACGAGAACGCGGCGGCGCTGGCGGCCAAGGCCTTTTTTGACACGCTGGTGCTCGAGAATAAAGAACAGCAGCAAAAGCTGATTGTGCTTGGTCCCTCACCGGCAAGAATATCAAAAATCAGCAATACTTATCGGTATCGGCTGGCAATTAAGTGTAAAAATTCAAAATCTGTTCGCAATTTGCTCATGCAGGTGTTAAAAGCCACTGTTAAAATGAAAGAACTGCGAAAGGTACAGATTTCCATAGATTTGAACCCCATTGACTTGGGTTAGGAGAAAAAATGGCATTACGGAATGTAGTAAAATACGGCGATCCGATTTTAAGAAAAAAGAGTCGCACGGTGGAAGTGTTTGACCGGCGTATCACCACCTTGGTGGAGGATATGTTTGAGACCATGTATAAGGACAACGGCGTAGGTCTGGCTGCGGTACAGGTGGGCATTCTCAAGCGTATTGTGGTCATTGATTGCGGCGACGGCCCGGTGGAACTGATTAACCCGGAAATCGTAAAGACCGAGGGTGAGCAGTGCGGTCAGGAGGGCTGCCTGTCCCTACCCGGTCGGTACGAGACGGTGCGCCGCCCCCAAAAGGTGCAGGTGAAAGGCCAGGACCGAGAGGGCAAATGGCATGTCTATACCGGTGAGGACCTAAAGGCCCGGGCATTCTGCCATGAGATCGACCACCTGGACGGTGTGCTTTTTATTGACCGTATGGATAAAACAGTAAAGAAGGACTAAGATGCAAACGCTGCGTATCGTATTTATGGGCACGCCGGATTTTGCCGTGCCGTGCCTGCAAACCCTGCTGGACAGCCCTCACAGCGTGGTGGGCGTGTTTACCCAGCCGGATAAGCCACAGGGGCGCAAAATGGTGCTGACTCCGCCACCGGTGAAGGTGCTGGCTGCGGAGAACGGCGTGCCGGTTTTTCAGCCGGAGAAGATGAAAGATCCGGCCACTTTAGAGCAGTTAAAGATTTTGGCGCCGGATTTGATCGTGGTGGTGGCCTACGGGCGCATTTTGCCCCGGGCGGTATTGGAATTGCCTAGGTATGGCTGTATCAATGTGCACGCCTCGCTGCTGCCTAAATATCGAGGCGCAGCGCCCATTCAGTGGGCTATCTTAGACGGCGAAACAGAGACCGGCGTGACCATTATGCAAATGGACGCAGGACTGGACACCGGCGATATGCTGCTGGTCAAGAAAACACCCATTGAACCGGAGGAAACGGCGGAAATGCTGTTTGACCGGCTGTCGGCTTTAGGCGCACAGGCGCTGGCAGAGATTTTACCCGGGCTGGACGATCTGCACCCGGTGCCCCAACCGGCAGGGGATTTTGGTTATGCCAAAATGATCTCCAAGTCTATGAGCCCCTTGGATTGGAACCGCTCGGCAGCGCAGCTGCACGATCAGGTGCGGGGGCTGTATTCCTGGCCCTGCGCCACCACCACCATTGGCGGCAAGACGGTGAAGGTGCTGTCTGCTCGTCTAAGCGAACAAAAGGGGAGCACCCCCGGTGCGGTGATCGAGAGCAAGGGCAAGTTGGTAGTTGCCTGCGGCGACGGCGGTGGTTTGGAACTGCTGACCGTGCAGCCTCAGGGGAAGAAGGCCATGGATGCCAAGGCCTTTTTGGCTGGGCACCCGGTGGCGGTAGGTACTGTTTTAGGAGCGTGATTTTATGAACGCCTATATGCTTTATTATGCAACCGGGGTCATTATGATCCCGGTCCTGCTGTTTTCTTTTTATTGTCAAATCAAGGTGAAGCGGGCTTTCCGTCGGTACAGCAGTGTGCACGCCATGTGCGGCATGACCGGCGCCCAGGTGGCGGCTCGACTGTTGCAACTAAACGGCATCACCGATGTGCAAATTCGCCAGATCGGCGGCACCCTCACCGATTATTACGACCCGAAGAATAAAGAAATTTGTCTGTCCGGCGATGTGTATAACGCCACCTCTGTGGCGGCCATCGGCGTTGCCTGTCATGAGGCGGGCCACGCCTGCCAGCACGCACAGGGCTATGCACCGCTAAAGATTCGTAACGCTGCCATTCCTGCCACCCGCATCGGTTCCTCTTTGGGTATTCCGCTGGTGCTGCTGGGCATGGTATTTACCTGGCGGCCGCTGATCATGGTGGGTATTGTGTTGTATGCCTTAGTGGCGCTGTTCCAGTTGCTGACTTTGCCGGTGGAGTTTAACGCTTCTCGCCGGGCCTTGCAGACCATTGAAAGCAATCAGTTTTTAACCGAACAGGAGTACCGGGGTGCGAAGAAAGTGCTGACGGCTGCTGCCCTTACCTATGTGGCGGCGCTGGCCTCTGCGCTGGCTACTTTGCTGCGGCTGCTGCTCCTGGCAGGACGAAGCAATGACCGTTAAATCTCCGCGCTTAGCCGCGTTTGAAACCCTATATAAAATTCAACAGGAGAGCGCCTATTCCAATCTTTCTCTTGATCATTTACCTGTGGCCAACGGGCAGGAACGGGCTTTTGCCACCGCTTTGGTGCGGGGCGTATTGGAACGGCAAATCACTTTGGACGCTTTGGTGGATAAATTCACCACCGGGCGCTTGAAGCCCAAGGTGCGGGTGCTGCTGCGTATGGGCGCCTATCAGGCGCTGTATATGGACAAGGTGCCTGTGCCTGCTGCGGTAAATGAAACGGTGGAACTGGCAAAGACGGTGGGCCAAGGTTATTACGGCCGTATGATCAATGCGGTACTGCGGCAAATCGCAGCGGATCCGGATTTGCCGGATACGCCCATGCTCCGCTATTCTGTGCCGCAGCCCTTGCTGGCTATGTGGCAAAAGACCTATGGTGCGGATGCTACGGCGGCGTTCCTGCCTTATATCAACGGTCGTGCGCCATTATTTTTGGTGCCCAATCCCTTGTTTGTGACGCCCGGTCAATTGCAGGAGATGCTGGCAGAGGAAGGCGTGCAAGCCCGTCTACTGCCGGAGAAAGTACTGACAGTGGACGACGGCTTTGATGTGGAACGCTCAGCCGCTTTTCAAAAAGGTTATTTCCATGTGCAGGATTTGTCCTGCTACCTGGCCTGCGCTGCCTTGCAGGTGCGCCCGGGTCAGACGGTGCTGGATGTGTGTGCCGCACCGGGGGGTAAGTCCTTTACTTTGGCGGAACAGATGAACAATACCGGCCGCTTGATCGCCTGTGATCTGCACCCCCACCGGGTGGAGTTGATCCGCAGCGGTGCCCGGCGGTTACACCTGGACTGTGTAGAATCCCGCGTGCAGGACGCTACGTTGCATAGCCAGGACCTTCCGGCAGCAGACGCCATTCTTTGCGATGTGCCCTGTTCCGGTTTTGGCATTCTCCGCCGCAAGCCGGAAATCCGCTATAAAGATTTAGACAGTATTAAGGATCTGCCTGCCTTGCAGCTTTCCATTTTGCAGACGGCAGCTACCTACTTAAAACCCGGCGGGCGACTGGTGTATTCCACCTGCACCCTCCACAAAAAAGAGAACGAAAAGGTTGTGTCGGCATTTCTGGACCGGCACAGCGCCTTTTTCCTGGCGGCGGAATGTACTCGCTTTCCGTGTGAACAGGGCAGCGACGGCTTTTATTACGCCGCTTTGGAGAGACAGGCATGAAAGAGGACATCAAAAGTTTAACTTACCCGGCACTATGCGATCGGTTTGGGGACCTTGGGCTGAAGCGCTTTCGTGCCGATCAGGTGTACGCTTGGCTACACAAGGTGGGTGTGCAGGACTTTGAGGAGATGACAAATCTGTCCAAGGATCTTCGGCGCAAACTGGACGAATGGTTTACCATTCCCGCCTGCCGAATCGAGGAAAAATATGTTTCTGCCGTGGACGATACGGTGAAATATCTGTTTCGTTTGAACGATGGCGAGTATGTGGAGTCCGTGGTGATGCACTATAACTACGGCTACACCATTTGCGTGTCCAGCCAGGTGGGGTGCAAAATGGGCTGCACTTTCTGTGCGTCTACCCTGGCCGGTTTTCAGCGGAATTTGCTGCCGGCGGAGATTGAGAGTCAGGTGCACGCTGCCCAGAAGGATCTGGGCTGCCGCATATCCCATATTGTGATGATGGGCATTGGCGAGCCGTTGGATAATTACGATAATACCATTTTGTTTTTACATACGGTCAACGACCCTCGGGGGCTGAATATCAGCCTGCGCAATATTACCATATCTACCTGCGGGCTGGTGGACCGTATTTATGATTTGATGCAAGAGGATTTACCGGTGACGCTGACGCTTTCCCTGCACGCGCCCAATGATGAGATCCGCTCCCGCACCATGCCGGTGAACGCCCGGTGGGGCATGGACGCTACTCTGCGAGCCATGGCGGTTTATGCGGAGAAAACCTCGCGCCGGGTGTCTTTTGAATATACTTTGATCCACAATGTAAACGACCGACCGGCCCATGCCATGGAATTGGCGGCGCGGCTGCGGGGAATGCTTTGCCATGTGAACCTGATTCCGGTGAACGATGTGGCGGAGCGAGGCAATGTGCGATCCAGTCAAAAAGACATTCAAAACTTTCAAAGCATATTGAAAAAGCAGGGAATAAATGCTACAATAAGAAGAACTTTAGGTCATGATATCAATGCCTCTTGCGGGCAGCTTCGCAGATTGAAGAAACGAGGTGATCAGATTGAACATGGTTGCTAAAACCGACCGGGGGCGGATCCGTGAGTCCAACCAGGACGCCTATTTTGTGGGCGAAATGCCGGACGGCACGGCCTTTGCCGTGGTGTGCGACGGTATGGGCGGCGCAGCCGGCGGCAATATTGCCAGCTCACTGGCGGTGCAGGTGATCAGCAGCAAGATCAATGCGTCTTACCACCCCAATATGCGGGACAGCTCCATTTGCAATATGCTGGAGTCGGCGCTGTCTGCCGCCAATGTGGAAGTGTATGATCTGGCACAGGAAAAGGCGGATCTTCGGGGTATGGGCACCACGGTGGTGTGTGCCGTCATTCGTGGCGGCCAGGCGTTTATCGCCCACGCCGGGGATAGCCGCGCGTATCTCTTTTCTGCCGATGGCTTGCAGCAGGTGACTACGGATCACAGTATGGTGCAGGATCTGCTGGAGAGCGGCAAGATCACCCCGGACGAGGCAAAGCACCACCCCAATAAGAATATCATCACCCGTGCCATCGGGGTAGACAGTGCCATTAAGATTGACTTTGACCAGATCGACTTTAGTGACGGCCAGGTGCTGCTACTGTGTACGGACGGTCTTTCCAACTATGTGGACAATGACGAGATGGTCAGCGCCATCAGTGACGGTCAGTATTATGCCTATGCGGATCGACTGGTGCAGCAGGCCAACAAAAACGGCGGCGGTGATAATATTACCGTTGTTGCCATCAGCAATTAAGCGGAGTGAACAAATATAATGGATAATTATGTAGGAAAACGCTTAGACGGCAGATATGAAGTGCAGGAGATCATCGGCGTAGGCGGTATGTCCGTTGTTTATAAAGCCTATGACAATGTGGATGACCGCATTGTGGCGGTGAAGATCCTAAAGGACGAATTTTTGCAAAATGACGACTTTGTGCGCCGGTTCAAGAACGAGTCCAAAGCCATTGCCGTTATGTCCCACCCCAATATTGTAAAGGTGTACGATGTGAGCTTTGGTGAGAGGCTCCAGTACATTGTGATGGAGTATGTGGACGGCATTACCTTAAAGGAATATATACAAAAGCAGGGAGCCATCACCTGGAACGACGCCCTGTACTTTACTACGCAGATTTTGCGTGCGTTGCAGCACGCCCATGACAAGGGCATTGTGCACCGGGACATTAAGCCTCAAAATATTATGCTGCTGGCTGACGGTCATATTAAGGTGACAGACTTTGGTATTGCCCGCTTCTCCCGCAGCGAGACCAAAACTTTAACGGAAAATGCCATTGGCTCTGTGCATTATATCAGTCCGGAGCAGGCTAAGGGCGAATTTACTGACGAACGGGCGGATATTTATTCTCTTGGCGTGGTACTCTATGAGATGCTGGCCGGTCGTGTGCCTTTTGATGCAGACAGCGCCGTGTCTGTGGCCCTAATGCAGGTGCAGGCGGACGCCAAGCGGCTCATTGACATTAACCCGGATATTCCCCGGGGCGTGGAGCAGATCTGTGCCCACGCTATGGAGAAGAACCCGGCCAATCGCTACCAGTCCGCAACGGAAATGCTCTTTGATGTGGAGGAGGTCATCAAGAACCCGGCCACCACATTTGACTATTCCTATTTTGTGGACGAGGAGCCAACTAAATATGTGATCAAGACGGTGGATCACACAGAGAAGCCCCAGCCGGATCTGCGATCCGAGCCGGAACAGCCGGTGGTGGAGGAAGACCCCAAGCGCAAGGGCAAGATCGTCGGCGCTGTGATCGCCGGTATGCTGGTGCTTGCAGCAGCCATTGTACTGTTGGTGATGGGCCTTACCGGTTCGCTGAACACCAAGTCTATGAAGTTGGAGAACTTTGTGGGTCAGTCCTATGACACCATCGTCAGCTCCAACCAGTACGATTATGTTTTTGTACAGGAGAGCAAGGAGAGCGAGGATGCTGACCCGGGCACGGTGCTGGAGCAAAAACCGGCAGCCGGTGAGCGGGTGATGAAGGGCAGCACAGTGACCCTTGTGGTGGCCCAGACGCCCGGTGGCATTCAGGTGCCCAACTGCTACGGCCTTGGTGAGGATATGGCCAAGAAAGAGTTAGCCTCCGAGGGACTGAACAACTACACCGTAACGACCATCTCCAGCGAGACGGTAAAAGAGGGTCAGTGCGTATATACCAGCCCCAAGGCAGGGGATTTGGTGGCTGCGGACCAAACGGTGACCATTTATATCAGCTCCGGCCCCAGCACGACCCAAAAGGTGCTGCTGACTGTGCCGGATGTGCGTGGACTGAGCCAAAGCGATGCTCGCAACTTTATGGAGAAGAGCGGGTTTGAGAATGTGCAGATTTCTACCGAAGACAGCAATCTGCCCAAGGATACGGTGATCAGCCAGACCCCCGGTCAGGGTGAGGCGGCGGAGCCGTCGGCTACCATCAAGCTGGTGGTGTCCACCGGCGTAGTGTCTACCGACCCGGCGGCACAGATGGTGAAGTTGCAGGTAACGGTGCCGGATACCGGCAAGCACAGCACCCTGAACATCTATGTGGACGGGGAACTGCAATTTACCAAGAGCGAGAGCCTGGACGGCGGCCAGCGTACCTTTAACCTGCAAGTGTCTTACGGTGCCCGGGTAGAGATCGAGGTGGAACTGGGCGAGGTGTCTCAGCGCCAGACCGTAAAGGCAGACAAGGCCAAAACGGTGCGTATGAACTTTAACGACAAGACGGACACCACAGTACCCGACGGGACGGACTGATATGGCAGTAACAGGCAGAATTCACAAAGGGATCGGCGGTTTCTATTATGTAGAAACCGCCGATGGATTATATGAGTGCAAGGCGCGGGGCGCCTTTCGCAAGCAGCGGATCACCCCATTGGTTGGGGATCGGGTGGAGATTACCGTGAACCCACAGGGGGAGAATACCATTGACACTATTTTGCCCCGCAAAAATGAACTGCGCCGGCCGCCGCTGGCCAATTTAGATCGGCTCTTTATTGTGTCGTCTTTGGTAGATCCGGAGATCCGTACCGTGCAGATCGACAAGCTGACGGTGCTGGCGGCGCAAAAGGGCATTGATTGTGTGATCGTGCTCACCAAGGCGGATTTAGCAGAGAATGGGCAGCAGTATGCCGACATTTACAAAACAGCCGGTTACCCTGTGGTGCTGTGTAATGCCCGCTCCGGCGCAGGGGCAGACGAATTGCCGGCGCTGATCTCCGGCAAGTTGTGCGCGTTTACCGGCAACAGTGGCGTGGGCAAGTCCACGCTGCTGAACCGTCTGTGCCCGGACTTGGCGCTGGAAACCGGCGAAACCAGCAAGAAGTTGGGGCGCGGTCGCCACACCACCCGGCACTGTGAGCTGTACCCGGTGGCCGGTGGCTGGGTAGCAGATACCCCCGGTTTTTCTGCACTGGAACTGGAGCGGGACGCGGAGATCGACAAGGACGAATTGCCCGGTTGCTTTCCGGATTTTCGCCCTTATTTGGGGGATTGCCGCTTTAATAGCTGCACCCATGTGGCAGATAAGGGTTGTGCCGTGTGCGCCGCCGTGGAGCGGGGCGAGATCAGCGAAAGTCGTCACAACAGTTATGTTGAATTTTATAATCAGGTAAAGGATATTAAAAAATGGGAACGGAAATAAAGCGCTGCCTGATTGTCAGCGGCGCGCCGGAGGCGGATATCGCCTACATAAAGCCGTTGTTGCCTGGCGCTTTTGTGGTAGCAGCGGACAGCGGGTATCAAAAGTGCCGCCGCTTGGGTGCAGAGCCGGATATTGTGGTAGGGGACTTTGATTCTTCACCGGTGCCGGAGCACACCAAGGAACTGATCGTGATGCCCGCGCATAAGGACGATACGGACACGCTGGCGGCCATAAAGATCGCTTTGGAGTGCGGCTATACCCACCTGATTCTGGTGGGCGCCATCGGCAACCGCTTTGACCATTCTTTCTCCAATGTGGCGAACTTGGCCTATTGCCTGGACCGCGGTGTGCAGGCGGAGATTATTACTCCTAATGAAAAGCTTTTTATCTCTGACGGCCCTTTTTCCTTTAGCGGGGCGGGCTACGGTTATTTCTCCCTGTTTGCCTTTGGCGGTGTGTGCCGGGGACTGACCATTCGGGGCGCCGAGTGGGAACTGACGGACTATGACCTGCACCCGGCCACCTCCATGTGCCAAAGTAATGAGGTGCGGGGCGGGGAATGTTCCATTTCTTTCCGGGAGGGCCGACTGCTGACGGTGCTCAGTAACGATCTGCAACTGCGCGCATAGTATAGTGTAAATACAGCAGTTGTGGGGTGTTCGGTGTGAAAAAAATGTGTAGGCGTGATTTTTTGTGGATCGCATTCGGTGCGGGACTGGTGATCGCCTGTTGCTGCCCCACCATTTGGGTCACCCGCATTTTGGCCATCGCTGTCATCGTCCTGGGCATTATCTGCTGTAAACGCTAAAAGGAGGACCATTATGCAAGTGATCGTACTGGATCGCCCAAAGGTGCTGGCGCCGCTGCTGCGCGTCGTCTTTAAGATCAAAAAAGTAAAGCCGGAAACCTAAATCTAACATAGAAAAAGACTTCGTTATCACATGGTAACGAAGTCTTTTTCTATTGGGTAACATTTTTCTTTGGTGTGCATAGACGGGGGTGCGGGCGCATAGATATTACCAGTAACTGTAAGGAGATGTTGCAATGGAAACGGAAAAGACCTTTGCCGACAGCAAGCGCACGGTTTGTTTGGGCACGGGAGAAGCAAAGTTTGAAGTGGAATACCAGGAGAGTCTGCCCCAATACTGTGAAGATGTGGAGCGGGTGGTACGGTGCGTGTGCAGCCATGCGGTGACGGACTATGAATATGCCTCCGGCAGCTTAAGGGTGACAGGACGCAGCCGCATTTCATTGGTGTATATCTCCACTTCCGGGTGCTGTTTGTCTGCTGCGTTTGAGGAGCGGTTCACTAAAAACATTGACGCACCGGTGACGGACGCCTTTGCCTTTGCCCAGGTGCACACTTGTACGGACTTTACCAACTATCGGCTGATCAATCAGCGCAAGTTAGAGGTGCGTTCCGGGCTGCAAGTCCACACAGAGGTCTTTGCCTATATGGAACAGAGCCAGCTGACTGACTGTTGTGGTGCCATTTTGCGACAAGCAGACGCCCAGTGCCTGGAGATGCTGGACGCCGGACTGTTCTCCTGCGATTTTGACGAGAAGTTCGCCATCGGCCAGCACAACACCAATATCTCTGTGTTGATCCACACCGGTGCCTTTGCGGTGATTGACGAGGTGCGCGCCATTGCCGGCAAAATGCTGGTGAAGTGCCGGGCCGAGTTGTGCGTGGTATATGAAAACACAGAACATAACACGGAGAAATGCTGCTTTACCGTGCACAGCAGTAAAATCGTGGATGTAGCCGGTATGACCGAGGACAGCCATGCCTTTGCACAAGTGAAGATCGGTTCTCTGTTTGTAAAGCCGGTACCGGACGAAAATAACGACTTGCGCCGATTGGAGATCGCCGGAGCCTTTTGTGTGTCCTACACGGCTGCCCTGGTCAGCGATACCCAACTGGTGACAGATGCCTATGCCATTGCCTATGACGCCCGGGTACAGACCGGCACGGTTCCGCTGCTGCGGGATCCTCAATTTTTCTATGACGGCAAGACATTGTCCGCCGATCTGAACTTTGAGGATACGGAGATTGCAGAAATTTTGGATTTATCCCTTGCTATGCAGGAGGCGCGGGTGCAAAACGGCCTGCTGCTGGTGGAGGTGGGCTACGGTGTGGCCTACTATGATGTGAGCGGCAATCTATGTTGTAAGGACGGCGTGACCCGGCTGCAACTGGCGCTGACAGATGGCAAGTGCGCCGGATTTGTTGGCGCCGGGCTGCAATCCTTTGATTATATCTTACAGTCGGCCAACCGTATTGAACTGCGGGTGAATATAGAGTACAGTGCTTGCCTGTACACCGAGACGGAGATGCAGACGGTGACCGATGTGGAGCTGCAACCCTGCAGTGCCGGTGAGTCGCCGGTGCTGACACTGTACTTTGCCGCCAAGGATGAGAGCCTGTGGGACATTGCCAAAAAATTCCGTTCCCGCACCGAGCTTATTCAGCAGGAAAATCAACTGACAGAAGATGTACTTCGCCAACAAACCATTCTTTTGATTCCGGGAGTGTGAGCATATGAATCAACAGATTTACAGCGATATCGCTCTCCGAACGCAGGGTGATATTTATATCGGCGTGGTGGGACCGGTACGCACAGGCAAATCCACTTTTATCAAGCGGTTTATGGACACCATGGTGATCCCCAATATTGACGGAGAATACCAGCGGGAGCGGGCCACGGACGAATTACCCCAGTCCGCTGCCGGGCGTACCATTATGACCACGGAGCCAAAATTCGTGCCGGAGGAAGCGGTGACCCTGCATTTGACGGATCACACTACTTTCCGTGTGCGACTTGTGGACTGCGTAGGCTACATTGTGCCCAGTGCCGTGGGCTATATTGAGGAGGAGCAGCCTCGGATGGTGCGCACGCCCTGGTATGAGGAAGAAATACCTTTTAACATGGCGGCGGAGATCGGCACGAAAAAAGTGATTACCGAGCACTCCACGATTGGTTTGGTCGTTACGACGGACGGCACCATTACTTCTATTCCCAGAGCGGAGTATGAAGAGGCAGAGGAGCGGGTGATCGAGGAGCTGAAATCCTACGGTAAGCCCTTTGTGGTGCTGCTCAATTCGGAGACGCCTACAGCCGCGGGAACGGTCGCTTTGGCAGCAGAATTAACGGAGAAATACGGCGTGCCGGTGTTGGCGGAGAACTGCATGGAAATGGACGCCGAGGCATTCCATGCGGTGCTGCAAAAGGTGCTGTATGAATTTCCCATCAGCTCCGTGCAACTGCTGATGCCCGGGTGGATCAAGTGCCTGGACGATCAGGATCCTTGGAAAACGGAGCTGTTCGCTGCGGTACAACAGGACTGCCACAGTTTGTCCACCATTGACAGTGTGAAGTCGTTTATTGCAGCCTTGGCAAAGGTCTCGCGGATTGAAAGCGTACAGGTGCGGCGACTGGATCTGTCCACCGGCGATGTGCAGCTGGATGTGCAGGTGGATCACAGTTACTTTTATCAGGTATTGTCTGAAAAATGCGGCCTGACCATTGCCAACGAACGCCAGTTAATGGAGCAGATCTTGCAGCTGGTGACCGTCAAGCAGCGGTTTGCACGGTTTGAGCAGGCGCTGGCGGATGTGGAGAATAGCGGATACGGTATTGTAATGCCTGCCATGGATGAGATGCATCTGGATGAGCCGGAAATTATGAAACAGGGTGGCCGCTACGGTGTGAAGTTACGGGCACAGGCGCCTTCCATTCATATGATCCGCTGCAATACGTACACAGAAGTGGCACCCATTGTGGGCAGTGAAAGCCAGTCTCAGGAGTTGGTCATGTACCTGCTCAAAGAGTTTGAACAGGATCCGGCAGCCATTTGGAATACCAATTTGTTTGGTAAGCCATTACTGGATCTGGTAAACGAGGGGCTGAATAACAAGCTTTACCGTATGCCGGAGGACGCCCGCAACAAGTTCAGAGAGACCATCGAGCGGGTGATCAACGAGGGGTGCAGCGGGCTGATCTGTATTATTCTTTAACAGAGAAAAACAAAAAAACGGAGCCGTTTGGCTCCGTTTTTACCATCAATAAAAATAAAATTTGGCTTCCAGCACCAAGGCCAGCGCTGCTTGCAGCAGAATGAATACCGGCAGGGTGATCATGAATTTCTTATGCCGGGTCTTGTGGCGGATCAGGCGCATGGTAATGTACTCACCCACAGCGCCGCCCAAGAGCGCCACAAACAGCAGCGTATCCTCCGGCACGCGCCATTTGCCTTTTTTGGCGCGGACCTTGTCGCTGACGGTCAGCGCGATGGCCAGCAGGTTGGTGCCCACCAACCAAAGCAGGGCGAACTGGTACAGGCTCACGCTTGCTTTTCCGGCTTAAAGGGCTTTAAGTCCTTTAGGTCAAAGTTGCCGATGGACAGGGGAGAACCCTTTTTGAAATCATCGCCCTTTTGCTCGTCTACACCAAAGACGGCGGCGCAGTTGGGACAAACCAAAAAGTACACCGTTTGGCATTCCAGGGGCAGCGGCAGCTTTACGGCAATGCGGCGCTCAAAGTTGGAAAACACGCCAAAATGCCCTTTTTTGCCGCACTGGGGACAGGTGAGCTCCACCGTCTCGCCGCGGGCTTTAATGCGATTATCTGTACCTAATCTGTATTCCATAACATCACCTATGCTTATTTTACAATATTTTTAGAAAGTGTCAAGTATGAAGAAAGTATTCCTCTCTCTTTTCTGCCTGGTACTGCTGTGCGGATGCACGGTGAACAAACCGGCACAAATCGAGACCACAACGGCGCCGGACACGGCTGCAGCCGGAGAACTGACCGTGCGAAGCGTGTGGATCACTTACTACGAGCTCCAGGCCTTTACCGGCAAATACGATACCGGCGGCGACTTTTACAGCGCCGTATCAAAGGCATTTGCTCAGTTGCAAAGGCGGGGCTTTACGGCAGTCACCGTGCAGGTGCACCCTTGCGCAGACGCCTTTTATCGGTCCAAATACTTTCCGGTCAGCGTCTACTGCTTTGGCAAAGCGGGCGGGGAGCTAAAATACGACCCATTGGAACTGCTGTGCAAGGCGGCACACGAAAACCAGCTGAAAATCGAAGCCTGGTTCAACCCTTACCGGGTGAGCCAGCAGGATAAGATCAACAAACTCAGCGACGATAACATTGCTAAAAAGTGGTATAAGGAGAAAAACGGCAATGTGGTGATCGTAAATAAAAAAATCTACTTTAACCCGGCGTCCAAAGCGGTGCAAAAACGCATTGTGGCCGGCGTGCGGGAAATTGTGAAAAACTACCCGGTTGACGGTATCCATTTTGATGATTACTTTTACCCGGATACCGATAAGAAAATTGACGCTAAGCAGTATGCTGTCTATCGTGCAGACGGCGGCAACTTGTCATTAGGCGATTGGCGGCGCAGCTGGGTGAATGACCTGATCCGTGCTGTTTATAAAGCTGTGAAAGAAGAAAATCAAAGCTGTACCTTTGGCATCAGCCCGGCGGCGGGCATTGCCAATGATCGGGATAGCTTGTACGCCGATGTGGAGACCTGGGCAACCCAAAAGGGTTACTGCGATTATCTGTGCCCCCAAGTGTACTTCGGCTTTCTTAACGATACCCTGCCCTTTATGAAAACGGTGAAAGACTGGCGGGATCTGGTTACCGCCTGTGATCTTTATATCGGCCTGCCGCTGTATAAATGCGGCAAGGCAGACGCCTACGCCGGGCGGGGCAAAGGCGAATTCCGGGAAAATAAGAATATGATCTTTCGCCAAATTCAGTTTATCCGCCAAATTCCGGCGGTAAAGGGCTTTTATGTGTTCTCCTACGGCTATCTATCCGACGACAGCGTAGGGGAGGAGGTCAGCGGCCTTTACTCTGCTATGCAATGATCGGCGTTTTCTACTCCGGTAATGGTCACTTCCACCAGATCGCCGATGTGCAGATCCCGACGGTGGATGGTCACCGGTACATAATTGCGGGTGTAGCCGGTGTAGGTGCCGTCCGGCTGTTCTTGCTCCACCAGTACCTCTACTTTTTTGCCTACAAGTCCGTCAAAATAGACTTCTCGCAGCTTGTCCGTCTCTGCAATCAATTTTTTTGCCCGGCGTTCCTTCTCCTGCCGAGGTACGCTGTCGCCCCGTTTAGAGGCTGCTGTGCCCTCTCGTTGAGAGTAGGGAAATACATGTACCTTTTCAAACCCGATCTTCTTTGCAAAGGTCAGACTTTCCTCAAAATCGGCTTCTGTTTCTTCATGAAATCCGGTCATCATGTCCGTGGTCAAAGTGGCACCCGGAAATGCGGCACGCAGCTTGCGGCACAGGTCTGCATATTCATCCGCCGTGTAGTGGCGGTTCATGGACTTTAAGGTCTTGGTGCAGCCGCTTTGCAGAGAGATGTGGAACTGGGGACAGAACTTTTCTATCTTTGCCAGCCCGGCAATCATGCGGTCGGTGATGTGGTCCGGCTCCAGAGAGCCCAGGCGCACCCGGGCAATGCCGGGGGTGCGGTCGCAAATGGCAACAGCGTCCAGCAGGTCAAAGTCCTGCCCCTTGCCGTAGGCGGACAGGTTGATGCCCACCAGTACGATCTCTTTAATGCCGTGGGCAGCCAGATCCTGCACTTCTTTTTCCAGGTCCGCCGGCGCCTTGGAGCGCACACGCCCCCTGGATTTGGGGATAATGCAGTAGGAGCAAAACCGGTCACAGCCGTCCTCAATTTTTACAAAGGCGCGCACGCGCTGCCCAAAGCCGCTGATGGCGCAGGGGGCAAAGGGGTCGCCGGTTTGGTGGGCGTTAATGTCCACAATGCGGCTTTTTTCTGTATGATACCGGTTGATGATGGAAAAAATATCACCGTCGCTCTTGTTAGAGAATACAATGTCTGCGTCCAGCTGGGCCTTGGCCTCCTCCGGGAACGCCTGGGGCATACAGCCGGTGAGGATCACCGTTGCGCCCGGGTGACGGCGCTTAAAGCGGCGCACGCTTTGGCGGGTCTTTTGGTCCGCAGTGGCGGTTACCGTACAAGAGTTGACGATGTAGTAGTCCGCTTCCTGATCCGGGGACACAATTTCAAAACCGGCGCTGCGCAGCAGCTCGGCCATATATTCACTTTCATACTGGTTGACCTTGCAGCCAAGGGTGTAAAAAGCAGCTTTCATATCAATTACGCTCCAATCCACGACATTATAGCATAAAGCCGGTGGGGGAGCAAGATTTTTAGCGCAAACAATGAGGTGGTTTGATGAAAAGAATCGGAACATTTTTGCTGGCTTTGATGCTGGCGTTGGCGGTGCCTGCGCCCTGCTTTGCCGCTGTGGATGAAAAGACGGTAGAGGCACCCAGCGCCGTGCTGGTGAGCGCAGATACAGGGGCTGTGCTCTTTGAGAAGAATGCCCACGACAGGCGTTCCCCGGCGTCGGTCACGAAGCTGATGACCATGCTGCTGGTGGCGGAAGCTTTGGACACCGGCAAGATTAAACTGACGGATACTGTCACCGGCAGTGCCAACGCAGCCTCCAAGGGCGGCTCCCAAATCTGGTTGGAAGTGGGGGAGCAGATGACCGTGGAGGAACTGCTGAAGGCGGTAGTGATCGCTTCCGCCAATGACGCCTGTACGGCGCTGGCGGAGTTCGTAGCCGGGTCGGACGGCGCCTTTGTGCAGTGTATGAATGCCCGTGCCAAGGAATTGGGGCTGCAAGATACCCATTTTGAGAACTGCACAGGGCTGGATGATACGGCCAAAAATCATTTTTCTTCTGCTTACGACCTGGCAGTGATTGCCCGGGAAGTGCTGCGCCACAACTGGATCACCAAGTATACTACCGTGTGGCTCGACAGTCTGCGGGACGGCAAAACGGAACTGAATAATACCAATAAATTGGTTAACACTTATGACGGCATTACCGGGCTGAAAACCGGCACCACAGAGAAGGCGGGTTTTTGCCTGTGCGCTACTGCCCGGCGGGACGGTATGCAGCTGATCGCCGTGGTGCTGGGCGCCAAGACCAGCGAGCAGCGCTTTTCCGCAGCTACGGCGCTGCTGGACAGCGGCTTTGCGGATTATCGCCTGTTGACCCTGTCGGCAGACCCAAAGAAAATTACCCAAATTACCGTGAAAAACGGCGTACAAAAAATCCTGAACCCCGCCGTGCCTGCAAAACAGCCGTTGCTTTGTGCCAAAGGCAGCGGTGATCCCACTTATGAATATAAGTTAAAAAAGACGGTGGATGCGCCTGTGCGCAAGAACACCAGAGTGGGCACCGTGAAAGTCAAACTGGACGGCAAAACGGTGGCGGAACTGCCGGTGTATGCCGGGGTAAATATCGACAAAACCGCCTTTTGGTCGGTTTTTGTCCGCTTTTTAAGGACATTTTGAAAATAAGTGTTGAAAAATCAGCCTTGTTGTTGTAAAATGAGGATTTGAAATTCCAAGAAGAATGGAGATAAAATGATGGCAGTTAAATTTAACAGTAATTTTGCTGAAACTTTTGTCAGCAAGGCGGATATTCAGGCGCTGGAGCCCCAGGCTGCGGCTGCGCAAAAGACCCTGATGGACGGTACCGGTGCCGGTAACGACTTTTTGGGCTGGGTACATCTGCCCACCGATTATGACAAAGAGGAGTTTGCCCGCATTAAAAAAGCGGCCTCTTACATTCAGAAGAATGCGGAGGTGCTGATCGTGATCGGTATCGGCGGCTCTTATCTTGGCGCACGCGCCGTGATCGAGGCGCTGAAGTCCCCCAATTACAACCTGCTGGCTAAAGATACCCCGCAGATCTTCTTTATCGGCAACTCCATCAGCCCGGAGATGCTGAATGAGACCGTGGCTCTTTGTGAGGGCAAGGATATTTGCGTGAATGTGATCAGCAAGAGCGGCACCACCACGGAGCCGGCTATCGCTTTTCGTGTGTTCCGGGAGATGGTCAACAAGAAGTACAGCGCAGAGGAGGCGGCAAAGCGCATTTTCTGCACCACCGACCAGTCTAAGGGTACCTTAAAGGCGTTGGCAGATGCAGAGGGCTATGAGACCTTTGTGGTGCCGGATAATGTGGGTGGCCGTTACAGCGTGCTCACCGCTGTGGGTCTGTTGCCCATCGCTGTTGCCGGTATTGATATTGATGCTCTGATGACCGGGGCCAAGACCGCAGAGGACACGCTTTGTGGCCAGACGGTAGACACCAACGATGTGCTGAAATATGCCGCCGCCAGAAATTGCTTCTACAACAAGGGCAAGAGTCTGGAGTGCTTTGTGTCTTATGAGCCGGCAATGACACTGTTCAACGAGTGGCTCAAGCAGCTGTTTGCAGAGAGCGAGGGCAAGGACGGCAAGGGCCTGTTCCCGGTGTCCTGCGTGTTTTCCACCGACCTGCACTCCGTAGGTCAGTATATCCAGGAAAGCGGCAGCAAGCTGATGTTTGAGACCGTGATGCAGTTTGCCCGCCCCCAGAGCGATTATGTGATTGGCGAGGAAGAAGGCAATATTGACGGCTTGAACTTCCTGGCCGGTAAGGAAATGAGTTATGTAAATGAAAAGGCCCGCCAGGGCACTCTGCTGGCCCACACCGCCGGCGGCGTTGGCAACTTTGTTCTGGAAATCGACGCCCTGGACGCAGAAAACATGGGCTATATGATCTATTTCTTTGAGAAAGTATGCGCCGTTTCCGGCTATATGCTGGGAGTCAATCCCTTTAATCAGCCCGGCGTAGAGAGCTACAAAAAGAATATGTTTGCACTCCTTGGCAAACCCGGTTATGAAAGTGAAAAAGAAAACCTTGAAAAACAGTTGGGGTTATGCTAAAATAGAGTTGCAAATAAATCCTATTGGAGGAATAATAAATGATTAAGCTCATTATCGGCAACAAAGGCTCAGGCAAAACCAAAAAACTCATTGACCTGGTGAACACCTGCGTAGAGAAGTCTGACGGCAATGTGGTGTGCATTGAAAAGGAGCCCAAGCTCACTTACGATGTGTCCTCTAAGGCTCGCCTGCTGGAGACCGATACATACCGTGTCAGCGGTTGTAAGGCGTTTTACGGCTTTTTGGCCGGTATCTGCGCCGGCAACTACGATGTGACGGATATTTTGATCGATGCCACCTTTAAGATCGTTGGCAGAGAATATCAGAAGCTGGTACAGTTCTTTGATATGCTGTCCGAGTTGAGCGAGGCACAGGATGTGGATTTCTACTTCACCATCAGCTGTGACAAAGAGGATCTGCCGGTGGAAGTGTTTGACTACTGCGAAGAGCTGTAAGCAAAAATGCACAAATAAAGAGCCTTTTTCAGGCTCTTTATTTTTTCCGCCGCAAAAATAACTATTGACAAAGCGGCGTCTTGTATATATAATACTTAAAGTGCGATCGTGAGGTGGTTTTGTGAAGTTAGACCTGAAGGCACTTTTCGGCGGCGATACACAGCGTATTGCCATTGAGGAGCAGCTGGACTTCCACGATTTGCAATACGGTTCGTATTGCCCGCTGCGCCAGCCGGTGCGCGTGACCGGACAGGCGTATGCAAAGGCGGATGTATGTTATTTAGATCTGGATCTGTCCTTTGTGTTTGACGGCGTGTGCGACCGCTGCGCCGAGCCCATTCAAAAGCCCATGTCGTTGTCCTTACACAAGATCTTGGTTGAGGATCTCCAAAACCGGGAGGATGCGGACGACGAATATGTTTTGGTACAGGACAGCGCGCTGGATCTCAGCGACCTTTTGCGGGAAGAGCTATTATTGTTCTTTCCCACCAAAATGCTGTGCAAGCCGGACTGTAAGGGCCTTTGCTGCAAGTGCGGCAAAAATTTGAATGACGGACCCTGCGACTGCCAAAAGGATGTGGATCCCAGATTGGAATCCCTTTTGCAGCTGCTGGATTAAGTGATTATTTTGCATCAAGGATTATAAAGGAGGCAATTCAAATGGCAGTACCTAAGAGAAAAACTTCAAAGGCAAGAAAGAACAAAAGACGTTCCAGCGTTTGGAAGCTGAATGCGCCTACTCTCGTTAAGTGCCCCAACTGCGCCGGCTATACCGTGCCGCACAAAGTGTGCGCCAACTGCGGTTACTACAACGGCAAGGCAGTTGTCAGCAAGGACGAGGCGTAAGCCAAAAACTTCAACACAAAGGCGGACTTGGTCACAGCCGAACAGGCTGCGGGGCTTATGTCCGCCTTTCTTGCTATTTGCTTGAAAGGAGGGTCTGTTATGGCGAGACCTGTTGTTGCCATTGTGGGCCGCCCCAACGTGGGCAAATCCACACTTTTTAATAAATTGGTAGGCGCCCGTCTGTCCATTGTGGACGACAAGCCCGGCGTGACCCGGGACCGCATTTACGGCGACTGTGAGTGGTTGGGTCACCGCTTTCTGCTGGTGGATACCGGCGGTATTGAGCCGCGGGCGGATGATGTGATCCTCTCTCAAATGCGCGCGCAGGCCAACATTGCCATTGCCACGGCGGATGTGATCGTGCTGGTGACGGATTTGCGCAGCGGCGTGGTGGCTACCGATCAGGATGTGGCCAATATGCTGCAAAAAAGCGGCAAGCCGGTGATTCTGTGCGTCAATAAGTGCGACAGTGTCGGTGCCCCGGATCCGGAGTTCTACGAATTTTATAATTTGGGTATGGGTGACCCGATTGCCGTATCTGCCGTGCACGGTCACGGCACCGGCGATCTGCTGGATGCGTTGATCGCTTACTTTCCCCCGGAGAGTGAGGAGGAAGAGGAAGACGATACCATCAAGGTGGCGGTCATCGGCAAGCCCAATGTGGGCAAGTCCTCATTAATCAACCGGATCAGCGGCCAGGAGCGAGCCATTGTGTCCGATATTGCAGGCACCACGCGGGACGCTACGGACACCCGAATTGAAAATCAATACGGCAAGTTCACCTTTATTGACACCGCCGGCATTCGGCGCAAGAGCAAGGTGACAGATGCCATTGAAAAATATAGCATCATCCGCGCCCGTACCGCTGTGGAGCGAGCCAATGTGTGCGTGATTATGATCGATGCTACCGAAGGCTTCACGGAGCAGGACTCCAAGGTGGCCGGTATAGCTCTGGACCAAGGCAAGGGCTGTATTGTGGTGGTTAACAAGTGGGACGCTGTGGAAAAAGACGGCAATACGATGCGGGAGTATAAAGAGAAGCTGGCAGTAGACTTTGCCTTTATGAAGTTTGCGCCCTTTGTGTTTATCTCTGCCAAGACCGGCCAGCGTGTGGATCGCCTGTTTGAGCAGATCGCTTATGTGTATGCTCAGAGCACCATGCGCATTTCCACCGGCAAATTGAACGAAATTCTCGGCGCTGCCACCGCCCGGGTGCAGCCGCCTACGGATAAGGGCAAGCGGTTGAAGATCTATTATATGACCCAGGCGTCTGTGTGCCCGCCAACCTTTGTGTTTTTTGTGAACAATGCCCAGCTGTTCCATTTCTCTTACCAGCGGTATCTGGAGAACCAAATCCGTGAGGTGTTTGGTCTGGAGGGTACGCCGGTGCGCTTTATTATTCGCGAGAGGGGAGAGGGCAAAAAATGATTTTTCGTCTGATCCTGGGTGCGGTTCTGTCTTATTTACTGGGAAGCCTGAATTTTGGTATCATTCTTTCTCGCAAGTTCCAAAAGGAAGATGTGCGCACCCACGGCAGCGGTAACGCCGGTTCCACTAATATGCTGCGGAATTACGGCAAACTGCCGGCAGTTGCAACGATTTTAGGCGATATGGCTAAGGTGGCTGTGGCGATTTTGTTGGTGCGTCTGCTGGTGGGGAATGAACTATATGCGCAGCAGCCGATATTCATCAAGTCCTTTGCCGGGCTGTTCTGCGTGCTGGGCCATATCTTTCCTTGCTTTTTCCGGTTTAAGGGCGGCAAGGGTGTGGCTACCTGCGGCGGTATGGTGTTTATGATCGACTGGCGGATCGCCCTGATCCTGTTGGCGGTGTTTTTTGTGGCCGTCCTAATTACCAAATGGGTATCGCTGGGCTCCATCTTAATGGCAATCCTGTACCCGGTGCTGATGGGTCTGTTTTATAAGTCCGTTCCTATTACGCTGATCTCCGTGGTGTTTGCGGCCATTGTGCTGGTTGCCCACCGAGAGAACATCAAGCGGATATTAAACGGTACGGAAAGCAAGATTACCGTTGGCGGTAAAAATAAAAAAGAATAAGTAAAAGAAAAAGCGCAGCTGACACAATTGTGTGTCAGCTGCGCTTTTGTAGCAGAGTAAAAAAAGAAACCGCTGAACAGTGCAGCGGTTTTATCTCATTACGCTCTTTCGACCTTACCGGAACGAAGACATCTGGTGCAAACATAAACTCTTTTCGGAGAGCCGTTTACAATAGCCTTAACTTTCTTAATGTTGGGTTTCCAGGTTCTGTTGGACCGTCTGTGTGAATGAGAAACCTTGATGCCAAAGGACATTTCTTTCCCGCAGTATTCACATTTTGCCATGTGCGAACACCTCCTTACTAAATTACAACGCCGCTATAATAGCACATATCCCTGCAAAATGCAAGCACTTTTTGCCTAAATTTTCAAAAAAGACCGATTTTACGGTCAGCAAAAACTAAATGTTGATTTTATTTTTTATATATAATATAATAAGAGAGATGATTTTGACGGAGGAATACATATGGCTGCGGATAAAAAAAGTAAAAAACTGGACAAACCCGACAAAGCAACAGACAAGCAGACGGCACTGGAAAATGCGCTCAAGCAAATTGAAAAGCAGTACGGCGCAGGTGCCATTATGCGCCTGGGTGAGAACAAGCATCTGAATGTGGACGCTATCTCTACTGGCTCTCTGTCCTTGGACATTGCCACCGGTATTAACGGCCTGCCCAAGGGCCGTATCGTAGAGATCTACGGCCCGGAGTCCAGTGGTAAGACCACCCTGGCGCTCCACTGTGTGGCAGAGGCGCAAAAGGCCGGCGGCCAAGCTGCGTTTATTGATGCGGAGCATGCGCTGGATCCTATTTATGCCGCTAACTTGGGCGTGGATGTAGACTCTCTTTTGGTAGCCCAGCCGGACTACGGTGAGCAAGCGCTGGAGATTGCCGAGCAGTTGGCGCGCTCCGGTGCCATTGACATTATTGTTGTGGACTCTGTGGCGGCACTGGTGCCCAGAACGGAAATTGACGACGATATGGGCGACTCCCATGTGGGTCTGCACGCCCGCTTGATGAGCCAGGCGATGCGTAAATTAGCCGGTGCAATCAACAAATCCAACACCCTGATCATTTTTATCAACCAGCTGCGTGAAAAGGTGGGTGTGGTGTACGGCAACCCGGAGGTGACCACCGGCGGTCGTGCGCTGAAGTTCTATGCCTCTATGCGTATTGATGTGCGTAAGGGCGAGCAACTGAAGAATTCCGACAATCAGTTCATAGGCTCTCGAACGAAAGTGAAGATCGTAAAGAACAAGGTGGCTCCGCCGTTCCGTTCTGCGGAGTTTGATATTATGTACGGCACCGGCATCAGCAAAGAGGGCGAGATCCTGGATCTGGGCGTAGAGTACGGCGTAATCAAGAAAGGCGGCTCCTGGTTCTCTTACGGTGATCGCCGACTTGGACAGGGTCGTGACAATGTAAAGCAGCTTATCAAGGACGAGCCGGAGTTTGCGGCCCAGCTGGAGCAGGAGATTAAAGAAAAGATCGCCGAGGTGCAGGCTGCTTCTGACAAAAAATATCAGCCGAAAGCAGCGCCTAAGGCGGATACGGACGCGGCGCCGACTGAGGAGAACACTGCCCGCCAGACCCGTGCGGCAGCCCGCGCCAAGTTGGACATTGCCGTAGAGGATGACGACGAGTAATGCGCCTGACCCATCAACTGGGGCGTGGCACCAAGGTGCACCTGCTGTTGGATGATGAATACCAAATCACCACCAGCACCACCTTTTGGGCAGAGCATTACCTGCCGGACGGTACGGAGATCAGTGAGGACGACTGGCAGCGCTTGGTGCAGCAGATCAACGAGCGCAAGGCGCTGAACAAAGCAGTGGAGCTACTGTCTCACCGGGATCATTCTGCCAAAGAACTGCGGGATAAGCTGCTGCGCACCGCAGACGCGGACGCTGCGGACAAAGCGGTGGCACAAATGCTGGATGCCGGTTATCTGGACGACGAGAAATATGCGCGACGACTGGTGCGCCACCTGATTGAAGATAAAAAATGCTCGGTATACCACGCACGGCAGGAGTGCCAAAAGCGGGGGATTGACCGTGAGATTATTGACCGTGCCCTTGCAGAGCAGGCGCCGGACAATGTGCAAACTGCAAAGGACTTGATCCTGCGCAAATACAGCAGAAAATTACAGCAAGAAGACGGACGGCAAAAGGTGATGGCTGCGCTGGCACGGCGCGGGTTCGGCTATCACGATATTCAGGCCGCCTTGGAACAACTGGAAGATGAAGAATACTTATAAAGTCGGCATGATCTCATTGGGCTGCCCAAAGAACCAGGTCGACGGCGAATTATTGTTAGAAAAATTAAGTGAAAACGGATTCCAAATCGTGCAGCGCATTGAAGACAGCGATCTGATGATCGTTAACACCTGTGGCTTTATTGAGGACGCTAAGCGAGAGGCTATTGAGACCATCTTGGAGGTGGCCCAGTATAAGGCCGCCGGCGTGATCTCTGCCATTGTGGTCACCGGCTGCCTGGCTGAGCGCTACCAGGACCAGGTGATGGAGGAGATTCCGGAGGTGGATGCCGTCATTGGTATCGGTGCCAATGCAGATATTGTTAAGGTGTGCCAAAAGGCACTGTGCGGCGTTCAGACTAACTTTTTCCCTTGCAAAGAGTTGCTGCCCTTGGAGGGCGAAAGAATGCTTTCCACGCCCGCTCACTGGGCGTATTTGAAGATCAGTGACGGCTGCTCGAACTGCTGTTCCTATTGCGCCATTCCCGGTATTCGCGGACCGTTCCGCTCTCGTCCTATGGAGAGCGTGGTGGCGGAGGCGGAGAGCTTGGCCAAGCGGGGAGTCAAGGAATTGATCTTAATTGCCCAGGATACCACCCTGTATGGCAAGGATCTGTACGGCAAGTATTGCCTGGCAGAGCTGCTGCGTCGGCTGGTACAGATCGACGGGATCCGCTGGATCCGGCTGTACTATTGCTACCCGGACCGGATCACCGATGAACTGATCGATGTAATCGCCAATGAGGACAAAATTTGCCCCTATATTGACATTCCCTTGCAGCATTGCAACGGCGATGTGCTGCGCGCCATGAACCGCTATGGCAATTATGACTCCTTGCGGCAGCTGATTTCCAATATGCGCCGGCGTATTCCCGGTTTGGCGCTGCGTACCACCTTTATGGTAGGCTTCCCCGGTGAGACCCAGGCACAGTTTGAAGAACTGTGTCGGTTTGTAAAGGAAATGGAATTTGACAAAATGGGCTGCTTTGCGTACAGCCCTGAGGAGGACACCCCTGCCGCCGAATTCCCAAACCAAGTGCCGGAGGAGGAAAAGACCGCCCGGGCGGACGCACTGATGGATGTGCAGTTTGATGTGACCGCTGCGGTCAACCATCGCCGGGTAGGGGAGACCTACACCGCCGTGATCGACGGCCCGGACAGCAAGGAAAACACTTACGTCGGACGGTGCTATTTTGACTCGCCGGAGATCGACAGCAACATTTGGATCCATTCCGCTGTGCCGCTGGAGACCGGCAGCTTTGTGCAGGTGCGTGTAACCGGCACGGAAGAATATGACCTGTTAGGAGAGTATGTAGATGAACCTGCCCAATAAAATTACCGTTTTTCGCTTTGCCTGCATTCCGTTTTTGCTGGCGGCGTCTTTGATCCAATTCCCGTATCACTGGAGCGTGGCGCTGGTGATCTACTTTATCGCCTGTATGAGCGACAAGGCAGACGGTATCATTGCCCGCAAGCAGGGACTGGTTACGGACTTCGGGAAACTGATGGATCCGCTGTCCGATAAGTCGTTAGTGCTGGCTGCTTACCTTGTATTTGTGAATCTGGGCTGGCATACAGAGCTGGTGATTATGCTGATGATGGCCCGGGAGTTCTTGGTAGCCGGTATTCGGATGGCTGCCGCTGCGGAGGGCGAGGTGATCGCTGCCAATAAGTTTGGCAAGGCAAAGACCTTCTTGCAAATGTCCACTACCGGTCTGACCTACCTGCTGCTTGCCATCGGTGAGGGCGCGGCGGATATTACCACCTCTACACCCTGGCTGAATGTGTACTGCACCATTGCCTTTTGGGTAGTGGCTGTTGTAACGGTGCTGTCCGGTATTGTCTATGCCAAAGACGGCTGGCACCTGATCCGCACAAAATAAGTGTTGCAAAATTGCATTTTTTTGCTATAATGATAATAACCTACATGTAAATGCGCAGAATGGGAGAAGTACCTGCACCCCTGGCAGAAAGAGAGCGCGCCGAATGCTGAAAGGCGCGTATGCTAAGCGGCAGCGAAATGCACCCGGGAGCAGTGCGGCGGAAATGAGTATGCCGCAACGGTTTGCCCCGTTACCGGCCAAAGCGTTAGCTTGAGTATAAACAAGAGTGGAACCGCAGTATCGTTTTATTGCCTCTGTCAGATAGACAGGGGCATATTTTTTTGGAGGTTTCTATGTTTGAACGATATAAAGAGGATATTCAGTGCTTTATGGAGCACGACCCGGCAGCCCGCTCTCCTATTGAGATCGTGTTGCTGTACCCGGGTTTTAAGGCCCTGCGCAGTCACCGCAAGGCGCAGTGGTTCTTAAATCACAAAATGCCGTTTATCGCCCGTTATATCAGCCAGCGCACGGCGCATAAGACCGGGATTGAGATTCATCCGGGCGCCAAGATCGGTCGGCGGGTGTGCATTGACCACGGCAATGGGATTGTGATCGGTGAGACCACGGAAGTGGGCGACGATGTGATGATCTACCAGGGGGTGACCCTGGGTGGTACCGGCAAGGACCTGGGCAAGCGCCACCCTACCATTGAGAACGGCGTGATGATCGGCTCCGGTGCTAAGGTGTTGGGACCCATTACCATTGGCCGCAATGCCAAGGTGGCCGCAGGCGCAGTGGTAGTTAAGGATGTGGAACCCAATTGTACCGTGGTTGGCGTGCCCGGCGAGGTGGTGCGCATTGACGGCGAGCGGGTAGACGATCTGGACCAGATCAATCTGCCGGATCCGGTGATGAATGCCATTCAACAGAATGAAGCCAAAATCAATGCCTTGCAGGCAGAGATTGAAAAATTAAAGGAGCAGCTCAAATGAAGATTTTTAACACACTGACCAGACAAAAAGAGGCGTTCAAACCCATGGACCCTCAAGAAGTGAAAATTTATGCTTGCGGGCCTACGGTGTATAATTTTATTCATATCGGCAACGCTCGGCCGCTGTGCGTGTTTGATGTGCTGCGCCGCTACCTGGAGTATCGGGGCTACGGCGTTAAGTTTGTGCAGAATTTTACGGACATTGACGACAAGATCATTAAGCGTGCCAACGAGGAGGGCAAGTCCTATCAGGAGATCTCCGAGACTTATATTAAGGAGTTTTGGACGGACGCCAAGGGCCTCAATGTGCGGGAGGCTTCCGTGCACCCCAGAGCCACGGAAAACATTGACGAGATCATTGATATTATCCGCACCTTAGAGGAGAAAGGCTACGCCTACGCAGTTAACGGTGATGTGTATTTCCGTACCCGCAAGGACCAGGGTTACGGCAAGCTGTCTCACCAGCCCATTGAAGACCTGGAGAGCGGCGCTCGCATTGCCGTAGGTGAGCAAAAAGAGGATCCGCTGGACTTTGCGCTGTGGAAAGCAGCCAAGCCCGGCGAGCCGTACTGGGAGTCTCCCTGGGGGCAGGGCAGACCCGGCTGGCATATTGAGTGCTCGGCTATGAACCGCCGGTATTTGGGCCCCACCATTGACCTGCACTGCGGCGGTCAGGACCTGATCTTTCCCCACCATGAAAATGAGATTGCTCAAAGCGAGTGCGCCAATGGTTGCACTTTTGCCAACTACTGGATGCACAACGGCTATATCAATGTGGACAATGTGAAGATGAGCAAGTCTCTGGGTAACTTTAAGACTGTGCGGGAGATTGCCGATGCCTACGGCTATGAGGTGATCCGCTACTTTTTGATCTCTGCCCACTACCGCACGCCCATTAACTATAATTTGGAGATCATTGAGCAGTGCAAGTCCGCTTTGGAGCGGCTGTACACTTGCCGGGACAGTCTGGACTTTGCCCTGAAAAACGCTGCTGTCGATACCCCGGACGATCCGCAGCTGTTGGCGGATATTGCCGCGCATCGAGATGCGTTTATTACCGCCATGGATGATGATTTGAATACTGCAGACGGTATTTCCGCTGTGTTTGAGCTGGTGTATGACATTAATACCCGTATTTTGGACAAGACCGTTTCTCCCGCCGTGTGCCAAGCAGCAGCCGATCTGTTTGACGAGCTGTGCGGCGTGTTGGGTATTCTCTATAATCGTAAGTCCAACGATGTGGACGCGGAGATCGAGTCGCTGATTGCCCAGCGGCAGGAAGCCCGGAAGAATAAGGATTTTGCCACCGCGGACCGGATCCGGGACGAACTGAAAGAGCGGGGCATTCTCTTAAAAGACACCCCGCAGGGCGTTACCTGGACCAAGGCATAAAATCGCATAAAAGAGAGCCTATCCGTAATGGATAGGCTCTTGTCAGTTCTGTTCGGTTTTATTTGATAAACAGCTTTTGGTCCAGCTTTCGCTTGACGATCACCACATACAGCAGCGTGCCCAGCACCAGCATGACCCCTAACTCACCCAAGGCTACTAAGCCCCCTTGGGTCAAAAAGCTGATCCAGTTGAACTTGCCGTCAATGAAGAATACCTCAATCTCCCAGCCGACAATCACGCCGTTCCACAGAGCCGGCATCAGCAGGGACAGGAGGGGATAATTCTTAATTTTTACCTGCCGCAGGGCGTACATACAACCGGTGGCGCCCAGTGTAGCCAGGGAACCGAAGATCATATCCAGCGGCAGACCGGCGCCGATATTCACCAGGTTGGACAGCACGCAGCCCAGGGTCAGACCCGGAATGGCGGCAGGGGTGAACAGCGCCAACACATTCAGCGCTTCCGACACACGGAATTGCACCGCTGCGGAGGTGGTGCCCGGCAGCAGCAGGTTTTGGGCGTAGGTCAGCGCCGCGTACATGGCGGCAATGCCTGCGGTTTGGGCAATGAACAGTACTTTTTTGTTCTTCATTCGTTTTTGCTCCTTAGTTTTGTTTTTAGAAGACAACGGCCGGCTGCCGTCGCCTGGTCAGGATTTTGCGAACTGACGGTGGTATTATAGCGCAAGGTCGGCCAAAATGCAAGGCGTATTCGTAGAAATTGCTTTTTGCACCGTTTTTGCAGCGAAAAGAATTTACGGCGTACGGCAAAAAAGTATTGACTATTGTTGCTTTGAGTGGTATTATATATAAGTCATCTTGATTGGTTACGGGCCATTAGCTCAGTTGGTCAGAGCCACCGGCTCATAACCGGTTGGTCCGGGGTTCGAGTCCCTGATGGCCCACCATGGATATAGGGGTATAGCTCAGTTGGTAGAGCAGCGGTCTCCAAAACCGCGTGCCGAGGGTTCAAGTCCTTCTGCCCCTGCCAAAACAAAAAGACACCTGCGGGTGTCTTTTTGTTTTGTCGTTAAAGCAGAAGGACTTGAACCACGAAATTCAAAAGTGCAAGCACTTTTGACAGTAAACAGTCCGGTGGACTGTTTACGCATTGAGTTGATTATAAAGCCCCTGCCAAATAAATATCAGATGGTTCAGCAATTTGACCATTTCTGCCCCATGTGGTCTATTGTCATCTTTTAAGCAGAATGTTATAATACGATTATAAGTATGTAGGTACAAGAGTCGCCATGATTGAAAGGCTTTTTGAGGTGGTCGATTTGGAACGCAATATATTTAAGTTGATACATAGCGAACTCATACAGCAAGTTCAGTGTGTGGAATTTAATCTGAAAAGGATTTACGCAGCGATGTGTCAGGGAGATTTTGACGATAATTTCCATTCTTTAGATAATGCTAATTTGGGAAAAATCGTTCGGGAATTAAAGCGACTGGATCATAGTGATGGCTGCCCAGAATTGACGGACATGAATTATAAAACCATTGATGAGATCAGAATGATCAGGAATTATTGGTGCCATCAATGTTATTTGGATTTTGCATATATTCAAAACGACTCTGAGCGAGAACGCGCGTTTCAAAGAATTGCTGAGCGTTTGCACTATGATGAATTCAGAACTTATGAACTGATGCAAAAAACACAGGCGATTTATACCTATATTATGGACAAATATAGGCGATGAGTTTTTGGCAATGCGTGTGGTTGAACGCTGGCGAGACTGATTTGTTTGAAGAATATGAAACTTGATGAAGATTTAATTTACGAGATTTTGTCCGCGGTGGGCGAGATACCTTATGGGCGGGTGGCTACATATGGCCAGATCGCGCGGCTGATCGGGCGGGATAAAAACGCGCGCTTGGTGGGCCGCGTGCTGAGCAGGGCCGAATACTATGGCGACTACCCATGCCACCGAGTGGTCAATCATCAGGGCCGCACCGCACCCGGCTGGCCGGAGCAAAGAGCGCTGCTGTATATGCGCCTGGCAGATGGTGAAAGCAAATGAAAAAATCTGATTTTGATAAAATAGAAAAGTATATGCTGGCATATTGCGGTGAGTCGGTGCATGATCAGCAGCACATATATCGAGTGCTTTTCCACGCACTGGAGATCAACCGGCAAGAGGGCGGTGACCGAGATGTGGTCATTGCTGCCTGTTTGCTGCACGATATTGCCCGAGAGGACCAGCGAATGAATGGCACCATAGACCATGCGCAGCTGGGTGCAGAGCGGGCGCTGGCGTGGCTACATGAGAATGGCTTTGACACGGATTTTGCGAAAAGGGTGGCGGATTGTATTCGTTGCCATCGGTACAGAGGGGACAATGTGCCCCGTACCACGGAAGCCAAGATCCTTTATGACGCGGACAAGATCGATGCTGCCGGGCTGATCGGCATTGCCCGCACGCTGGAATATAAGGGCCTGCTGGGTCAGCCGATCTATACGGTGCAAGACGGCAAGGTGGCGGACGGCACTGGCGGAGCGGCCAGTTTCTTTACAGAATACCGCTATAAGCTGCAAAAAGTCTATGACAAAATGCTCACCGATACCGGGCGCGCCATTGCCGTGCGGTATCGTGCGGAGGCGGAAGATTTTTATGATCGGCTGCTGGGTGATTTGCGGACGCTGTACGCAGACGGAGAACGGCGATTGAACGATAGCTTAACGGAGTGAATAATAAGGAGAAAAGGGTGCCATTTGCAGGGCTGATTGCAAATGGTGCTTTCTTTTTTGCGCGGTTTTTGTTGTTGCTTTTGTGTGACGGGCTTTGTATAATGTAGATACAATGTGCTGCTGTCACCGCAAAAATGCTGGTGATTGTGCACAACATGAAGGGGAAAAAGAAAATGAACATACAGTGGGGTACACTATATTTGATGAACTGTGTAGATATTACTTTGCTGTGCGTTTTCAAAGAATCTTTGAGTAATATCTATGTAACCTTTTTCTTCAAGTGACTTGAGCGTGTTTCTGCAAGTGGTCGGACACATATTGCACTTCTTTGCCATCTTCGGAACAGACCAAAAACTTACACCTTTGCTGTCGCCAACCGAAACAAGAAAACAATAAATCATAAATTCGTACGGCGAAAAGTTTTCATCAAAGATTTTGTTTGGCATATAGTAAACTTTGCCGTCGGTTTTATAATTTTTATTTGCTTGCATAATTTTTATCCTTTCTTAATTTCTTTTTGAATCCACAACTCGAATTCATCTTTCGGTACAACAATTCTTGTGCCGATTTTTATTTTTGGAAAACCTTTTTCATTGACAAGCTCGTATGACCTTGTGCGAGATATTCCAAGCACCTTTGCAACCTGCGACACCGATAACATCATCGGTAGCTCATCAAAACTTTTGTAGCTTTCTTTCATTGTGCTGCCTCCTTTCGTATTATTCGAGAGATACTTTTTCGAAAAGTAAAGAGAGTAAAACCAAATTTGAAAACAAAAAATTCACCAATGAAAAAAGTCCCTCTACTGTACGGAGAAAAATTTCCATTTTGTTCGGGTGTTTTTCAAAATTCTTTACACCTTGTTTACATTTAATTTCACCACAGCAAAAAATACCCCTCTATAATACGGAGAAAAATTTGAGTTTTGTTGATGTGTTTTGAAATAAAATTTACAAATTATTTTATAAAAACAAAAATCCTCACCGTGTTAAGTAAGAATTTGTTCACAATTTGGATTTTATTGAATGTTATTATCAAATATGATATAATAAAATAAATTTTTATATCACAAACGCAACTCTCACTCTCGACGAAAATATTGCACTTCACGAAAAAAAGCTAAACTTGAAAAAGAAATTGCAAAACTTGAAAAGCTGGCAAGGGCAGAAAAACAACCAAAAAAGAAGTTTGAATTAGTGCAAGAAATAAAAAATATAATGCAGAATTGGAGGTAATTGTTAATGAACAAAAAAGCGGTTGAAACAATTTCTGTAAATGCTGTTAGAGATAGTATTGTGTGTTCTGATTTTCTTGATCAGTATATTCCAGATAATGACAAAGAGCCTTCCTGGGATGGCTCAGTTTATATATATACAGATAAAAGCAAGACGAAAGACAAACTTAAAGGAAGAATTCCAGTTCAGGTCAAAGGTACTGAAAAAGATGATTTTAGTAAAGAAGAAATATCCTTTCCCGTTTCAACTGTGGATTTAAAAAACTATTTGAATGATGGCGGTGCGGTATTTTTTGTTGTTTATATCGGGCAGAAAGGATTAAGAAAACAGATATATTATTCTGAATTACCGCCAATTAAACTGAAAATGTATCTTGCAGAAGCCAAAGGACAAAAGACAAAAAGTATCAAATTGAAAAAGTTTCCATCAGATTCTAATGAAAAAGCGACAATATTTTTCCAATGCTTTGAAAATTGTCAAAAGCAAGCGAGTTTTTCAAATGTACAATTATTGTCTCTTGAAGAACTTGAGAAACAAGGTGTGTTGAAAGGTATAAATATTCCAGTTTCTGCAGTTGGTGGAATCGACCCTTTAACGGCTTTGTTGAAGAATGAAGTGTATGTTTATGCTGAATTAAAAGGCAGTTCAATACCACAACCTTTGGAAATTATTCCGACAAATATGTGCACACAAGAAAAAGAACCAGCAAATATTTCTATTGGTGACAAGAAATTTTATCATTCGTTAAATAGAATAAGAAGTGCAAAGCAAACAAAATGTATTTTTGGGGAAAGTTTTTCTATAACGTTAAACAAAAATGATACAACGTGTAAAATCAATTACAAAAATTCAGATAATATTAGAGTATTAGCAAAGGATTTGGATTTCATAATTACCTATATTGAAGAAGGGTACTTTTCACTCAATGGACATCAAATGAAATTTGATTATGATAATGCTAATATATCTAATTTTAATATTGATGAACAGAAAAAGCATTTGCAAAGTGCAAAAGAAATTGTTCAATTATTGGATATACTTGGTTGCGATAAAGACATCGATATAAACGACTTATCAAATAGTGATTGGCTAAATTTGGACAGATTGGTTAGAGGTTTGATACATAAGAAGCCAATTAAAATAAAATTAGAAAATTTTTCGCCTGTTCAAATTTTTAATGTAGGGAAATTGAGATTTGCTATTTGTTTAACGTTGAATGATAAAGAAAAAGGCACTTATTATCTTTCTGACTTCTTTAAGACAGAGTTACCAACTTGCATTAAATTAGAATCCGGAGAAATCATTTCAGTATCTCAGTATCTTATCTTGAAAAAGAATGACTTGAATAATTTGGATAATATAAGATATGAAGTGTTGTTGCCATCGTTCCAAAAGTCCCAACGACATTGCGAGTCGATAAGTCGTGCAAACTGGTTTTTCTTGGAGTTGCTTTCAGCTTATGACGAAAGTGGAAATCAACACCTTATTGAAACTGCAAAAGAGTTTTCACTTTGGCTTTGCGATTTCTCGGAAGAAGAATTACCATATGCTATAAAGGAACTAAATAAATTTCAGGTGATTAAACGAATGAGAGATTTTACTATTGAAGAGGTTAGAGAAATTTATTCTATAATCGAAGATGGTACATCGACTGATGATATTCGTGCTGGTGGATATTTGTTAATAGACCAGCAACCTATGGCTGAAATTTGTTTTGAACGTTTAGACGATACTATAAAAGAGGAATTTAAAAAATATCCAATATATCATTTTTGGAAAACGGAGGAAAAAGATAATGAATAAACTGAGAATGCAGACGGTGAATAAGGCTGATGAAAATTTTAAGAAGTTAGCGGAGATGTTTCCTAATGCTGTTACTGAAACTATTACCGGTTATGATGAAAACGGCAAGGCTATTATAGAGCGAGCAATAGACAAGGATGTGCTTATGCAGGAAATTTCTTGCAAGGTTGTTGACGGCAATGAGGAACGCTATCAGTTTACTTGGCCTGACAAGAAGAAGTCTGTTCTTCTTGCCAATGCACCGATAAATAAAACCCTCCGTCCATGCAGAGAAGAAAGCGTTGATTTTGATAATACAGAAAATTTTTATATCGAGGGCGACAACCTTGAAGTGTTGAAACTGTTGCAGAAAACTTATCTTGGCAAAATCAAGATGATTTACATAGATATAAAAACACCGAGATTGATACAATTTAATTATTTCTCCGCCGATTTTGCCGCTTGAGGGGTAAGTTGGCATTTGAGGGGTAAGTTGTGGAAGTCGGGGTGTTCCGGCTGTTTTTATCGGTAGAAATGTTCATACATCGCCGGTATAATAGACGGCGAAAAAATTGAGTTTTTCGGAGGACATGTGTATGCGAGCACCTTTTCAAATATTAGCCATTCCGTATAGAGTGACGCCGGAATTGCAGTTTTGTGTGTTTCACCGTGCTGATATAGACCAGTACCAGTTTGTCGCTGGTGGTGGCGAAAATGATGAAAAACCTGTTGATACAGCAATTCGTGAGATTTGTGAAGAGACGTCAATCAACACAGATAGCGTAATACAACTCACGTCGATGGCTTATGTTCCCGCAAATGTGATAGCCCAAAGACATCGAAAACTCTGGCCAGAAGACACTTTTGTGATCCCGGAATATGCATTCTCTTTTGAGTGCAAAAAGGATGTTGTGCTTTCAGATGAGCATTCAGGAATTGAATGGTTGAGCTATGATGATGCGATGCAACGGCTGACATGGGATTCAAATAAAACGGCTCTGTATGAACTGAACTGCCGCCTTCAATCTATTGACCAAAATGCGAGGTAACCGCCATGAAGCAAATCACAAACAAGGAATACGAAGAGTGGCAGAAATACAAAGCGGAGAAAGCGAAGGGCCACATCCTGCTGCCGGATACCGTCCGGTTCATCTGCGAGGCCAACGGCTATGACGCAGAAAAGATCGGTCAGCACTTTCTTGAAATACTCCCGAAGATCTGCCCGAAAGAGGAATGAGGAGTTCGCATGGTAATTGATACTACATCTCGGAAGGGAATGGAAAGCTCACTTGCTCATTTGATGGGTGTTTCTGTACCAGAACTTTATCAATACATCGAAGCGGCAGCGGATTCAGCCGTAGAAGGTCAATGGTGTTTTAATCAGGACCTTTTTGATAAAGCTATGGAAGACTTTTATTCTGATATGATTGAGCAAAAGTTACCAGACGAAATACTGTTTTTCCATCTATCGCGGAGGCTTAAAGGCTCTGAAAACGAAATCAGCTATAATTTACAAGAACTGCTCACGTCAAATAATAGTTTTTCAGAGTTCCTGAACGCACATCAGATCACCTTTAGAAAAGGGGCTGGAAACAGAATAATTCTTTGCTATAGAGATAGACAGATTAGTTTGGAAAACACAATGAGTACGGATGTGTGTTATCTGCGTAGCAGGTTGGGCTATAACTCAGGTCGAGAAGATTTTTGCTTTAACGGTTTTGCTTTTCGTGATTTGCTGATGAAGAATCAATACACTCGCCAGTTACAAGACTGTCCAGAAATACTTGAACGCCTTGAAAGCTATTTACGAATAAAGGGGCTCGCAAAAGAATATGCGGAAAAGAGCGAATACTACTGCTTCATGTATAGATTCCCTATAGGGTGTGTGATTTTTGATGGAAAAGATGACTTGACCGTTGAGGAAAAACAACTTCATTTATTAAATCAAGTTGCATATCGTCTCTACCAGTACAGCGGAGATTCACGTTATCTTTACGATCACGATAATCCGATACTTCGACTTAAGGACGATGATAATGCTTCTGTAGACTGTTTAGTGTCTACTGAAATAATCACTTCCGATATGATCGAATAACGAAAAACGCCTCCGAGCCGATGTGGTTCAGAGGCGTTGCTGCATCTATGGGATTATGCCTTGATTTCGGTGCCATCCTTGAAGGTCACCCGGATGTCGTTCTTGCCATCTTCGGAACAGACCAATAACTTACTCCTTTGCTGTCGCCAACCGAAACAAGAAAACAATAAATCATAAATTCATACGGTGAAAAGTTCTCGTCAAAGATTTTGTTTGGCATATAGTAAACCTTGCCGTCGGTTTTATAATTTTTGTTTGCGTACATAATTTTTATCCTTTCTTAATTTGTTTTTGAATCCACAACTTGAATTCATCTTTCGGTACAACAATTCTTGTACCGATTTTTATTTTTGGAAAACCTTTTTTATTGACAAGTTCATACGACCTTGTGCGAGAAATTCCAAGCACCTTTGCAACCTGCGACACCGATATCATCATCGGCAGCTCATCAAAACTTTTGTAGCTTTCTTTCATTGCGCTGCCTCCTTTCGTATTATTCGAGAGATACTTTTTCAAAAAGAAAAAAGTATAAGTAAATTTGAAAACAAAAATTCACCCATAAAAAAGTCCCTCTACTATACGGAGAAAAATTTCAATTTTGTTCGTGTGTTTTTCAAAATTCTTTACACCTTGTTTACATTTAATTTCGCCACAGAAAAAATATCCCTCTATAATACAGATAAAAATTCAAGTTTTGTTGATTTGTTTTGAAAAAAATTTACAAATTATTTTATAAAAACAAAAATCCTCACCGTTTTGTAGATGAGGGTTCATTACCTGTACCATTATTTGTACAATTAACAAAAAAGTTTGTATTTGTTCTGTAAATATGGTATATTTAGTTTATATTAATATACAATCAGGAGAATGAAAATGGACACTAAAAAGGAACAAGAGCGTGACGAGCTTCACCGTGCTATATGGGCAATCGCAGATGACTTGCGTGGTTCTGTTGACGGATGGGATTTCAAGTCTTATGTTTTGGGATTTATGTTCTATCGCTATATAAGTGAAAATCTTACGAACTATATCAATAAAGGCGAGCATGCTGCAGGCAATGCCGATTTTGATTATATCGCTTTGTCGGACGAAGAAGCCGAGTTTGCAAGGGAAGACCTTGTAAATGAAAAAGGCTTTTTCATCAAACCGTCGGAGCTTTTTTGTAATATCAGAAAGAAAGCACCTAATGATGATAACCTTAACGAAACGCTTGAAAAGGTGTTCCGCCATATCGAGGAATCTGCGCAGGGTGCTGACAGTGAAGATGATTTTGCAGGTTTGTTTGATGATATTGATGTGAATAGCAATAAACTCGGCGGTACTGTTATCAAGCGTAATGAAAGGCTTGTTAAAATCATTAACGGTGTCGGCGATTTGCAACTTGGCGATTATCAGGATAATACCATTGACGCATTTGGTGACGCTTATGAGTTCCTTATGGGTATGTACGCATCTAATGCCGGTAAAAGCGGTGGCGAATACTTTACTCCTCAAGAAGTCAGCGAACTTCTTACCCGAATTGCAGTTGCAGGCAAAACCGAGGTTAATAAGGTTTATGACCCTGCTTGCGGTTCAGGTTCTCTTTTGCTAAAGGCTGCTAAAGTCCTTGGCAAAGACGCTGTTCGTCAAGGCTTTTACGGTCAGGAAATCAATATAACTACATATAACCTTTGCCGTATCAATATGTTTTTGCACGATATTGATTACGATAAATTTAATATTGCTAACGAAGATACGCTTATTAATCCACAACATTGGGATGATGAGCCTTTTGAAGCTATCGTGTCTAATCCGCCTTATTCCATTAAGTGGGAGGGCGACGATAACCCTGTGCTTATCAATGACCCTCGTTTTTCTCCTGCCGGTGTGCTTGCGCCAAAGTCAAAGGCTGACCTTGCTTTTGTTATGCACTCGCTTTCTTGGCTTGCAACTAACGGTACTGCCGCTATCGTTTGTTTTCCCGGCATTATGTACCGTGGCGGTGCAGAAAAGAAAATCAGAAAATACCTTGTTGATAACAACTTTATTGATGCAATTATTCAACTTCCCGATAATCTTTTTTACGGCACTTCAATAGCAACTTGCATTATGGTGCTTAAAAAGTCAAAAAGCGAAAACAGCACCCTTTTTATCGACGCATCAAAAGAGTTTGTTAAGGTGACAAATAACAATAAGCTGACTGACGAGAATATTGAAAAAATTGTTTCAACCTGCTATGAAAGAATCGAAACGGAATACTTTTCAAAACTTGTTCCAAATGACGCTATCGCCGAGGAAGATTATAACCTTTCCGTTTCAACCTATGTTGAGCAAGAGGACACTTCCGAAAAGATAGATATTACTGAACTCAATGCTCAAATTGCCGAGATTGTAGCAAAAGAAAATACACTCCGTGCAGAGATTGATAAGATCATTGCAGAAATCGAGGGATAAATGCGAGGAGAAAAAGAACAAAAATGCTTAGACTTTGTAAAAACTCATTTGAAGCATGAAAATTATTATGGCTTTTCCAAATTTGAAATAGAAAAATTTAGAAAATGCTTGGAATCTGCACAGGCAAATCCGCAAAGTAATTCATTTCCTGACTTCGTTTTTGAAAACGGATTTATAGAACATTTTCAAATAACTTCAGGGAAAGTTACAAGAAAAGGTTCAAAACATTTAGAAGAATTTAATAAGTATCAAAATGAAAATAAAAAAACTTTATTTTCGAATATAAATAATGGAGATCTTTCTCCTGTTTATTCTACAATGAAATATTCTGAGCACAGCTATAAATATCTTGAAAACTCATTTAAAAAATCATGGGAATCACATATTTTAAGTGCCGATAAATACTCTGGTAATAAGCAAATCGGCATTTTTATGATTGAATATCAAGATTCTTGTATAGAAATGCGTGAAAATATTTTTGCTGAATCAAAAGAAAATATTTGCTATGGGGATATAAGAAAACCAATAATTATTGAAAATTATAGCTTATGTCATGATAAAAATATTTTGAATTTCATAAACACTTACTGTGAAAATATCAAATATGTTATTTATGTTTTTGACAAAGGCATTGAAGTTATAAATGTATGCAATATACCTGAACTAATCAAATTATTACCGTGGGATTTCTGTATTGCAGGGGCTATTGGGAAAATAAGAGTTGATACTTTTATACCAATACAGAATTTTGAGGAAGATAAAGATGACTAAATTAGAAGAACTTATAAACGAACTTTGCCCTGATGGTGTAGAGTATGTACCGATTAAAGAAATAACTAAATTTGAACAACCAACTAAATATATTGTAAAATCTACTAATTATAGAGATGATTTCAATACACCTGTTTTAACTGCTGGTCAAACGTTTATACTTGGCTATACAAATGAAACAGATGGAATATACAATGCGTCAAAGGAACATCCTGTTATAATTTTTGATGACTTTACTGGAGCTTTCAAATGGGTTGATTTTCCTTTTAAGGTGAAATCTTCGGCTATGAAGATGATTTCAGCTAACAAAGATGTTACAACTTTAAGATATATTTACCATGTAATGGGACATTTGAATTTTATATCAAGTGAGCATAAGCGTTTGTGGATTGGTATATATTCTGCGTTTCGTGTGCCGTTGCCACCTCTCTCTATACAAAGTGAAATAGTCCATATTTTGGACTCTTTCACTTTGCTTACAGCAGAGCTTACAGCAGAGCTTACAGCAAGGCAAAAGCAATATGCTTTTTACAGAGATTATCTTTTAGACTTCAGCAATGAAGATGTAACAAAGAAAATCCCTGATATTGATTGTTCTCAAGTCAAGACATTAAGATTAGATGAAGTGGCACAAATTTATGATGGTACTCATCAAACTCCGAATTATAAAGACAGTGGCATTCCATTTATAAGTGTTGAAAATATTAAAGATATATATGGCTCTAAAAAATATATATCAGAAGAGGATTTTAACAAGTATAAAATTAAGCCACAAATTAACGATGTGTTTATGACCCGCATCGGTTCAATAGGCGATTGTGCTATATTGGATAAACAAGCTGATTTAGCTTACTATGTTTCTTTGGCTTTAATTCGACCAAATACAGATATTGTAATAAGTAAATATTTGAAATATGTAATTGAAAGTAGATTTGGTAGAAAAGAATTAAGAAAAAGAACTCTTGTAAACGCAGTACCAATTAAAATAAATAAGAATGACATTGGTAAGATTGAATTACCGCTTCCACCTCTTTCAGTGCAAGAAAATATTGTTAAAATTCTTGACCGATTTGATAAGTTAAATAACGATATGTCAGATGGTTTACCTGCCGAGATTGAGGCACGCAAAAAACAATATGAATATTATCGTGACACTTTATTGTCGTTTGACGACAAGGCTTGTTCACAAATTGTTAAAGTAGAGAGAGAGAGAGCTAACACGCAGTAAAGCGATAAAGTGGCTCAAACTTGGAGAAATAGGAAAAGTTAGAATGTGTAAACGCATTCTAAAATCGCAGACAAATGCGCAATTTGGTGTACCATTTTATAAAATTGGTACTTTTGGAAAAAAGGCAGATGCTTATGTTAGCAATGAATTATTCAATGAATATAAGTCAAAATATTCGTATCCTAAAAAGGGTGATATTTTAATATCGTGTTCTGGTACTATAGGCAGAACGGTAGTATTTAATGGGGAACCTGCATATTTTCAAGATTCTAATATTGTATGGCTTGAAAATGATGAAAGTGTTGTTCTTAATACTTATTTGAAATACTGTTATGATAGACAACCTTGGCGAGCAGAATCGGGTGGAACGATTGCAAGATTATATAATGCTAATATTGAAAATGCAGTTATACCTGTTCCTCCACTCGAAGAACAAGAACGCATTGTATCTATACTCGACAGATTTGATAAACTTTGCAACGACATCAGCGAGGGACTTCCTGCCGAAATCGAAGCAAGACAAAAGCAGTATGAATATTATCGTGATAAGTTGTTAACATTTAAAATGCGTAATTAGGAATGCGTAATTCTTAATTCCTTTTTATCCTTTAATTACGCATTACGAATTAAGAATTACGAATTAGCAAGGGGTTAATTGTTATGAATTATAATATGATAATGAGTACTGCCGAAAGTACGGTTGTAACCGAATATGAGCCACAGCAAACCCGTTCGGACGCATATCAAAGCGAGGCTGCACTTGAAAACGCTTTTATAAAAATGCTTACGGAGCAGGGCTATCAATATTTGAAGATTGACAGTCCGTCTGCTCTTATTGATAATTTGCGACATCAACTTGAAAAACTCAATAACTATAGTTTCAGTGACAGGGAATGGAAGCAGTTTTTTGAAAACAAGATTGCGAATTCTAACGAAGGTATTGTTGAAAAAACAAGAAAAATTCAAGAGGATCATATTCAAGTTTTACGCCGTGATGACGGTTCTTCCAAAAACATTTATTTGATTGATAAGGCTAATATTCACAACAACAGCTTGCAAGTTATCAACCAATATGTTGAAGAAGGCGGAGCACACGATACTCGCTATGATGTTACAATTCTTGTAAACGGCTTGCCTTTGGTACATATTGAACTTAAAAGGCGAGGTGTTCCGATTAAGGAAGCGTTTAACCAAATCGAAAGATACCAAAGAGACAGCTTTTGGGCAGGTTGCGGACTGTATGAGTATGTTCAGGTGTTTGTTATTTCCAACGGTACGAATACAAAATATTACTCTAACACTACCCGTAACGCTCATATCAAAGAGCAAAACGGCAAACGCTCAAAGGGTAAAAAAACAAGCAACAGCTTTGAATTTACCTCTTTTTGGGCAGACGGCAACAACAGAGTTATAGCCGACCTTGTTGACTTTACAAAAACGTTTTTCGCAAAGCATACGATACTTAACATTCTTACTAAATATTGCATATTCACAAGTGAACAATTATTACTTGTTATGCGACCTTATCAGATTGTAGCAACTGAAAAAATACTAAATCGCATTGAAGTTTCAACCAATTACAAGCAAACAGGCACAATCAAAGCAGGCGGATATATTTGGCATACCACAGGTTCGGGCAAGACCTTAACCTCTTTTAAAACTGCGCTTCTTGCGTCAAAATTGCCGTACATTGATAAGGTGCTTTTTGTAGTTGACCGTAAAGACCTTGACTACCAAACAATCAAGGAATATGACCGATTTGAAAAAGGTGCCGCAAACAGCAATAAAAACACCGCCATTCTTCAAAAACAACTTGAGGACGATACTTCAAGCATTATTGTAACCACTATTCAAAAGCTTGATGTGTTTATTCAAAAGAACAAGGGCCACGAAGTTTATGACAAGCATATTGTGCTTATCTTTGATGAATGCCACCGATCACAGTTCGGCGATATGCACACAAGAATAGTAAAATATTTTAAGAATTATCATATTTTCGGCTTTACCGGTACACCTATTTTTGCACTTAATGCAGGCACAGGCTCACACCCTGATTTGCGTACTACCGAGCAGGCTTTTGGTGATAAGTTGCACACATATACTATTGTTGACGCTATCAATGACGGTAATGTTCTGCCGTTTAGAATCGATTATATCAACACCGTTAAGAAAAAAGACGGTATGACCGATAAGCAGGTTGCCGCTATCAATACCGAAGAAGTGCTTGAAGGTCACGAAAGAGTTGCCAATATTGTAAGCTACATTATTGATAACTTTGATACTAAAACAATGCGTAATGCTTATTACAGCCTAAAAGGGCAAAGAGTAAACGGCTTTAACTCAATGTTTGCCGTCAGCTCAATTCCTATGGCTAAAAAGTATTATCTTGAATTCAAAAAGCAACTTGAAGAGAAAAATAAAGATTTAACCGTTGCTACAATTTACTCTTATGCTGCGAATGAGGAAAGTTATGAGGACGGTATTCTTGCCGATGAAAGCTTTGATACCGAAGCACTTGACAAGTCATCCCGTGATTTTCTTGACAGTGCCATTGATGATTATAACAAGATATTCAAAACCAATTTTGACACTTCGTCAAAGGGCTTTCAAGATTATTACAAAGACCTTTCCGACCGTGTAAAGAACAGAGAAGTTGACCTCTTAATTGTTGTAAATATGTTCCTTACCGGCTTTGATGCAACAACACTCAACACCCTTTGGGTTGATAAAAACTTAAAGCAACACGGTTTGATTCAGGCGTATTCAAGAACAAATAGAATACTCAATTCCGTTAAGGCATACGGCAACATTGTTTGTTTTAGAGATTTGCAACAGGAAACAAATGATGCTATTGCTCTTTTTGGCGATAAAGAGGCAAACGGTATTGTCCTTTTGAAATCGTATAACGATTATTATTACGGCTACGAGGACGATAAGGGTAAAAGACAAAAAGGTTATGAAGAACGCATTGCCGAACTTTTGCAAAAATATCCTCTCGGTGAGCAAATTATCGGCGAAACAGCAAAAAAAGATTTTATCATTTTGTTTGGTAATATTCTTCGACTTCGTAATATTCTTTCGTCTTTTGACGATTTTAAGGGTAATGAAATCTTGAAGCCGATTGATTTTCAGGACTATACCGGTACATACAACGACTTGTACCAAGAATTTAAAAAGCCTCAAGGTGATAAAGACAGTATCAAGGATGATATTGTTTTTGAAATGGAACTTGTAAAGCAAGTTGAAGTGAATATTGATTATATTCTGATGCTTGTTGCAAAGTATCATCAATCTAATTGCAAAGATAAAGAGATACTTGCATCTATTGATAAGGCTATCAGTGCATCGCTTCAGCTTCGTTCAAAGAAAGAACTTATTGATGGCTTTATCAGTACAATCAATGTTGAAACAAATGTTACCGATGATTGGGGCAAATTTGTTCAGGAGCAGAAAAAGCAGGATATTGATGCTATCATCACAGAACAGAGGTTAAAGCCTGAAGAAACAATCAAGTTTATTGATAACTCTTTCCGTGACGGTGTGCTTAAAACAACAGGAACGGATATTGACAAGATTATGCCGCCTGTGTCACGCTTTGGTAGTGCTGGTAAAAATCGCTCCGAACTCAAGCAAAAAATTATAGATATACTTCAAAAGTTCTTTGAGAAGTATAGAGGATTGGTGTAATTTTTTGAGGTGAAGTTGTATGAACGATAATGAAATTAAAAGGCGGCTTGCCGGTCGTGCTGCCGAATATATGATGTTCAAGGACGATGAAGATACCGAAGTTCCGGCAGAAATTTTATCAACAGATAGTGTTATCGACTTTTTAGATCTTGAAGAGTCAAAAAACAAAATTCAAAGTGACATTCAAAGTGACAAATAATATGTCATTTTGGGGAGCTAAAATAAAAATGCTTTTAGGTTTGCCCTAAATTTTGGGGTAAGCCTATTTTCTTTTTCTCTAATCTATTGGTTATGTTATTAAATTATGTGTTTTAAAATTTTTTGAGTAAATGTACAATAGCTGTACGCAGCCACAATATGATAATGATTATCAATTTTATATTGACAATTTGATTTTGCTAAATTATAATAAAAATAAAAAGAGTTAAAATTATGAGCGAGAGAAAAAATTATTCCACAAAACACAATAATGAATTATTGAAATATTTGGAAGAACATAAAAATGAGCATTTAACAGTGTCGCAAATCTATAATGATTTGACTGCAAAAGGTATTTCAATAGGATATGCTACTGTCTATAGGCAACTGGAAAAACTTGTTAAGAATTCCAGCGTTGTAAAATATACAATCGACAATACCAGCAGTGCATGCTTTGAATATGTGGGAGAGGATAATCACTCCAAGCAGTCTACATATCACTTAAAATGTGAGCATTGCGGTAAAATCATTCATTTAAGTTGTAATGAAATAGAAGTATTTGAAAATCATATTTCATCGCATCATAATTTTAAGGTTGACCCTGCAAAAACCGTTTTTTACGGCTTATGCGAAAATTGTGCAAAGTAATACTAAGAAAGGAAATCACTGATGAAGCAGGAAGCTATAAGCAAGAAAAAGAGAATAATTACAATGCTTATAGCAGTTTTGTTTGTGATAGCGGCTGTATTTTCTGCTGCCTTTGTTATCAAAGAGGCAAATCATAAGTGCAATCATACTGATTGTCAAATTTGCCAAACAATGCAGCTTTGCATAAAAAACTTAACGGATTTAGGTTCAAAATCGGATGATATTGTAGGTGTAACCGTATTATTTTATTTTGCGTTATTTATCATTCCTTTTGTTACTTATATATTTTCAAAGGAAACGCTTATTGATTTAAAAACTAAATTATCTAATTAAATATAGTTATCAACAAGGGACAAGTCTGCATTTTTGGACTTGCATATGTTAAAAATAGGTCTGTTTTGCAGGCTTTGTTTTGCTATGCAAAAGTTCCTTGTATTTTTATGCCCATTTTTAAGATTATATTTGATTGGAGATACTTTAATGAAAAAAATTTTAGGCGTAATTGCCGCCGTTTTAAGTGTTGCAATTATTTTTGTTGCTTGCTCTAATGGAAAAAGCAACAATGAAAACACAATAAAAAATAATGAGAATAATACAAAGCTCAGCATTGTAACAACAATTTTCCCCGAATACGATTGGGTTAGGCAAATACTTGGTGAAAATCAAGCCAATGTAGATTTGACGATGCTTCTTGATAAGGGTGTTGATTTGCACAGCTATCAGCCGAGTGCCGATGATATGGTAAAGGTTTCTAAATGTGATTTGTTTATTTATGTCGGCGGTGAATCGGACACATGGGTTGATGATGCATTGAAGTCTGCTCAAAACAAAAATATGAAGGTTATCAATCTTCTTGATGTTCTTGGAAATTCTGTAAAGGAAGAAGAACAGGTTGAAGGTATGCAATCTGAAGAAGAGGAAGAAGAGGGCGAAGAGGAAGGTCCTGAATATGATGAACATGTATGGCTCTCTCTCAAAAACGCCAAAACTCTTTGTTCTTCCATTGCAGATGCACTTTGCGAGATTGACTCAAAAAATGCAAATGTATATAAAAAGAATTTAAATGAATACACCAAAAATTTGGACGCACTGGATAAGGAGTATCAGCAAGCAGTTGACAGCGCAAAATATGATACCTTGGTTTTCGGCGACCGTTTTCCGTTTAGATATATGGTTGATGATTATTCTTTGAAATATTATGCCGCATTTGTGGGTTGTTCTGCCGAAACAGAGGCAAGTTTTGAAACAATTAAATTCCTTGCAAACAAGGTTGACGAACTCGGTGTAACAACAGTGCTTACTATCGAAGATCCAAAACACAAAATTGCTCAAACGGTAGTTGAAAATACAAAAGAAAAAAATCAAAAAATCCTTGCACTCAATTCTATGCAATCGGTTACAAACGATGATGTTAAGAATGGCGAAACATATTTGAATGTAATGCAATGCAATCTTGATGTGCTTAAACAAGCTTTAAATTAAGGAGGACGCTATGGCACAGATTGTATGCAAGAATTTAGCTGTCGGCTACGGCAACACAGTTGTAAAAAGCAATATAAATTTTAAAGTTGAAAAGGGCGATTACCTTTGCATAATCGGCGAAAACGGTTGCGGAAAAAGTACGCTTATGAAAACAATTTTAGGGTTGGAAAGCGCACTTAACGGAGAAATTGTTTTTTCGGATGATATAAAGAAAAACGAAATCGGATATCTACCTCAACAAACACAGTTGCAACGGGATTTTCCGGCGTCTGTAAGTGAAGTAGTTATGTCAGGCTCTCTCAACAGAAACGGAATGAGACCTTTTTACACAAAAAAGCAAAAAGCCGAGTTTAAGAAGGTTATTAAAAATCTTAATATACAAGAGCTTGAAAAAAGATGCTATCGTGAGCTTTCGGGAGGTCAACAGCAAAAGGTATTACTTGCACGAGCACTCTGTGCCACAGATAAAATTCTTTTACTTGACGAGCCGGTTGCGGCTCTTGACCCAAAGGCAAGCGAGGACTTTTATAATTTGCTTGCTCAAATAAATGCAAACGGCACAACCGTAATTATGATTTCGCACGATGTTAATGAGGCTGTGAAATATGCAACAAAGATATTGTGTCTTAACTCGCCTTGCTTTTTCGGCAGTCAAAAAGAATATTTTGAATTTATCAAGGGAGGTGAGCAAAATGCTTGAAAAACTTATGGTTTATTTTGAATATCCGTTTGTAAGATATGCACTTATCGCCGCAGTTCTTATTGCTCTTTGCTCATCTCTTTTAGGTGTTACGCTCGTGCTTAAAAGATTTTCATTTATCGGAGACGGACTTTCCCATGTGGCTTTCGGTGCAATGGCAGTTGCAACGGTATTAAAGCTAACAAACAATATGCTTTTAATAATGCCGGTTACAATTATTGCGGCAATTATTCTTTTAATCGGTGGTAAGAAAAAAATTAAAGGTGATGCTGCAATAGCTGTTATTTCCGTAGGAGCACTTGCAATAGGCTATTTGGTTATGAATTTGTTTTCAACCTCTGGCAATGTTTCGGGTGATGTTTGTTCAACGCTTTTTGGTTCAACATCAATATTGACCCTTACAATAAAGGATGTTTACCTATGTGTTGCACTGTCGATAGCCGTAATAATTATTTTCTGCGTGTTTTATAACAAGATTTTTGCCGTTACTTTTGATGAAAGCTTTGCCAAAGCAACGGGAATAAAAGTGGGGGCATATAACTTCTTGATAGCAGTTACCATTGCGGTTATCATTGTGCTTGCAATGAACCTTGTAGGTTCACTTCTTATTTCTGCATTGATTATTTTTCCTGCACTTTCGGCAATGCGACTTTTTAAAAGCTTTAAATCTGTAATTATCTTTTCTGCAGCCTTTTCCGTTGTATGTACGGTTGTGGGACTTCTTGCCTCAATTCTTGCAGGAACGCCGGTAGGCTCAACCATTGTTGCAAGCGATATAGCCGGATTTATAATTTGCTTGGCTTTATCAAGCGTTAAGAGAGGTGTAAGAGTATGAAAAAAATAATTGCAATTATATTAGCTTTAGTGTTGGCTTTGAGCTTTGTCGCTTGTTCAAAAAATAGTGATAAAAACGACAATTCTAACTCAAAGTCTACAACAAAAGCAACTGAAACAACAACCGAGGTGAAGTCTGTTGATTTGGACTTGACGGAACTAAGCAGCACGGTAGTCTACTCTGAAGTTTATAATATGCTTATTACGCCTGATGATTATAAAGGCAAGATTATAAAAATGAAAGGTCAATTTAATCAATACACGGATGAAGAAACAGGCAAAATACACAATGCCGTGATTATTCCTGATGCAACTGCTTGTTGTCAACAAGGATTGGAATTTGAACTTTCAGATAAAACTAATCCTAACTTTGAACAAAATACGGAAATAACGGTTGTCGGCACATTCGATACTTATTCAGATGGCAAGTTTTTATATTGCCATTTAAAAAATGCAAAAATAATTAATGAATAGTGGATTGAATAATTGAAATTCATTAACGAAAAGGGTTTTACTATTATTTGTCACTACCTCTTGCAGTGGGGTGCATTATATTTGAGTTATAAATATGTTTCATTTTCCAAGAGCATCAAAAAAGCATCAATTTTCAACAAAAATTAAAAAGGCAAAAAGTAACAGCACTTTCAAATCCTGAAAGTGCTGCTTTTATGCGGAATTTGAGGGGGGACTGTATTTTAACACGCGGCTTAACTGAAAGCGTGCTTTTCGCTCCAAAACCGCGTGCCGAGGGTTCAAGTCCTTCTGCCCCTGCCAAAACAAAAAGACACCTGCGGGTGTCTTTTTATTTTGTTGTTAAAGCAGAAGGACTTGAACCACGAAATTCAAAAGTGCAAGCACTTTTGACAGTAAACAATCCGGTGGACTGTTTACGCATTGAGTTGATTATAAAGCCCCTGCCAAAAAAAAGCACCGATTTTTCGGTGCTTTTTCCTTTATTTACGCTGTTTAGAGCGCACCTGTTTTGATAAAATAAGAATTTTAAGCCAAAGTATCCTTAGGCCAGGATTTTCTGAGTGCCACATAAGAAATGACAAAGTTTGCAAGCCAGCCTGCCGGTACAGCAAGCCAGACAAAGGCAATACCATAACGCGGAGCGCAAATTAATGCTACGGACAAGCGAATGGCAAGGTTAACCATATTTGCAATTAAAAACGGGGACATATTCCCAAGTCCGCGAAGAACACCGTCTGTTGCCATTTTGATACCCATAAATATGAAAAAGTAGCCGATCCATCGCATATAATCGCCGGATACCTGATACGCGAAAGCCGTTCCGTCTTTGCCTAAGAAAAGCGCAGAAATTTGCGTGTGCATGGTTTCAATGATGATAAATGCAAAAACGGCAAAGCATACATCTAACAGCAAAGCGGCACGGTAACCTTTTTTAATACGGTCAATTTTTCCGGCGCCAAGATTTTGGGCAACGAAAGGTGACACTGCATTCCCAATGGATACAAATATCAGCGAAAAAACATTCTCCACTCTCATCGTTGCCGCATAGCCGGCGAGGGCTTGCGTGCCAAATGGATTTACAACGGCTTGCACAATCATCATACCGATGGACACGGTGGATTGTTGAAGAACAGACGGAACGGCGATTTTTAGCATGGAACGCAGTTTGCTTTTGTCAAACCAACGAAAGGGACTTGCGTATTTTCGCATACGATAAAGGAATATCAAAAGAGATAGAACAGCAGAGATGCCCTGCGCAATGAGTGTGGCCAGAGCTGCGCCAAACACGCCCAGCTTAAGACCGCCCACCATCCAAAGGTCCATGATGATGTTCAAAACCGACGAAAATATTAAAAGCCATAACGGAATTTTTGATTCGCCGATGGAAGTAAACATGGTAGACAGAATGTTATACATAAATAAAAACGGGAAGCCTGCAAAATAGATGCGCAAATACAGCACTGCTTCCTCCATGATATCAGCGGGTGTTTGCAGTATGCGCATCATCCAGTGCGCACTGCAAAAACCGAAAATACCGAGAAATATGCTTAAAAGCAAAAAACTGATTAACGAAGTAGAAACGATTGTTTTCATCTTGCCGTAATTCTGGGCGCCAAAATAACGGCTGACCAGTACACCTGCCCCTACGCCTGCACCGAGTGCTATGCAAATAAAAACATTTGTCAGCGCGGCACAAGCACCGACAGCCGCAAGTGCAGAGGAGCCGACAAATTGACCGACGATGATTGAATCAGCCATATTGTACACTTGTTGAAAGAAACTGCCTAAAATCATAGGCATTGCGAAAACAGTCAACGCTTTTAGGGGTGGGTCTGTTATTAAATATTCGTCCTTTGTCATTTTTATATTCTCCTGCAATTTACTTGCTTTAGAACAGGTGACGGTTTCTTGTCACAGAACAGGTAAACACATTGTTTTCAGAAAAAAAAGACTTTGCATTTCTGCAAAGTCAAATGGTGAAGACGAGTGGACTTGAACCACCGACCCCTTGCATGTCAAGCAAGTACTCTAACCAACTGAGCTACGCCTTCATTTCCTATCGGTGCAATTATTATAACCGTTTTGCCCGTGTTTGTAAAGAGTCTTTTTGTCTTTTTATCTTATCTTGCAACGGTATGCGCCTTGTGTTATACTGAAATCAGTGCATGCGGGTCTTGTCTGCATAGAAGGGCAGGAGAGAAGAAAATGAAAAAATACAAATTCAAAGCGCCGAATCGTACCTTTCAGCTTTTATTGCCGTTTCTTTGTGCGGCAGATAATTTCGCCATTGTTTTTCTGCTGTGTCGATTAGGCCTGGGTTTATTGGGCCGCATTGGCCTGGCGGATTTCCTGTTACAGGATCCTGTTTTAGATTACATAACAAAAGCTGTTTTGATTTTGTCGGTTGTTTATTCGCTTTTGCCGCTGGTCATGCCCAAGGGCTGCTTTTTGTACGACGACCAAGTGGTGCTTGCCCGCTATACCATTACCGCTTTGAACTGGAAGAACAAGATCGCTGTACCGTACTATATGATTGAGAACGCCTATGTGCAGTACAGCAGTATCTATTGGACTAAGGATATGTTTTCTGAATTGGTGCCTTATGGCGACTTTAACTATAATGTGGTGTTGCAACTGCGCGATGGCAAGAAATACATTTTCTCAGTCCAAGACGCAGAGGATTGCTGCGCGGAAATTATGGCAAAGGTGGAGCAGTATGCAAACAAGTGATAGAACAGGGAACCGTCCCTTGTTTTAATGGTCATTTGTGGGGGTATGATGATAAAAAAAGCTAAATTCTTTCTCTTTTCAGAAGAATCAAAATGCAAAAAACTAATCAACAAGGGTATCGCCTTTATTTATATTGTATTGGGTATAAATGCGTACTTTCTTTTAACGCTAATTGTTTTACCGGCTTTGCGCATACCGGTAACAATGCCGGTAAAACTCGTTTTCGGTATTATTGTCGCTGCGGTTGTGATCGTTGCGACCTATCGCTATTATGAATTACCGAAAGGGGTTACGCTGTATAACGACTATATGCAGTTTGATGTTCACGGCGTTCCGGATTCTCGGCATAGAGAAAAATCAAATCCCAAGGTGCCGTATGCCTGTATTCAGAAAATTCAGATCTGCAAGGGTAAGCGACCGCCGAAATCTATATTCAATTCAAAAGACGATGGTTGGTTTGATATGGGCGGTTCCGGAGAGCGCTATATACGGATCACAGCAGAGATTTATGAGGAAGAAATATTCGTATTCTATGTGGACGATCCCGAGGCGTTTGTAGAGGCTCTGCGAGATTATATGATCAACGCCGGTGCAGGCAAAATTTGGGGGCAATAAGTAATCACACGCATAGACCAGGGGACGGTTCCTTGTATCGCAAAAGTAAACCTAATTTAGAAATATGACGAATACAAAGTCATAGAAAATGGAACCGTCCCCTGTCCTACGTAAACATGGTTATGTGACACGATAGCGTGGAGGAAGCATCATGACCACAAAAATCTATCCGTTTGTATACAGCAGTCAAATTCGCAAAATCATTACGAATTTGATACGGATGCTGTTAAATGCGAGCTTTTCATTACCGGTTTCTGTCTTGCTGGTTCCTATATGGATAAAACTTTGTGATTCTGTTTTTGCTGTTAAGTCGGGTGAAGAAGGTAGCATTGTGTTTAAAATTGTACTTGTTGCAGGCGTATTAGCCATTCTTGTTGTCAATTTGCTGTGGATAACTCTGCCGTTGCGAAAACAATATACAGCACTCTATGACCACTCTTTAGTGATTTATCGGAATATGTGGTTTCATACGCAGTTAAGACGAGGCTTTAAGGATAGCATTTTGTATCGTGAAATTAAAAAGGTTGACACCATATCCCACATCAGCGAACTGAAAGATGAGCCACTGCCGGCTGTGGTTAGCAATCCGGAATTTGTCGTACGCATTTGGACAAAACATTCCGCTGACCCATACTATGTAATCACAGATCGCAGAGACGAATTTATCTCACAATTAGAATTACGGATCGATAGAAATAATGATTCTTAGAACAGAAAATGGTTCCTTGTTTTGTATTGCTGTGTGGCATTACTAATATTAAAATATACAGAGCAGATCATAAGATCTGCTCTGTTTTTATGAAAAAAAGAGGGGAGTACATAAAAAATGAGCCTTTTGCATTTGAAAAAGGCTCATGGTGCGGATGACGGGACTTGAACCCACATGAACTTGCATTCACTAGAACCTGAATCTAGCGCGTCTGCCAATTCCGCCACATCCGCATATTCAATTTGCTCTAAATTTTTACACGCCAAGAGCGGGCGAGGCAGAGCCGAAAAGCTTGATCTGCGGTGCTGTCCGAAACAGCATTGACATAATACCACGAGGGGAGTAAAATGTCAATAAGAAATTTTGATTTTTTTGAGGTTTTTATGAAAAAAATTTGGATTTCGCTGATTTCCGCGTTATACTGTGGTTTTACATTAGGGTATATGCACTTTGCGGACCCGCGCACCAACGCCGGGGCGCTTTCCACCATCGGATTGGACCACCCGGTGCTGTTTGCCCTGTGGGGTGCGGGCACTTACGGGGTGCTTTACCTTTTGCTCTATACCATGTATAATAAGCAAAAGCGCAGAGGGCTGTGCCACGGTCTGGTGCTGCCTGCCGGTGTGGGGATGGCGCTGACGGTGTGCTGTCCCTTTGACTTTGAGCGGCACACCCTGTGGCTGCTGCACTGCATTGGATCGCTGGCTTTTTCCGTGCTCAGCGGAGTAGCGATCTTTCTGTGCTTTTTGTTTTCATTCAAAAAAGGGCAATTTTGGCAGTGCGCCACGGTATTTTGGGCGGCACTGATGATCGGCGATCTGATTTTGCTGCTGATCTATAAAGAGACCGGCTTGATCGAGGCGATGCCTGTGCTCACTGGTGTGGTGCTGCTGAACATTGCGATTTATCAAAAAGAAAAGGTGACAGCTTATGCGGCTTGATCGAGCGCTGGCGCACTTAGAGCGCTATCCGTTCCATATGCCCGGACACAAGCGCAACCCGGATTTTGGTTTGCCGGGTGCGGAAATTGATATTACGGAAATAGACGGCTACGATGACCTGCACGCCCCTACCGGGGTGTTGGCCCGGCTGCAAGCGGATTTGGCAGCGTTGTATGGTGCGGGGGCGTCTTTTCTCTCTGTTAACGGTTCTACCTGCTGCATTTTGGCGACCATATCCGCCCTGTGCAAGCCGGGGGACGAAATTCTCATTGCCCGCAACTGCCACAAGGCGGTGTATAACGCCTGCTTTTTGAACCGGCTGCAGGTGCACTATGTAGAGGCTGCATTTGACCCGACCACCGGTTTTTATACCCGTGTGACCCAGGCGGCGCTGGATGAGGCATTGGCTGCCAACCCGGAGGTGGCAGCGGTGGTGGTGACCTCGCCTACATACGAGGGCTATATTTCTCGTCTGCATTGCTCGGTGCCGCTGGTGGTAGACGCAGCCCACGGCGCCCACCTTGGACTGGCCCCTTGGCTGCCCTGCCGTATGGAGGGAGACGCGGTGATCTGCTCTTATCACAAGACCCTGCCGGCGTTGACTCAAACCGCCGGTGTGCAGGTATATGACTCCTCTTTGGCGCCGAAGATCAAGCGGTATATGGATATGTACGAGACCAGCTCGCCCAGCTATGTGCTGATGAACAGCGTGGCAAAAATGGCCGAGTTGGTGGCGGATCCGGCTGCGTTTGAGACGCTGCAAGCGGGACTGCAAACGCTATATAAACTGCCTTTGCAACACCTGCGATTGATCCGAGCGGATGATCCTACCAAGATCAATATTTCCACCCTGCATTGCAATATAGACGGCAACGCCTTGGCACACCGGCTGCGGGCGCGTGGGATCGAGCCGGAGATGAGCGACCGTATCCATGTGATCTGTATGGCAACGGTGGGGGACACCGCCGCCGGATTTCATTTGTTGGCCCGTACCCTGACGGAGATTGACCTTACCCTGTCGCCGGGCGACTGGCCGGTGGCGCCGCTGTCCTTGCCGCCCCGGCACCTGCAAAGCTGGCAGGTGCCCGCCGGGGAGCCGTTATCATACCAACAGGCAGTGGGGCGTATCGCCTGCGAGACGGTGTTTGCCTATCCGCCCGGGGTGCCGATGATCGTGCCCGGAGAGGAGATCACTGCGACGTTTGTACAGGCAATTCAGGCAGCGAAAAACAGCGGCACGGTGCTCCACGGAATTGCCGGGGGCGGGGCAGAGCGCATTTGCTGCTGCGTATTGACAAAGGAATGAAAGTATTGTAAAATAGAACTAACATATTGAAATGAGGTGCTTTTTATGAAAAGAATTAAAACTTTAAGTTCCAGAAATCTTTGTGCTTCCGCTCAAAAGGGCGGCTGCGGCGAGTGCCAGACTTCTTGTCAGTCTGCCAGCAAGACCTCTTGCTCCGTTGCCAACCAGAAGTGCGAGCAGCTGAAGAAATAAGAATTTTGCAATTAGGGCGGGATGGGCGATTGCCCGGGTCCCGCCTTTTTTGTTTGGAGTAGACTATGATACACGCATACAAACTAAACGGATACAACATTATTCTGGATCAAAACAGTGGCTGCGTCCATTCTGTGGACCCGGTGGCCTATGATATGATCACTATGTACCAGGATCATGATAAAGAGGAGATCCGCCGTTTTATTTTAGAAAAATACAAGGATCAGCCGGATGTAACGAACGCGGATATTGATCTTTGTTTTGAAGACATTGAGGCGCTGATCGCCGACGGACGACTGTTTGCCGAGGATACCTTTGAGGCGGTTGCCGACCAGTTCAAACGCCGCCAGGGGGTACTGAAGGCCATTTGCCTGCATGTTGCCCACGATTGCAACCTGGCATGCAAATATTGCTTTGCCGGCAAGGGAGAGTACGACGGCCAGCGTGAGATCATGTCCTATGAAGTGGGCAAGCAGGCGCTGGATTATCTCATTGCCAACAGTCCCGGCCGCCGGAATTTGGAAGTGGATTTCTTTGGCGGCGAGCCGCTGCTGAACTGGGATGTGTGCAAGCGGCTGGTAGCCTATGGTCGGGAGCAGGAGAAGCTCCATAATAAGAACTTTCGCTTTACCCTTACCACCAACGGCTTGCTTATCAACGATGATGTGATCGACTTTTCCAACCGGGAGATGGGCAATGTGGTGCTGTCTTTGGACGGGCGCAAGGTTACCCACGATCGACTGCGAGTGGGCCGCAACGGCAAGGGCAGTTATGATCTGATCTTGGATAAATTCAAGCGGTTTGCAGACTCCAGAGGGCAAAAGGACTACTATATGCGGGGCACCTATACCCACTTCAATACGGACTTTGCCGCCGATGTGCTGCACATGGCGGATCTGGGATTTAAGGAGCTGTCTATTGAGCCGGTGGTGTGCGATCCTAAGGAGGACTATGCCTTGCAGGAGAGCGACCTGCCTGTGCTTTTGGAGCAATACGAGATATTGGCCAAGGAAATGCTACACCGTTATCGCAAGGGCGACGGCTTTACCTTTTATCACTACATGATCGACCTGGACGGCGGCCCTTGTATTGTCAAGCGGGTCAGCGGCTGCGGCGTGGGCACGGAGTATATGGCCGTGACCCCCACCGGCGATTTGTACCCCTGCCATCAGTTTGTGGGAGACACGGACTTCTTACTTGGCAATGTGTACGATGGCGTGACCCGACCCCAGGTGCTGGAGCAGTTTGAGCACTGCAATGTGTACAGCCACAAGGAATGCAAGGACTGCTTTGCAAAGCTGTATTGCAGCGGCGGGTGCGCAGCCAATGCGTACCATACCACCGGCAGTGTGAACGGTGTGTATGACTTTGGTTGCCAGCTGCACCGCAAGCGCATTGAGTGCGCCATTATGCTCAAGGTAGCTGAAGCCGAAGAGGGCTTAAAAGTAGAGTATTAAAAAATCAACGCAAAAAGATAACCGCCGGTCGTTATGACCGACGGTTTTTTTATGTGCTTCGTTTTAGTCCAGGTGTACCGCTACCGGCTGGCCGCCGTGGGTGCGACTTTCGTCTGCCAGATACACACACAGGTGACCGGCAACAGAGTCGAAAATAGAGGTGCATGCCAGGCTGGGCTTTTCACCGCGGACGAACTGCACAAAGTCCGCCGCCAGTCGCTCGTCGCCGCCGCCGTGGCCGCCGTAAGCGCCAACCATATCGCCCTTCACATTCAGATCCACTTCCTCAATTTGGCACTCGCCGTTGTGGGCGTCCGGGGAGGGGTCGATTTTGGATACATAGAACTTGGACTCCTCAAAGTTGCCGTAAATCTCGCCCTTGGTGCCGATGATGTGAATACGGCGCAGGGGGGCGGAGGAACCGCCCACCATATTGTGGGTGCCGGTGGCGCCGCTGGCGAACTGTACCATCACGCTCTGGTGGTCCACTACATCGTTGTCGCACTTGTAAATGCAGCGACCGTAAGGGGAGTCACCCTTGAGCAGATGGATCTTGTCTTCAATGGTGGGGTTCTCAATGCCCTCCAGCTTGTCCCACACATAGAAGGACCAGCGGTCCGGGTGGTCAATGTACAACCGTTTGCAAGAGTAGCGGCAGGTATCTACCAGCGGGCAGTCCACCATACACCGCGTGCCGGCGTCTGCCGGGGCATTCTCCGGCTTAAACTGGAACTTGCCGCCAAAGGAGCTAACCGCGGTGGGCTTGGTCTCTGCCATCATCCACATCATTATGTCCAGATCGTGGCAGCACTTGGCCAGCAGCATACTGGTGTGGCACTTCTGGCTATTGGCCCACTTGCCCCGCACATAAGAGGTGCTCAGGTGGTGGTAAGACACATGTTCCAGGGTTTGAATATTGATAATATCACCGATTTCACCGGCGGCAATGCGCTCTTTAATGCCATAGTAGAACGGTGTGTACCGCAGCACATGGCAGATCATTACCTTGCTGTGGTTCTGCCGTGCGCAGTCCACCAGAGTGCGCATTTCTTCTTCGTTCACGGCAAACGGCTTTTCCAGTAGCATATCATACCCGGCGTTCAGCAGGGGCACAGAGGTCTCTATATGTACCTCGTCCATGGTGCCGTTAATGACCGTGTCTGCCAGTCTGCCTTTGGCAGCCAGTGCGTTCGCATTTTCAAAACACATATCCTCGCCAAAGCCGTAAAGCTCTCGGCACTTTTTGCGCCGAATGGGGTCCGGATCTGCCACGCCGACAATCTTCAGCAGCTCCGGGTTGGTCAGCGCCAGTTTGCTGTACACCATAGAGCGGTGCCCGGCACCTACGATAATGGCCGTTACCGACTTGTTATTCATAGAGATCACCTCGCATTTTTTATAATCATAGCACCTTGAACGCATTTGTCAAGTTTTATTGACAGAAAGGCAAATAATATCTATAATAAGTACCAACTTGTTAAAGATATGCGCTGCCCGGGGGGCAGACGGGAGGGTGAGAACACTGAAAGACTTGTTGATCTATTTGAAGCATTACAAGAAAGAGTCTTTCTTTGCGCCGCTGTTTAAGCTGCTGGAAGCGACTTTTGAACTGATCGTGCCGCTGGTAGTGGCGCGGATCATTGATAGCGGTATTCGGCCGGGCAACAAGGCCGTGATCTACCAAAACTGTGCCTTGTTGGTAGGCTTTGCCGTGGTGGGGATGGTAATGGCGATCACTGCCCAGTTTTTTGCTGCTCGGGCGGCTACCGGCTTTGGCAAGGAATTGCGCAGCAGCCTGTTTGGGAAGATCCAAAGTTTAAGCTTTTCGGAGCTGGATACCTTAGGTCGCTCCTCGTTGATCACCCGAATGACCAACGATGTGACCCAAGCGCAAAATGGCGTGAACCTGGTGCTGCGTCTGTTTTTGCGTTCGCCCTTTATTGTACTGGGTGCTACGGTGATGGCGTTTACCATTGATGTGCGCTGTGCGTTGATCTTCGTTGTGGTGATTGCCGCGCTGTCTTTGGTGGTATTTGGCATTATGGGACTGACCATGCCCGGGTATAAAAATGTGCAGCGCCAGCTGGACGGCGTGACCCTGACAACCAGAGAGAACTATGCCGGTGCCCGTGTGATCCGCGCCTTTGCGGCGGAAGACGCGGAACAGGCCGGATTTAATAAGCGCAATGAGATGCTTTCTCATTTGCAGCGCAGCGTGGGGCGTTTTTCCGCGCTGTTAAACCCGCTGACTTATATCCTTATTAACATTGGAATTGTGGTGCTGATTCACACCGGCGCCATGCGGGTGAGCTTGGGTGACCTAACGCAGGGGCAAGTTGTGGCGCTTTATAACTATATGAGCCAGATTTTGGTTGAACTGGTGAAGCTGGCCAATATGATCATTACCATTACCAAGGCGCTGGCCTGTGCCTCTCGTATTCAAGGTGTGTTACAGCTGGAGCCTACTTTGAAGCATACAGAGGATGATAAGGCAGGGGACAGCGACGTGGCTGTCGCCTTTGACGATGTGACCTTGCAGTACAAGAACGCCGGCGAGCCGTCCTTGGAGCACATTTCCTTTACCGTGCCTCGGGGTAGCGTGGTGGGTATTATCGGCGGCACCGGCAGCGGCAAAAGCAGCCTGGTGTCCCTGATCCCGCATTTTTATGATGTTAAGGACGGGCGGGTGTCTGTCTTTGGCAAGAATGTTTGCGCTTATGATGACCGGGAGCTGCGTGACCGCATCGGCTATGTGCAGCAAAAGGCGGTGCTGTTCCAAGGCACGGTACGCAGCAATTTGCTGTGGGGCGACGACAGCGCTTCTGATGATGATTTGCGCACCGCTCTAAGCACGGCGCAGGTGCTGGACATTGTGGCGGATAAAGGCGGTTTGGACGCGCCTGTGGAGCAAAACGGTGCCAACTTCTCCGGCGGGCAAAAGCAGCGGCTGTCTGTGGCCCGCGCCCTGGTTCGCAAACCGCAAATTTTGGTGTTGGACGACTCGTCCTCTGCACTGGATTATGCAACAGAGGCCGCCATGCGAAAGGCTATTTTGGCGCTGCCTTATAAGCCTACACTGTTTATCGTCTCCCAGCGTGCCAGCTCCGTGATGTGTGCCGATCGGATTTTAGTGCTGGAGGATGGCCGTCTGGTGGGTGCGGGCACGCACAAAGAATTGCTGAAGTCCTGTCCAGCCTACGGTGAAATTTATCGTTCACAATTCAGCGAGGAGGTGACGGAAGCATGAAAAAGAACACCTCTACGCTAAAGAAAATTTTTGGCTATATCGGTCACTATAAATATTTGCTGCTTTTGTCCGTGCTGCTGGCCGGCGGGTCGGTGGTGCTGACCCTGTATGTGCCCATTCGTATCGGCTACGCCATTGATGCCATCATCGGTCCGGGGCAGGTAGACTTTACCGTCGTTGCCCGCCATCTGATCGCTGTGGTGGTGATGCTGCTATGCGTTGGCGTCATGCAGTGGGTGATGAATATGCTCAACAATAAGATCACCTATAATGTGGTGCGAGATATGCGCGCCCGGGCGTTTGATAAATTGCTGGTGCTGCCGTTCTCTTATCTAGACAGCCACTCCCAGGGGGATGTGGTCTCTCGGGTCATCAGTGATGCGGACCAGTTTGCCGACGGACTGCTGATGGGCTTTTCCCAACTGTTTACCGGTGTAGTGACGATTATCGGCACATTGGCTTTTATGCTATCCATCAATGTGTGGATCACCCTGGTGGTGGTTGTTGTCACGCCGCTGTCCTTCTTTATTGCTCGGTTTATTGCGAAGAAGACGTACGCTATGTTTCAAAAGCAAAGTGCCGTTCGCGGCGAGCAGACGGGATTTATTGACGAAATGATCACCAACCAAAAAGTGGTGACCGCTTATTCAAAAGAGGCAGACAATCAAAAGCAGTTTGACGAGATCAATGACCGCTTGGCGAAGTATTCCATGCGAGCCACCTTCTTTTCTTCTATAACGAACCCGGCCACCCGCTTTGTAAACAGCATTGTGTATGCGGCGGTGGCGCTGTTTGGCGCCATGATCGCCATTCGGGGCAATATCTCTGTGGGTATGCTCTCTTGCTTTTTGTCGTATGCCAACCAGTACACCAAGCCCTTTAATGACATCAGCTCGGTGGTGACGGAGTTTCAAAATGCTCTGGCCTGCGCCGCGCGTATCATGGAATTCATTGAGGAGGAGCCGGTGCCGCCGGATCCGGAGGGTGCATTGCAACCTTCGCATTTGGACGGCAAAGTGGAATTGCAGCATATTCGATTCTCTTATCTGCCGGATCGCAAGTTGATTGAGGATCTGTCTGTGGATGTTAAGCCGGGTATGCGTGTAGCCATCGTTGGTCCTACCGGCTGCGGCAAGACCACGCTAATCAACCTGCTTATGCGCTTTTACGATGTGCAGGGCGGTCAAATTACCATAGACGGCACCCCGGTGCAGCAGATTGGCCGCAAGGCGCTGCGCAAGAATTTTGGTATGGTGCTGCAAGATACTTGGCTCAAGTGCGGCTCTATTTTGGAGAATATCCGCATGGGCAATCCCGGCGCTTCTTATGATGAAGTAGTGGCGGCAGCCAAAAAAGCACACGCCCACAGCTTTATTCAGCGTCTGCCGGAGGGGTATTATACCAAGATCGGTGAGGACGGCGGCAGCCTGTCTCAAGGGCAAAAGCAACTGCTTTGTATCGCCCGCATTATGCTGTGCGATCCGTCTGTGCTGATCCTGGATGAGGCGACTTCCTCTATTGATACCACCACGGAGATGAGAATTCAGCAGGCATTTCTGACCCTGATGGAGGGGCGCACTTCCTTTATTGTTGCTCACCGATTGTCCACCATTAAAGGCGCCGATTTGATTTTGGTGATGAAGGACGGCACCATTATTGAGCAGGGCACCCATGCCTCATTGCTGGCGGATAAAGGCTTCTATTATCATCTGTACAATTCCCAGTTCCCGGAGACAGATCAGCTGGCATAAAATCGGATATAAAACCAAAGCCGCCGGAGCACACCGACGGCTTTTTTTTATCCACACATAAAACAAGCGCTCCGATGGCTCGGAGCGCTGTTTTTTATCGGATGTTATCTTTAAGGAAAGCGACTTGAAGTTTACTGGTCAGAGTGTTATAATACAAGTACCACACAAAATTAAATAATCATATCACAAACTGTGCGTGCGTTTTTCTATCTGTCAAAAACGCAGGCCTTATTATGCACGCCTTTTGTGATGTGTTTAATTTTGTGTGGTAGCAAATGGCCAGAGCGTTTTATTGCATGGCTGTTTGCGGCCATGCATTTTTTGTTTTAAGGAGAAGATTTATGACAGAAGAAAAAATTCAGATGTTCTTAATGAGCAATCAAAAGAAATTTAGTCAGGCACAAATCGCCACAGTTACAGAGCGTCTACGGCAATTGGACGATGACAAATGGCTGATGATCACCTCGGTGGATTATAAAGACCAGACGCTTTTGCTGGTACTTTCCATTTTAGCCGGCGGCTTGGGAATCGACCGCTTTCTGTTAGGTGATACAGGTATCGGCGTACTGAAGCTGCTTACCGCCGGTTGCCTTGGCGTATTAACGGTGATCGATTGGTTTACTATATCTGATAAGGCGCGGCAAAAGAATTTTGAAACTTTTATGGCCGTTGCAAATATGCAGGCGAATACGGATCCCCAATTAAGACAAATGCACGGTGAGGATCATTGTATCGAAGAATTGAAAAAGTACAAACAGTTGTTGGATTGCGGTGTGATCACACAGGAAGAATTCGATAGAAAAAAAGGGGAGTTGTTGCGTGGATAATGTATTTCAAAAAAAGGTGAACTTCAAAATTGGACTGGTGCTGAATTTTCTGCTGTTGATCAAGTGTGTGTGCCCATATACGTCGTTAGTTTACGTATCGGCGATTTCAATGTATGTGTCTATTGCAGGTATTATCTTACTTGTTGCTATGACAGTTTTTATGTTTATCAAGCAAGAGCAAGGCGCGCTTGGTGTGATTTTATTTATATTACTCAACATTCCGGATCACATATATTATTTTATAGATTTATTTCAGTATTTGTCTTCTAGTAATATTTGGTATACTGCATGGATTCTTTTAGAATTGCTTTCGTTGGTAATATGTATTGCGTTGATTGTTACAGCTGCATTATTATACAAAAAGCAATTCAAAGAATTGCAATTAGTTGTTTCCGCTTTACTGGCAGTTTATGTAATAGTGACTTTGATCCCAAACGTATATAAGGCGAGATTACAATTCTTTGAAGTGTCAGTCTACTATTTCTTTGAGGTGCTATTCTTACTGCTTAATATTGTATGCTGTGTAATTGCAATTGTGCAGGTACAACGTTCATTCCAATTCAAAACGCAAGGTATGCCGTTATTTTCATCACAAAGCGGTATTGTGGCCGCACCACAAGTGTCTGCTGCTGATGAATTGCTAAGGTATAAGAAACTTTTTGACACCGGCGTGATCACAGCAGATGATTTTGAAGCGAAAAAAGCAGAATTACTAAAATAAAATGGTAAAAAACAAGCGCTCCGATGGCTCGGAGCGCTGTTTTTAGTTATGTAGGCTTAGTGCTTGATGTCGTCCCACTTCACGCCGTTCACCTGGAACAGGTCGTCGAAGTTGTACACATTGCACTCGTCCTTGGTGTGGTTGGGATACCAAACCTGGGCAAAGAAAGGATTGGTCTTTGCAATGTTGTCGTAGTCCCACTTCTTCTGGGGGATGAAGCACTCGGGGCACCAGTGACCACCCAGCAGGATCAGTGCGGGGCTGGCCTCAAACTCGGCGCCGCAGTAGCCGCATTTCCACTTCAGCTTGGTGGCCATGTCACCCTTCTTCATAGAAGTGCTCAGGCACTCACCGCCGCGGAACTTAGCAGCCTGCTTCATATCCTCAATATCCAGCTCGGACTCGGGCTTGCTTTCGTCATAACCGTGATCCAGCTTGTAGTTTTCTGCGTCGCTGGAGTCCTTGTTGAACTTGATGATCTCAAGGTCTTCCCACTTGGTGGGGATCTTGGCCCAATCCTCGTAAGTGCCGTAGTAAGCGGACAGACGGGTCTGGTTCTTGGTCGCTACCCAGTCTAAAGTACCGAAATCCTTGGTGGAAGCGATCTTCTTCATGAAGGGCTTTGCGCAAGCGGCAACCAGGTTCTTAGGCAGGTAGCGCGGAATCTTGAAGTAGAACTCTACATGATCGGCCAGACGGTTGAAGTAATCCTGGATGGGCAGGTTCTCACGGAAGTGCAGGTACTCCTCCAGCTTGTCGCCGTCAGCATAGAACTGACCGTGGAAGTTCTTGAGAATGAACCAGTTGGGGTCAAACAGCTTCTCCGGACCGGCAAGACCCAGGGTGCCCAGCAGCAGGTGCTCAAACTCATAGTTGGAGATACGGTACTCCTTACCGGAGCCGATGTTGTAGAAGTGGTTCCAGAAGTCGGCGCCCAAATGACCGGCAGCGTCCTCAGTAACCAGATTGCACATCAGACGACCGCTGTCCTCCACGGTGCACCACTCCAGCACGCCGTTGATCGGTACGTGGAACATAATGGGATCCATATTCTTCAAAATGTTGGGATAGAGAATGCCGCTCTGGCGCATAACAACCCAATTCTTAATGCCGCTCTCAACAAAGGTGCGCTCAGCCACTGCCTTGGATACGGCATAGTGGTCATAGATGGAGATCTTCAGCGGATCGCCGCAACGGCCCCAGTGGATGGGATAGTTACGGTCGCCGGTCTCAGCAACGGTGCCGATATAGCAAACTTTAATATCGTCTGCATTAGGCTGTGCCAGTACGGCCTTGCAGATGTTCTGCGCAGCGCCGATATTGGTTTTCTGCGTTCTGTAAGGTTTCCAGTCAGCGGTGGGAGATACCATACCGCCGATGTGCAGCACATAGTCTGCGCCGGTTATGCCTTCCAGGATAGCGTCATAATCACAAAGATCGCCCCAAACCACTTTTACATTGGGTTTAGCCATCAGGCCTTTGAGCTTCTCCTCGTTCTTCGGGCTTTTACGAGCCAGCATTTTGATGTTGATCTCGCTGGGCTTCTTGAGCATTTCCTGCACAGCAGCCCAACCCATGTTACCGGTACCGCCGGTAATAAAGACTGTCTTTTTTGCCATTTGTTTAACCTCCTTAACACATGGACAATTACGACTAATATTATAAACAAAATATAAACAAAAAGCAACGCCCAAACACCACAACCTTTTCTTTCAATGCCAAAAAATGGCGCGCTTTTTTGTGCAATATGACCATATATGCCTTCTTCTAAAATTTGATAAAAAGCGACTGCTGGGTATTGACTTTTTTAAGGGAATGGAGTATAGTATCTCTAAACTCAATATACTTTATCGAGAGTGGTCGAGGGAACAGGCCCGTGGAAACCACAGCAACCTGCTTTGGTAAGGTGCTAAAACCTGCGGTTCAAATCCGAGTGATGAGGAGCATGTCGCATACACTCGGTGTATGCCTTTTTATTTTCCTAAGGAGGAAAGAGAAATGTCAAAACACTTATTTACCAGTGAGTCCGTGACGAAGGGTCACCCGGACAAAATCTGCGACCAGATCTCAGACGGTATTCTGGACGCCATGCTGGAGCAGGATCCCATGAGCCGTGTGGCCTGCGAGACCACTTGTACCACCGGTCAGGTTCTGATCATGGGCGAGATTACCACCAATGCACAGGTGGACATTCCCGCCATTGCCCGCAAGATCATTTGCGACATCGGTTATGATGACGACAAGAAAGGCTTTAACGGCAACACCTGCGCCATTCTGACTGCGCTGGATAAGCAGAGTCCGGATATTGCTATGGGCGTGGACAAATCCTTTGAGTTAAAGAACGATGAGGAGGATGCCTATAATCTGAACGGCGCCGGTGACCAGGGTATGATGTTCGGCTATGCTTGCAACGAGACCCCGGAGCTGATGCCTCTGCCCATCAGTTTGGCCAATAAACTGGCTGTGAAGCTGACCCAGGTGCGGGAGGACGGCACCCTGCCGTATCTGTACGCAGACGGCAAGACCCAGGTGACCGTGGAGTATGACGACGGCAAGCCTGTAAAGGTGACCGCCGTGGTTGTATCCAGCCAGCACAGCGCCGATGTGGAATTGGAGACTCTGCGGCAGGATATTATTGACAAAGTGATCAAGACCACCGTTCCTGCGGAATTGATGGACGAAAACACCGTATTTTATGTGAACCCCACCGGGCGCTTTGTTGTGGGCGGTCCTCACGGCGACAGTGGCCTGACCGGGCGCAAGATCATTGTGGATACATACGGCGGCTATGCCCGCCACGGCGGCGGTGCCTTCAGCGGTAAGGACCCGACAAAGGTAGATCGCAGCGCGGCTTATGCTGCCCGCTGGGTGGCCAAGAACCTGGTGGCTGCCGGTTTGGCAGACAAGTGTGAGGTTGAACTGGCTTATGCCATCGGCGTGGCCAAGCCTGTGTCCGTGATGGTGGATACCCAGGGCACCGGTAAGGTCAGCGATGATGTAATCTGCGATGTTATTAACAAGGTGTTTGACCTGCGTCCCTCCGCGATCATTGAGCGGCTGAATCTGCGTCGCCCCATTTACCGTCAGGTGGCTGCCTATGGCCACATGGGCCGCGAGGAGCTGAATGTGCCTTGGGAGCAGCTGGATATGGTGGACAAAATCAAAGCCTGCCTGTAAACAAAAGAACAGCGATAATGAAAGCCGTCGGATCTCCGACGGCTTCTCTTTGTACAGAAATGCCCGGTGCATCAAAGCACCGGGCGTTTTTTTATAACTTGCTGTCTTTTTCCACCGCAGCGTCTACGGCGTTTTGCACGGCGGTTTCCAGCCCGTCTGCCTTTAGAGACAGCACACCCTCAATGGTAGTGCCGCCGGGGGAGCACACCCGGTCGATCAACTCCCAGGGGTGTTCGCTACTCTCGGCGATCATCTTGGCGCTGCCCAGCACGCTTTGGGTGGCAATTTGCAGTGCCTGGTCTTTGCGCATACCGTGCTTCACCCCGGCTCTGGCAAGGGCGTCAATAAACATATAAACAAAGGCAGGGGAGCAACCGCCCAGTACACCGAACAAGGGGAACATAGTCTCGTCTAACTCCAGTACCTTACCGGTGCAGGCCATCAGGTCGCATACGGTTTTGGCCTGATCTGCGGTGGCGTTTTTCCCGGCACAAACGGCGCTAACGGCTTCACCCACCAGAGCATTAATATTGGGCATTACGCGTACTACCGGGCAGGGGACTGCCAACTGCTCCTCCAGATAGGCTGTGCTTTTGCCTGCCGCAATGGAGATCAGAAGGGGCAGAGCCGTGCGCTCTGCCAAAACCGGACCGATCTCTGCCAAAACAGCAGACAGCACATTCGGCTTGACCGCCAAAAAGACAGTGTCACAAAGTGCCGCCACTTCCGTATTGCTCCGGCAGATCTGCACGCCGGTATGACCCAGCTTTTGCCGCAGCGTCTCCAAATTGTGGTCCGCAACATAAATATCGGCAGCCGGTGTGCCGCCTTGTAAAATCCCTTGCAGAATGGCGCCGCCCATATTGCCGCAGCCGATAAATCCGATCTTCATTGCAAGTGTACCTCCGCGCGTTTTTCTTTAATAGTACCACTTGCGGGGGATTTTTTCAATCCTTTTTCAACTGCTGGTATTTTTTTCGCGTGGCATTACCGCCGCGAATGTGGCGCTCTGCCTTGTTTTCGTCCAGTACAGCTTTAACGGCAGCGTGTAGCTCCGGGTCAATGTGTTCCAGACGCCGTGTCACATCCATATGTACGGTGGATTTGCTCACCCCAAATACCTTAGCGGTGCTGCGTACAGTGGACTTGGTGTCTACAATATACCGGGCCAGTCTTTGGCAACGGGCAGACTGCTTTGCATACATAGCTTGTCATCTCCTTGCTAATGCCTATGCAGGGGATTCGCTATGTATGCAAACGGATAATAGAAAAGCACTTGCAATTTGCAAGTGCTTTTTGTGTTAAAATGGATTTTTACTGCTGGTCGGCAGCGGATTCACTCTGCTTTTCCGCCTGCTTTTCTTTGGCATCATTGATCATATCGTTCAGGCTCTTCATGTGCAACTCATCAACCTGATCAAACTTGGTGACCTGCTGTTCTTCTGCTTCCTTGCCGTCCTCCTCCAGGAGGGTAAGGGTCAGCACCTTGCCCACAATGGAAAAGCGATATACCAATGTCTTTTTTGTATCTGCGTCCTCAATGGTCAACTTGTTTCCCTTGATGGTGTACTCGCAGTCAAAGTTCCAAGTGGATATATAGCGGTCGCAGGTGCCGTCAGAGTAAAACACAAAGGCCAGCACACCGGGCTTATCCTGGCTGTCCCAGCTGGCACAAATGGCCTGATCACGGGGCGTAAAGAGACCAACGACGGCTTCCTTAGGATTTTGATCCGTTACGCCGCAGTAAATGCCGCCGCCGATGAGCAAGAGTCCCAGCAGGGCACAAACAATGCCGATGATCAGTTTCTTTTGCACAGCGGTCAGCTTGGAGCTCTTTTCTTTTTTCTCGCTCATATTATTTCGCTTCCTTTAAGCCCTTTTTGATGAGAATTTTCTCGATCTTGTCGGAGCAGTCCAACAAAGAGGATACGGACATATCGTGGTTCAAGGTGTCCAGAAAATACGCGGTGTATTTGGACAGATCCACGCTCTCGTACCAGTCGCGGCTCAGCAGCTCCGGGGTCTGATACACACCGTTGGTGGTGAATACACGATAGAAAGTACCGTTCTTATATGCCTCGTCAAACACTTCCAGACCGTTACAGAACAGACCGAAGGTGGTGCAAACGAAAATGCGTCCGGCCTTCAAGCCCTTCAGCTTGGAGCAAACTTCCAGCATAGACTCACCGGAGGAAATCATATCGTCTACGATAATAATGTCTTTGCCCTCTACGGAGTCGCCCAGGTACTGGTGCTCCACAATGGGGTTGCGACCATTGACCACGCGGGTGTAGTCCCGGCGCTTATAGAACATGCCCAGATTTACACCCAACTGAGTTGCAAAATAAATGCAGCGGTGAAGGGCGCCCTCATCCGGAGAAATGACCATCAGGTGATTCTTGTCCACATGCAAATCCTCTACGCTGTTCACCAAAGACTTGATCATCTGATACGTGGGCATTATGTTCTCAAAGGAGCCGTTGGGAATGGCGTTTTGTACACGCTTATCGTGGGCGTCAAAGGTCATAATGTTGTCCACGCCCAGATTGACCAGCTCTTGCAGTGCCAGCGCGCAGTCTAAGGACTCACGGCTGCTTCTCTTATGCTGGCGACCCTCATACAGCATGGGCATCAAAATGGTGATGCGCTTTGCCTTGCCAGAGATGGCGGAGATGACGCGCTTTAAGTCTGCATAGTGATCGTCAGGGGACATGGGTACTTCCATCCCGTACATATTATATGTGCAGCTGTAATTGAATACATCTGTAATGATATACAGATCAAAGCCACGCACACTCTCGTTCACGACGCCCTTGGCTTCACCGGAGCCAAAGCGGGGTAATGACACATTCACCTTGTAGGTGTCGCGCTGGTAGCCATAGAACGCAATGTTCTGCTGATGCTCGCTGGCCTGGTTTGCGCGCCATTTGACCAGGTATTTGTCGATCTTGTCGCACAGGGCTTCGCAGCCGGGCATGGCGATGATTCCAAGGGGGCCTACGGGGATTGTTTCTACATTTTCAGCGGTTTTTCTGGGCATATTAACAGCTCCTCCTAAATTTTTACGCCATTATAATACAACAACCACCGGCGAAAGTAAACCGGAAAATGAAAAATTTCAGAGAATTGACAGAATTAACCGGCGCTTTGCTGTTTTTTGCGGCGAATATGAACAAGAATCAGGTAGCCGGCCACCCCTGCAACACAGGTGCCGCTGACGGCCGCACCGATTGCCAACCCCTTGGGGGTATAGCGCAGTTCCACCGTATGCTTGCCGGGCTTGACGGTGGTCGTCAGCAGGGCTTCACCCAGCTTAAAGGTTTCCGCTTTTTCGCCGTCAATGTATACGCTCCACCCGGTGTCATAGGGAATGGAGGTACACAGGTAGCTGTTCTCGCGAACGGTGATGGTGCCGGTAATGTGGGTTTCGCCCCAGTCGGTGACTTGCAGAGCGCTGTCTGCCAACAGGCGATAGCCTTTGGCAAATACGGTTTCGTCCACGCTGTATGCGTAAATAGAAGCGTAGCTCTCTGTGGCGCTCATACTCCCGGCGTCCAGGGATACTTTAATTTCCTCGCCCTTTTTGTGGTAGCCCAGATCCATAATGTACGGTTCTTCAATATTTTGGGACAGGGTGTTCTTTATGCCGTCACCACTGAATTCTGCCGTCTTGACTTCCGGCGAGGTCAGGTAGATATACACATTGCCGTCTCGTAGGGGACTGATGGTTACTTCCACCGTGCCGTATTGCTCGTCACTGCTGGACTTGTTGAACCAAAATGTGCCGTTCTCCGAGCATGTGTCACCGGAGAGATTGTCGTAGCTGCAGTCCGTATAGCCGCAGGGAACAAATACCCCGTCCAGCCCTGTTGCCAGGCGGAAGTAGTCCCCCTGCGCCTTAAAGGGATCGCCCTCATCCGCTGCCCAATCCTTCAAATGGGTTTTGGCTGCATAGGCAATGGGCAGGAAGCAGTCATTCTCATACACGGCGGCGGATTTGTCCTTGTTGCGGTACACTTCCGTAAAATACCGATCGGTGGGGGTAGGATTGGTGGGCGTGGCGATCAGGTATTTGATATTGAACATCATATTGTACACCGGGGTCTGTGGATTGTAGGTGTAGCTGTTGATCCGATTGCCGAACATACCCAGGTTGTATTGCAGCTGGGAGTAGTCCTCATACGCCATGGAGGAAAAGGTGGAAATGCCATTGTAGCCGTAATAGCTGGGGTCCATGCGCCGTTCCAGGTAAGTTAGCTCCGTGCGGTAAAAGTCGTTGTCCTTTTTATTGATGGCTTCTATGGACTCCCGATAAGCAGCGTAGTTGCTCTTGTAGTCGCTGTTACCCTGGGTAATGAGAATGGAAGAGCAGTCGGAGACGATCACCTCGCTAAAGCACATGGCGATCACCGCAAAGGCCAGTACGCTCTTTTTGAACCCGGACTTTTGCAGGCACAGCAGCAGCCCGCACCAAAGAATAAGAAAGGCGATGGTCACATAAATGGAGATCTCGCTCATCTTGGTGGTCATAAACTTCTGGGCCACAATCACATACAGCAGCCAGCCCAGGGCCACGAATACAATGTCCTTATAGGCAATGTCCCGCATACGGCACAGACCGCGGAACGCCATCACCAGCACCAGGAAACAGTACATATAAGAGAAGCGGAAGGGCAGGTCGTTGGGGAAGTGGAAGGCGTGCCAAATAAAATTCATCGCATTATTGTCAAAGCTGAACAGGAGAAACAGAAGCAGTACAATATACACCGCCTTTTCCCGCAGAGAAATGCGCCTGTTAATGAGGTACAAGGGCACCAGCAGCAGCGGCAGCACGCCGCAGTAGATATTGGGCAACACATCGTCGCCGCTGGAGCGAATGGTGGTCTCCAGGGCAGACAGGTGGGAGGTTAAAAAGTCGAAAATGGTAAAGTAAGACTCAAAAGTGGTGGGGAAGCTGTCTGAGGTAGCGGAGCTGCCCCGCAGCAGGAAATAGGTGGGCAGCAGGGTCACAGCGCACAGCCCGCCGGCCAGCAAAGAGAACCCGGCAAAGCGCATGCACCGATTGAGAAACGGGTGACGCATGAGATTTTTGGCGCTGTACTTCTCCCGAGTGGTGAGCTTTTCCCCGCTCTTTTCCGGTCGGGGTTTGGCGGTCATCAGGAAGTAGGCCAAGAAGTACAGAACAGAGAAAATGCACGCCATATAGCCCATATAGTAATTGGACAGCAGCAGCACTGCCAGCGCGCCGGTGTAAAGAGCGCCCTTGCCGTTATTGACCAATTGCTCAATGCCCAGTACGATCAGTGGCAGCAGAATCATACCGTCGATCCACATAATGTTCCAGTAATACGCTAAAAAGTAGGCGCAAAAGGCGTAGAACACACCAAAGGCGGCACTCACATAAGAGTGGCGCTTTTGTGACGCCTTTAAGTAATAGGTAAAAGTGACGGCAGAGGCCATACACTTGACGATCACCAAAGCGGTGATGGCAAAGGAAATATCCGCCTTGTCAAACAGAAAGATCAGCACTGTAAAGGGGCTGGAAAGATAGTTGAAATAGTTGCCGAGGAAGCTGCTGCCGCCGCCGCTCTCCCAGGAGTACAGCAGGCTTTTGCCCTCTACGACCCGGTCATACAGTTCTGCAAACAGGGGACCGTACTGGTGATACAGGTCCATACGCATGACCGTGCCGTCCCCAAACGGGAACACACTGTATACAATGAAAATAAAGAGAATGCCCAGCAGCGCCACAAAGGCGGATACCGCTAAAAAGCGGTTGGCAAAAAACAACTTGTACAGCCGACCGCCGCTTTTAGTCGCTGCCTTGTCCCGGCAGTCAAACACCAGCAGGCGGTCAAACAGGTAGTTAAAAATATAGACCACCGTTACCGTAGCCAGCCATACAAAGGGGGCTTCTCGCTTTAGCAGCGTGGCAAAGAGAAAATACAAGATCTTATAGAACCCAAAGTCCACAGCGCAGCGAAAGAGAAAGCCGCCGATCTGTTTGGGAACGGTTGCCATACCCCGGGGAAAGACAAATTTCTTCTCCAGTACAAAGGACAGCAGCGCAGCCGCACCGGCGCCGATCCCAACAGCCGCACCGGCCCCCAAGCCAAACGCCACCTTGCACAGCTGCTTGACGGCAAAAAGCACCAACAGGCACAGCGTGTAGGCGGCGGTGTAATTCACCGTTTCCGTATTCATCCACTTTGTAGCAAAGCGATGTTTGTTGTTTGCGGTAATGTCCATAAAATGCACCTCTTGCTTTTTGTGCGAATTTGATTTTAACAAAACACTGCCTATTTTATCATAATTATGGGCGGACTGCAACCGAAATAAACCAAGTAGGCATACAAGCCCTGTGTGGGGCATATCTTTTTACAGAAATGAAATGCGGGGTGACCTATGAACAATTTTGACGACGCGGCGCGGCTGCTGGCCCAGCCGCTGGGGGATCTGCTGCTGGCGCTGCCGGAGCAGACTAAGGAAGAAATTACGGAACTGCGGGTGCGCCGTGGGCGGCCGCTGGTGGTTATGTTGGGCAGTCGGACTTGCTTTCTTACCGATGGTGGTAAGCTGATCAATCACTGTTCGGCCCGGGCGCTTTCTGTCACGGACGCCGCCTTTGACGCGCTGTTTGCCGCTGTGTGCGCTTACTCGGTACATACGCACATGGGCACACTGGTGGAGGGTTTTGTAACTGCGCCCAACGGCAATCGGGTAGGTATTGCCGCCACGGCAGTGGAAAAAGACGGCACCGTGACCGCCATTCGGGATGTGCAGTCCCTGAACATTCGTATTGCCCGAGAGGAGCGAGGCTGTGCCCGTGGGGTGCTGAACACGCTCTTTGTAGGCAGGCTGCCCAGTATCATTGTGGCAGCGCCGCCGGGGGGCGGTAAGACCACTGTTCTGCGAGATCTGGCAAGAGCGCTGTCCGGCGGGTTCGGCGGGCGGTACAGAAAAGTGAGTATCGTAGACGAGCGGGGCGAATTCGGTGGCTTTTCTCCTGGGGTGAACACGGATGTGCTGACCGGTTTTTGTAAGAAAAAAGGAATAGAGATCGCCGTGCGTACCTTGTCGCCGGAACTGATCGTTTGTGACGAGATCGCCGACGATGCCGAGGTGGACGCCATTAAAGCCGGGTTCTCCTCCGGGGTGGCTTTTGCCGTGTCCGTACATATTCGGGATGCGGAGGACCTGGTGCACAAGTCCATTATCAAAAAGCTATATCTAACCGGCGAATTTGATTATGTGGTGCTGCTGGAAGAATACGGAGATACCTTTTCCGTGGTGGATTTGCGAGGTGGCGGCGATGAAGATCCTTGGACTGTGGATGATCGTACTTTTTTGCGGGGCGATCGGTATTTCACTGGCAGTTGAAGTGGGGCGGCGCTGTGAGCGGGCGCAGCTGCTTTGCCGCTTGGGGGAACAGGTGCGGCTGCTGCTGGATTACAGCATGACGGATACGGGGGCTATTTTTACCCAGTTGGCGTCGGACCCCCGCTTTGCGACCTTTGATTTTTTGCAGGGCTGTGACCCGGCAAAGGCCGTGACGGTCGCTACCGGGCTGACTGCCCGGGACGACCGGGAGTTGGCAGCCTTTTTGCAAAGGCTGGGCAAAAGCGATCTGCCAAATCAGTTGCGGCTCACCGACGGCTACATTGCCTTTGCCAAAGGCCGGGCAGAGGAATACGCTGCTCGGTGCAAGCGACAAAAACAGTTGTATGTGGCCTTTGGCCTGTCCGGCGGGCTGATTGCCGCCCTGCTGCTGGCCTAAAAAGATCAGGAGGTACAAATGAGCGTGGATTTTATATTCAAAATTGCGGCCATCGGTATGATCGTGGCGGTGCTGAACACCCTCTTGGTGCGCAGCGGACGGGAGGACCAGGCCATGCTCACCACCCTGGCCGGGGTGATTGTGGTTTTGATGATGTTGGTGCCGAAGATCAGCGCGCTTTTCTCCGGTATAAAATCTATGTTTGACCTATGATCCAGATTGCAGGGATCGCCGCCGTTTGCCTGCTGCTGACGGTGCTTCTGAGAAAAGAAAACCCCACCTTTGCTCTGCTGGTCACTGTGGCAGGTGCCGGACTGCTGTTTTACACGGTGTCCAAGTTGGCCGGCAGCGCCTTTGGCATATTGGGCGACTTAAAGACGGCGGCAGGGGACACCGGGGCGTACATTGATCTGATGTTCAAGATCCTGGGCATTTCCATCGTGACCCAGGTGGTGTGCGATGTGTGCCGGGACAACGGCGCGTCCGCATTAGCTTCTCAAACGGAGACAGCAGCCAAAATTCTGGTACTGTCCCTACTGCTACCGCTATTTCAAACGGTGATCGGAATTGTGACGGGACTTGTAAAATGAAGCGATTTGTATTGACATTTTTACTTTTGCTGGCGTTGCCCGGGGTGTGCTTTGCCGCTCAGTCGGCGCTCTCCGGCGACGGTTATCGCCAGGCGCTGTCCGGTTATGACCTGTCGGCGTTCGAAAAGCTGGGGGACGACGCAAACAGCGTGCTGGAGCAGCTGGGACTGGATGATTTTGACTTTGAGACGGTGACGGCGCTGGACGCTAAGTCCTGCGTGCAGGTGCTGGGTCGGCTGGCGCGCCAAAATATCCAAACGCCGCTGCGGGCACTGCTGTCTGTGCTCAGCTTCACGCTGCTGTCCGCCTTTTTAACCGGTTTTTCCGGCAGCGGACTGCTGGGGCAAAACAGCTCTGTTTATTCCACCGCCTCCGCCTTGGTCATCGCGGCGCTGATCGCTGCCCAGTGTGCGGACACTGTGTCCCTTTGCTGTGCCACCATCGGCATTTGCGCGGACTTTGTGTTTGCGTTCTTCCCGGCATTTTTGGTGATTCTCACTGTGTCCGGCAGCAGCCTGACCGGGGTGTCCACCAACACGCTGCTGCTGGGGCTGGCGCAGGGGCTGAATATTCTGTCAGCCAAGCTGTTTGTGCCCCTGATCAACTGCTTTTTGGCACTGAGTCTGTGCTCCGGCGTGCGCAGTTCGCTGAATATTGACGGTGCGTTGCGGGTGGTGCGTAAGGGCTTGATCTCACTGATCTCCTTTTGCGCCGGGGCATTTGTGACGGTACTATCCGTGAAGACGGCGGTGGCCTCCCGGGCGGACGCGCTGGGACTGCGTTCTCTGCGCTTTGCCATCAATTCCGTAGTACCGGTAATCGGCAGTGCCATCAGCGAGGGACTGCTGTCTATACAAAGCTATGCCGGGCTGGTGAAGAGCACGGTAGGCGTTGTGGGCATTATTGGGGTCATTGCCCTGTTCTTGCCGGCGCTTATAAATGTGATCGGCTGGCGTGTTAGCATTGCCGTGTCCGTGGCGGTGAGCGAGATCTTTGACGACCGCACTGTGTGCAAAATGCTGCGGGCCTTTGGCGATGCCTTTTTGCTGATGAATGTGGTGCTCATTCTCTCCATGGTCACCACAGTGATCTCCATCGGTATACTGATCGCTGCAAAGGGGGCTGCCGGGTAATGGATGTGGTAAAGCAGTGGACCCTGAACATTTGTTTGACCCTCATCGGGGCAGTTATCCTATCACTGGTATCGCCGAGGGGCAGTATGGGGCGATTTTATAAAACCGTACTGTCGCTTTTTATCATCGCCGGGTTTCTGCTGCCCATCACCGGCGGCGAGAAGGCGGATTTTTCCGCTTATTTCTCCGATGTCACAGCGCAGGCGGCAGACGCAAACAGCGTGTATGAAAGCCAAATCGAGAGCCGTGTTAAACAGACCCTGACTGCTGCCGGGTACAAGGATTGCAGTGTGCAGGCTTCGGTACGGATCAAAGAGCAGGAGATCTATATTCAAAAGCTGGTGGTCTCCGTGCCCGGCGACATGGATCGGGAGGCAGTGGCGGCGCTTCTTAAGGCACAGCTGGGATTGCAGCCGGTGGTAAAAGGACTGGGGGAGTAGAAATGACAGAGAAGTGGAAAGAACTGCTAAAGGCGCCGCAGGGGCAGCGCAAGGTGTTCATTCTTTTGGCAGTGCTGGGGATTGCGCTGGTACTGCTCTCCGGCAACGGAACCGCAGGCAGCAAGAGTAAAAGCGAGACCACCACCGCCAGGGATTACGACGCCTATGTGGCGGATCTGGAGGGGCGGCTGCAAAAAACCGTTGCCAGTATGGACGGGGTGGGCACCTGCAAGGTGATGATCACGTTGGAGAAAAGCGACGAGAATGTGTACGCCACGAACAGTGAAAGCAAGCGAGATGCAGACAGCGGCAGCAGCAAGGAGGACTATGTGCTTTATGATCGGGACAGCGGCGAAAGCCCGCTGCTGCTCAGCGCCTACCTGCCCAATGTGCAGGGGGTGGCGGTGGTGTGCACCGGCGGCGACGATCCGGCTGTTCGAGAGAAGATCACCACCACAGTTGCTTCTCTCTTTGGCATACCCACAAATCGAATATCCGTCTCAAAACTGAAAGGGGAATAGGTGACCGAATATGAAAGAGAAAAAGCAAAAGGAACCGGGGGCTGAAATGCAAGAGGTGCTCACGGAGGAACAGCTGAAAAAGCGAAAGCTGCACAGAGCGCGGGTAAGCCTGGGTTGTATGGTGCTGATTTTGGCTGTCGGCGTAGTGGGCAACTGGTACTGGGAGAACAGCGATATTTCCACAAAAATCAGTACAGTCAGCGCCCAGCGCACGAAGACCCTGGGGGAGGCCACCTTTGTGGATGCTACCACTGAGGCTGCTACGGAGAACAGCTACTTTACCCAGGCCAAGCTGGATCGGCAAAGCAGTCGGGACGCTGCGCTGGAAAAGCTGCAAAAAATCGTGGATACCGCGGATAAAAGCGCGGCTGCCCATAAAGAAGCGGCACAGAAGATTGCTAAGATCTCCGACGGCATCAATGCGGAAAACAAAATCGAAACACTGGTGACCGCCAAGGGCGTGGGGCAGTGCCTGGCGATCGTGAGCACAGATGGCAAAAAAGTAGACGTGATCGTAGACAGCAAGGACCTGTCTGACGCGCTGATCTTACAGATCAAGGAGATCGCCGTGGAACAGGTTGGCTGTGATTATAAAAATGTGACCATCATTCAGTCTAAATAAATTCCAAAACTGTCTTGTAAGTTGCTTTTACTTATGTTATAATAAACGCACATTTGCAGCGGCATATCCGCTGGCAACAAAGGAGCGTTTTTTGCATGGAGATCAATACAAGCACTTCCATGGGCGAACTGGTCATTTCCGAAGAAGTGATCTCAGCCATCGCCACCAATGCAGCCAAAGATGTGGACGGCATTGCCGGGTTCTCTAACCGCCCGGTGGATGTGGTCAATACCATTAAGAAAGGCAGCTTGAAGGTAATGAGCCCGGTGCGTGTTCTGGCAGACGGTGAGGATTTGAACATCAGCATTTATGTGAACATGCTGCCCGGTAAAAAGATCCGCCAAGTGGCGGAAGAGGTACAGCAGGCGGTCAAGGAGTCTGTGCAGAATATGACCGGTAAGCTGGTGTCTAAAGTCAATGTGATCATCGCCGGACTGGAATTTGACCAGCCGGAGAGTGAAACGGAACCTTGTGAAACTGAAGAGTAAAAACGGATTTTACCGACAAGGCGGCGTTTCTTGTCGGTTTTTTCTTTTGGAGGAAGTTTATGAAGCGGAACGAACAGCGCGAGCAGGCATTTATCCTGCTGTTTGAGTACCTGTTTTTGCCCCAGGACGACCTGGTGGCGATCTATGACGAAAATATCGGCACGGTAAGCGATTATGCAAAAGAACTTTACACCGGCGTGCTTGCCAATTTGGACAAGCTGGACGAGACCCTGGCAAGCTATTCCAAAAAGTGGAAGCTGAACCGTCTGCCCAAGGTGAGCCTGACTGTGCTGCGTCTGGCGCTCTACGAAATGGAGTTTGTGGACGATCTGCCGGACAGCGTGGCGATCAATGAGGCTGTGGAGTTGGCAAAGAAGTACGGCAGTCAGGAAGACGCCAGCTTTATCAACGGCGTGCTGGGTGCTGTGTCTCGGAGTAAGGCAGAATGATTCTGGGAATAGACACCAGCAATTACACCACCTCTGCCGCTGTGCTGGACGGTGAAGTGCTCACCCAGCAAAAGCAGCTTTTGGAGGTGCGCCCGGGAGAGCGGGGTCTGCGCCAGAGCGACGCCCTGTTTCAGCATACGCGCAATTTGCCGTTGTTGTTTGATAAACTGCCGCCAATGGATGAAGTGACCGCCATTGGTGTCAGCACCCGACCGCGGAATGTGGAGGGCAGCTATATGCCTTGCTTTTTGGCAGGGATCAGCGCGGCGACTGCTGCCGCTAAGGCTGCCGGTTGCCCTCTTTATACCACCTCTCACCAAGTGGGGCATATTTTGGCGGCACTGTATGGTGCCGGTGCGCTGGAGATGATCCGAGCGCCTTTTGTGGCCTTTCATGTGTCCGGCGGTACAACGGAAGCCCTGCTTGTGGAACCGCACAAGGAAGAATTGATTTCCGCTCGCTGCGTGGCGGCCAGTTCGGACTTAAAGGCCGGGCAGCTGATTGACCGTACCGGGGTGCGGCTGGGTCTGCAATTCCCTTGTGGTCCGGCGCTGGAACAGCTGGCGCTGCAAAGCAGGGTAAGTTATAAAATCAAACCCTCGATGCAGGGAGCAAATTGCTCTTTGTCCGGGGTGGAAAATCAAGTGGACAATCGCTTGCAGGCAGGGGATGCACCGGCCGATATTGCCCGGTTTGTGCTCTCCAGCGTATCTGCTGCCTTACAAGGTATGGTGCAGGCTGTGTTTGCTGAATATGGGCAGCTGCCGCTGCTGTTTGCCGGTGGCGTGATGTCAAACACCATCTTGCGCCGAGAACTGGAAACAGCCTTTGGCGGCGTGTTTGCCCCGCCGGCGCTGAGTTGTGATAATGCGGCCGGTGTGGCTGTGTATGCTGCTCTGTGCAGCAACGAACTGGAATGATGACTGTACTTTCTGTTTCTAAACTGAATTTTTATTTGCGTTCACTGCTGGAAGGGGACGCGCCGCTGCAAAATCTTTATGTAAGCGGTGAGATCTCCAACTTTAAGCGCTATCCCACCAGTGGACACTGCTACTTTACCCTGCGGGACGAAAAAGCGCAGCTGAAATGCGTGCTGTTTGCCGCCCAGGGCGCACACCTGCGATTTGCGCCGGAGAACGGTATGCGGGTGATTTGCCGAGGTCGGGTGAGCGTGTACGAAAGAGACGGCGTGTATCAGCTGTATGTGGACGATATGCAGCCCCAGGGCGCCGGCGCACTGGCTGTGGCCTTTGAGCAGTTAAAGTCTCGTTTGGCGGCTGCCGGGCTGTTTGATGAGAGTCGCAAGCAACCGATACCCAAGTACCCCCGGCGGATTGGCGTAGCCACCTCTGCTTACGGTGCGGCAGTGGCGGATATTAAGCAAATTACCGCTCGGCGCTTTCCTGCGGCGGAACTGGTGATCGCCCCCACCGTGGTGCAGGGCGACGGCGCGCCGGAAAGCATTGCCCGGTCTATTGAACAGCTGGACCAAATGGGGCTGGATGTACTGATCGTTGGTCGAGGCGGCGGGTCTATGGAGGATCTGTGGGCGTTTAATACGGAGACGGTGATCAACGCCGTCTATACTTGCAAAACACCCATCATCTCTGCCGTTGGGCATGAGACGGATTTTACGATTACGGATTTTGTGGCGGATATGCGGGCACCTACCCCCAGCGCGGCGGCGGAGTTGGCTGTGCCGGATCGGGAGGAAGAGCTGCGCCGCATTGCGCAGCTTGAAAGCATTGCTTCCCGCGCGTTGCGCAGTCTTCTGGAACGGGAAAATCAGCGACTGGACAGTTGCTTGGCGCGCAGAGGCAGCGCCGGGGCATATATTTCGACTCGACTGGAACGGTTACAAGCCTTGATGAACGGTAACCGGCAACAAATCCAGCTCCGCTTAGAGCGGGAGAACACCCGTTTGGAACGCGTGCTGGAACAAATTGAAGCTTACAGCCCGCTGGCGGTGCTACGCCGAGGCTATACACTGGTACGCCATACAGACGGTTCACCGGTGACCAAAAAAGAAGAATTATCACAGGGTACTGCATTGCGCCTGCAATTTGCAGACGGAAGTGTGCCGGTGCAGGTTTTGGAGGAAAGAGAAGATGAATGAAGAAAACTTGACTTACGCTGATGCAATGCAGCGCCTGGAGGACATCAGCGCCCGCTTAGAGAACGGTTCGGTGCCCTTGGAGGAGAGTATTGCCCTTTATGAGGAGAGTGCTAAACTGGCAGCCTTTTGCAAGCAGATCTTGCAGCAGGCGCAGCAAAAAATTACAGAATTGGCTGGTGACGAAAAATGACAAACGACGCATTTCAAAATACCCTTGCCAATGATCAACGGCTGATCGAGAATGCTTTACAGCAGCTTCTGCCTCCCACGGTATTTGACCAGGGTGAGGTGGTGGAAGCCATGCGTTACAGCTTGATGAACGGTGGCAAACGACTGCGCCCGGTGCTGGCACTGGAGTTTTGCAAAGCCTGCGGCGGTGACCGGCACGCCGTTTTGGAGCCGGCCTGCGCTCTGGAATATGTACACACTTACAGCTTGATCCATGATGATTTGCCCTGTATGGACGATGACGATCTGCGCCGCGGCAGACCCAGCTGTCACAAGGCATATCCGGAGAATATTGCTCTGCTGGCCGGTGACGCGCTGCTGACCCATGCTTTTGAGATCATTGCCGACTGTGAACTTTCTGCGGATGCTAAGTGCCAAATGGTTAGCCTACTGGCGGCCAATGCGGGCGTCAGCGGAATGATCGGCGGTCAGGTACTGGATTTAAAATATGAAGCCGCAGACCCCTCCTTGCAGCAGCTGCTGACAGTGCATAAGTTGAAAACCGGCGCACTGATCTCTGCCGCCTGCATTTTGGGCTGTTTGGCAGCGGATGCTACGCAGGAGCAAATTGCCGCTGCTTCTGATTTTGCCTATAATCTGGGCATTGCGTTTCAAATCAAAGATGATATTTTGGACATTACCGGCACCAGCGAAATGCTGGGCAAGCCCGTTGGCTCGGACAGTGTCCAGGGCAAGGTGACCTATGCCACTAAGGTAGGGCTGGAAAAGGCGCAGCAGGATGTAGAGTTGCTGACGGATAAAGCACTGGAAAGCCTGCGTGCCTTTGACGATACAGACTTTTTACAGGCACTTGCGCAGTCGTTGATCAGTCGGAATCACTGATTTTTTGCATTATTATACAAATCTTGCATTTTTATTCAGGCTATGGTACAATAGCCTCATGAAAAGAGTTGAGTTATTTGTCTCTTTTAGACAGCATTCAGTCTCCTAAGGACTTGAAAAAAATGAATCGTGATGAGCTGGAACAGTTGTGTTCAGAGATCCGCGATTTGCTGGTGCAGACTGTGTCCCATAACGGCGGGCACTTGGCCTCCAATTTGGGCGTGGTGGAGTTGACCGTGGCGTTGCACCGGGTGTTTAACAGCCCGTCCGACCCCATTATCTTTGATGTGGGTCACCAGTGCTATACCCACAAGATCCTCACCGGACGCAAGGATGATTTTGTTACCCTGCGCACCGAGGGCGGCATCAGCGGCTTTACCCGACCGGACGAGAGCGAGCACGATATTTTTTCCTCCGGCCACAGTTCTACGGCTATTTCCCAAGCCATTGGTTTGGCTAAGGCAAAAGCGCTGCGGGGCGAAAAGGGCAAGGTGATTGCTGTGATCGGCGACGGCGCCATGACCGGCGGTCTGGCCTATGAGGCCCTGAACAACTCCGGCACGGAGAACGATAATTTGATCGTTATTCTCAACGATAACAATATGTCTATCAGCCAAAACGTAGGTGCATTGGCAAAAAACCTGACTAGTATTCGCACCTCCCGGGCCTATTTTACCTTTAAGAGCAGAGTGGAGCATTTTCTGTCCCGCATTCCCAAAGTGGGCAGCCAGCTTTGTCGTTTTTTAACCAATATGAATTCCGCCATTCGTAAGCGGATCTATAAGGCCACCATGTTTGAGGATATGGGCTTTCGTTACTACGGACCCATCGACGGCCACGACCTGCGAGCATTGACTGACGCCTTGACAGTGGCTAAGGCGCACAAGCACTCGGTGCTGATTCACATTAACACGGTGAAGGGTATGGGTTATCGTCCTGCGGAAAAGAACCCCACCCAGTTCCACGGTATCGGCAAATTCGATGTAAACACCGGTGAACCGCTGAGCAAAGGGGAGACTTTTTCCTCCGTATTCGGCAACACAGTGTGCGACTTTGCCGCCAAGGACGCCCGTATTTGCTGCGTAACAGCGGCTATGGCTGCGGGCACCGGATTAACCCGGTTTGCCGGCGAATATCCCCAGCGTTTTTTTGATGTAGGCATTGCGGAGCAGCACGCGGTCACTTTTTCCGGCGGCTTGGCGAGAGGCGGTATGGTGCCGATTTTTGCGGTGTATTCCACCTTTTTGCAACGCGCTTATGACCAGCTGATTCACGATGTATCCATGCAAGGATTAAAGGTGATTCTTGCGGTGGATCGGGCCGGCTTTGTAGGTGAGGACGGCGAGAGCCATCAGGGGATTTTTGATACCTCTTATCTCAATTCCGTGCCCGGCTGGACGGTGTATGCGCCTACATATTATGCGGAGCTGTGCTCCATGCTGTACCAGGCCATTTATGTGGACCCGGGCGCTGTGGCCATTCGTTACCCCAGAGGGGGAGAGCCAACCCCGCCGGAAGGCTATCAGTACGAGAAAGAGCCGTTTCGTATTTTCGGCGATCTGGGCGCCAAGCGCTGCCTGGTGACATACGGGCGGCTGTTTGATACCTGTCTGCAAGCCATAGGAGAACTGGACGATACTTTTGTTATTAAACTGAACCGGATTCGCCCCATTGCGCCGGAGGCGGTGGCTGCCGCTGCCAAGGCGCAGGTCATTTGGTTCTATGAAGAAGCCACGGTCAGCGGCGGCGTGGGGCAAACCTTTGCCGCTTTGCTGGAAGAGAAAGGCGGAAACGCCCGGTTTTTCCACAAGGCCGTGCCGGATACATTTGTAAAACAGGCGTCTGTGGACAGCCAACTCCGCAAGTTTGGGCTGGACAAGGCGTCCATAGTCAGTGAGGTCAACCATGCAGAAGAAAACCCGGCTTGATGTGGCTGTGTTTGAGGGCGGTTACGCCCCCAGCAGGGAAAAGGCGAAGGCCATTATTATGGCCGGTCAGGTCTATGTAAACAACCAAAAAGTGGACAAGGCCGGTTTTGAATTGAAAGAAGGCGACAAGCTGGAGGTGCGGGGCAAAACATTGAAATATGTGAGCCGCGGCGGCTTGAAGCTGGAAAAGGCCATGCAGGTCTTTCCCATCACTTTAGCAGACAAAACCTGTATGGATGTGGGAGCGTCCACCGGTGGGTTTACGGATTGTATGTTGCAAAACGGCGCAAAGCGGGTGTATTCCGTTGATGTGGGCTATGGCCAGCTGGCCTGGAGCCTGCGCACGGACGATCGGGTGGTGAACCTGGAGCGCACCAACTTCCGCCATATTACAGAGGAACAGGTGCCGGAAGCCATTGATTTTGCGTCTGTGGATGTATCCTTCATTTCCTTAAAGCATATTTTTCCAAATTTGCATTTACTGCTGCGCCCCTGTGGGCAGGCGGTGTGCCTGATCAAGCCCCAGTTTGAGGCCGGTCGGGATAAAGTGGGCAAAAAAGGTGTGGTGCGGGAAGCCGCCACCCACCTGGAAGTGGTCGAACGGGTAATCGGTATGGCTATCGAGAACGGCTTTTCTGTTCTCGGTCTGGAATTTTCCCCGGTAAAAGGGCCGGAGGGGAATATTGAATACCTGTTGTATGTGGAAAAATCTGAGGCGCCTGCGGTTGCGCCGGAGGTAGACCCGGCCGCGCTGGTGGGTCGCTCCCATGAGGCATTGGTATGATTATTTCTGTTTTTCCTTATATTGAAAATGAGTCGGTGCGCCGTCTGACCGGTGATGTGCTCAGCGAGTTGGATCGGCTGAAATGTCATGTATATGTAACCAAGGAGTGCACCGGTCAGCTGCCTGGGCACCATGTGGTATACAGTAAGCCGGACAAGATGATGGAGGACTGCGATCTTGCGATCGCCATCGGCGGCGACGGTACCACGCTGCGGATTGCCAAGAAAGCGGCTTTTTATGACAAGTGCGTGCTGGGCATTAACGGCGGACGACTGGGCTTTATGAGCGGCTTGGAGGCCAACGAACTGTCCTTGTTGGGCAATGTGGTTACCGGCAAATATAAGGTAGACAAACGGATGATGCTCCAGGCGGATATTATCCGTGAAAATCAGGTGACAGAGACTTTTCACTGTCTGAATGACGCAGTGGTCACTCGCGGTGATTATGCTCGGCTGATAGATGTAAATATCCACTGTGAGGAGCGCCCGGTGTGGGATGTGCGGGCGGACGGTGTGATCGTGTCCACCCCAACCGGCTCCACGGCGTACTCAATGGCGGCAGGCGGACCGGTGGTCAGCCCGGAGACGGATTGCTTTGTGGTCACCTCCATTTGCCCGCATTCGCTGATTGACCGCAGCATTGTGTTCCCCAGCAGCAAGGCACTGTATGTAAAGGTGCAGAATGATGTGGACAACAACTCGATTTTTACAGCGGACGGCAAGCGCCCGGTACAGATTGACGGTCGCACGGTGGTGCGTATTTCCAAATCTCCCTATGTGGCGCGGCTTATTAAAGTGAAGCCGGACAATTTTTACGAAATTCTGCGAAAAAAGATCATTGAAAGGTGATTGGGATGAAGAAAAGACGACAGGCAAAGATCCTGGAGATCATCTCCAAATACGAGACGGAAACCCAGGAGGATTTGCAAAAATATTTGCATGAGGCCGGCTTTGAAGTCACCCAGGCCACCATTTCTCGGGATATTAAAGAGCTGCGGCTGGTGAAGGCACACAGTGCAGACGGCAAGTATGTTTACTCCACCGGCAAGCACCCCAAGGAGGAAAATTTCGGCCGCACGGCAGGTATCTTCAACGAGGCCATTCTAAAGGTGCAGTACGCCATGAACACCGTGTGTATCAAGTGCTTTTCCGGTATGGCAAACGCTGCCTGTGCCGCCATTGACTCTATGGACTGGGACGGCGTAGTGGGTACCATCGCCGGGGACGATACCATCTTTGTGCTTTGCCGCAGTGAGCGGGAAGCCCAGATCTTTACCGTAAATTTGGAGAAGATGCTCCATGCTTAAAGTGCTGGAAATTGAGAATATTGCCGTGATTGAAAAAGCAGCGGTGCGGTTTGACACCGGGCTGAATGTGCTTACAGGTGAGACCGGCGCCGGTAAGTCCATTGTGGTGGACGCCATCAACGCCATTTTGGGTGAGCGCACATCCCGGGAGTTGGTGCGCCACGGTGCGCCCCAGGCGGTGGTACGCGCCTTCTTTGAGGGGGTGGACCCGGTCGTGCAGGCTGTGATCGGCAATTTGGGTCTGGAGCCGGAGGCGGACGGTTCGCTGGTGCTTTACCGACGAATTTCTGCCGAGGGCAAAAGCAGCTGCAAGATCAACGGTGCGCCCTGTACTGTGACCATGCTGCGCGCGGTGGGTAATGCACTGGTGAATATCCACGGTCAGCACGACTCCCAAACACTGCTGGACCCGGAGGCACATGTGCACTTTGTGGATATGCTGGCAGAGAGTGACCGCACCTTGACGGCGTATCAATCGGTGTTTCACCAATTTTTATCTGTGCGGCGGCGGTTAAAGGCGCTGACGGCGGACGAAGAAGACAAAGAAAATAAGCTGGATCTGCTGAATTACCAGATCAAAGAGCTGGAGGACGCGGATATACAGATCGGCGAGACCGAGCGGCTGAACGCCCGCCGCACGGAGCTGAGTGAGGCAGAGGCGGTGCGAGTCGCCCTGCAAGATGTGGCTTATACCATGGGTGGAGACGAGGAATTCTCCGGGGTGTGTGGCTATTTGCGGGCGTTGGCAGCCAAGACGGCACCCTATTCTTCCTTGCAGAGCATCAGCGAGCAGCTGTATGCCTTGTGTGACAGCGCCGAGACCTGCAAAGATGACGCGGAACAGAAGCTGGACGCCCTGGACGCTGATCCGGAGGAGCAAGCCCAAATTGAGGAGCGGCTGGATCTATTGTACCGCCTGTCTTTAAAATACGGCGCTACGGAGCAGGAAATGCTGGGCAAGCTGGATGAAATGCGCGCCCAGCGGGAGAAAATCCTCTTTGCCGACCGGGAGTTGGAGACCCTCAGCAAGTCCTATGACGACTTGCTTTTGCAAGTGCAAGCGGCGGCAGAGAATTTGACCGGGGAACGCAAGCAGGTGGCTGCCAAGCTGGAAAAGGAAGTTTGCAGAGAACTGGCGTATTTGGATATGCCGGGTATTCGCTTTGTGGTGGACTTTGGCAAAGGAAAGCTGTCCTCTATCGGGCAGGATACGGTGCAGTTTTTGATTTCCACAAACCCGGGCGAGCCGCCCAAGCCCCTGGCTAAAATCGCCAGCGGCGGTGAACTGTCCCGCATAATGCTTGCCATCAAGACCATTTTGGCCCACAAAGATACGGTGGGCACCCTGATTTTTGACGAGATTGACACCGGGGTCAGCGGCCGTGCCAGCCAAAAGATCGGCTTAAAGCTGCGGGCTGTGGCAGAGGACACCCAGGTGATTTGTGTAACGCACTCGGCACAGATTGCATCTCTGGCCGGGGCGCACTTCCTGATCCAAAAGCAGGTGAAAGGGGAGCGCACGTATACGCATGTGCAGCGCCTGGACTTTGACGGCCGAGCAAGAGAACTGGCGCGCATTATGGGTGGACTGGAAATTACACCGGCGCTGCTGTCTACGGCAGAGGAAATGCTGCGTACTGCCAGGGAGGGATAATCGCAATGGGCGTGAATATGGAACAAAAAGTAAAAAACGGCACATGCGCCTTTCGCCTGTGACCGAATAGATAGACTGAATATTGGAGGACAAACAAATGGGAGTTTATGAGGATTTGCAAGCACGGGGGCTGATTGCCCAGGTAACGGACGAGGCGCGGGTACGCGACCTGGTCAATACCGGTAAAGCCGTGTTTTATATTGGCTTTGACCCTACCGCAGACAGTCTGCATGTGGGTCATTTTATGGCGCTGTGCCTGATGAAGCGGCTGCAAATGGCCGGCAACAAGCCCATCGCTTTGATCGGCGGCGGTACCGCCATGATCGGCGACCCCAGCGGCCGCAGCGATATGCGCCAGATGATGACCAAGGAGACCATTGACCACAATTGCGCCTGCTTCAAAAAGCAGATGAGCCGCTTTATTGACTTTAGCGAGGGCAAGGCCCTGATGGTGAACAACGCCGACTGGCTGCTGGATTTGAACTATCTGCAAGTGCTGCGGGAAGTGGGCGCCTGCTTTTCCGTGAACCGTATGCTCACTGCCGAGTGCTATAAGCAGCGTATGGAAAAGGGCTTGTCGTTCCTGGAGTTCAACTACATGATCATGCAGAGTTATGACTTCTACACTCTGTTCCAAAAATATGGTTGCAACTTGCAGTTTGGCGGCGACGATCAATGGTCCAATATGTTGGGCGGTACGGAGCTGATCCGCCGCAAGCTGGGGGAGGATGCCTCTGCCATGACCATTACCTTGCTGCTGAATTCCGAGGGCAAGAAGATGGGCAAGACGCAAAAGGGCGCCGTTTGGCTGGATCCGGAAAAGACCTCTCCGTATGAGTTCTACCAGTACTGGCGCAATGTGGACGACGCAGATGTGATCAAGTGCATGAAGCTGCTCACCTTCCTGCCTATGGAGCAGATCAACGAGTATGCAAAGTTGGAGGGTCAGCAGCTGAACACCGCTAAGGAAGTGTTGGCTTACGAGCTGACCAACCTGGTGCACGGCGAGGAAGAAGCCAAGAAAGCCCAGGAAGCAGCCCGCACCATTTTCAGCGGCGGCGCAAACAGCGCAAATATGCCCACCACCCAGGTGGAGGCAGACAGCCTGACCGACGACAGCATCGGCCTGATGGATTTGATGGTGCTGGGCGGTATGGTTAAGTCCAAGGGTGAGGCCAGACGGTTGATCACCCAGGGTGGCGTGAGCCTGAATGACGAAAAAGTGGGCGATGTGTATGCCACCGTCAGTAAGGCGGATTTAGAAGCCGGCGCTGTGGTGCGTAAGGGCAAGAAAGTATTCCGCAAATTTACCCTGTAACCGAACAAAATTACATTTTGGCACCTGTGGCCCCCGGATCGGTGGCGCAGGTGCCTATTTTTTGTACTCCGGGTAAAAAATGGCGTATAATTGTTGAATACCCGGACAAAAATTGCTATAATAAATAAGATTATAAACAGATAATAAGCAGGTGAAAATGCAGTGACTGTTTTACAGGAGATCGAGGACTTGCGCCAAAAGCTGCGCTACTACTCGGATAAGTATTATAACGATGACGCGCCGGAGATTGAGGACTATCAGTACGATATGATGATGCGCCGACTGGAGGCGTTGGAGCAGGCCAATCCACGCTACGTCTCCCCGGACAGTCCCACCCAAAAAGTGGGCGGCAAAGCGGACAATTCCTTTGCCCCGGTGACCCATACTGTTCGTATGGAGAGCTTGCAGGATGCATTTAGTACCGCAGAGCTGCGAGACTTTGACCGGCGGGTGCAGGGAAGTGTGGACCACCCGCGCTATGTGGTGGAGCCGAAGATCGACGGTCTGTCCGTAAGTCTGGAATACCGGGACGGCGTGTTTGTGCGTGGTTCTACCCGAGGTGACGGCGATGTGGGCGAAGATGTGAGCGGCAATTTGCGGGTGATCCGCAGTATTCCGCTGAAAATCAAGGATCCGTTACCGTACCTGGAGGTGCGGGGCGAGGTGTATATGCCGCACCGCAGCTTTGAACAGGTGGTGGATCGACAGCAGATTGCCGGAGAAAAGCCCTTTAAGAACCCACGAAATGCGGCAGCCGGTTCTCTGCGCCAAAAGGACAGCAGCGTGACTGCTACTCGTGGACTGGATATTTTTGTATTCAACATTCAGCAGATCCGGGGCAAGACCCTGCATTCTCACAAGGAGTCTTTGGATTATCTTAAATATTTGGGCTTCCACACGGTAGATGATTTCCCTTGCTATGCGGATTTTGACAAAGTGCTGGATGAGATCCACGCCATCGGTGAACGCCGGGGCGATTTGGAATACGATATTGACGGCGCTGTCATTAAAGTAGATGATTTTGACCAGCGGCATGTTCTTGGCTCTACCGCCAAATTCCCCAAGTGGGCCATTGCTTTCAAGTACCCGCCGGAGGAGAAAGAAACAAAGCTGCTGGATATTGAGATCGCCGTAGGTCGTACCGGGGTGCTGACCCCTACCGCTGTGCTGGAAAGCGTTCATCTGGCGGGCACCACCGTCAGTCGCGCCACGCTGCATAATCAGGATTTTATTACAGAAAAAGGCATTGCCATCGGTGATACGGTTACTGTGCGAAAAGCCGGAGATATTATCCCGGAGGTGTTGTGCGTGACCAAACACGGCGGTAATCCTTGTTATACTTTCCCGGCCGTGTGCCCCTCTTGCGGCGCGGCGGTGATCCGGGAGGAGGATGAGGCGGCGATTCGCTGTGTGAACCCGGAGTGCCCGGCACAGCTGCTGCGCAATCTGATCCACTTCTGTTCCCGGGACGCTATGGACATTGAGGGGCTTGGTCCGGCAATCATAGAGACCTTTGTGCAGGCGGGTATGCTTCGCTCTGCCGGTGATATTTATCGGCTGGAGAAAGAGAAAATCGCCGCTCTGGACGGGTTCCAGGAGACCAGCGCCGGGAATATTTTAGCCTCTGTGGAGAAGTCCAAAGAGAACGACCTTTCCCGATTGCTGTTTGCCCTGGGCATTCGCCACATCGGCGCCAAGGCGGGCAAGCTGCTGGCGACCCACTTTGGAGAAATGGATAATATTATGACGGCTACTGTGGAGGAGATCGCTGCTATTGACGGCTTTGGCCAAATTATGGCGGAGAGTGTGGCGGACTTCTTTGCTACCGACGGCGCCAAGGCGCTGATCGGGGAGCTGAAAGCCGCCGGCGTGCAGATGGTTAGCAAGACGAAGGTGGAGGATCACCGCTTTGCAGGTATGACCTTTGTGCTTACCGGTACGCTGCCCACCTTAAAGCGCAGCGAAGCGGCGGCCATGATCGAGTCCTTTGGGGGCAAGGCCAGCGGCTCTGTTTCTAAAAAGACCACTTATGTGTTGGCAGGCGAGGCTGCCGGCAGCAAACTGGATAAGGCAAACGCTTTGGGAATACCGGTAATCGACGAAGCGCAGTTTATGGAAATGGTGAAATGAGAGAAATTCGAAAAAAGCAGAAAAAATTATATAAAGCCATGCGCATTTTGCTGTACGCAGCTATTGCAGTGCTGGTGGTGTATATCGGTGCGGAGCCGATGGTAGCAAAGGCCAGTCACGTGGCTGCACTGGTGATGAATTATGTGTGCGACGCGCTGGTGATCGCCTCTATGTTCATGCTTTTGACGTACTACTCCAAGTACGGTAAAGTGGACGGGTATCTCAGCCGCATTGAGGACGAACTGGCAGATGCCGGGTATTATTTGTCCGATCGACCGGAGCGGGAGATCCAGCCGCTGACCGCAGCGGTACTGGCAGATCTGGATCGGTACGGCTACACCGTTGAGCGAGATTTGGAACTCAGCGAGATGCCCTTTGACGCTCGAGCCATGAAGAAAAAAGAATTCTTTTATGTGGTGGAGACGGAAGCGCTGACCCGGGGCGATATTTTGGCTTATTCCGACGCGGCATTTACCGATCTGACGGTACAGAAGATGAAGCGCAGCGGCAACGGCGTGATCTTGTTTGTAACGGACACGGCCGGGGAAGACGCCATTGATCTGAGCAAATCCATTACCTGCTTTGGCAAGCGGGATCAGTTGCAGATCGCCTATGCCATTGCAGAGGCGGACACCGGACGGGTGTACTTCTTGGGCAACAGGGTGAGCAAATGCCAGCAGATGATCGCCAATTATGTAATGGGATGTGAATTGCCCATTGCCGATGCAAATAAGGGCGCGCGCCTGCCGTTTCAGGATAAACTGGAGGAAAAGATGAAAACCTTTACTCTGGCAGAATTTAAGAACGGCACATTCTTCGCACACGATTAAGGAGACAGCTATGACAGAAAAGGTAAAAGAATATATTGCGTCCCTGCGGGGCAAGAAGATCGCTTTTGTAGGCATGGGGGTGGCCAACGCGCCGTCTGCACTGTTTTTGGCTCGCCATGGCTTGCAAGTATATGCCTGCGACAGTAGGGACGAGAGCTATATTGGGAAAAAGGCTTGTGAGGAGCTGCGGGCCTGCGGTGTGCAGTTCTCCTTAGGCAAGGATTATTTGCGCATTTTGCCGGAGATGGATATCATTTTTCGCAGCAACGGCATTTTGCCTTTCCAAAATCCCTGGATCGGCGAATGTATTGAGCGGGGCCAAACGGTGACCAGCGAGATGGAAGAATTCTTCCGTTACTGCCCGGCCAAGATCATTGGCATTACCGGCTCCAACGGCAAGACCACAACGACCACCTTGATTTACGAAATGCTGAAAAAGGCCGGCCACTCCGCAGTGATCGGCGGTAATATCGGCAAGGCCATGCTGCCGTATCTGGAGGATCTGACCCCCTCTGATTATGCGGTTTGTGAGCTGTCCTCCTTTCAGCTGCTGACCATGGGCAATCTGGTGCATCAGCCGGATATTGCGGTAGTGACGAATATCGAATCTACCCATTTGGATCACCATATCTCTCTGGACGAATATGTGGACGCCAAGCGAAATGTTTTGATTTATCAAAGTCCCTCCCAGCGCACGGTTCTGAACGCAGACTGTGATTATTCCATCGGCCACCGGGTGTACCACGATATGCGCTACGATGTGCGGGGCAAGTTGGCGGAATTTTCTTTAGAAAAACCGGTTAATACCGGCGCATACTTAGATGATAACGACAATATCGTCTATGCAGAGGACGGTACGGTGACGCAGATTATGCCCGCTTCCGATATTCGTCTGCCCGGGCGGCACAATATTGCCAATTATTGCACGGCCATCGCGGCGGTGTGGGGACTGGTGCAGCCGGAGCAGATCCGAGAGGTGGCCCGCACCTTTGGCGGTGTGGAGCACCGCATTGAGTTTGTCCGTGAGGCGGACGGGGTAAAGTATTATAACGATTCCATCGCCACTTCTCCCAGTCGTGTGATCAGCGGCGTGCGTGCCTTTAATCAAAAAATCATTGCTATTCAAGGCGGCTCGGATAAGGGCAACGATCTGTCCGAGATGGTGCCTGACCTGTTGACCCATGTGAAAATTTTGATTTTGAACGGTGCAACGGCTGATAAGATTGAACAGGCCGTTTTGGCTGCGCCAGATTATGATCCGGATCAGCTGCAAATTATAAAAGTGAAAGATTTGGCACAGGCGGTAGAAGCGGCACGCAAGGCAGCGCAGCCCGGAGATATTGTGTCTCTTTGTCCGGCTTGCCCCGCCTTTGACCAGTTTAAGACATTTGAGTACCGTGGACGGGAATTCAAAAGGTTGGTGAACGCATTTTGAGTACAAACACAGCGGCGCTGTTGCAGGAATTGACGGCAGTTACCGGCACGCCCTTTTCTGATGAGGAAGTGCTGAACCTGCTGACTGCCAAGTTGGCGTCCTTTGGCGATGTGCAGGTGGACGCCATGCACAATATCAGCTGCACCTTTGGCAGCGGTTACCATGTGGTGCTGGAGGCCCACTGGGACGAAATTTGCTTTGTAGTCACAGGCATTAGCGACGATGGCTATGTGCACTTTGCCAAGTGCGGTGGGATCGATCCCCGGATTTTGCCCGGCGCGCGGGTGGTGGTTCATGGCAAGCGGGACCTGCCCGGGGTCATCTCCACCTTGCCACCCCATTTGCAAAAAGGGGAGGACGGCAAGAAAGCGGCACCCATTGACGAGCTTTCTATTGATCTTGGGCTGACCGCCCAGGCGGCCAAGGATTTGGTAGCGGCAGGGGACTGCGTAACCTTTGCGAAGCATTTTACCCCGCTGGACGGCACGCGGGTCAGTGCCAACTGTTTGGACGACCGCAGCGGCGTGGCGGCGGTTCTGCTGGCGGCAGAGCAGCTGAAAGATGTGCCCTGCCGGGTGACCTTGTTATTCACCGCCCAGGAGGAGGTGGGCACCCGCGGTGCCAAGACGGCGCTGTTTGACCGTGGCGTAGATGCCAGCGTTAGCGTAGATGTGTCTTTTGCCTACACACCCGGCTGCAAGGCGCGGGACTGCGGCGTGATGGGCAAGGGGCCGATGATCGGTATTTCGCCGATTTTGGATCGGCAATTCAGCAAGGAGCTGCTGGATCTTGCTAAGGAAAATCAGATACCCTATCAAACGGAAGTGATGGCCGGGCGCACCGGCACCAATGCAGATGCCATTAGCATTTGCGGCAGCGGTGTACGCTGCGCGCTGGTGTCTATCCCGGAAAAATATATGCACACCCCTGCAGAGGTTGTAGATACCGCCGATGTGGAGCAGACGGCGGCGCTGCTGGCTGCCTTTGTGCGAATGAAAGCAGGTGAGCACCGTGCTTAAAACCTTATGCGATTTGAACGGCACTAGCGGCAATGAAGCGGCGGTGCGTGACTACATTTTAGAGCAGATCCGGCCCTATTGCACCACCTGCTCGGTGGACGCGATGGGCTCTGTTATCGCCTTTAAGAAAGGCAAGCGCACCCCGGAGAATCGGGTCATGCTCTCTGCCCACATGGACGAGGTGGGCTTTATCATCACCGGCGCCACCGAGGAGGGCTACCTGCAATTTGCACCGGTAGGCGGGATTAACCCTTCTGTTGTGCTGGGGCGCCGCTTGGCGCTGGAAAACGGCGGCTACGGTATGGTAGGCACGGTGCCCATTCATCTGCTTCATGAGGATGCAGGGGAGAAAGTGCCTTCCTTTGATGAATTATTGATAGATGTGGGCGCTGCTGATAAGCAAACAGCGGAAGCCATAGCCCCGGTAGGCAGCTTTGCCTATTTCAGCGAGTCGTATATCGCCTTTGGCGACGGTAAAATTTGTGCCAAAGCTCTGGACGACCGAATCGGCTGTATGCTGATGATCGAGCTTTTACAATCGGAGCTGGAGGCAGATACCTGGTTCTGCTTCCAGGTGCAGGAAGAAGTGGGCCTGCGGGGCGCTGCCTGTACCGGCAGTCGGGTCCAGCCGGATCGTGTTTTGGTGCTGGAAGCCACCACCGCAGCGGACTTGGACGGTGTGACCGGCGATAAGCGGGTGTGCGTGCTCGGTGATGGCCCGGTGGTCAGCTTTATGGACGGCGCCACCATTTATGACCGGGCGCTGTATCGTATGGCCAGAGAAACAGCCGACGAGAACGGTATTCCCAGCCAGACCAAAACCGCCATTGCCGGCGGCAACGATGCCGGCGCTCTGCAACGGGCCGGACAGGGAAGCGCAGCGCTGGCTGTGAGCCTGCCCTGCCGGTATATCCACTCCGGCGCCTCTGTGGTGCAGCAGTCGGATATAGACGCTACCCGTGCACTATTGGCCGCCCTTTTGCCTAAATTATATGATTGAGTATCAACAGAATTTAGATCTGCTGCGGCAGTATGATCAAACGGATTTGTTTTCCGTACGGGTGCTGGCGCTGGCAGAAAGCTACGGCTGTGATTACAACTTCGCTCGCTTTTATGTGCAAAGAACGGAGAGCGGGCAAATGACTGCGGTTTTATCGTATTTGGATCGGGACTGCACGTTGTCCTTAACGGAAAATGCGGACCGGGAAGAATTGACGGCCTTTTTTGCGGCCATGGGATATGGTACGCTGCTTTGTACGGCGGATTTTTGCATGGATCGGCCTTACAGAGAGGGGCCGATGATGCGGTCTGTGCGGCGCTACGATGTGCAAAGCGGTATGGCTGTGTTTGACAGCTATCCAAAACTAATGGATCTATATAATTTTATTGACTACGACAGCCAGGATTTTGAAAGCTGGTATGTAGATCTGAGCCATCGTATTCGCCACGGCGGCGCCAAGGCGCTGACCTTGCGTATGGACGGCATGATCCTGGCCAGCGGCATATTATCATCCGTAACGGATAAGGGCGCAGTGCTTACCGCCGTGCGAACCCAGCCGGAATTTCGCCGCATGGGTTACGGCTCTATGCTGGTGCGGCGGCTGGTGGCAGACTGCAAAGGCACTGTCTACTTAATGCGTGAGCAAGGGCGCAATGAACAGTTTTACCTGCAAAACGGATTTATCAATCAAGGATTATGGAGACAATATCAATGACCCCCTTTTTTCAACTGGACCCGAAAATCGAGTCCGCGTCTGCCGCTGCGTTGCAGCAGGTGGCGCCACGATTTACGGAGATTGACGAGGTAACGGAATACAATCAGCTGAAGGTGCTGCGGGCCTTTATGGACAACGGCATCAGCGAACGGCACTTTGGCAGCAGCACCGGCTACGGCTATGGCGACGAGGGTCGGGAGACCCTGGACAAAGTATGGGCGCAGGTGTTCGGCGCGGAGGACGCGCTGGTGCGCCACAATTTTACCTGCGGCACCCACACCCTGGCGGTGGCGCTGTTTGGTGTGCTGCGCCCGGGGGACAAAATGCTGTGCGTCAGCGGTATGCCCTATGACACCCTGCACAGCGTGATCGGGCTTACCGGCGAGAATATGGGGTCGCTGAAGGACTATGGCATTGCTTTTGACTGCGTGCCGCTGAAAGAGGAACATTTGGACTATGAAGCCATTGCCAAAGCGGTGGACGATACGGTGACCATGGTGTATATCCAGCGCAGCCGCGGGTATGAGTTGCGCGCCAGTCTCTCTTTAGAGGAGACGCAAAAGGTGGCAGAGATTGCCAAAGAGAAGAATCCCAACTGCATTGTGATGGTAGACAACTGTTATTGTGAATTTGTCAATAAGCAAGAGCCCACTCAGGTGGGGGCAGATCTGATCGCCGGGTCGCTGATCAAAAACGCCGGCGGCGGTATGGCCCGCACCGGCGGTTACATAGCCGGGCGCCACGATTTGGTAGAAAAGTGCGCCTTTCGACTGACCACCCCCGGACTGGGGCGGGAAGTGGGCGCCACACTGGGAATGAATCGGGAACTGTATATGGGTCTTTTCTATGCTCCTCATACCGTAGGCGAGGCGCTGAAATCCGCTGTGTATATTGCGGCGCTGTACCAGTCCTTTGGCTACGATGTGACCCCCAAGTGGGATGAACCTCGGCAGGACATTGTGCAGTGTCTGGGACTTGAAAACCCGGACAGTCTGGTTGCATTTTGCCAGGGGGTGCAAAGCGGCAGTCCGATTGACAGCTTTGTGCTGCCGGAGCCGTGGGATATGCCCGGCTATGACAGCCAGGTGGTGATGGCCGCCGGTGCGTTTACGCTGGGTTCGTCTATCGAACTGTCGGCAGACGCCCCAATTCGGCCGCCGTATTACGCTTGGATCCAAGGCGGTCTGCAATTCCATTCCGCCAAGATCTGTGCGGAACTGGCAGCCCAGCAAATGCAAAGCAAAGGACTCTTAAAGCATGACAAATTTTAACGGAATTACCCCAAAAGCCATTGAGCTGCTCAGCGAAAACCGCTTTAACGATTCTAAGGCATTTTATGAAGAACATAAGGAAGAATTAAAACAGCTGGCCACGATCCCCATGCGGCAAATTGTGCTGGATCTGGCGGAGATGATGACAGAGCTGGACGATAAAATGTACACGGATCCAGTGTACACTGTTTCTCGCATTCGCAGAGACACCCGTCGCTCCAAAAGCAAGATGATGTATCGGGAAAACCTGTGGCTGATGCTCCGGCGACACAAGAAGAAGTACCCCTGCGCACCCTTTTTTTGGTTCGAGTTTTCGCCGGTATGCTACACCATGGGTCTGGGTTTCTTTGTGCAAAAGCCTGCCCAGTTTGACGAACTGCGCAAGGTGATTTTGGCCCACCCTCGCAAGTGGACGCGTGCAGTCAAACAGGCAGAAGACGCAGGCATGCACTTTGCCTGCTATAACAGCTACAAAAAAGACCGGGTGCCGGATGCACCCAAGGCGCTGCAGCCCTATTTGAATGCAAAGGACATGTCGTTCTCTTACACCGGGTGGAATTTGGAGCACATTGGCTCTACTGCGCTGATCGACGAGTTAAAAGCCGGATTTGCCGCGGCATTTCCGTTATATAAAATCTTTATAGAAGCATACGAAAACATGCTGTCGGAGGGATTAATTGATGATGAATAAAAAAGAGTTCTTGCATCTGAAAAGCGGCACAGATGTGCGCGGTACGGCGGTAGAAACGGCGGAGCACGGTGTGCAGCTGACGGATGAAACGGTGCAGAAGATCTGCGTGGGTTTTTATAAATGGTATTGCGACAAGGAGCAGGTAGATACTTTTGGCATTGCCGTAGGGCAGGACTGTCGCATTTCCTCCCCCCGCATTGCAGCGGCGGCTATGACGGCCTTTTGTGCCTGCGGGTGCAGGGTGTTTGACTGCGGACTGGCAACAACCCCCTCTATGTTTATGAGTATTGTAGAAAATGAGCCGGTGCAAACGGCGCTGGAAATCACCGCGTCCCATCACCCCTTTGACCGAAATGGGCTGAAGTTCTTTACTTCCGGCGGCGGTCTGGAAGGGGAGGATGTAACCGCCATTTTGGAGCTGGCTTATGACGCGGAAGTGCCGGCAGGTACCGACAATGCACCTGTGATGCTACCCTTTATGAACGATTATGCCGCCCTTTTGCGCCGGCAGATTGTGGACGGCGTGCAAAATGGTGACCGCCCCCTGGAGGGTCTGCACATTGTGGTGGACGCCGGTAACGGTGTAGGCGGATTTTACGCCGATCAGGTGCTGGAGCCGTTAGGAGCCGATGTAAGCGGCAGTCAATTTCTGGAGCCGGACGGCATGTTTCCCAATCATATTCCAAACCCGGAGAATGAAGGCGCTATTGATGCCGCCTCCAAAATGGTGCTGGAAAGCAGCGCCGACCTGGGCCTGATATTTGATACGGATGTGGACCGTATGGGCTGCATTGGCGCCACCGGGCAGGAGATCAACCGTAATACGCTGGTTGCCTTGGCGGCGGCCATTGTGCTGGAGGATCACCCGGGCACCACAGTGGTGACCGACAGCCTGACCTCCGACGGTCTGCGTACCTTTATTGAGCAGGACCTGGGGGGCAAGCAGCTGCGCTATCGTCGCGGCTATAAGAATGTTATCGACAAGAGTATTGAACTGAATCAAAGCGGCGTAGACTCTGCCCTTGCTATTGAGACCAGTGGCCACGCAGCGCTAAAAGATAATTATTTCCTGGACGATGGCGCCTATTTGGCAACGAAGATTGTCATTAAGACAGCCAAATTGCGCCGAGAGGGTAAGACCATTGAGGACCTGACGGCCGATCTGCACCGCCCGGCAGAGAGTGTGGAGATCCGTGTGCCCATTCTCTTAGAGGACTTTCACGACTATGGAGAAGATGTGATGGCGCAACTGGCTGCATTCGCGGCCGACCATGAGAATTGGAGCGTGGAGCCGGAGAATTATGAGGGTGTGCGCATTAACATACCCGGCGGCTGGTTTTTGCTGCGCCTGTCTGTGCACGATCCGATCTTGCCCTTGAACATTGAGAACGATGTGGCGGGTACTGCCGCAAAGGTTGCCGATGAGATTGCGCAATTCCTGACCCGCTTTGATAAGCTGGATCTTTCCGGCTTCAAAAAATAAAAGGAGACCTGTATGCTGCAACTTGTTTTTGGCAGATCCGGGTATGGCAAAACCGAATATATAAGAAATCGCATTGCAGACAAGATTGACCGGGGAGAAACACAGGTGCTTCTCATCACACCGGAGCAGTACTCGTTTATCAGCGAGTACAGTCTGCTGGAGCAACTGGGGGAGGCACGAGCGCACGCCGTTCGATGTCTCTCCTTTTCGCGCCTTTGTGATGAATGCGACCGTTTGTACGGCGCCGACGGCAGAAAACCGCTGACCAAGGGCGGCAAGGCCATTTTGATGAAAACGGCCATTGACCAAGTGCGCCCGGATCTGGAGTTGTTTGAGAAGAAAGGCAGTTCTGCGGCCTTTGTGCAGTCCATGACCGGCATTTATGACGAGATGAAGTCCTGCAATCTGTCCGGTGCGGCGGTATATGCGGCGGCGGACGATCTGGATACGGATATTCTGCGGTGCAAAATGCGGGACTTTTCGCGTATTATGACCGCGTATGAGGCGTTGCTTGGAGACCGTTTTGCGGATCCGGCGAACCGACTGACTCGCTTGTATGACCAAATCAAGGATCAAAACTACTTTGCCGGTCAAACCGTGTTTTTAGACGGATTTAATGGCTTTGTCGCCCAGGAATATAAGATTTTGGAGCGGATTATTGCTGAGGCCAAGGCGGTTTATATTGCACTGGACAGTGACTCCTTTGGTACGGGAGACGGCTACGACCTGTTTGCCTATGTGAATGAGACGGCAGCCATTTTGCAGCGCATTGCCGACAAAGCGGGCGTGCCCACCAACGCGTTGCAGCTCAGCGAAAACTGCCGCACGGATTATGCGGATCTGCGCCGGGTAGAGCAGTATATTTTTGCCGACCAAGCGCCGGAGACGGAGATCCCAGCGGAGCACATTCGCCTGTATGCAGCTTCTACCGTGACGGATGCCTGCAATGATTTGGCCTTACAGATAAAGGGTTTGCTGCGCTGTGGCTACCGTGCCGGGGAAATTGCTGTAACTATGCGTGACCGGGAAAAATATGCACCGGTGCTGGCGTCAGCTTTTGAAAAATACGGCGTGCCGTATTATGCAGACGAACGGCAGCCGGTGACCGCCCAGCCGATCTTGGTCTTTCCTATGTATCTGATGCGATCTGTGATCTACGGCTGGCGTAGCGACGATCTGTTCAGTCTGATCAAAACCGGCCTGACCGATGTGTCCGACAGCCCGGATCTGCACCGTACAGAGAATTATGTGTATACCTGGGGCATCAATGGTGCTGCCTGGAAGCGACCGTTTGACAAATCACCCAAGGGCTTTTCCGGTGCGCTTAGTGACAGCGACCGGGTGCAGTTGGAACGGATCAACGCCCTGCGGCAAAGCTTGATGGAGCCGCTCTTGGCGTTCCAAAAGAAAGTGCACGGCGCCACACCGCGGCAAATCAGCACCGCTTTGTTTGAGGCCATAAAAGCCTACCATGCGGATAAGCATTTACAACAGCTGGCGGCAGGACTTGCGCAGGACGGCGCGTCTGCGCTGGCAGAGGAGCAGGGGCGCACTTGGGATGTGCTGATGCGCATTTTGGACCAGCTGGCAACGGTGCTGCCGGAGAAGCCCATGGCGTTGAAGGATTATTGTGCCCTCTATGCGCTGGTGACCCATACGGAGGACCTGGGCGAGATCCCAATGGGGCTTGACAATGTGCAGGTGGGCCAGGCGGATCGTATGCGGTTCAATAATCCGCGGGCGCTGTTTATTCTGGGCGCCAACGAAGGGGAATTTCCCCAAACGGTCACCAGTGGCGGCCTGCTCAGCGACAATGAGCGCAAGCAACTGGCGGCGCATGATTTTAAGCTGTATTCCTTTGGCGAAATTTTGAATTTACAGGAGAGGTATTTTGCCTATAAGGCGGTGAGCGCCCCTCGGGAGCGGCTGTTTGTTACCTATACCGCTACCGGGCGGGCAGACGCACCGTCGGCCATTGTCACCGGCATACAGGCGCTGTTCCCGAATCTGAATGTAGAAAAATGGAACCCGGCAAATGGCCTGGATCTGGTCGATACGCCGCAAAATGCCTTTGAACTGATGTCCGGCCTTTATGACAGTACGGATCCGTTCTTCGTGGCGCTGCGTGCTTATTTCAGCGACGAGCCGCAGTATGCGGCGGTACAGGCGCTGGCGGAGAACCGTACACCGATGATCAAAGATACTGCCACTGCACGTAAACTGTTTGGCAAGGATATGGTGCTGTCCGCCTCCCGCATTGAGGATTATTACAACTGCCCCTACCGCTACTTCTGCAAATTCGGGTTGGGGGCACAGCCTCGCCAAAAGGCGGAGATCAATCCTATGGAGCGGGGCACGCTGATCCACTATGTGCTGGAAAAGCTGCTCTCCGAGGTGGGCACCAAGCAACTGCCCGACTATGACAGAAAGCAGATTACTGCGCTGGTGGACGGCTATATTGAACAGTATTTTAAGGAGGAAATGGGCGATCCGTCGGATATGCCCTCCCGCTTCCGCTACAACTTCCGCCGCCTGTCCAAAATGCTGGTGGATGTGGTGTGCCGCTTAGCAGCGGAGTTTGCCGAGAGCGATTTTGAGGCCAAGGCCTTTGAACTGCCCATTGATGTGGACGGCGCGGTGCATTCCAAGGTGATCCCCCTCCAGGATGGCGCCAGCCTGCGCATTCGCGGATCTGTGGATCGGGTGGATGTATTGGAGCAGGACGGTCAGCAGTTCGTCCGCGTGGTGGACTACAAGTCCGGCGCCAAGGCCTTTCGTCTGGCAGATATTGTCAACGGGCTGAACCTGCAAATGTTCTTATATTTATTTAATGTATGCGCCGACGGCAGCAATCCTTATGCGGGTGTGCCTGCCGGGGTACTGTATATGCACGCTGCCCGCAGTGTACTGACTGTGGAAACCAAAAGCAGTGCGGAGAGGGACATTGCCGGTCAGGAGGACAAGGCGTTCGGTATGAACGGTATTGTGATTACCAACCCGGATTGCGACATTCCGGCGGCCATGGAGCACGACCTGGCGGGCAAGTACATTCCTGTACGGCTGAAAAAAAGCGGCGTTGGCGGCTCCCTTGCCAGCTTGGAACAGCTGGGGCTGCTTCAGCGCAAGATCGAAGCGCTGGTGGCGGATATGGGCAACGCCCTGCAAAACGGTCAAATCGGCCAGCACCCGGTACAGGCTAAGGACCATGACAAAACCTGCGAATACTGCGATTTTGCCTCGGTCTGCGCGTTCAAAAAGAGCGTAACCCCGCGTACCTATGACGACCAAACAGACAGCGCCGTGCTGGCAGAACTGGAAAAGGAGGGGGAGAGCCATGCCTAAGTGGACAGATGCCCAGCAGGATGCCATTGACGCCCGGGGCGGCAATATCTTAGTGAGCGCCGCTGCCGGCAGCGGCAAGACGGCTGTGCTCATTGAGCGGGTCAGCAAGTGTATTACCGACCCGGGGCACCCGGTAGACATTGACCGACTGCTGATCGTTACCTTTACCAATGCGGCTGCGGCAGAAATGCGTTCTCGTCTTTCCGTGCGGCTGCGCCAAATTTTGGCGGCAGATCCTGGGAATGCCAACGCTAAGCGCCAGTTGTCCCTGCTCAGCGGTGCGGATATTTGCACCATAGACGCATTTTGCCTAAAGCTGGTGCGTGAGAACTTTTTTTCTCTGAATCTGGCGGCGGACTTCCGCCTGCTGGACGAGAATGAAAATGACCGTCTGTTTGAAGAAGCCATTGATACCGTGCTAACAGAATTCTACGAAGAGGCCGATCCGGACTTTCTGCATCTGACAGAGGCATTCACGACACCGGACAAGGACAGGGATCTGTTTGGGCTGATTAAAGAACTGATGCGGTTTATGAATGCCCAAGCCTTTCCCTTTGACTGGTTAGAGCAAGCTGTGGCCGCTTATGATCCGGCAGTGCCGCTGATGGATTCGCCTTGGTATCCTGTGCTAAAGCGCCAGGTAGATGAAATGCTGGAGACTGCCGCTGCCCTTGTGAAACAGTCGGCAGGGCAACTGCCTCCTGAACCGGCCTACGATAAATATGCAGAGATGCTTGCCGATGATCGGCAACTGATCGCTCACTTGCAAAGTCTGCTGCACAGCGGCTGGGACGCTTTTATGAAGCAGGGCTTCCCGGTTGCGTTCGCCAATATGCCACGGGTGCGTAAGGATATTGACCCGGAGGTCAAGGCAGCTTTAGCTGCCAATCGTGATATCTATAAAACGATTATTACCAAGGATATTAAGACCTTTTTGGTGTCTGACAGTGCCGATTACGCCCAGGATACTGCCGATTTGTACCCAATCTACCGCGCGCTGCTCTGTGTTGTGCAGGCGGTAGAGCGCCTGGTGCGAGAGAAAAAGGACGAGCTGGGAGGTTACGCATTCTCAGACATTGAGCATTTTGCGATTGATCTATTGATGGAAAAAGCCGCAGACGGTACGGTGCAGGCAACGGCACTGGGCCGCCAGTTGCAAGGGCGCTATGCGGAGATTTTGGTGGACGAGTATCAGGACACCAACGAGGCACAGGATCGGCTTTTTGCCTTTCTGTCCAACGGCGGCAACCGGTTCATGGTGGGCGATGTGAAGCAGAGCATTTACCGCTTTCGTCTGGCCATGCCCCAGATCTTTATGGCAAAGAAAGACAGCTACACCCCTTACAATCGGCTGCACCCGGCGTTCCCGGCTGCCATTACGCTGGACAAGAACTTCCGCAGCCGCGCCGGTGTGTGCGCTTATGTGAACCAAGTATTCTCTTTGTTTATGACCCGCAGGGTGGGGGAGTTAGACTACACCCAAAGCGAGTATTTGAACCCCTTTGACAGTACGCCCCCGGACTCTGTGCCCCACGCGGCACTGCATATTTTAGACGCTGCTACCGGCAAGGATCATGGGATGGACGAACCCATGGCGGTGGCGCGCCTGATCGCAGAAAAGGTGCAAAGCGGCGAGACAGTGCAGGACGGCGACAGCCGCCGACCGCTGCGGTACGGAGATTTTGCTATCTTAATGCGCAGCATGCGCGCCCACGCCGGAGATTATGCCCAGGCACTGCAAGATCTGCATATTCCGGTGGTCTGCGACAACGCCACCGGCTTGTTTGAGAATGGCGAAATTCAGTTGCTGCTTTCTTATTTGCAGGTGATTGACAACCCCATGCAGGATATTCCGCTTTTGGCAGTGTTGTCCTCTCCCATTTACGGCGCTACGGCAGATGAGCTGGCAGAGATCAAGCTGGCTGCCGGTTACGGTCGGTTCTATTCCGCCGTGTTCCACCCGGACAACAGTTGTCGCTCTTGCTGCGCTGCGCTGCGAAAGGATCTGTCTTTTTACAAAAAACTGGCGGTGACCATGCCGGTTGAGGCGTTTATTCGCCGCCTGATTCGGGACAAGAGTCTGTTTGCTTATATTCGCGCTTTGGGCGACGGTCAGCAGCGGCAGGAGAATGTGGAGACTTTTCTGTCCATTGCCGGGCGCTTCGACCAAAACGGCGGACTTGGACTGGCTGCGTTCTTGCGCTATGTAGACAGTATGATCCGTGGGGACGGCAAAACGGATAGCGCGCCGGTGATCGTTACAGACGAGAACGCAGTCAAAATTATGAGTGTGCATCACTCCAAGGGGCTGGAATTCCCGGTGTGCATTTTGGCAGGTGCTGGGCGCAAGTACAATATGCAGGATCTGACCGGCAAAATGCTGCTGCACCCGCAGCTGGGACTGGCAACCAAGTGCCACCAGGAGGAGGGATATTTTGATTATCCAACCCTGCCGCTGGAAGTGGTCAAGCGAGAGAGCCGCCTGGCTGCTATGAGCGAGAATTTGCGTGTGCTGTATGTGGCCATGACTCGCGCCAAAAGCCAGTTTATCTCCTTTGCCAGTGTGCGTAGCTTGGAAAGCCGAGTCAAGACTCTGGCCGCCTATATGCAGCAGGGCAAGCCTTTGCCTCATTTGTGCTCCAAATTGCAATATGACAGCGATTTTCTACTGATGTCGGCGCTGTGTCACCCGGACGGCGGCGCCCTGCGGGAGATGGCGACTGTGGAGGTGCCGGTGCACCCGGCAGATTTTGCCCTGCAAGTGGTGTTCCACTCCCCGGAGACGGAAGCGCCTGTGCAGACGGCAGAAAGGGAAATGGCGGCGGATCCGCGCATCGTTGAGCAGATCCGGCAAAAGCTGGATTATACTTATCCTTATGCGGCACTGTCAAAAGTCAGTGGCAAGCGCAACGCTTCCGCACTGGATGAGGCTGTGTTTACCGGTGCGTATGTTGCCCGGTCCGTGCCGGCCTTTTTGCAGCCGGACGGTCTGACCCCGGCCGAGAAGGGTACAGCCATGCACACCTTTATGCAGTATTGTGACTACGCCGCCGCGCGCGCCGATTTAGAGCAGGAGATCGCCCGAGTGCAAAGTGCCGGGTATCTGCGACCGGAGGAGGCGCACGCCTTGGATCGGCAAAAGCTGACTGCTTTCTTTACCGGGCCGTTTGGTGCCCGGGTGTTCGGCGCCAAGGCGGTTTACCGAGAGCTGAAAGTGGCGTCATTCCTGCCGGTGCGCGCACTGGAACAGGTGGACGCAGATGATCCGGTCTTTGTACAGGGCATTGCGGACTGTGTGTTTGAGGAGCCGGAGGGCTTGGTGCTGCTGGACTACAAAACCGACCGGGTGAAAACGGAAGAAGAACTGCTGGCGCGCTACCGGCAGCAGCTGATGTTTTATAAAACCGCGGTGGCTCGCACCCTGCAAAAACCGGTGCACGCGGTGTATTTGTATTCGTTTTGTTTGTCTAAACCCTGCGAATATAAATAAATTAAAAAAATGCTTGCATTTTGCTACAAGATGTGGTACTATATCAAAGCATTATGACTAATTGGTAAAGAGGTGACAGTAATGAAGGACGCAATTCATCCCAACTACGATACTTGCACAGTAAAGTGTGCCTGCGGCGCTACTTTTGAGACTAAGAGCACAAAGGGCGATATGAAAGTCGATATCTGTTCCAAATGCCATCCGTTCTATACCGGCAAACAGAAGCTGGTTGACACCGGCGGCCGTGTAGACAGATTCAACAAGAGATTCGCTAAGAAGGGCTAATCAAGTAAAGACGGGCAACGCTTGGGCGTTGCCCTTTTTTCGTAGGTGATGGTATGGAAAAGCCATATAAAACCATATTAGAGCCGGCAGAAGACGAGTTTGTGGAGAAGAAATCCCGCTTTATCGCTTACACTTCGCCGGTGCATACAGTAGAGGAGGCCAACGCCTTCATCGCCGGTATTCGCCAACGGCATTGGGACGCTACCCATAATGTGCCTGCCTTTGTGCTGCGCTCCGGCGTGCAGCGTTCCTCGGATGACGGTGAGCCGGGCGGTACTGCCGGTATGCCGGTGCTGGATGTACTCTTGAAAAGCGGTGTGCAGGATGTGTGCGTGGTGGTGACCCGGTATTTTGGCGGCATCCTCCTGGGTGCCGGTGGGCTGGTGCGCGCCTATTCCCACGCCTGTTCTTTGGCGCTGGAGGCTGCCGGTGTGGTGACCATGGCGCCCTGCGCTTCCATGGAGCTGACGGTAGATTACAGCTACTATGAGCGGGTGAGCAACTTGCTGGCCGACCACGGCGCACGGGTGCAAAATGCGGACTTTGGCGCAGCGGTCACCCTGGACTATACCATGGAGAAAACACGCCTCCCGGCCTTTGCAGCGGCTTTGACGGAGTTGTCCGGCGGCAAGTATGCGCCAACGCAGACCGGCAGCCTGTTTGCCCCTGTATAAAAATACCAAAACCTGCCAACACTCTTTTTGAAAGGCAGGTTTTCTTATATGAAAAGACTATACTTATTTTCCGCTTTATTTCTCTCCTTTTGCTTGTTTGCCGCCTGCTTTGCCCCGCTGGTGGAGACCGGTGAGCGGGTGAGCGAGGATGTGTTTCGCCTGCATATTTTGGCCAATTCCGACACCAAGGCGGACCAGGACTTAAAGCTGCTGGTGCGGGACGATGTGTTGCAGGCGTGCACTTTCTTCTCCGACTGCCAGTCGGTAACGGAAGCCCAACAGGCGGCGGAGAACAACTTGCAGCGCATTACGGAGATCGCTCGGCAGCGGATTCGGCAGGAGGGCTACAATTACAAAGTCACCGCTCGGGTCGTGCGGGAGTATTTCAATACGCGGGTGTATGAGAACGTGACTTTACCCGCCGGGTATTATAACGCCCTTAAGATTGAAATCGGCGCGGGGGCGGGGCATAACTGGTGGTGCGTGCTGTTCCCGGCAGTGTGCCTGTCTGCTTGTACCAAGGAGGATCTGTCCGCTTATCTGGACGAAGACGAGGTGCGCTTGATTGAGAACGGCGACGGTTATGCCGTGCGGTTCAAAGCGATTGAAATTTACCAAAAAATCAAAGAAAATTTGCAATAATACCTTGACATTTTCGGCGGAATATTCTATTATATTAGGGCTATGTGCTGGTATGGCGAAATCGGCAGACGCAAGGGACTTAAAATCCCTCGGTGGCAACACCGTACCGGTTCAAGTCCGGTTACCAGCACCAAGCTGGCCGGTACAGTCCCCGTTTCGGGCTTAATACAATAGAATACGCCGATGTGATGGAATTGGCAGACGTGCTGGACTCAAAATCCAGTGGTAGCGATACCGTGCGGGTTCGACCCCCGCCATCGGCACCAAAGGCTCTTCGCAAAATGCGAGGAGCCTTTTTTGCCGCTTTCGATTTATCTTTACAGCGCGTCGTCTTTCTGTTACAATAGAACCGTAAACTCTGTATTTATTTTGCTATATGTGAGATAGGGCGTAATAGGGCGTATGAGAAATATGAGAAAAGTGTAAAACAGGAAACCGTCCCCTGTTTTATATTATCAAAAATAGGAGAGTAAACTTGCGAAACAAAACAAAAATCTATGGATCTCTACTGTTGATTGTCTCTTTCATTGTTGTACTTGTGTACTGTATTGGATATCGATTGGGGACATGTGATCCACATTATTCTTGGGATAGACAGCCGTACTTACTTGATGGGATATTGTTTCCAATGCTTGTTATATTTTACCTACTATTTACACATAAAGTAAAAAATAACAAAATCCTTATTGTCATAGCAGTCATGGAAATGATAGTTGTGGCGGTACTTTACATTGCATACTACACCAATAAGATGTATTATGAGCCATACTGGTACATCCACTCTGAAGCCAGATATTCCTATAAAATGGCACGTAGTTTGGCACCAGAAATTCACTTCGATTTCTGGAATTATATTGGGAAAAAATGGAATACGTAGAATAGAACAGGGGACGGTTCTCTGTATTACCGGGTTCGACCCCCGCCATCGGCACCAAAGGCTCTTCGCAAAATGCGAGGAGCCTTTTTTTGCTCTTTTGAATTAACTTTACAGAGCACCATTCATCTGTTACAATAGAACCGTAAACGCTGTATTTATTTTGCTATATGTGACATAGGGCGTATGAGAAATATGAGAAAAGTGTAAAACAGGGAACCGTCCCCTGTTGTAAGGGCTCAATGATACATGTATGCATTTTAGTATAGGATATGGGATGATTGTTTTGCTAAAAAGAAGTGTATCGTTATTTCTTGTCTTGCTGTTGATCGTTGGGGTCTTCACAGCTTGTACAAAAAAAGACAAAGATGATGAAGCAAATTTAGTCACGGCCACCGTAAAATATAAAGATATTGCCAAGGATAGTGATTTTGCTTGGCAAAAGCGCAATAATGCCTATTCATCTGATGGTATTCCAAAGGTTGAGTTGGAAAAAGACGGGTATTATATGATCAAGATTGTCTGCACAATAAATAATGGCTCTTCCAGAAATTTGGCTTGTTTGAATTTTGTTCCATACAAAGACAGTCAGATTATGTATGAAGAAGATGCCATAGATATTGACCCACCTGCTTTATACACCATTGATCCACATACTTCAGATTCGGTAGAGGCGTACATATTTGTGAACAAGTCACTGGATACTGAACCCAAAATCAACGAAGCGTTAAAGAATGAGAAAATTCTTTTCCGTGCAGTGCTATATACTGATGATGAATCCCCGCAAGTCGAGGGATTGAATATAAATATACAAGGCAAATATGTGGAACAATAGAACAGGGGACCGTCTCCTGTATTTTGGCCACTCTAACCCCCGAAATGGCAAAAATATGAAGTACGGACTTAGAGCTATTTTAGCGGCCATAAAAACGCAATAATTTATATTTGCATATTGAAGTAATAGGGAAGGCGATGGTGTGAACAAAGTTGTCCGTGCGCTTATATGCGGTGTAGTAGTGATTGTTTTGTTAGGCGGAGTTGGCATTTTTGCGGATAATGTGCAGTCTGAAGATAAGCCGCTGACAAGTGTAAATTTGTCTGGCTTGGATGCCTCTTGCGCATATTTAGGTACAAACTATAGGTATATAAATAATGGGTACGAAGTCGACTCTGGATGTAAGCCAGTTTCCTACATGATTTTTGTTGAAAATCATACAAGCTATGACATTGACGATATTACTGCACAGTTTATAACGAAATACCCCAATACGGTCTCAGAGGCCTTTGATTCGTTTGCAGGAGGCTCTTACAGTTTATTACCTGGTGGTGGCGGTAATTCAGAAATTGTGACTTTGCAGGTGCCTCAAGATCTAACAGACGATGAAATCTACAAGGCATTAGCGGATAACAAATTGCAAATTAAAGTTCGAATTGATAAATACGAGCAGACTCAATCTGTAAAATGGCGCAGAGCAACAAAACAGGAAATTAAAGATTATGCTATGCCAAATGAAGATGAAGAGTAAAACATGGGACGTTCCTTGTCTCGCAAAAGAAAAGAGCAGGCCGTGAGACCTGCTCTTCCCTTGCACCGATCGATGCGGCGGGGGTTTGAATGCGGCGCGCGAAAGAGAGAGAATAAATGAACGAGATAAAACGCGCCGGATACACTGCCCTTTCCTTTTTCATTTCTTTTTTCCGTGTCGAACAACCATCCAACCAATCGGATTGTGTATATAATACACTATACAAAACGAATTGTCAATGGAAAATGTGAATGATTTTGGAATTGTTTCAATTTTGTTTTTCAGAACAAACATAGAGCATAGGGACAATACAAAAGATAGGAGGTTAAAAATGCTTGGACTGAAACGCGGGGCAGTGGAGCTGTATCCCCACGAAAAGGCATGGGAGACGGAGGCGCAGGCGACCATGGCGCGGCTGCGCCAAATTCTTGGGCCGGTTGCGGTGGAGATGGTTCATGTAGGCAGCACGGCCATTCCCACGATACAGGCAAAGCCGATTATTGACATTGCCGTTGCGGTTGATGATTTTGACGCGCTCTTGGCCTATGAAAAACAGCTGCGTGCCGCCGGGTTCTATTACCGTCCCAATGCGCAGGCGGGGGTGCGGGGGCAGCTGTTGTTTGCCTGTGGCAGTTATTATGACGGCACCGGAGACTTGCAAACCCACTTTATCCATATTGTGCGCACCGGTAGCGTGGACTGGCAGAATTATATTCTGTATCGGGACTATCTGCGCACCCACCCGGACGCAGCCGGAGAGTACGAGCGCCTAAAGTTGGCACTGGCGGCCAAGCTGCCTACGGACAGCGGCAGAGAGGACTATGTGCAGGGCAAGCAATCCTTTATCCGGTCTGTTTTGCGCTGTGCTTTATCCGATATGCTCCTTGGCAAAATGGTAGATATTCTGATCGATCGACCCCTTGGCAGTCATCACCCAAAGCACACAGATATGATCTACCCCCTTAATTATGGCTATGTGCCGCATATTTTCAGTGCAGATGGGGAAGAAGTGGACATATATTTGCTGGGTGTAAGCCAGCCGGTGGAGAAATACACAGGGCGCGTGATTGCGGTCATTCATCGGCTGGATGATGTGGAGGACAAATGGATTGCTGCGCCAACCGGTGTCATTTTTACACCGGACGAGATCGAAAAGGCAGTAAATTTCCAAGAGCAGTATTTTCAACACGAAATTGAAATGCTTGATCCGAATGGGGATCAATAAAAGCACGACCCGATACAGAGATCTGTACCGGGTCGGTTTGCATTTATAGGTGGGATTACACCAGGGCGGCGCCCAGGTTGCGGCAGGCAGCAAGGGCGGTATCGTCCGGTGCCTCATTGGCAATGACGCTGTTGCTCACCAGGTGGGCACCCAGGTCTTTGCACTGGTCCTCCCAGGTCTGCATCCACTCGCCGTCGCCCCAGCCGTAGGAACCAAAGAGGGCGATGTCCTTACCGTTCAGTTCCGGCGCGCATTGCAGAAACAGCGGCTCAAATTCAAAGTCCTCCAGCTGCTCTGCGCCCATGGCCGGGCAGCCAAAAGCAATGGCGTCATAGTCCTTGACCTGGGCAGGGGAGAAGTCAGAGGGGGTGAACAGGTTTGCCTGCGCACCGGCAGCGCCTGCGCCCTCTGCCACAGCCTCTGCCATCTGAGCCGTATTGCCTGTGCCGCTCCAATAAACGATCGCGATTTTTTTCATAATAAATTCCTTTCTGTATCTAAAAAAATATTAAGCACTTTTTACTGTAAGCTGTTCCACATTCCGCTGCCCGCCAAAGAACAAACGCCGATATACGCGGGTGCATTTGCTGAATTTACGAAAGGCACCGGCGGCAGCCTCCGGGTTGGTATAAACTTTCCAAACCCCGCAGCACAGGCAGTTTTGGCCGTGGTTCTCAATAAAGCCGATCACATCGCCCAGAGGATAGCCTAAAAACAGGCCAATCTCATGGGGAAAGTCGCTGCTGACTGCCAGCTTTCGTTTTAACACATCAAGACAGGCAGCCGGAGCCGTGCCGGTATAGCCGCAGTGGGCGAGAAATGCAGCCACCCCCGGCTGTTGCAGGTCGCGGGCCAGCCGATCCGGTCGGTACACATATACCAGCGCCCGATCGCCGCTTTCCCGCAGGAGCAGCAGTTCAACACCCTTTGGCGCCAGCAGTGCCTGCCAGCGGGCAATGGCCATTTGCAATGCTGTTGGGTTCTCCGCAGTGCAGTTGAACAGATTGGCGCTTTTCAGCGACGCCAAAGTGGGCGCGCAGTGGTTGATGAGGTATTGCTCCAGCATAAATGCTCCTTTGTAGTTAGTAATCGCTAACTGCTTTTTTAAATCTTAGCCGACGGTATTGCCCGTCGGCTATAAGTATTTACGATAAATAGGGGATTATTCCACGCCTTTTAGCCAGGTGTTCCTATCCAGTTTTTGGTCACATTTTGAAATTCAATTTGTGCCATTGTTTTTTAAGTGAACGGTTAGCGACAGCTAACTGATTAGATTTTACCATAGGCTTTATCCGCTGTCAATAGAAAGAGGATAAAAACAAAAAGATTCAATGAAAGAGAATCGCCGTGTAGCAAATGAATCATGGAGTAAAGGCTTACGGCAACACGCAGCTGTCATTCTTTTACTTTAGAAAATGGCTAAGAGAGGAAGACAGGCGTTAACGATAGAATCTCAGGGGGAAAACTAAAGACTTTTGGCTGATTTCCCTTGCATCTTGGTGTAAAATATGGTATAAAATAAATACGCACTTAGGAAAAGGGCATTGAAAAAGAAAAAAGTTTTTCAAAATCCCTTGACAGTTCGCCCCTGTTTGGCTATAATAATGACCGTTGCATCTGCGGGTGTAGTTCAATGGTAGAATCCCAGCCTTCCAAGCTGGTCGTGTGGGTTCGATTCCCATCACCCGCTCCAGCAAGGGATGCTCCAATTTGCGCTTGTAGCTCAGGTGGATAGAGCAACTGCCTTCTAAGCAGTGGGTCAGGGGTTCGAGTCCCTTCAAGCGCGCCAATATATGGTGGGATTAGTTCAGTTGGTTAGAGCGCCAGTTTGTGGCACTGGAGGTCATCGGTTCGAATCCGATATCCCACCCCATTTTTTTTGAATAACGCCCGTAACCATTGGGGTGTCGCCAAGTGGTAAGGCAAGGGACTTTGACTCCCTCACGCGTGGGTTCGAATCCCGCCTCCCCAGCCAGCGCCCCTTAGGGGGCGGATGCGATCCATTAGCTCAGTTGGCAGAGCACTTGACTTTTAATCAAGGTGTCCGGAGTTCGAATCTCCGATGGATCACCAGTAAATTTCCCTTAAAATCGCCGATTTGGCTGTTTTAGGGGATTTTTTATGTCCTTTATTCAACAGGTGCTTTTCTGCGAATTTTACGCTATTTTACCCTACTTTACGATAAAATGTATACCAAAATGTATACCACTCTTTTAGAGCAGGGGACGGTTCTCAGTATTACCCGGTTTGACCCCCGCCAGCGGCACCAAAGGCTCTTCGCAAGATGCGAGGGGCCTTTTTTCTGCTCCGTTGAATTCACTTTACAGAATATCATTTATCTGTTAAAATAGAGCCGTAAACTCTGTATTTATTTTGCTATCTGAGAGATAGGGCGTATGAGAAATATGAGAAACGTGTATGTAATTTATAGTAAAACAGGTGACCGGCCCCTGTTTTACGGAATGAAAAGCCGCAAGAAGTTTTTGAATGTTTCTCTTAGGAGGATATTTAATTCATGATGGTAGCGTTTTTCTCTATTTTTCCGTTTTGCGGATTGATCGTTGGCTGGATTGTTTGTTGTTTATATATTTAGTCAGAAAAAAAACGACACTAGAGATCATGGCATAGAAATTAATCACCATCTACGCGGATATTATAAAAGGTAACTTTGATAAAAATGTTCGTGCTGCTATATTCGTATCGGTGATTTCCGTTCTGAATTTATTAGTGTACTTGCTGTTCTTAATTGCAAATGGATTCGCACATGGCGAGAAAACGAAGAAGAGTTCCTTGCCAAAATGGGAAAAGGCGCGTAAATGCTTAGTGATTATTTACTCTGTTATGCTGGTCGTTTCCACCTTGCTGTGTTTCTTCATTTATGTTTTTGCTACTGAATAGAACAGTAAAACAGGGAAAGGTAAAAAAGCTATGAAAAAGAACAAATATATTATCAGCTATAGTATTCAGCTGGTATTGACACTCGCTGTTTTAGGTGCAGTTATTTGGTACGCGCAAATTATGCCCATAAACACACCGCTTGTTTCTGCATTCAATTTTGATCTTGCTCAATTCGGAATAATCATCGGATTAGTCATTATTTGTCTTGTGTATATTTTCATTCTTGTCGGCTTCTTGGTTGCTGCAATTCGACAGAAACAAAAAGGGAGTGAGCATTACCTGGTTTCAACTGTAAGAATTATACTTCCTATTGTATTTTTATTTATTTTTCCGTTACCTTTTACAATTTCATTTTTGACTACAGAATCGGACAAAACGCTCGCTTCACCGCTAACCATTACAGCCGTATGTGATGAATTGGAAAAGCAAGAACCGAGTGCCTTAGATGAAGAAGTGGGCCTAAATGATAATGGAGTTGATTTGCCGAACCACATTTCTGATGTGGTTTTAGAACAAAATCGTTTTGGTCGGTTAGGAAATGTTTTTGTTGAATACACACCGGATAACATGAAAGATAGTAGCATTTCGTTTTATTGCTATTATGCAAAGAGCAATGTGGGGTTTGCGCAGAATAAAATTTGTGATCGCTCTGATGATGACTTTACATTAAGTAATCAAGAGAAAATTGGTGCGTATATGTTATATTACGGTCAGCCGGAGGGTGAGGATGACAATGTAATGGCGTATCATTTAATGCTGCCAAGCAAGAATGATACATATATTTACGCGACTTGTCAGATTCAGCAAGGCAAGAATTATAAAATTCAGTATTCTAAGGAGAATTTCGTTGCCGATGCCACAGCGGTTATTGATGCATGGAATAAGTAGTAAAACAGGGAATGTAGAACAGGGTAGAACAGGGGACGGCTCCTTGTTACGCAAAAGCTGATCATGCAAAAGTAAAGAGCAGGCCTTACGACCTGCTCTTCCCCGCACCGTTACGGTGTGGGTCGGGTGTACAGAGCGCGCGTTCTAAGAGAATAAACGCGCAGGGTACGCCGCTCTTTCCTTTTCATTTCCCTTTTTAGGTGTCGAATGACTGCTCAAGCAATCATTCTGTGTATATCTTACACACTTTTAGCGAGATTGTCAATACATTTTACATAACTTATTGGAAATATTTCACAAACTGTATCACAATGTTGAAAATATACAGGAAAATAGTGATAAATATTGAATTGTAGATCCCAATGATATAGGAGGGGCCTATGAAAACCAGAATCAAAACCGGAAAATTATCGCTTATCGTGTTTATTGCTGTGATGGCCGTGTGTGTTGCAGGTGTGGCAATTTGGTGCTACGCTGTTGGGTATCAGGTGAAGGAGCACCGGCAAGGCGGCTCGGTGACCTGGGTAGAATACAACGGCAGCACCTACTATCGCATGGACGGTCTCACCGGTGAATACTGCAATTTTTTAACCGATCATCGGGTCAGCTACAAGCCGCGGGTGATGCTTTCTCGTGCCTATTATACGCTGCAGAATGACCCAAACGGCGACTATTTGTACAGTACCGCCTTTCGGGATCACATTCTGTACACGCGGCTTTCCGCTCGGAGCGTGGATCAAATGAGCCGAAATCAGATCACTTCCGTTCTGGTAAGCCCAAGTGGCGGAGAAAGTAGAGGGCAATTCATCCATGACCCGGAGGTTGTGGCATACTGCGCCGCGTTGAAGGAGGAAAAATATCGCGAACAAGAGGCGAAGAACGAGGAACGCTCCAATATAGATGATGAGAATCCCATCGCCAAAAAGGAAGAGGACCCGGCGGCAAAGACTTTTCAGAAAAATACCGACAGCGGGTGGTACACACTGTATTTTGCCTATGATCACGCACCGATCTGTGGAACGGAATTTGTGATTGTTGCGGAATACGACGGCGTGTTTTATGTGGAAAAGGAAATTACGGACTGCACCTTTACCGGCACGCCTGTGGACTTCCCGCCGCTGGAAAAAGCTTGCCGTTCCTTGCCGCATAACGCTGCGGATGGAAAGTGAAAATAACGCGGTGCAAACAGGAATAAGAAAAAGACCCGGAGACAGCCGTTTGACTGTCGCCGGGTCCTTTTCGATTAAATTTGCTTACGGTGAATGGTACGAATTTTTGTAATATCGCCTAGATTGTTTTTAAGTCCCAGCGCAATTTCCTGTATTCGCTTTTTGGTTTCGCTGTCCTCAAATTCCGCCTCAATAATAACAAATGCGTCATTTTCGTACAGTTCTTTTGTTTCGATCAATTCCATCTCTTCCCGATCCTTTCTTTTGAATTTATATAAAATAAAATCTCATCATACATAGTAGTAAAAATGTGAATAGTTGTCAATAGATTCGACAAAAAGTCCCATAAGAATATTGCAAATTGTGATATTTCATCTGCTTAATGATGACGAAAAGAACATTTTCATCTGATCCTGTGTCGATTATTCAAGGATAAAGCGGTGGATTTGGAATGAAGGAAACGCAAAGATCGTTAGATCAGGCGTAAAAAGTCAAATCATAAACCGGGCAGGCGGTTCGTTGCTTTCGTGTCACGGTTTTGTCATTTTTTTGATATTTTGGTATTTATTTTGTAACCAAGTTCTGTTATAATAGTTCGGTAAGATATGCGGCGGCGCATATCGTCCAGTAAATCAGAAGCCGGGAGGGCAGCGCGGTGAAAGCGATTAAAATTTTAATTCCGATGTTGTGCATTGCTCTGCTGTTTTCCGGTTGCGGCGGATTTCATTTGGCGTCTTCCATAGATGATCTTATTTCGCCGGTGGCGCCTGCCGGGGCGGACGCCAGCGTCCAAAGTGCTATGGACGCCTATTGTAAAGGCGGCTATTCTGTAAAGATCCCCGCGGCAGGTAATTATACCACTTCTTATATTTTCTATGACTTTGACAATGACGGTCAAAAGGAGGCATTGGCTTTTTATGAGCCCAATGACGCTCTGGGCAAGATTGATATGGCCGTGTTGGAGCAAAGCGGGGAGAATTGGCAGGTAATTGCCAATATTCAAGGCGAAGGCACGGATGTGTACAGCGTGGATTTCTGTGATGTGAACGGCGACGGCAAAACGGAATTTTTGATTTCTTGGAATATGATCAGCTACTCTACCAGCCACTTGATGTCTGTGTACAAAATGACCGGTTCCGGTCAGGAGTCGAAATTGACGGCTTTAGCCGAGCCGATGCAGTACAGTGCTTATATTCCTGCGGATCTGAACAATGACGGCGTGCAGGAGGTGCTGTTCTTCTCGGCGGATCAAATGAAGTCCCTTTCCGCCAGTGCGGCGCTGTACTCCTACAAAGGAGACAAGCAGACCCTGCTGGGCGAGACGCGCGTGGACGGGCATGTGAGCGCCTACCGCAAGCTACAGGTGGGTAAGGCTGACGGCAAGCCGGCGGTGTATGCGGACGCGGTAAAATCAGATGGGGCGTCTATGCTCACAGAGCTAATCTGTTGGAGCGATTATTATGACTCCATCGTTTCCCCGTTTTACAGCTACAACACAGGCCTGACGGCGGACACCGGCCGGGATGTGATGGTGCCTTGTGTAGATATGAACGGTGACGGTTTGTTGGAAATTCCAACGGACGTCAAATTGAAAGGTCTGCCGGCGCAGGTGCGCGGCGTAGACTGGTGCAAATACAAAAGCTCCGTGCTGGTTCACACCGGGTACTCCCTGGCAGTACAGGAGGACGGCTATCAAATGGTGCTGCCGGATAAGCAATTTAAGTCCGTAACTGTCAGCTATGCTGAAAAGAGCCACAAATTGACGGTGAAGTCCAAGACGGACAAAAAGACTGCCTTTGAAGTGTTGCCGGTGCTTCAAACTCAGTATGACGCCAACCCGGGCAACTATAGGGATTATACCGAACTCTTGCGAGAGGGCGGTTATGTATATTTGGCAAAGTGCGGCGATTCTGCGGCTTTTGCCGTAACCGCAGACACGCTGAAAGACTGGATCATTACCTTTTAACAGGAGGATGTATGAAGAAAGTACTGGTTGCAGAGGACGAGGAGTCCATTCGCGAATTTATTGTAATCAATCTGACCCGCAGCGGTTATACTGTGGAACAGGCGGAGAACGGCGCAGTGGCGCTGGAAAAATTTGCAAAGGATGAAAGCGGCTTTGATGTGGCGATCCTGGACATTATGATGCCGGAGGTGGACGGTTTAGCTGTGTGCAAGCAGTTACGCGCCAAATCCTCAGACTTGGGCATCATTATGCTCAGCGCCAAGACACAGGAGATGGACAAAATCACCGGGCTGATGTTCGGCGCCGATGATTATGTGACCAAGCCCTTTTCTCCCAGTGAGCTGATGGCGCGGGTAGATGCGGTTTATCGCCGGGTGGAGATGACCCGGGGCTTTCGCAAGAACGACACCACCGGGGACACGGTTGTGCTGGACGAGTTTGAGCTCAACCTACGCAATCGCACCCTGTCTAAGAACGGCTCCAACATTGAGCTGACCCAGGTAGAGTTTCAAATCATTGAATATTTCTTTAAGAACCCCAACGCAGCGCTGACCCGCACGGATATTCTTAAGACAGTATGGGGCAACAATTACTTTGGTGATGACAAGATTGTGGATGTGAACATTCGCCGTCTGCGCATGAAGGTGGAGGATGATCCATCCAACCCGGTATACCTGACCACCATTTGGGGCCTGGGTTACAAGTGGGTCACCAAAAATAACTAAGCAACGAGGACGAACGGCGCAATGGAAGAAAAATGGCTGAAAAAACTGCATACAGCCGGGAGAATGAAAGAACTGCGGGTGCAGGGTATCACAAAGCGGTGGGTGATCAATATTTTAGGCGTGATCGCCCTTTTCTTTGTGATCGTTTTTGTGGTTTCCGCTTTTACCATTCGCGCATACTATTATAATGCAGTTGAGAGTATCTTAAATTCCGGTGCGTCCACCACGGCCACCAATTACTTTTCCGGCCGACTAGACGGCGGCAGTTCCTTAGAGGCGTCGGCTGCGGATTTTATTGACAGCTTCAGCTACCGGGACAAGACCACCATTTGGATCATTAACAATGCCGGCGGCGTAGTGACCTCCTCCAGCGGTTTTGCGGTAGACAAGGTGCGTATGCCGGACTATGAAGAGGCCCTGGCCGGTGATACCGGGCGTGCACGATATGTGGGGCACATTACCGATAACGGCGAAAAATGCATGGCAGTCACACGCATTATTTACAGCGGCGACGGCGAGCCGATGGGTGCTGTGCGGGTCATCAGTTCTTTGGAGATGATCGACCGTCAGATCAGCACTATTGTGCTACTGATTTTCCTAGCGTTGGTGCTGATCTTTGCGGTGATTTTGTACTCCAACCTGTTCTTTATCCGTTCCATTATTATTCCGGTGCAGGAGATCAACCAAACCACTAAGAAGATCTCGCAAGGGGACTACTCCGTTCGTATTGAGAAGAAATATAATGATGAAATCGGCGATCTGGCGGACTCCATCAACCAAATGGCTGAGGATATTTCTGCAACGGATAAAATGAAAAATGACTTTATCTCCACCATTTCTCACGAGCTGCGCACGCCGCTGACCTCTATTAAAGGCTGGGGCGAAACGCTGGCGTTTGCAGAGAATGATAATGAGGACGAGATCACCCGCAAGGGACTGCAAGTGATCGTCCACGAGGCCGGGCGACTGGAGGGATTTGTAGAGGAGCTGCTGGACTTTAGCCGTCTGCAAAGCGGGCGCATGAAGCTGCGCCTAGCGCCTACGGATATCTTTGCCGAGCTGGACGAAACCGTTTTTACCTTCCGTGAGCGCGCCATGCGCGAAGGGATTGAGTTAAAATACAGCATTCCTGATCTGCCGGCTCCGGCCAATGCAGACGCCAACCGGTTAAAGCAAGTATTCATGAACATTTTGGATAACGCTTTAAAGTATTCCAGAGCGCCTGCTAAGATATTTGTAAAGGCGGAATTTGCCAAAAAAGGCGGTCAGGATTATGTTAAAATCGCCGTTGCGGATCAGGGGTGCGGCATTTCCAAGGAAAATCTGCCCCATGTGAAAGAGAAATTCTATAAGGCAAATATGTCCGTGCGTGGTTCCGGGATCGGACTGGCGGTCACCAATGAACTGGTGGAGCTGCACGGCGGCACGCTGGAGATCGACAGCGAGGAGGGCACCGGCACGCTGGTGACCATTTACCTGCCCATCAACAGTGCCCCCAGCAAAAAGGACTTAGCTCAGCAGCCCCAAACGGCAGAGACCAGAGAAGTGGATCAAAGTATGGAATTGAGAGGAAACAACGCCAATGCAGGAGAAAAAAACGCATAAAACATCGGTAGGTGGTCAGGCACTGATTGAGGGCATTATGATGCAAGGCCCCAAAGGTATGGCTACTGCCGTGCGCAAGCCGGACGGCGATATATTAACTGAATACCACGAATTCCACCGCCTACGAGAGAAATATAAGTTTCTGGGTTGGCCGCTGGTACGCGGCGCCGTGAACTTTTTTGAATCTATGGTGATCGGGTACAAGACCCTGATGTACTCCGCTGAGGTCTCCGGTATGGAGGAAGTGGAGGAGGAAGAAATGAGCAAGTTTGAGCGCTGGCTGACGGACAAGTTGGGCGACAAACTGATGAAAGTGCTCACCGGTGTAGCGTCCGTGCTGGGCTTTGCGCTGGCATTTTTGATCTTCTTCTATCTGCCGGTATTGCTGTTTAATGTGCTAAACAAACACTTTGGCGGCGCACTTACTGCGGCTCAAGGTACCATTGAGGGCGTAACGAAAATTATCATTTTTGTTGTGTATATTGCGCTTGTCAGCCGAATGAAAGACATTCGCCGCACTTTTATGTACCACGGTGCAGAGCACAAAAGCATTGCCTGTTACGAGTCCGGGCTGGATCTGACGGTGGAAAATGTGAAGAAAATGACCCGTTTCCACCCTCGGTGCGGCACCTCGTTTATTTTTGTAATGCTGATTTTCAGCGTGATTTTTTATTCTATTTTAGCCAAGTGTTTTCCGGTGATCGCTACCCAGCGGGTGCTGTGGATGCTGCTGAAATTGGTGTTTTTGCCGATTTTAATGGGCCTTGGCTATGAATTTATCCGCTATGCCGGTAAGCACGATAATTTGTTCGTCAAAATTGTCAGCGCACCGGGCCTTTGGATGCAGCGACTGACCACTCGGGAGCCGGACGACTCTATGATGGAGGTGGGCATCGCCGCACTCAAGGCTGTAATCACCGATAACCCGGAGGATGATGAAATCAAGTGACGGTTCAGGAAGCCTATAATTATAGTGTGTATTTTTTAGGCGCCAACGGCGTAGATGAAGAAGAATTCAAGGCCAAGTGCCTGGTGTGTCATTTGGCAAAGATCGCCAACCGTGACTACCACAGCCACCTGGGCGACCTGGTGAGCCAAAAGAAGTTGGCGGGCGGCCTGTGGCAACTGAAAAGCGGCACGCCGTTGCAATATGTGCTGGGGGAGTGGGACTTTTTAGACAGCACCTTTGCCGTGGGCCCCGGGGTACTGATCCCCAGGCCGGAAACGGAAGAACTGGCGCAATTGGCTATTGAACAGGTCAAAAATGCAGGATCGACGCCTGTTGTATGGGACCTTTGCGCCGGCAGCGGCTGCATTGGGATCAGCATTGCCCAGGCCTGTCCAGGCACACAGGTTTACTGTGTGGAGAAGTCGACAGACGCCTTTGCTTATCTGCAAAAGAACGCGATGCCTGTTGCCAATGTGCGCCCGGTACTGGCAGATATCAGCGGCGATTTGACTGCGCTGCCCAAGCCGCAGGTGCTGGTATCCAACCCGCCGTACATTCCTGCTGCTGTGCTGCCTACCTTGCAGCCGGAGGTGCTAAAGGAACCGATGATGGCACTGAACGGCGGCGCGGACGGGCTGGACTTTTACCGCCTGATTGCTGAAAAGATCGTGCCAACACTGGCCAGCGGCACGCAGCTGCTTTTGGAGATCGGCGACGAGCAAGGCAGGGCGGTGCAAAACCTATTTGCCACCTGCAAAAATGTGCAGGTTAGGCAGGACATTTACGGCAAAGATCGTATATTAATCGCCACCGTTGCGTAATTTTTCTTGACTATTGCGTAGGGATAATGGTATGCTATTCTTATCATTATAATATAAGGGTGCGCTTATGCTTTCTATTCTTTCTTATTTGCGCCAGGGTGAGTACCTGCTGGCGCTGATTTCTATTCTTTCCAGCTGCTTTGTGGTATTTTGCTGTTTGCCTGTGCATGAGTTGGCACACGGGTGGGTGGCATATAAGCTGGGAGATACTACCGCCAAGGACGAGGGCCGGTTGACCTTTAATCCTTTGGCGCACCTAAATCCCATCGGTACCATTATGATTTTTCTTTTTGGTATTGGCTATGCCCGTCCGGTGCCGGTGAATCCCAATCGCTTTAAGCATCCCAAAAGCGGTATGGCGCTGGTGTCCCTGGCCGGACCCATTGCCAATTTGCTGATGGGCTTTATCTTCAATTTTATTTATATCGCTATTTACAGCAAAGCACCCGGTGCCGATGGTTTTTTGGGTGCCGTAGAGTATTTCCTTTATTTTGCGGCCTGGATCAATGTGTCTTTGGCAGTCTTTAATCTGATCCCCATTCCGCCTCTGGACGGCTCCAAAGTGCTGGCGGCTGTGTTGCCTTATAAGGCATACAACAAATACATGCGCTATGAGCAATATATCATGATCGCACTGATGATTCTACTGTTTGTGGGCGCGCTGGACAGCGTGATCTCCACTTTAAGTACGGCGATGATGAAGTTTATTTCCATTATCCCGGCGCTGATCTTTTTGAGGTAATATGGAACAACCGAGTTATAAACTGGAGATTTTTGAGGGCCCGATGGATTTGCTCCTTCACTTGATCTCTAAGCATAAACTGAATATTAACGACATTCCCATTATTGAGCTTGTAAATCAATATTTGGATTATGTACGAAAAATGCAGGAGGAGGATTTTGACATCGCCGGTGAATTCCTGGAGATGGCTGCTCGCCTGATTTATATCAAGACCGTATCTCTACTGCCTCGCCACGAGGAGGCAGAAACCTTAAAAAAAGAGCTGACCGGCGAACTGATTGAGTACCGGGATTGCAAATTAATGGCAAAGGAACTGAGCACACACACCGACGGTTTTGACCGCTATGTGCGCACACCTCAGGAGGGATATGTAAACTATGCCTACGAGCGATTCCACGAAGGGGAGGAGCTTTTGCAGGCGTATATCAACGCTGCCGGGCGCGCCCAGCGCAAGCTGCCGCCGCCGCTGGACAGCTTCAAGGTGATTGTGGCGCGCAAGTTTGTGAATGTGGCGTCTAAGGTACAGACGGTACTGCGCAAGCTCTGGAACGGCAAGAAAGTGCGCTTTTTGTCCCTCTTTCAGGACGCCCAAACCCGCAGCGATATGGTCGCTACCTTTTTAGCGGTGCTGGAACTGGCTAAAACCAAGAAGATCACCATTGACGGGACCATGGAGGACCCGGATGTGCAAATCATAAACGAGGTAAATACCGTTGAGTGAGAAGAACAACACCATTGCCCAGTTAGAGGCCATGCTTTTTGCCGCCGGAGATCCGGTGGAGCCGGAAAAGCTGGCGGATGTGCTAAAATTGGATATTGAAAATGTGATCAAAATGCTGGGGTATTTGGAGGCCAAATACGACGAGAGCGGCAGTGGACTGCGGCTGATCCGCGTAGACGGCAAGTACCAAATCTGCACCAGAGAAGCCTATGCGGACGGCGTGCGTGCCCTGCTGGAGATCAAAAAAAATACGCCTCTCAGCCCGGCCGCATTTGAAGTTTTGGCTATTGTGGCGTATAATAAAGCGGTGACACGCTCCTTTGTGGAGCAGGTGCGCGGCGTGGATTGCTCCGGTCCCATCTCCGGTTTGGTGCAAAAGGGCTTGATCGAGGAGAAGGGGAGACTGGACCTGCCAGGCCGCCCGTTGGTGTACGGCACCACAGATCGGTTTTTGCGCTGCTTTTCCCTGAATTCCCTGGATGATTTGCCGGATCTGCCATCCACAGAGGAAGTGGAGCAGATCGCCAAGGATAACGGCCAAACCTCCCTGTTTGAGAAAGAGGGCGGCAAGGACGACCCGCTGGCTGCAGCGGCAGACGCGCTGGAAAGTGCCAATCATGACGATGAAAAAGAGATCTGAGCGGGAGAGGTGAGGATTTGAAAATCTTTTTGATTATAGTGGGTGTGCTGGCGGTGCTCATAGCACTGCTGATGTCTCTGTCTGCCACCTTAACTTTGATCTATGACGGCGGCTGGCATACCAGTGTACAAGTGCTGTTCATTAAGAAAGACATTGTGCTGTCCCAAATTCTTTCCTTTATCCTGTTCCCGGAAAAATCCGCTGAGCAGGCGAAGAAAAAGGGCAAGGAGAAAAAAGAGAACAAGAAAGACACCACGGAGCTTACGCCGGAAAATGCGCCCACAGAAGACGAGAAAGCGACCCAGGCGGTGCCGGAAAAGTCGGAGAGCGAAAAGGCACCCGCTAAGGCGGAAGAAAAGCCCAAAAAGCCCAACTACTTCCAGCAGCTTTGGGACAAGGACGGCGTGATCGGTTATTTGCTGTTGATCAGCAATTTGGTGGAAACTGCGTCTTCTGCGGTAACAACTTTATTTAGGGGGTTCCATATTTATTCATTATATGTTAAAATGATTGTCGGCGGCGCAGATGCCGCAGATATAGCTGAGAAGTACGGCACCCTCTGTTCGTTCTATTATCCCGTTAAGGGTATGATCTTAAACGGCATGAAGGTGGACCAATACGATGATTACATACAGCCGGATTTCATCGCACCCCGCTCGGAGTACGAGTTCCAGCTCATCGGCAGTCTCAGCGTCGGCCTTTTGGTGCGAATGCTCCTGCGGGCCGGTATCGTCTTTTTGAAAAATTTTATTAAGGATAAGTAAGGAGAAAGTGTTATGAAAGAAACTCCGGTAAACAAGATTATGGAAAACACGCTGGAAAAAATGCGTGAAATGGTAGATGTTTCTACCATCATCGGCGACCCGATGGTCACCGGCGACACCACGCTTATTCCGGTATCTAAAGTGACTTACGGCTTTACCAGCGGCGGTACGGATCTGCCCACCAAGCAGCAGAATCAAGAGCTGTTCGGCGGTGGCGGCGGCGGTGGCATCACCATTACCCCGGTGGCCTTTATCGTGATTGAAAAGGGCAAGTGCCGTATGATGCAGATCAACAATTACACTTCCTCTGCGGATCGTGCTGTGTCTATGATTCCGGAGTTGGTAGACAAACTCACCGAGCTGCTGAAAGCCAAGGACGGCAAAGCAGACGAGGCGGAGACCCCCGCGGCCGAATAATGATGTACGGATCACCCGCATATATTTGTGTGGGTGATTCTTTTGTATGTAAAAAAGCGTATTTTTGCCGTTCTCTTATGTTTGTTTTTGCTGGTGCCGATGCCGGCGCTGGCGTCCACCGGCGCCCAAAGCGCCTTGGTGATGGACGCTGCCGGACACACGGTGCTGTATGAACAAAATGCCTATGAAGAACGGCCCATGGCCTCGACCACCAAAATTATGACCGCCTACCTGGCTTGTGCAGCCGGGGACTTGCAGCGAACGGTGCCTATAACAGCCGCTATGCTGAAAGACACAGAGGGCTCGTCCTTGGGATTGCATGTGGGGGATCGGATCACTTTGTACGATCTGGTGGTGGGGATGCTGCTGGTCAGCGGCAACGACGCTGCCAATGCGGCAGCCGTCTTTCTTTCCGGCAGCACGCAGGCGTTCGTTGCCAAAATGAACAGCACAGCCAAGGAAATGGGTATGCACCACACCTGCTTTGTGACCCCCTCCGGGCTGGATCGGGGCGATCATCATTCCACCGCTTACGACATGGCGCTGCTGACGGCTCACGCCCTTCAGAATAAGACCTTTGCCAAAATCTGTGCCGCGCCCAGAGCCAAAGTGACCATCAACGGCAAAGCGCAAACGGTATACAATCACAATCGGCTGCTCACTTCGCTGGATGGTTGCGTAGGCGTAAAAACCGGCTATACGGAACGGGCAGGGCGGTGCCTGGTGAGTGCTGTCAAGTATAAGGGAAACACGCTGATCTGCGTAACCCTATCCGATCCGGACGACTGGGTGGATCACCGCAGGCTGCTGGACGCCTGCAAAAAGCAGTACATCACCTACAAGCTGGACCGCCATGTGCAGGTGCCGGTCGTGGGCGGCAGGGAATCCTATGTGACCGCCGCGTTTCGGTACAGCCAAACGGCGCTGTACGCCACTTATACCGTGCGGCTCTATTACTATCCTTTTATTTATGCGCCGGTGAAGAAAGGCGATGTGATCGGCTACGCTTGTATTAATCAAATAACCGTGCCTATGCGGGCACAGGAGGATATTGAAATTTATGCCACAGAAGAATGAAGAACGACTGCAAAAGTACCTGGCCGAGTGCGGCGTGGCTTCTCGCCGAAAGAGCGAGGAGCTGATCGCTGCCGGTAAGGTGAAGGTCAATGGCCATGTGGCCCAAATCGGCGACAAGATCGACCCGCGCAGAGATCTGGTAACCGTGCGGGGGAAGAAAGTGCGCAAAACCCAGCGGAATTACTATATTTTACTGCACAAGCCCCGGGGCTATGTGACCACCGTGTCCGACGAATTGGGCCGTAAAACGGTGATGGATTTGGTGCGGGATATTGACGCCCGCCTGTATCCGGTAGGAAGGTTAGACAAAGACTCGGAGGGTTTGCTGCTGCTCACCAATGACGGTGCGTTTGCCAACGCCCTGACCCACCCCCGTCATGCGTACAGTAAAAAATACCGGGTGACCATTCGCGGCAAGGTAGACGACAGTGCGCTGCTGCAACTGCGAGAGGGGATTGATCTGGACGGCCGTATGACCGCCCCTTGTGATGTGACCGTCCTGACCGCAGAGGAGAACCGTACGGTGCTGGAATTTGTGCTTCACGAGGGGCGCAACCGCCAAATCCGCCGTATGTGCGAGGCAGTGGAACTGGAAGTGATCCGCTTAAAGCGTATTGCCGTAGGCTCCTTAAAGCTGGGTATGCTGCCGGTAGGGAAGTGGCGCGAGCTGACAGACAATGAGGTGCAAAAACTCATGCGCTCCGGTGCGCTGCAAACGGAGGATGCAAAGAAGTGATCTGCCTTGCCAAATCTGCTGAAAATACAGCGGAATTTCTGCGCTTTTTGTATGGAATATGCTATTGCTATTCCGGGGCAACGGTGGTATAATTACAGTAGGTAAGTTTGGACAGAGAATACTGTCGGCATTTGCCGAACTGCGCTTTTGCAATGAGCGAGAGCGCAAATGAGTGTACAGGAGGAACAACAAGTGAGCGAACTTGCAGAGAAGGACAAGCTGGCTGTGGATCGGCTGACTGCCCTGTTTGACGACGGCGCTTTTACTGAGATCGACGGCTACGCCAAATCCGCGTCCGACGATGTGGAGGCTGCTGCCGGTTTCGGCACGGTGAATGGCAGTCCCGTTTACGCATTTGCACAGAATGTAAATGTAAACGGCGGTGCTATCAGTGTGGCCCAATGCGCAAAATTGAAGAAGATCTATGACCTGGCAACCAAGACGGGTTGTCCGGTGATCGGTATTTATGATTCCAACGGCGTAAAGCTGGACGAGGGCTTTGAAGCACTGTCCGCTTACGGCGAACTGGTGAAGGCTTCTACGGCGATGAGCGGCGTTTGTGCGCAGATTTCCATTATTGCCGGCAGTTGTTTGGGTGCCAGTGCCCTGATGGCCAATATGGCCGATGTGGTGATCGCCGTAAAGGACGCCGATTTCTATGTAACCACCCCCAGTGATGTAACTGCGGATACCTGCTACGAGCAGGGAACGGTGGATATTTTGGCAGACGATCTGGACGGCGCACTGACCGCCGCCAAAGATGTGGTGGCTCTGCTGCCGGGCAACAATCTGTCTCCGGCACCGGTGTATGACTTTACTGCACCGTCTGTGGCTGTGGACACCGGCGCGTCTGCAATGGATGTGATCTGTGCTGTGGCGGATGCCGGCAGCGTGGTAGAACTGAAGGGCGGCTATGCTACCCATTGCGTAACCGCACTGGCAACTGTTGGCGGCACAACCGTTGGCTTTGTGGCCTTTGACGGTTCTGCGGTTTGCCCCGCTTGCGCCTATAAGGCAGAGGCTTTCGTAAAGTTGTGCGACGCCTACAATCTGCCCATCCTCACTGTGGCAGACGCTGACGGCTTTGTAAAAGATGCAGAGAACGCTATGCTTACCGCAGCTACCCGTATGGAGACGGCTTATGCCACTGCCACTTGCTCCAAGATCGCATTGATCACCAGCAAAAGCATTGGCGGTGCGTATATTGCGCTGGCCGGTAAGGGCGCCAATGCGGATTTGACATTTGCTTGGGATACTGCTGTGCTTTCTCCGCTGGACGCAGAAGCTGCCGTTGCATTCCTGTACAGCGACCGCTTAGCAGCAGGGGAGAATCGTGGTTCTCTGGTGAAAGAATATAAAGAGACACTGGCGTCTCCGTATACCGCAGCCGCCAGCGGTGCCATTGACGATGTGATCGTACCTGCTGACAGCCGTGCAAAGGTAATGGCTGCACTGGATATTTTGGCCGGTAAGCGTGAGAATACGCTGCCGAGAAAACATTCTGTTAAATAATCTGGAGGTTTCAATATTATGAAGAACTACACCATTACCGTAAACGGTACAGCTTACAATGTATCCGTAGAGGAGGGGACTTCCGCCGCTCCCGCAGCTGCGCCTGTTGCAGCTGCTCCGGCACCTGCTGCCGCTCCCGCACCCGCAGCAGCGCCTGCTCCTGCTGCCGCACCGGCGCCTGCTGCTGATACCGCAGTCACCGGCGCTGTGACCGTTGAGTCTCCCATGCCCGGTACCATTCTGGATATTAAAGTGGCTTCCGGCGCTGCCGTTAAGAGCGGCGATGTACTCTTTGTTCTGGAGGCTATGAAGATGGAAAACGAGATTGTGGCGCCTCAGGACGGCACGGTCGCCAGCATTAATGTAAACAAGGGTGACAGCGTGGAAGCCGGTCAGACCCTTGCTTCTCTCAACTGATAAAAAAGAGGTACAAGAATGGCTAAAATCGGCATTACGGAAACCGTGCTGCGTGACGCGCATCAGTCCCTGATCGCCACGCGTATGCGCACGGATGAATTTGAAGGCATTTTAGAGAAGATGGACAAGATCGGTTATCATTCTCTGGAGTGCTGGGGCGGTGCCACTTTTGACGCCTGCCTGCGCTTTTTGGATGAGGATCCCTGGGACAGACTGCGCTTGATCCGCAAAAAGTGCCCCAATACAAAGCTGCAAATGCTCTTCCGCGGGCAGAATATGCTGGGCTATCGGCATTATTCCGACGAACTGGTGGATTACTTTGTAAAGAAGAGTATTGATAACGGTATTGATATTCTGCGTATTTTTGACGCACTCAACGACGTGCGTAATTTGCAGACTGCCATTAACGCAGCCAAGAAATACGGCGGTCATGTACAGGCCGCAATTTCTTACACCACCGGTCCGGTGTTTGACACGGAATACTACTGTCATTACGCTAAGGAGCTGGAGGACGCAGGTGCAGACTCTATCTGCATTAAGGATATGGCCGGTTTGCTGACCCCTTACGGCACCTATGATTTGGTTAAGGCGCTGAAAGAGACGGTAAACATTCCCATTCAGTTGCATTCCCATTACACTTCCGGTTTGGCGTCTATGGTCCACTTAAAGGGCATTGAAGCGGGCGTTGATGTGATTGATACTGCCATGAGCCCCTTGGCTATGGGTACTTCTCACCCGGCTACCGAGTCTATGGTTGCGGCTCTGCAAGGCACCCCGTATGACACCGGCTTGGATCTGAAGGCCTTGTCCGAGGTGCGTGACTTTTTCGTCCCCCTGCGGGAGAAATATCTGGCAGATGGTCTGCTGAACCCGAAAATGCTGGGCGTGGACGCCAACACTCTGCTTTACCAGGTGCCCGGTGGTATGCTTTCCAATCTGCTTGGCCAGTTAAAACAAGCCGGCAAGGAGGACAAACTGGAGGAAGTGCTGGCCGAAGTGCCGCGCGTGCGTAAAGACAGCGGTTATCCGCCGCTGGTAACCCCCACCTCTCAGATCGTGGGCACGCAGTCCGTGTTCAATGTAATTACCGGCGAGCGCTACAAAATGGTTACCAAGGAGTTTAAGGACATGGTTGCCGGCAAGTACGGCAAGACACCGTGCCCCATTGACCCTGAATTCCAGAAGAAGATCGTAGGTGACGAAGAAATTATCACCTGTCGGCCGGCCGATCTGATCCATGATAAGATCGACGACTTTAAGGCAGACATCGCCGAGTATTATGAGCAGGAGGAGGACGTTCTCTCCTATGCACAATTCGGTCAGGTTGCCGTTAAGTTCTTCCAGAAGAGAAGAGATAAAAAGTACGGCTTGGATGGCAAGCACGACGATATGGACAACAAGATCCACGCAGTTTAATTGCAAGGGCGAAGTTTCGGCTTCGCCTTTTTGCCGTTCTTTGCTCACCGGTAACCCGGAAAGTGAAGAAAGATAAAAGGCAATGCCGTACAGATTTTGCAATAAATGCCTATTTACACAAAAAAAGGCTGTTAAGTGTAAGTTTTTGTTGACCTTGATAACAGCCGGTGTTATAATCTATTCAGAAAATTTAACGGAGGGATTTTCATGAACGTATTGATTTTTGGCGGTACCGGTTTGCTGGGCTCCGCCGCAGCACAGATTTTTATCGACAGAGGGCATCATGTAAAGACCATTGCACTGCCCCCGCTGCCGGAAGGGGCACCTATTCCCAAGGAGATGGAGATCGAGTTCGGCAACTTCCTGGAGCTGTCCGATGAGCAGTTGGAAGCCGCTATGACCGGCATGGATGCATTTGTTTATGCTGCCGGTGTGGACGAGCGTGTAGAGTTCCCCGCTCCCGTATATGACGCTTATAAGAAGTACAACATTGATCCTGTGGATCGTTGCCTGGCTATGGCCAAGAAGTGCGGCGTAAAGCGTTGCGTTGTGCTGGGTTCTTATTTCTCCTGGCTGGCTAAGACGCATCCGGAAATGGATCTTTGCGCAAAGCACCCCTATATCCGCTCTCGTATTGATCAGGAGAAAGTGGCTGCAAAGTATGCGGATGAGAACATGGGCGTTGGCGTGCTGGAGCTGCCTTACATCTTTGGTACACAGCCCGGTCGTCGTCCTGTTTGGGTCATTTTGATCGAGCAGCTGCAGCGGTTTGAGAAATTGCCTTTCACTATGTATCCGGCCGGCGGTACGGCTATGCTGACCGTGCGCCAGGTAGGTGAGTGCATCGTTGGCGCTGCGGAGCAGGTACAGGGCTTCCGTGCTTACGGCATCTCCTGCTACAATATGCACTGGAGAGAGTTCCTGAAGATTGTTTACCGTGCCATGGATGGTATTCAGGATCGTAAGATCGTGGATGTACCCAAGTGGACTTTCCAGGCCTTTGGTCTGCATATGCGCAAGGAGTATGCAAAGCGCAACGTACAGTCCGGTATTGATCCCGTAGGTCTGGCTGACATTATGGGTATGGACCTGTTCATTCCCACCGATGACACCAAGGAGCTGGGTTGCACCCCCGATGATATTGAGGCTGCCATCTTTGACTCCATTGCTCTGTCTAAGGCTTCCTTTGAGGGTAAAGCAAAGCTGCTGGAAATGAAGGGCGAGTAATCCTACATAATGAAAATATGCGCTCCGGAGTATTCCGGAGCGTTGTTTTATGCCTTTAATGAAATAAAGCGGCAACCATTCGGCTGCCGCTTTTTCTATAACGATACTTTAGATATGGTTTTTCAGGTAAGACAATATCAGAGGATTGACCTGGCTGTCATAGTTTTTGCCCAAGGGGTAATTCTCACTGTTAAACCCGTGGTTTGCCCCTTGAATGCTATACAGGGTAGCGGACTTGTAGGTCTCAACCGCCTTTTTTGAGTATCGGATGGGCACGCGATGGTCCGCCGTGCCGTGAATGATGATCACGTCTTTTTTAAAGTTCTTGATGTTGCCGTAAATATCATAATCAATCAGGGTAGAAATATAATCGTGCCCCACGGTCATCACCAGAAAGTAGGCAGTCTTGGGCACATGGCCTTTGTAGTTCTTGGTCATTTCGTCCGCCATATTCAGTCCCGGGTACATCAGGATCAGCCCACGCACCTTGCTGCTGTTCTTGGAAGCCGTCAGTGCCGACACCAAACCGCCTTGACTGGTGCCCAACAGAAAAATTTTATTCTTGTCCACCCGTTTGAGCGCCCGCGCCTTACTTAATACGGACTCCAGGTCCTTTACTTCGGTAAAGACGGTCATATCCGTGGTTTTACCGTCGCTCTTGCTCTTCTTGCTGCCGCCGCAAAAGTCAAAGCAGTAGGCCACATAGCCGTTCTTGGCCAGCATGGCACAGTAAGCGTTCAAGGACTTGTATGTCAGCCCAAAGCTATGGGACAAAATGACTGTGGGTCGGTGATAACCTACGCCGTCCGGTACATAGACCTGACCGTAGATGCGGTTCTTGCCCCGTTTGGCCCAAACTGTCTCTGTGTGGTACGCCTGCTTGCGGATATTGACTTTTACAGTCTTGGTATTACTCCAAGAGCCGTAATACTTCTTTCCGTTTAAGTTCTTATAAGGCCGCAGGTGCACATAATAAGTGCCGCTGTATGGCGCATAGTAGGTGGCCGCCTTGTTGCTGCCGCCCACCAAAATGCTCTCACCGTTTTTGAATTGCTTATTGCGGGCGTAGATCACCTGGTAGCCGCTGGCAGCCACCTTTTTCCAGCTGACGGTGATTTTTGCACCGCTTGCTTTTACAGACTGCAAGGTAACTTTTGCCGGCTTGGTGGCGACGGTCAGGGTTTTCGCTTTTTTGGAATATAATGTTTTCTTTCCGGCCTTTTTGTAGGCGTGGATCTGGAGATTATAGGTAGTGGCAGGGGACAGCTTTTTGGCTGTGCCTTTAATCGCGCTGCCTTTGGTGGCGGTGAGCACCGTTTTCCATTTTTTGCTCTTGCTGTCATACCGGCGAATGCGATAGCCGCTGGCACCTTTCACTTTACTCCAGCTTAGGCGGACGGTGCTTGCAGAGCAGCCGGTCATAGAGAACCTGGCTACATTTCCGGGTGCAGAAGCAGCCAGCGCCACTTCACCCGGGAACACCATGGTTAGTACCAAAAAAACGCTGAAAAGGGCACACAAAGCACGTTTATATGCAGATTCTTTCAAGTTGATCACTCTCCTTAGAATTTCCATCGTGTGTCTATCATTTTTTGCAGTAGATCAAAATAGGTCCAACCCAGCGCCCGGGCGGCAATCCTGGTCTAACCGATGGGGCCGTACTGCGCCGGTAAGATTCGGTTTGAAGTTATAAATATCTCCGCTGTCTCTTGCTTCCTTACGCCCTCATAGTAACACAAACCTTTTCATTTGTAAATAAGTAGACAAAAATATTCATGATCGTCTGATAACGGCGGCAAATGGCAGTTGCCATTGGACGAATTTGGTAGTATAATAGCGGAGAAGTTTTAAGACAGGACGAGGGCTTATGAAAGAACAAATCACCATAGAGGAACTGCTGACGCTGGAACCGGGCAGCTACCTGCTTTATGATATGCGGGACCGCTATTCCTTTGATTACGGCGCCATTCCCGGTGCAGAGCATAAAGAACAGGCGGCGATCTTGGAAGCGGCGGACAGTCTGCCGAAGGACATGCCGGTCATCATCTGCTGCAAAAGCGGTCTCCTTAGTGATGCGGTGGCAGAGGAGTTGCGCACCCATGGGGTGCAGGCCATGAATTTACAAGGCGGCTACTACGGCTACCTGATGCAAAGCCTGCACTTTGAGGCGGATAAAGCGAAACAAGTGCAGCACAGTATTCACAAGAAGTTCCATAAGGAAATTTGGAGCCGTTTTACTGCTGCTTTGGACGAATACAGACTGTTGCAGCCGGGTGATAAGGTGGCTGTTTGTATCAGCGGCGGCAAGGACAGTATGCTGATGGCTCTGTTGTTCCAGGAACTGCAAAAGCACAGTCGCTTTCCCTTTGAAGTGGTGTATCTGGTGATGGATCCGGGTTACAGCCCCAAGAATCGGGAGGTGATTGAGCGCAACGCCCGCACCTTAGGGCTGCCCATTACTGTGTTTGAAACAGATATTTTCTCATCCGTTTTGCATATTGAAAAGTCGCCCTGCTATATCTGTGCCCGTATGCGCCGTGGACATTTGTATAACAAGGCCAAGGAGCTGGGCTGCAACAAGATCGCCCTGGGTCACCATTACGACGATGTGATCGAGACGATTTTAATGGGCATGCTGTACGGCGGTCAGGTGCAAACCATGATGCCCAAGCTGCACAGCACCAACTTTGCCGGTATGGAACTGATCCGCCCGCTGTACTTGGTGCGGGAAAGCAGTATTGAGCACTGGCGGGATTATAACGGCCTGCACTTTATCCAGTGCGCCTGCAAGTTTACGGACACCTGCACCTCTTGCAACCCGGACAATACTTCCAAGCGTAAGCGTACCAAGGAACTGATCCAAATGCTGCATGCAGAAAGTCCGCAGGTGGAAAGCAACATTTTTCGCAGTGTGGAGCATGTGAATATTGACACAGTGATCGGCTACAAGCAGCACGGTCAGCTTCATTCGTTCCTGGACAGTTATGATGAAACCGAATAAGCCTAAATAAAATGAACCCCGGAGTACAAACTCCGGGGCTTTTTGTATCTGATTTGATTTTAGAAGTTCAGCAGACCTGCGCCGCCGTTGACTGCCATAAAGGCAGAGGAGAACACCAAAGACACAATGGTCATCAACTTAATAAGAATGTTGATAGACGGGCCGGAGGTGTCCTTAAAGGGATCGCCTACGGTGTCGCCAACCACGGCTGCCTTATGGGCTTCAGAGCCTTTGCCGCCGTCTTTCAGACCCTCAATGTACTTTTTGGCATTGTCCCAGGCACCGCCGCTGTTGGCCATAAAGATTGCCATCATAACGCCGCTGACCAGCGCGCCGGCCAACAGACCGCCCAAGCTCTCAACACCCAGCAGGAAGCCTACCAGTAAGGGAGCCACCACTGCCATAATGCCGGGCAGAATCATCTCTTTCAGTGCTGCGGTAGTGGAGATGGACACGCACTTAGTGTAGTCCGGCTTCTCCGTACCCTTTAAGATGCCGGGTTTCTCCCGGAACTGGCGGCGCACTTCCTCGATCATCTTGTTTGCAGCCTTACCAACGGAACTCATGGTAAAGGCAGAGAACAGGAAGGGGAGCATACCGCCCAGGAACAAGCCTACCACCACTTTAGCGTCCAAAATGCTCATACCGCCACTGGTGATATTCGTCGTTTCTGCAAAGGAGGCGAACAGCGCCAGCGCCGTCAAGGCGGCAGAACCGATGGCAAAGCCCTTGCCTACTGCGGCTGTGGTGTTACCTACGCTGTCCAGTTTATCGGTGATTTTGCGCACAGAGCCATCCAGTTCACTCATCTCGGCAATACCGCCGGCATTATCCGCAATCGGACCGTAAGCGTCCACCGCCACGGTGATCCCGGTGGTAGACAGCATACCTACGGCAGCAAGTGCGATACCGTAAAGGCCTAAGAATTTGTAAGACAGCAGTATACCCACAGCGATAAACAGCACCGGAATGGCTGTGGAACGCATGCCCACGCTCATACCGCTGATAATGTTGGTTGCAGCGCCGGTTTTGGAGCTTTCTGCAATTTCTTTTACAGATTTGTAGTGATCGGAAGTATAAATTTCCGTCAGCTTACCGATGGCAGTGCCCACGATCAGGCCGCACAGCACACACCAAAAGCCGTTCATGGTGCCCAGCATAAAGTGGCTCAGCACCCCGGCTGCAAGGATTACCAGCGCCGTTGCCGTATATTCGCCCCGGTTCAAGGCGCGCTGCGGGTCCGTGCCGTCCTTGGCGCGTACAAAGAATGTGGCGATCACGGAACCGAGAATGCCCACGCCGCACAGCACCAGCGGGAAGATAGCCGCATACAGCCGACTGCTGACGGTGGTAGCTGCAAATGCCAAGGTGATGGCAGAGATAATGGAGCCAACATAGCTTTCAAACAAATCGGCGCCCATACCGGCTACATCGCCCACATTGTCGCCCACATTGTCTGCAATGGTTGCCGGGTTGCGGGGATCGTCCTCCGGAATACCGGCCTCCACTTTTCCCACCAGATCAGCGCCCACATCTGCAGCCTTGGTATAAATACCGCCGCCGACACGGGCAAACAGTGCGATAGAAGACGCACCCAAACTAAAGCCTGTGAGAATATTCAGAGCAGAGGCGTTGCTCACCAGATCGTACTTACTGTTCAGGAACAGGAAGATTAAACCCACGCCGATGACGCCCAGGCCGACCACAGACAAACCCATCACGGCACCGCCGCTAAAGGCAATCTTTAGTGCTTTATTCATGCCACGCTCCCGCGCAGCATTGGCGGTGCGCACATTGGCTTTAGTGGCCACGGTCATACCAAAGAACCCGGCCAGGGTAGAGAACAGAGCGCCCAGCACAAAGCAAACGGCGGTGAGCCAGTTGATGACCAAGCCGATCACTAAAAACAGTACCACGGCAAAAACAATCAGAATTCGATACTCGGCAAACAAAAAGGCGCGAGCGCCGGTGGCGATGGCGTCGGCAATCTCTTTCATCTTTGCCGTGCCGGCGTCTTTCTTACCGATATAGCGTGCAGTGAACAGGGCGAACAGCAGCGCCACCAAACCGCACACAGGTACAAGGTACAATAACTTTTCCATAAATTAACCACTCCCGGTCCGAATTCCGGCAAAGCCGAGAATTCTTATACTTTAATCTATTTTTACCATACTTGTAAGAAAAAGTCAACAAACAAAAATGCCGCCGCTTATTAAGAATTGTTTATGTTAGACAAAAATATGCAAAAAAGGCGATATAAGTGCATAAGATTTCGTATACCGGCACAAAAGTAGTCCGGCGTGTGCATAAAAAAACAGTACGGCAGAACCGTACTGTTTTTATCGTTATGAAATAGTATGTAAGACTTAGTCGGTAGTTTTTTCGTTCTGTTCTGCCAAACGGGCAGCGCGCTTCTCCGCCAGTTCCACGATCATCTGCTGCTGCAGGTCACCGTGAATGTTGTAGAACAGGAAAGACAGACCGTAAAGGCCACGGGCCAAACCGGGCAGGATACAGAATACCGCCCAAATACCGGACAGAATACCGGGATCCGTTTGAGGCACAGCGTTGCCCAGGGAGTCGGTGAGGGGAATGTAGTTAATCCAGGTCAGTACCATACCGGACATCCAAGAAGTAATAGAAGTTGCCAGTTTCTGAAAGTAGCCCTGTACGGTGGTTACCAGCGCTTCGTTACGCAGACCGTGCTTCCATTCCATATAGTCCAGAGCTTCTGCGGTCAAAATGGGGTTAACCACCTGAATGACTTTATTGGGCAGGCCGCAAATGGTCAGACCGAAGACCACCCAAATGAAGTTAAGAATTCTGTGGTCGGCGAAAGTCTGGCCAAAGGGGTGGTAACCGATAAAGAACAGGGTAAAGTAGGCCACGCCACCGAACACACCGGCCAGGATTGCCGTTACGCGAGCACCCAGCTTCTTGACCATTTTGGCAGCCATAGGCACCATCAGGTAGTTGGGAATACCGGTAAATAGACCGCAGATGGTCTGGTTCATAATGGCGCCGGTATTGTTTAGCCAGAAGTACTGCTCGGAGGAGCCGCCTACGGCCTTAAAGTTGTTAAAGAAATCCGACAGAATGATGGCAAACAGGGGACGGTTGGAGAAGATCTCCTTAATGGACTGGAGAACAGAGGTCTCGTTCATCTCCTCACGGCTCATCAGCGGCACCCGCTCCCGCATATTGAAGAACCCGAACACCGAGAACCCGGCGCAAAGGATCAACATACAGTAGGCGAAGCCGGAGTACACGCCCTGCATGGTAATGTTCTTATTGACCTTTGGCAGCAGCTGTACAAACACAGGAACCAGTGAGGGCAGCCAGGTGCCGAACAGCTCAAAAAACTTGGTGGTGGTAATTAAGTTATTTCGCTCGTCGTTATTTGGCGTTATGTTATAAACAAGCAGCCAGTAGGCGCCGAAGTAGCTCATACCCAGACCGTACAGCAATATGCCTATGGCGGACCAAACGATCTTTTGTGTGGAATTCAGATCCGGAGCGGTAAACATCATATAACCGCCGATGAGCCACATAGGCAGAGACAGGATCAAGAACGGCCGAATACGACCCCAACGGGTACGGGTACGGTCAATGATCAGTCCGCTGATGGTATCGTCCGCCGCATCATAAATGGAGGCAAACAGGTTGATGTTTGCGTACGCGGTGGTGTTCAGCTTTAAAAACTGGATCATAAAGAATTCCTTGAACGCACTAGTAAACTGGTCCAAGTTCTTCTTGCCGAAGTTCACCAGCACAAAGGCGGCGATCTCCTTCGGTGACAAGTAGCGCTTTTTGGTATAAGCCAGCTTTTCCAATTCTTCCAGTTCAGAATCGTTCAGCTGCTGAGACTCAACTTTTTCTGCCAAAACATTCCCTCATTTCAGGGCCGTAGCCCTACAAAATCATAACGATATAATTTTAGCATAATAAGTAGAGCAAATCAACACTTTTTTCTGTACAAAAGTAACAAGATAATGCACGATGAGAAAAGTTGTGTAACATTTCTTCCGGCTTTTGATTTTTGCCGGCAATTCTATTGACAAGCGGCGTCAAACATTATAAAATATTTTGGTGAATATGATGGCTGAAACGGACTGATATTCGTTTCCATATTCATTGATAACAGAACCAGCGCCACGGCGCCGAAAGGATGTAGACTATGGCATCGACCTGCCCCAACTGCGGCAAAAAATTACATTTTTGGAACATTAAGGCGGAGTGCTCCGCCTGCGGTGTGAGCATTCCTAATTTTGATTGGGAGGCCAGACTGGAGGAGGACAACCGCAACGCGGAAAAAGCCTTCGGCGTGTTTAACCGCACCCTCAGCCGTATGGCGTATTCCATGTGGGGCACCAAGCTGCGCATTGCTCGCCTGGTGCTGACCTTTTTGCCGGCTGTGGGTTTCATTTTACCTTGGTCCAATATCAAAGGTACTGGCTCCAGCTTTGTGCTGAGTATTCTCGCTTTTGACGGTAGCAAGTCGCTGATTGACTTTTTTAAGGCGTTTTTTGGCGATGTAGGACTGTTTACCACAACTATGGGTATGGAGGGTTACGGCGGTCCGGTGACCCTTGGTGTGATTGGCTACTTCCTATTCTTATTCAGCGCTTTATTTATTGTGATCGCATTCTTTATGGTACTGATCCGCTGCAAGAATTCCAAGACCAAGACGACCATTGTTTTTGATGTACTGTCTGTTGCGGCTTCTGTCGCCGCCGTAATCTGCTTTACCGTTGGCGGTCAGCGGGGCGCGGAACTGGGCGCATTCAGCTTTGGCGGCAACGCGGCACTGGCACCCAGCGGTGCCATCGGTTGGGGCTACTTTGTGGCACTGCTTTTGCTGCTTGTGGCTACCGGTATGAATATTGCCGTCGTCAAGGCGCCTGCCAAGTCTGACGAGCAATTGGAGAACGAACGACTGGCTCGGGTAGCTGCGAAAGAAGAAAAAGAGCGCCTGGCTGACGAAAAACGGGAACTGGAGCGCGTACAGGCTGCCAAGAAAGCCCAGGAAGAAGAAAAAGCCAAGGTGGAAGAAGCCAAGCGAAAACTGGCTGCCAAGGCGGAAAAACGCAAGAACAAAAAGTAAACAAAAAGGAGCGGCACAGCTGCGGCGGATCGCCGAGCCTGCGGCTCCTTTTTTGTTGCCTTGACCGGCAAGGCCGGTTTTGGTATAATAGTAGAAAAGAGCATACGGTAATTGGAGTGATATGATGGCAGAGGATAAGCAAGAACTGACCCCAACCGGGGAAAAGAAAGCAAAGAAAAAGCTCAGCGGCAAGCAAAAAGGCATAATCGCCGGTGCGGTGGTGGCCGTAGTGATACTGCTGGTGGGCATTGCCGGTTACATGGCGACCCATGTGAACAGCTACGCCTTTTACAATAAAGTCGTGATTGCGTTGGCGCCGGATAAGATAGAGGACTACGGCAAGACCTTTTACCTAAAAATCAACCCGGACTATGACCAGAAGAAGGCACCCAACGAGCCGATGTTCATTTGCTACTATAAAGACGCAAGCGGCAAGGAAGTGGATCTGCCCGGCGGCACCTATAAAGAGGACGGCAATAACGGCCAGGTGCTCATCGCATTTTTGGGCAAGGCAGCGGAAAAAGTGCTTGCCATTCAAAAAACGTTGACGGTTGTTTTTTGGGTGTTAGTGGCCGTGGCCGTTTGCGTACTGATCTATATTTGGTATCGGCTGGACGCCCGCTATGAGGAGCGCCAAAAGCTGGCTGCCCACGGTGGCAGAGAGAAAGATAAAAAGAAACACAACAATTAAGTCTGCGACGGCAGTGCGAGGTTTGCTTATGAACTACGATTTATTGTTTTCTCCCGCCAAAATCGGCAATGTAACGGTAAAGAACCGCATTATTATGGAGCCGATGTGCCTTGGCTTCGGTCAATTTGACGGTCGGGCCACAGATACTATGATGGACTATTACGAAGAGCGGGCCAAGGGCGGCGTAGGACTGATCTTTACGGAGATTACCCGCGTCAACGATATGACCGGTGCGTCCTCCTTCGGTCAACTGGGCATGAGTCATGATTACCAAATTGACTCCCTGCGCACCATGGCACAGCGGGTACACCGTCACGGCACCAAATTGATGGTGGAGTTGCACCATCCTGGGCGGCAAAATCTGGGGCTGATGGTGGGCACACTGCCTATTTGCGTAGCCGGAGATCGCTTTCTCGGGTCCGCTTATGCCAAGCTGCTGTACGGCAGTGTAATCCCTCCCGGCAAAAAGTTGCAGGATAAGGATATTGTGCCACGCACCGTGGCACCCAGCCGATGCGAAAAAAGCAAAATGAGCGAAAGTGTCAACCGCGGTCTGTCTCACCGGGGCGTGCAGCGGCTGATCTTGCAGTTTATCGAGGCGGCACAAAGAGTGAAGAAAGCCGGCTGTGACGGTGTGGAACTGCACGCCGCCCATGGCTATCTCATTCAGCAATTCCTGTCACCGAATACCAACCGGAGAACGGACGAATACGGCGGTTCGCTGGAGAACAGAATGCGTTTTTTGACGGAGATCATTGACGGCATTCGCATCACCTGCGGGCGGGATTTTCCCATTGTGGTACGCCTGTCGGTAGATGAGATGTACGATCGCATCGGCCAGCCCGGCAAGGGCTACGGCTTGGACGAGGGCCTGCAAATGGCCAAAACTCTGTCCGACAAGCGCATTGACGCCATTGATGTGTCTTCTGCGTGCTACGATACATTCAATTACTGGCTGGAGCCGGTAACTTTCCCTTGCGGCTGGCGCAAGTACCTGGCCCAAGCGGTCAAAGAAGTGGTCAACATTCCGGTGATAGCTGCCAATTTGATCCGCACCCCGGAGCAGGCGGAAGAACAGCTTGCACAAGGTATTCAGGACTTTGTAGGCCTTGGCCGACCCCTGATTGCCGATCCCTACTGGGCAGACAAGGCAGAGCAGGGGAAGGCCGGTGAAATTCGCCACTGTATCAACTGCCTATACTGCTTTGAGAGTATGATGGAGGGTGCCTATAAAGGCGAGCACGGTCATTGCTCCGTGAACCCGTTTGTAGGTCGAGAGCGCACAATGTTGGTACAAAACGGCAATGGGCGCAAGGTGGTTATTGTCGGTGCCGGGCCTGCAGGTCTGACGGCAGCGGAACTGCTGGCTCGCCGTGGATTTGATGTGACCGTACTGGAAAAATCCAAAACCCCCGGCGGCCAGGTACTGTTGGCAGCCAAGCCGCCCCATAAGGAGCGCATGACCTGGTGCACGGAGGATTTAGCTACCCTTGCGAAGGCTGCGGGTGCGGAAATTCGCACCCAGGTAGAAGCGACAGAAGAAATCATTGCCGCTTATGACCCTTACGCTGTGATCTGCGCCACCGGCGGCAGTGCCGTACACCCAAAGGCTTTCAGCGGCGAAAATGTGTGCACGGTGACGGATATTCTCACCGGCAATGTGAAAGTGAAAGACAAGCAGGTGGCGGTGATCGGCTCCGGCATGACCGGACTGGAAACCTCCGAGCTGCTGGTAAGCCAAGGCAATCATGTGACTATTGTGGAAATGGCGCCCCGCATTGCGCCGGGAGCGTACTTCCAGCACGTGGACGATGCACTACCTAAGTTACAGGCGGCACACACTGTTTTTATGGCAGGGCAAAAACTACTGGCCGTTCATCAGGACAGCATAGAGCTGGAAAAGGTAGACACCGGCAACAAAACTATGGTGCCTTGCGATCTGGTGGTGCTCTCCCTGGGCGTGCGCCCGGAGAACGGCCTGTATGAAAGCATTAAAGGCAGCTTCAGTCGGGTATATAACATCGGCGACAGCAACAAAATCGGCCGTATCCACAACGCCACAGAAGCTGCCTACCAATTGGCAATGTCTCTGTAAATCACATAAAAAATGACCCCGAGCCACTCCGGTTCGGGGTTTTCTTTGCTTTACAGCACGATAAGTTTTTTGGTTACATTGGATAAGTTCTCTCGGCCGTGGGGGGACAGGTAGAGCACATCTTCAATGCGGATGCCGAATTTGTCCGGCAAATAGATGCCAGGCTCCATAGAGGTCACATTGCCAGTTTGGTACACATCCCCGCTGCGGGGCGAGGCGTTATAACCCTCGTGTATTTCCAGCCCCACGCCGTGCCCCAGGGAGTGGCGGAAATATTGCGCCTTATCCTCCGCTGCCAGTACATCATAGGCCGCTTGGTACACCTCTTTGCAGGGCACGCCGGCGTGCAGCGCCTGAATACCTGCCAGCTGCGCGCGGAGCACCAGGTCATAAGCCGCCTGCATTTCTGCCGTGGCGCTGCCCACGGCCACTGTGCGGGTCATATCCGAATGGTAGCCCCGGTAAGTGGCGCCAAAATCAAACAGCACAAAGTCGCCCTTTTGCACTTCCCGATTCTCCGGTACACCGTGCGGCATGGAGGTATGGGCGCCAGTCAGGAGAATGGTATCAAAACTGACCCCGTCCGAGCCGCCCAGCGCCATTAGATAGTCAAATCGAGCGGCCAGTTCCTTTTCCGTTTTGCCGGGCTTTACATCATTAAGAAGCTCTAAAAACGCCTTTTCCGCAATGCGGTTGGCGGTTTTCATTAGATCGATCTCCCACGGCTCTTTTACATTGCGCAGATCCATTACGCCGTTGCCGACAGGGCGCAATTCGCCGCTGAAAATGCCTTGCAGCTGCGTGTACTGCCGGTAAGCAATGGTCCGGTCCTCAAACAGCAAAATCTTGCAGTCGATTTTTGCCAGCAGGGCGTCCAGTTCGTCCCAAAAGCCGGTGGTAATCTCCGTCACCTGCACGCCGGTGTCCGCCGCGTGGAGCCGGGCGGTCTCCGTATAGCGAGAGTCCACCAGTTGAAACACAGCCGTCGGCGTCACCAAAATCATGCCCTCGCTGGGGGAGAAGCCGCACACATAGTGCATATCGGCTTCATCCAGCAGCAGCAACGCATCTGCACCGGCCGCTTTTACATAATTCATCATTTTTTCCGTATGCATAATATCACCTACACAATAGGATAGCACAGATTTTTTACTTGTCAATTCCAAATTTCTGTCTTATTTGTTTCTTTAGTATTGACAAGGCGGGCGGGGGTGTGCTATCGTTCCTTTGTAACAAAATCTTATCACTTCCGGGGGTAGTTATGGAAAAGTATTTGATCAATCCCAATGAGCGGATCGCCACCATCAGCAAGGACATTTACGGCCATTTCAGCGAGCATCTGGGTCGCTGCATTTATGACGGCATTTTTGTAGGCAAAGACTCTAAAATCCCCAATGTGAACGGTATGCGCACCGATGTGGTCACGGCGCTGAAAGACATGGGCATTCCTGTGCTGCGGTGGCCCGGCGGCTGCTTTGCCGACGAGTACCACTGGACGGACGGTATCGGCGAACAGAAGGATCGTAAAAAGATGATCAACACCCACTGGGGCGGTGTGGTGGAGGACAACGCCTTTGGCACCCACGAGTATTTTGAGCTAATTCGCCAGCTGGGGTGTGACGCTTATGTAAACGGCAATGTAGGCTCCGGCTCTGTGCGGGAGATGAACGAGTGGGTCGAATATATGACCTTTGACGGCGTATCACCTATGGCGGACCTGCGAAAAAAGAATGGTGCCGATAAGCCCTGGAAGCTGCGCTACTTCGGCGTTGGCAACGAGAGCTGGGGCTGCGGCGGCCACATGAACGGCGATTACTATGCGGACAAGTTCCGCCGCTACAACACTTATGTGCGGGATTATACTGCCGGGGAACATATTTACCGTGTGGCCTGCGGTCCCAACGCTTTTGATTTCAAATGGACGGAGCAGGTAATGCGCAAGGTGCCCGGCCAGGCGGACGGCCTGTCGCTCCACTACTACACCGTACCTTATAACTGGGATCACAAAGGCTCTGCCACGGAGTTTAATACGAAAGATTATGACCGTACGGTGGCCAAAGCCTATCGTATGGAGGAGCTGGTTCGCCGCCATACAGAGATTATGAATGCCCTGGACCCCCAAAAGCGGGTGGATCTGATCGTAGACGAGTGGGGTACCTGGTTTGATGTGGAACCGGGCACCAATCCGGGCTTTCTGTACCAACTAAACACCATGCGAGACGCTATGGTGGCTGCGCTGACCCTGAATATTTTCAACAAGCACGCTGACCGGGTACAGATGGCGAATATTGCGCAGACGGTAAATGTACTGCAAGCAGTGATCCTAACCGAAGGGGACAAGATGGTGTTGACCCCCACATACCATGTGTTTAAGATGTATAAGGACCACCAACAGAACACGCTGATCGGCTCCTACCTTACCAACAGCAATACCGTAGAGTGCGAGGAATGCAGTGCACCCCAGATGATCGAGTCCGCCTCTGTGGACGAGAACGGCGCCATTTACGCCACGGTCACCAACATCAGCGCCACCAAAAAGGCCAAGATCAAGTGTCAGATCGCCGATACCAAAGTTTCTACCTTACGTGCCGAAATTCTTACCGGAGATATGCACGGCAAAAATGACTTTTCCAATCCGGACGCGGTTCAGGTACGCCCCTTTGACGGTGTACGCAAGCTGTCCGATGGTTTTGTAGCTGAACTGCCCCCTTGCAGTGTAGTAAAGTTCGTTATAAACGAAAAATAATGGAGGAGCTTTGCAAGCGTTGTCTGCTGTATGAGGCAGGGGAACGAGCAGCCTATACACAGGTGCAAGCATATTTGGAAACCGTGCCACCGGAAGAACTGGCAAGTCCGACTGTGCGAAACAGTCGCCTAGACCAATGCCGTCATTGCGACCAGCTGATCGCCGGTATGTGTCGCAAATGCGGCTGCTATGTGGAGGTTCGCGCAGCACTGAAAGACAGTACTTGTCCCCATACAGAGGGCAGAATGTGGTGATTCACGCCGACTTGAATGGGTATTCAGGTCGGCTTTTTCTATGGGCTGCTTGAATGAAACGCCTTTTCCTTGACCATACTGTGGGTATGAGATTTTATGAAAAGAGCGGACGATGGCTGCAAGCTCTATGGGGCGCGTTCTGCGTTGTGGCTGTCCTATTGGCCCTTTGCCAGTTGCTGCAGATCAGCGAGGATTTATGGAATCATCCATGGAGCAGCATAGCTGCAACCTTTGCCAGACAGGCGGAAAAAATGGCGCCTTATTTAATCGCCTTTACTTTGCCGTATCATCTGTTGCCAGGGAGTCGCACCAAGTGCGGGTTGTGGAGCGCACTATGCTACGGGCTGTTTTCCGCCTTGTTTACTGCCATTACTGACAAAGAACCGGGATTACTGTGGCCCATCCTGTTGGGTCTGGCGACGGTGCTATGCGTAGATAGAGTAGGGGAGAAGCAAGGAATGTTGCTGCTACCGGTGCTTGCACTGTCACTTGCCGGTCTCTTGGGTGCAACGCACGGTTATTACGAAAGCGCACTGCTGTGGCTGCTGGATAAGCTGGGAAGTAGTACCTCCGTTTCCGGCGTAGTCTTCGGCATCTTGAATACACTTTTGCGCCCGTTGTCCGGGGCGTTTGAACAGCCGGTGTATCTGCACAGCGCCGGTGGCGCCGTGTGGTTGGACGGCCAGATCTTAACCGGCGCCAAGAACATTTTTGCCGCCAAGCCGGATTGTTTGGCAACTGCGCTATTTTTGTCCGGCAAAGGGCTGCAACTGTTCTTGTTGCCCGGGTTTGCATTAACTCTGGCCGACTGCAGCAAGACGCGCAGCAAAGCCGTTCTGGCGTTATTTACCGCCGGGTGTGTACTCAGCGGCCATACGGAACTTTTTACCTTATTTTTGGCGCTGGAAAGTCCGTTTTTGCTGCTGGCCTTTGCCGGACTGACCGGCGGATGCTATTTGGTGTCTGTGCTGCTGAATCTCCACTGGGGATTTTTGCAGAATGGGGGAATCGTGGAGTTTCTCCTACACAACAGCAGCGGCGCACTGCCGTATCTTGTGGGCGTGACATTTTGCGTGCTGGCATATTTTGTCAGCCGGTACACCGTGGTACGCTACGGCATTGCGGAACACAGCTGCGTTTGGCTGCCGGAAGATCTGCGCCCACTGGTACAGGAACTGGGCGGTCTACAAAACATTCTTGCCATTGAAAATGACGGTGTGCAGGTGCGCAACAGCAAGCGAGTAAACACTTTGCTCCTGGAGGGAGAACTGAAGGAAGACCGCTTTATAACCGATGATCCGCAGATACAGACACTAAAAGAATATCTGCCGTAAAGAATTTGATCTAAACAAAAAACAGCATATAAACGCCTTATCCACAGGAAAAACGCTTTTCCATTTGAAAGGTCAGTCGGTGGCAGAAGATTCATACTCAAAAAAGAAAATCGCAAAAGGCACCGATGTGGTACCTTTTGCGATTTTTATATTGTACAGAACAGAGGCTTGCATTTTGCTTTTGAATATGCTATAATTATACAAAATTATTATTTTGTATAATTCAGGGGAGTTGATACAGTGAAAAAAGCGGAATTTGGGCAATTACCCATGCCTGTACAGGACTATCTGTTGTATTTGGAGGCCATCAAAGGTCACAGCGAGTTATCGGTGATCGAATATGCGTCGGATTTGCGCACCTTCTTTCGCTACCTTGCCAAGGAAAAAGATCTGTATCCGCCTGACACGCCGGACGATCAAATGGATCTACGGCAAATCAATATGGAATTCATTAAGACCATTACACTGAGCGACGCCTACCAGTTCTTAATCTACTGCAAGAACCAACGCGGCAACGCGGAAGCCACCCGTGCGCGGCGTGTGATCGCCATACGGCGCTTTTTTATCTATTTAACGGAAAACCGGCACTTGCTGGAGGAAAATCCGATGAAAGTGCTGGACGCGCCGAAAACAAAAAAAGCCCTTCCAAAGTACATGACCTTGGAAGAAGCACGCCACTTATTATCCGTTGTAGACGGCAAACACAAAGAGCGGGATTACGCCATTTTGACCTTGCTTCTGAACTGCGGTATGCGACTGAGCGAGTTGGTGTCCATTGATTATAATGATATAAAATCAAACGATACATTGGTGATCACCGGTAAAGGCAACAAGGAGCGCACCGTGTACTTAAACGATGCTTGCAAATCCGCCGTTTCCGCCTATATGCGGGTGCGGCCGCACGACGGTGTAAAGGACAAAGCTTTATTTCTAAGCAGTCGCAACCAGCGGATCAGCCCCAAGACGGTACAACACATGGTGTACGCTTATTTGGATAAGGCCGGGCTGGGCGATCGTGGCCTGTCCGTGCATAAGCTGCGCCATACGGCGGCCACACTGATGTACCAAAATGGCCATGTGGATCTGCTGCTACTGAAAGAGATCCTGGGCCATGAAAACCTGGGTACTACGGAAATCTATACCCACATCAGCGATGACGCAGCCAAAGCCGCCATTGAGGCAAATCCCCTTGCCGATCTTGATGATCCTAAATCGAGATCACAGAACTGAACAAACTGGTCAGCCCTGCATTACATAAGGCGGCCAACGCCACGAAAGCGGCGGAAATCAGATATTTTTTCAAATAATCCCGCACCTGAATTTCAGCGGGGGACTCCCCTGTTGCATCGTCTCGCTTGACGGACAGGTGAAAGATGGACTTGGACATATCGGTGCTGATTTTAATGGTGAGCATGACCACCGTCAGCAAAATAGAGGCCGCCGGAATCACCATCAGCACGCAAAACAGCACACCCTTCAGCCGAAAAGTCATATAATAGTAGCACACCTGCATACCAAAAGCAAAACCGCAAGTCATGGGCACAAAATGAATTAGCGGAAAGCCGATCATACAAAAGCCCAAAAAGACCGTTACCAAAAATATACTGAAATACAAGCAAAAATCATTGAGAAACAGCTGTAAAAAGCGGTTCTCCCCTACTCTGAGCAGCGCGTTGACTGTGTCGGAGCGAATTTGACGGTACAGCACGCTGCCCAAAGCTAACCCGCAGGTGTAAAATACCAGGGAATAGATGTAAGTTCTATGGGTCTCCCAGCGAAATGCGCGCAGCTCATCCGAAAACGCCGCCGCCAGATCCCGCTTCTCCCGAGGCTCGCTCATAAGTGCACCCGCTTGTTGCTGACAACTGCCAGCGCAGCGCACACCGGCATACCCAGCAGGCGCAGTACCAATAAACCGGCGCCGGAAGGTGCCATACAGTAGTGTACCACCATTAGGACCATTGCAGGCACAATGGCAGCCAATGCCAATGGCAAGCGGCTGTTTTTCACCCCGCGAAGCGCCCATTTTGCAATGAGAAAGGCACAGAGAAAGTCGATCGCCGCACAGATATACGCGATCAGCTTAAAGTCCAGATCCAGTTTGTACACCACCAGTGCCCCTACGGCACAGCAAGCACCAAAGCAGCACACGGTAGCCGCCGTGACACGAAGCAGATAAAGCAGCAATACGGTTTTTGTTTTGCCTATCTGAATTTTTGGCATACCATCACCCTCGCTATACCGTATGCGCTGTAAGTATGGAATAGAACGAAAAAAGGACTGCTCTATGAGCAGTCCTTTTTTTAAGTGAGCTTATTTCTCGATTTTTTCCTCTGCCTCTTTTGCGGTGTCGGATTTCTCGGTCAAAGCGTCGTCCTTATTCTTTTTGTTCTTCTTATTCTTGGCAGCTTCTCTGGCAGCTTCCACTTCCTTCTGGTGCTGCTCAGCTTTGGTCTTGTTGGTATTCACAGCCCAGCGCTGGATCCGCATTTTGTTGCGATCAGCACCGGTCTCAATGATCAGGTCCTCCTCGCGAATGGTGACCACTTTACCCACAATACCGCCAATGGTGATGATCTCATCGCCAATCTCCAAAGAAGAACGCATCTCCTGCTCTTCCTTCTGGCGCTTTTTCTGGGGACGGATCATGGTAAAGTACATCAGTATCACCATCACCAGCATCAAGATGATAAAGCTGTACTGGCTGGCGCCGCCCTTACCGGAAGCGCTGGCACCGGCTGCGGCCTGTAACAAAATAAAGTTCATTTTAATTCCTCCTGAAGATAGTACGACTATTATATTAAAGTTTTAACCGGATTGCAAGCCCTTTTCTATATTCTGGTGTCCAATTTCACACAATATTCAGATTTGTACTGTGCAAAGCTACCGTTATCCAACGCTTGTCTGATTTCTACCATTAAATTGTTGTAGAAATACAAATTGTGCATCACTGCCAGGCGCATACCAAGCATCTCCCCAGCCTTGAGCAGATGGCGAATGTAACCCCGACTGTACCGGCGGCACACAGGGCAATCGCACTTGGGATCAATCGGCTTGTCGTCCCGGGCATACTTGGCATTGTTCAAATTGATAATGCCGTCCTTGGTAAACAGATGACCGTGGCGAGCATTGCGGGAAGGCATAACGCAGTCAAACAGGTCAACCCCGCGGCTGACGCCCTCTAAAATGTTGCCGGGCGTGCCGACGCCCATTAAATACCGGGGTTTGTCCGCCGGCATATACGGCTCCACCGCGCTGATAATGCGGTACATATCCTCGGCCGGCTCCCCTACTGCCAGACCGCCGATGGCGTAGCCGTCGCAGTCCAGTTTAGCGATCTCCTGCATGTGCCATACCCGCAGATCGTCGTAAGTGCAGCCTTGGTTGATCCCAAACAGCAGCTGGTCTTTGTTAATGGTGTCCGGCAAGGCGTTCAATCGCTCCATCTCTGCCTTGCAGCGCTCCAGCCAGCGCAAAGTGCGCGCGCAGGACTGCTTTGCGTAGTTGTAAGTGGCCGGGTTTTCCACGCACTCGTCAAAAGCCATGGCGATCGTAGATGCCAGATGGGACTGGATCTGCATGCTCTCCTCCGGACCCATAAAGATCTTCTTACCGTTTACATGGGAATGGAAAGTGACTCCCTCTTCTTTGATCTGGTTCAACTTAGCCAGACTGAATACTTGGAACCCGCCGCTGTCTGTTAAAATCGGCCGCTTCCAGTCTGTAAAGCGGTGCAGACCGCCCATGTCCGCCACCAGATCGTCCCCGGGGCGCACATGCAGATGATAGGTGTTGCACAGCATGACCTGACAACCGATATGCTCCAGATCTTCAGTAGACAGACCGCCTTTAATGGCCGCAGCGGTAGCTACATTCATAAACGCCGGCGTCTGTACCGTGCCGTGCACCGTTTCAAAGGTGCCGCGGCGGGCGTTGCCTTCTTTTTTTAATAATGTATATTTTGCCATACTTTCTCTCCGTCAGCAGATAAACATTGCGTCGCCAAAGGAGAAGAAGCGGTACTTCTCCGCCACGGCGGTATTGTAAGCGTGCATAATGTGGTCAAATCCGGCAAAAGCACTAACCAGCATGATCAGCGTGCTCTCCGGCAGGTGGAAGTTGGTGATCAGTGCATCCATGCACTTGAATTCATACCCGGGATAAATAAAAATGCTGGTGTTATCGTCATCCTCGCAAATACAGCCGTTCTTGGTTGCCACAGACTCAATGGTGCGGCAGGAGGTGGTACCCACAGCAATCACCCGACCGCCGTTTGCCTTGGTACGGTTGATCAGCTCCGCCGTCTCTGCCGGCATGTGGTAGTGCTCCGTGTGCATTTTGTGCTTGGTTACATCTTCCACCTTAACCGGGCGGAAGGTGCCCAGCCCAACATGCAATGTCACATAGCCGATATTGACGCCCATCGCCTGAATATCCTTTAGCATTTGTGGGGTAAAGTGCAGTCCGGCGGTAGGCGCCGCAGCGGAACCTAATTCCCGGCTGTACACCGTTTGGTACCGCTCCTTATCTTGGAGCTTTTCCTTAATATACGGCGGCAGCGGCATTTGACCAATCTGGTCCAGTACCGCATAAATATTCCCCTGGCAGTCGAATTGCACCAACCGGTTGCCGTCCTCTTGGATCTCAATGACCGTGCCGTAGAGTTTGCCCTCGCCGAAGTTAAAGCGGGTGCCCACCTTGGCGCGCTTGCCCGGCTTGCACAGACACTCCCATACATTATTTTCCTTTTGAGTCAGCAGCAGGAATTCCACCACCGCACCGGTCTCTTCCTTAACGCCGTAGATACGGGCGGGAATGACCCGGGTATCATTTAGGATCAGACAGTCACCGGGGCGCAGATATTCTGGCAGATCCTTAAAGATCCGATGCTCCAGTTCGCCGCTGTCCTTGTGCAAGATCATCAGGCGCGAGCTGTTTCGCGGCTCCACCGGGGTCTGCGCGATCAATTCCTGGGGCAAATCGTAATAAAAATCAGAAGTTTTCATAATTATCTCCGCAAAAGTATTTGACATATATATATAGTAAGTGATATTATATCTAAAAGCAAGCGGTATTTACCCACCGCAGACGCTGTAAGATATTATATTGCAAAATGCTGCGTTTTACAAGGCATTTTTTTAAGGAGAGTCACAATGAACAAAAAGTACAAAGTCGGTATCGTCGGCGCAACCGGTATGGTCGGTCAGCGCTTCGCCCTGCTGCTGGAGAATCACCCCTGGTTTGAAGTGGTGTGCCTGGCAGCCTCTGCACGCTCTGCTGGTAAACCTTACAAAGAGGCACTGGGCAGCAGATGGTGCATGGATAAACCCATTCCCGCCAACATGGCAGACCTGCCGGTGTATGACGCCCAGGCAGATATAGAAAAGATCACCTCTATGGTAGACTTTGTGTTCTGCGCCGTGGATATGAAAAAGGATGAGATCCGCGCGCTGGAGGAGCAGTATGCCAAGCACGAGTGCCCGGTGGTATCTAACAACTCTGCCAACCGTTTCACTCCGGATGTGCCCATGGTGGTACCGGAACTGAATCCCCAGCATATTGACATTATTCCCGCCCAGCGTAAACGCCTGGGCACCAAGCGCGGCTTTATCGCCGTAAAGTCCAACTGTTCTTTGCAGAGCTATGTGCCTGCCATCTTCCCCCTGCACCAGAAGTACGGCATTAAGCGGGTGCTGGTGTGCACCTACCAGGCCATCAGCGGTGCAGGCAAGACCTTTGAGCGCTGGCCGGAGATGATCGACAATGTGATTCCTTACATCGGCGGCGAGGAAGAAAAGAGCGAGAAAGAACCGCTGAAGCTGATGGGTCACATTGAGGGCGACCAGATCGTGTCTGCCGATGCACCGGCCTTTACTGCGCAGTGCATTCGCGTGCCGGTGACCAACGGTCACCTGGGCGCCGTGTTTATGGACTTTGAAGGTGAGAAACCCTCTGAGGAAGAGATTATTGAGGTGTGGAAGAACTACGCCGGTCGTGCCCAGGAGCTGGAGCTGCCCAGCGCGCCCAAACAGTTCCTGCACTACTTTACCGAGCCGGATCGCCCGCAGATTCACAGCGAGCGTGAGCTGGAGCACGGTATGGCCGTATCCATCGGCCGTCTGCGCCCGGATACACAGTATGATTACAAGTTTGTATGTCTGTCCCACAACACCCTGCGCGGCGCTGCCGGCGGCGCGGTGCTGCTGGCCGAATTGCTGGCAGCCGAGGGTTATATGGACTGATAACACAGCGAAAAGGAGATTTTTGATATGAAGAAGGATCCTATCTTTACAGGCGCAGCCGTTGCCATTATTACCCCTATGCATGAGGACGGCAGCGTAAACTATGACGAGTTTGCCCGGTTTGTGGACTGGCAGATTGACAACGGTACAGACGCCATCGTAATCTGCGGCACCACCGGCGAAAGCTCTACCCTGGATGTTGATGAGCACCTGGAGTGCATCAAGTGGTGCATCGAGTATGTGAACGGTCGTGTGCCGGTGATCGCCGGTACAGGCTCCAACTCCACCGCCAGCGCCATTGAAATGAGCAAGGAAGCCTGCGAATACGGCGCAGACGCTCTGCTTCTGGTGACTCCCTACTACAACAAGACCAGCCAGGCCGGTCTGATCGCCCACTATACTGCGATTCACGATGCAACGGATAAGCCCATTGTGCTTTATAATGTGCCGTCCCGCACCGGGCTGAACCTGCTGCCGGAGACGGCGCTGGAGCTGTCCAAGCTGCCCCGCATCAACGGTATTAAAGAGGCATCCGGCAATCTGGATCAAGTGGCTAAAGTGCACGAGCTGTGCGGCGACGCGCTGAACATTTGGAGCGGCAACGACGACCAGATTGTAGACATTCTGGAGCGCGGCGGTAAGGGTGTAATCAGCGTACTGTCTAATGTATGCCCCCAGGAAACCCACGACATTGTGGCTAAGTACCTGGACGGCGATGTGGACGGCTCCAAGGCACTGATGGATCACTATTTTGAGCTGGCAAAGACCCTGTTCTGCGATGTGAATCCCATTCCGGTTAAGGACGCTGTGAACCGCATCGGTTACGCAGCCGGTCCCTGCCGTATGCCGCTGGTGCCCTTGAGCGAGGCCAATCAGCAGAAGATGCAGGCAACGCTGGAGAAGTATGGCCTGATCAAATAAAAAGCACAGGAAGTTCAAAGCTATGACGAGAATAATTATTACCGGCGCCAACGGCAAAATGGGTCATGTGATCCGCAGCGTTGTAGCCGGTCGGGAGGATTGCACGGTAGTAGCCGGTGTGGATTTTAACACCCAGGCGGCCGACTTCCCTATCTATAAAACGATTGCAGAGGTGCAGGAAGAAGCGGATGTGATTATCGACTTCTCCAACCCTGCCCTCTTAGACGATCTGCTGACCTATTCCGCCGCCAAGTCTATGCCCTTGGTAATCGCCACCACCGGCTACACGGCGGAGCAAAAGGCCAAGATTGAAGCCGCAGCTGAAAAGTGCCCCATCTTCTTCACTTATAATATGAGTATGGGCATTAACCTGCTGGCGACCTTAGCACAGAAAGCGGTCAATGTACTGGGACCGGACTTTGACATTGAGATTGTGGAGAAGCACCATAATCAGAAGATCGACGCTCCCAGCGGCACAGCATTGATGCTGGCAGATGCCATGTGCAAGGAGATTGATCATCCCATGAAGTACGAATATGACCGGCACGCCAAGCGCGAAAAGCGCACCCGGGATGAGATCGGCATTCATGCTGTACGAGGCGGCACCATTGTAGGCGAGCATGAGATCATCTTTGCCGGCAGGGACGAGATCATTACTTTGTCTCACTCTGCACGAAGCAAAGAGATCTTTGCCGTAGGCGCTGTGAACGCTGCCGTCTTTATGTGCGGAAAAGACGCCGGGCTGTACGACATGAGCCAAATGATTCACTAATTCTTGTCCCTATTCTGCGGAATAGGGACTTATTCTTTTTGGAGGACGGTATGAACCAGACAGAACAGGTCTTTCTCTCTCTGCTGCGGGATTATGTTTGCGGACAAAAATTAAAATTCCTTCCCACCGTAGACTGGCAGGCACTGTATAACTTGGCGCAAAGTCATAATGTGACCGGCCTTGTGGGCCGTATCTTGGCAGATCTTCCTACCGATCATCGCCCTCCAAAAGCCCTTGCAGTGGCCTTTCGCCAAGCGATGGGTCAAACCCTAATGTCTTACGAAAAGCGTATGGTGGCCGTGCAGGTGATGGAGCAAACACTAACGGACGCCCACATCCCCTACTTAACGGTGAAAGGTGCCTGTACTGCAGCAGCCTACCCGGATCCCTCCTTGCGCACCTGCGGCGATACGGATATTGTGTTGACTCCGGAGCACCAGCGAGAAGCGGTACGGACTTTGGAACAGCGTGGCTTTGCCAAAAAAGTGACCCACGACGATGTGGTGATGCTCACCCTGCATGGGTTTGAATTTGAACTGCACACACGGTTGGAAAGCATTAACGATGGCTCTCGCGCCCTGCTGGCGAACCCTTTTGCACCGGAAGTGGCATACAATAAATCCAAAAATATCTGGGTGCTGCAACCGGTATATGCCGTTTATTACACCGTGCTGCACTTGCTGCACCACATCAAAACCGGCGGTGCCGGCGTGCGTATGCTGCTGGACACAGACTTGCTCCTTCGTAAGGATCCGACACTTGCACCACAGGTACTGGAATTGGCCGAGCGCAGCGGACTGGAGCGGTCTTTTGGCTGTATCCTTGCCTTGTGTAAGCAATGGCTGGATACACCCCTGCCCTGTTGGGTGCCAGCATTGGATACGGACACGGTAGAGAAGTTCGCTGCCGTGATTTTAGGCGGCGGCGTGTTTGGTCACGGCAACGGCAACACCGGTGCCGTATTCCTGGCCCGACAAAAGGCCGCAGATGGCAGCAAAACGCCCTTTACCCGTTTCGTCGCATTGTTTCGCTACTGCTTCCCAAAAGCGGATTATATGGCCTACCAGTTTCCTTATTTGATCCGGCGGCCCTGTCTGCTTCCCTTTGCATACCTACACCGATTTTGTCGCGGTCTGTTTCGCAATCGCACCCACTCCGCGGCGGCGTTGCAAGCCATTGCCGGCAATAATCAAGGTGCTGCTCTGCTGCACCAGGTGTGGGCGGAGCTGGATTTATAATGTTACTATTTGTATAGCGCTGTTAGACAGTTCGTATATAATGCCTATTTACATCTCTTCCAAAAGTTGGTAAGCTTTTTGAAGAGGTGTATTTTTATGTCGAACGAACAAAATGAAAATAAAAAAGAAAGGCAACCCTTTGCCCCCGGTCTGTGCTTTAGCAAACTGGTATGGGTGTTTTTGATCTCCTGTGTGGTAGGCTTTTTAGTAGAGACCTTGTGGTGCTACATACGCCACGGCTACATTGAAAGCCGGCAGTCTTTGGTGTACGGTCCCCTTTCTGTGGCCTATGGTATGGGTGCAGTGGTACTTACCATGGCGCTGTATAAGTTCCGAAATTCTCCGTGGTGGAAGATCTTTCTGGTGTCTTTTGTGGTAGGCACGGTTACGGAATATATCTGTTCTCTGGGGCAAGAGCTGGTGTTCGGGTCCGTTGCCTGGGATTACAGCAATGTACCGCTGAATATCAATGGTCGAGTGTGCCTACTGTACTCCGTCTTTTGGGGTATACTGGGGATTGCGTGGATCAAGCTGATCTACCCGCCTATGGCTAAGCTGATTGGTAAACTACCTATAGAACTGGGAAAAGTGCTCACTTGGGCATTTATCATCTTTTTTATTTTTGACGCCATTCTGTCCGCCTCCGCTGCACTGCGTATGGATCAAAGAGACAAAGGCGCAGCGCCTCGTAATGCTTTTGAATGCTATCTGGACGAACACTTTGACGACGCGCGCATGCACAGGATTTATGCGAACTCCGTAAGTACAGACCCGCAAAAGCAAGAAAATAAGTAAGCCGAATCAGCGCAAAAAAGCCACCGTCTGTTACAGACAGTGGCTTTTTTTAGTGATTTGCGATTAAACCAACGCGATCCCCCAATCGGCAAAGTTACTGCCGGTTGCCGGGAAAGTATCTACCTTAGAACAATCCATAGCAATGCTCTTAAACTTTTGTCCGGAAAGGGTTATATTGCGAAACTCAGTTTTAACGATCATTTTGTACTTGGCTTTGCTGATCTTGCCGGTGGAAGTATTGATGGTTATGGTGCCGGTGCCGCCGGTGTAATTCATGGTCACATTCTTTTTGGCGTTACCGGTGGTCCATTTGCCGCCGTTCTCCCTAAGCGCCTGGTCTACGGCGTCATACACTGGGCCTGCAGTGGTAAAAAACCGCCCCTGGGGATCTGCACCGGGAGAGCTCATTTGCACCGCCTTGGGCTTTATCGTCAAGGTAACGGTGCCGTTTTTATTGTCCTTAATGCTTAGGCTGGCGACATCCGTGTCTCTCAGGCGGGAGGTAATCAGAGACTTACCGTTCAGGTCCGTATCCGCTGACTTATTCACAGAAGTGCTGGGCGGCAGCCCGGTAGGCATAGTCAGATCCGTCAGCAGACTTTCAAAATAGCTGTCAAAAAAACTATTTTTACTGCCGTTAATGCGGGTATTGGTGACAAACATTTCCTGACAACCCAGCATTTTATAACAGATATAGATCTCTTCCGTTTCCAGATCCTTATACTTGGCGGTCTCTTTCTTGGTGGCATTGTAGGCCTTTACATAGTACCGTACTGCGTCCGCGGTGGTGTTCAGCTGCACACCGGCGTACTTGCCCTTCTTAAACGGATCCTTGGCGGTGGTAACCTTCTTGGCTGCGCTGTACGCACCGGAATAAGACTTCTTACCCTGATTCACATAAGCCTGTACCCGCACATAATACTTTTTGCCGCCTTTCAGGCCGGTGATGGTGGCAGAGGTGGCGTTGCCGTTGGTGACTTTCAGCGCTTTGGTCACCTTTTTGTCAAATTTAGAAGAGGTGCTGTACTGCACCCGGTATCCGGAAACAGAAGGCGCCTTACTCCATTTGGCAGTAAAACCTAAACGCTCCGCGGAAACAGACTTAAAGTTCACTTTCGCCACCTTGGTGGTAACGGATTTGGCACTGCTCCAACTGCTGTACTTTTTCTTTTTACCGCTGGTTTTATAGGTGCGCACACGCACATAATACTTGGTTTTGCTTTTCAGACCGCTGACCGTCTTGGCAGTAGTCTTATCTTTCTTGGCCGTAGCGGTTTTGCTGGTTTTGGAAGTAAATTTGGAAGAGGTGCTGTATTGCACCTGGTATCCGGTCACGCCGCTGACCTTCTTCCATTTAACGGTAAAGGCAGCTGCACCGGCGCTGACGGAGGACACCGTTGGTTTTTTGGGCGCTGCAGCAAAGGCGGTGGTAGGCACGGCAAAACAGCTAAGCAGCATTAGCAATGCCAGGCATACGGACAAAGTCTTTTTCATCATTTCTCTCCTTCTAAAATCATTAAAAAGTGTGTGAATTTACAATTTTATTATAGCATAAGACTTTGCCCCTTGCAATAGACAGGGCAAACATTCTATCTAAAAGCAGAAAAAAGGAGACTCCTGCGAGTCTCCTTTTTTATTTCTATTTATATAATTATCACCAGCGCCAGGTTGCCCTCGTCACGGCTGACGATATGCAGCAGCTGATCCACCGGAACCTTGTCCTCCTGCTCTGCAAAGGCATACAAGGTCTGCGCCTCTCCGTTGCGCATAGACTGGGGCAAAATGCGATTATACGCAAAGGGATCTTCATCAGTCTTGCTTCTCCATTAATGCCTGCGTCAGCCGGGCTGCCTTGCACAGTTCCTCCACACTGGTGTATTCGCTCACAGCGTGGCAGTTATTCATAGCCGTAGCCACCACCAAACCCTGTATGCCGTGTGCGGACAGGATATTACAGTCACTGCCGCCGTAAGTGTCCGTAAATCGAGGCGCAACGCCCACAGCTTCGCAGGCCCGTCTGAACCGCTGGGCAACAGGTGCGTCCGTGTCTACTCGATAACCGGTAATATGTATGGTATGGTTAAAATTCAATTTGGCGTCCACCGCCTGTGCCTGCTCCACAAACTCACTGTGAATCTCGTTGAGTCGATCCAGGGCGTCCTGATGGCACAGGGCACGAATTTCGCCGGTGACGGTGCAACTGTCCGGCACAATGTTGGTGGCGCGACCGCCGGAAATGGTGCCCACATTTACCGTCACATCGCCCCATCGCCCGCTGGGAAGATTAGCAACTGCGGCAGCAGCCACCTGAATGGCGTGCACGCCGTCCTCCGGCGCAAAGCCGGCGTGGGCTGCCTTGCCCACCACCTCTGCGGAAAAAGTAATCAGCGTAGGCGCTGCCACAGCACAGTCCCCGACCGGGCCGGACAAATCCATCACATACGCCGTCTTGGACTGCAGACGCTCCGCATCAAATGCCTTGGCACCCACGCAAAAATGCTCCTCTCCGGTGGTAAACAGCAGTTCCAGCGTCGGATGGGTTGCGCCGCTCTCTAACAGAGAAGCCACACCCTCTAAGATTGCCGATACACCGGCTAAATCATCAGCACCTAATACCGTATCACCACAGGAGGTAATGCGACCGTTCTCGTCCGTGACCGCCTGCTTGCCCCGGGATGGCTCCACCGTATCCATATGGGCAGCAAAGAGCACCGGCTCCAGCGACGGATCACCGGGAATGGTTGCCAGCAAGTTGCCGCAGGTACTGCCGGTAGCGGCGGCGGAGTCATCTTCTGCCACCTGCACGCCCAGCGCCGTCAATCGTTCCTTAATGTAACGGCAAACCGCCTGCTCGTCAAAGGAGGGGCTGTCCAGTGCTACCAGATCCGTAAATGTCTTCACCAATCGTTCTTTGTTCATGCTATATCACCATTTCCTACAAATGTTCTATGATTTAATGATACAACCCTGTGGGTTGCCTGTCAATATAAAAGAGCAGAAAGACACACTCTCTGCTCTTACCGTTTCCATTTACGGATTGATTTGCAGCTGCACGCCATCGTCACCTGCTGTCAAAGCAATCGCCTGTATGTCCTGATCCTGATGGAACACCAATGCACTTGCCAGCTGATCCTCCACCTGGCGGCGCACCGCGTCACGCAAACCGCGGGCGTTCTTCTTGGAACCATAGGCGATCTTTGCCAAATACACCGGCACACTGTCGTCATAGGTCAGGGTAATGCCCTTGTCCTGCATACCGGGCACCAGTTCGTCCACCATCAAGCGGGCGATCCGCTGGAAGTTCTCAAAGGTCAGCTTGTTAAAGACGATCACCTCGTCCACACGACCCAGGAATTCCGGACGCAGGAAGCGCTCCAAGGCTTTCATGGTCACATCCCGGTTCATTTCCCCCTGGGACTTGCCAAAGCCCACTGTAGCAGCGTCGGTCGATCCGGCATTAGAGGTCATCACAATAATGGTATTTTCAAAATTCACCGTGCGGCCCTGCGCATCTGTGATCCGACCCTCGTCCAGAATTTGCAGCAAAATGTTTAACACATCTTTATGTGCCTTTTCGATCTCGTCAAACAGAATCACGCTGTAAGGCTTGCGCCGTACTTTCTCCGTCAACTGCCCGGCGTCGTCATAGCCCACATAGCCGGGAGGCGAGCCAATGATACGAGAGACAGAAAACTTCTCCATATACTCGCTCATATCCAGGCGGATCAGGGCGTCCGGGGTATCAAACATGTAGGCGGCCAACTGCTTAACCAGCTCCGTCTTGCCAACGCCGGTGGGGCCCACAAAAATAAAGGACTGGGGCCGTTTGCGGGGACTGATTTGTACGCGACCTCGGCGCACGGCTGCGGCAACTTTTTCAATGGCTTCATCTTGTCCGATGATATGTGCTTTCAGCGCCGGCTCCAAACCGGCCAGTTTTTGAATATCCCCCTGCTCGATTTTTGCAGCAGGGATTCCTGTCCACATGGAGATCGCGCTGGCAATATCCGACTCCAGCACCTGATTGTCTTTGGCCTTTTCCTGCAAAGCAGGCAGCTTTTCGTCAATGGCCATCACTTCGGTTTTCAGTTTGGAGATCAGCTCATAGTCGATCTGCTGGTCCTCCTCTGTGGGTTCAGACAGATTTTCAATATTCTCCTGCAAATTTCGTTTTTTACCTTCCAGGATCTGCGCCTGGCTGATAGCCGGATTGCGCAAATTGGCGCAGGTGCAGCTTTCATCCAGCAAGTCAATGGCTTTATCCGGCAGGTAACGGTCTGTTACATACCGCTCGCTCATCAGCACCGCTTTATAAACCAAGGTGTCGGAAATCTGCACCTTGTGGTACTGCTCGTAGTAGCCCTTAATGCCCAGCAGCATTTTGTAGGCGTCCTCCACAGATGGCTCCTCGATCTTCACCGGTTGGAACCGGCGCTCCAGGGCGGCATCCTTCTCTATAAACTTACGATACTCGGTAAAGGTGGTAGCGCCGATCACCTGAATTTCGCCGCGAGAGAGCGCAGGCTTCAGGATATTCGCCGCATTCATGGTGCCCTCACTGTCGCCGGTGCCCACCAAATTGTGCACCTCGTCAATGAACAGAATAATATTGCCCTGAGCCTTTACCTCGTCCACCAGACCCTTGATCCGGCCCTCGAACTGGCCACGGAACTGGGTGCCGGCCACCAGTGCGGTCAGGTCCAGCAAATAGATCTCTTTGTCTGCCAGGCGCGCAGGCACCTGCCCCTTAGCAATGCGAATGGCCAGCCCCTCGGCAATGGCAGTCTTACCCACGCCCGGCTCGCCGATCAGGCAGGGATTGTTCTTGGTACGGCGGCACAGGATTTGTACCGTGCGGGAGATTTCCTGCTCTCTGCCGATAATAGCGTCCAGCTTGCCGTCCCGGGCTTTGCCGGTCAGGTTGGTGCAGTAGGTGTTTAGGTACTTTTTGCCGTCGTCTTTTTGGCGTTTGTTGCCTTTTTTTCCACGCTTCTTGCCCTGCTTTTGACCGCTTTCATTTTCATCCACAGCCAGTTCTCCGGCGTCGCCAAAAAGATTGGCAAAGGGCATGGTCTGGGCGCCGTCCATATTCTCCGAGTTGAACATCCCGCTCATATCGCCAAAGTTAAAATCGCCCATATTCTCCATAAACTGGCTCATCTGCTCAGACGCCTGCTCCAGTTCTTCGTCAGAGATGCCCAGCTTGTCAATCATCTGGTTAATAGAGCCGATGTTCAGCTCCCGGGCGCACTGAATACAAAGCCCCTCCGGCTTTACCTCATCGCCCTCCATTTTTTGAATATAGATCACCGCCGGGCGTTCACCGCAGCGGGCACACATCTGTTGTTTCATAAATCGATCTCCTGATGAATATTGCTTATTTGGCAGTGTTTTGTGCCTTGTTCTCTTTCAACTGCTTCAAAAATCCCGGCACATAGCCCAGGAGAGATACCAAGGCAGACACGGCGGACAGTGCCACCAGTACCCAGGTCACCACGGACGGCAGCGTAAAGTGGGTCACATTACACAAAGCGCCGTTCTCGCCAAAGGCTAAAATAATAATCATAGCAATGTAAAACACATTGGTGGCTACCTTGCCCCAGATCTCTGCTGCGGTGGGGCGCATACCCTTGGACAGCAGCAGCGCGCCGCCCAGCAACATCAGCACCTCTTTCACAATAAAGAAGAAAAACAGATACTTAATGGGGTTCTCCCAGTAGGTGTACAATAGCACGATTACAATCGCCATTTGGGACAGCTTATCCGCAATGGGGTCTAAGATCTTCCCCAGATTACTCACTTGATTAAACTTGCGGGCAATCTTGCCGTCGAACAAGTCGGTTAACGCAGCGCAAATCATCACGATCACCGCCACCAGTTGATGCCCCTGAACAAACAGCACAGCAAACACCGGGATCAGTGCAATGCGGATAAAGGACAGCCAGTTGGGAATGGTATTCCAGCCGTCAAACAGGTCGTGCACATTTTCTTTTAACGTAGACATAACAGGTCCTCCTATAGTGTGGGAAGCAAAGTTTCCATATATTCTAAAATGGCGCTGTCTGCAAAGAACGCATATACGCCGTTATCTTTCGGCAGCCAGTTGTTACCGGCCAGGTACGCCCAAACGCCGCTGACCAGCACCAAAAACAGACACCCCTTAACCAGCCCAAAGGCACCGCCCAAAAGGCTGTTGGTCTGGGTAAATATCGTCTTTTTGCCCTGCTTCTTCCTTAGCATAGCGGAAAGCAGCCAACAAATCAAGGCAATAATTATGAACGATAATAAAAATAATGCGATTTTTACCAGTAGGCAAGCCACCGGTTCCACCAACTGCTGCATTACAAAATCTGCAGCGGTTTTGGCACTGCCTTTTTTCAGCGCGGCGAAGTCAAAATCCCCTTGCAACGCCTGGGGCAGAGCCTGCATTTTCTCCTGCAAGGCAGCCATAAAGGTGTCCACGCCGGAGGCACCGGCGATTTTCTCCTGCACCTTGGCAAGAGCCTTTGGCTCCACCAGCTTGTCATACACCGCTTGGTAATACTGATGGCTGACGAACAGGGACACCGGCACGCCAACAGCGTACTTGGCTGTGCCGATCAAACCGGACAGCAGCCCCCGTCGAAAGCCCCATACCGCCATAAGTACCACCAGAGCGATCAATATATAATCCAAAATACTCAAGACTTGGTCTCTTCTTTCTCAATCACAGACTGGCGCTGCACAAACACATTGGAGGACATCATGGTGATGGACCGGACTGCGTCCGTACAATCCGCCGTATGTACGACACTGCCGTCTGACAGCTTATAAATTTTGATTTTATCGGCAAAAAGCACGGCCACCCGACTGCCGGAGGCAGACAGATCCTTGATGGCGCCCTGCACGGTAAAGGGCTTTTGCACCTTGCCGCCAGCGGTGATCCGCGCTACGGTATTTTGCGTGGCATTGCTATAAGAACTGTACGCCACCACCAAATCGCCGCTGGCGCTATAATCATAGGCCACCGTTTGCACATCGCCGTTTTTCAGCACCGTCTCCAGCTTATCTCCGTTTACCACGCTGACAAAGCTGTCGCCCACCACATACAGGCTGCTGCCCCGATAGGCTATGTCCAGCACCTGGGTGCCGGGCAGGTCAAAACTGGCGTAAGGCTCCGTGTCCTTTACACGCATCAAATAGAGCTTTGGCTGCAAGCGTGCGTCCTTACTGTTCATGGCTACAAAAGCGACTTGACTGCCGTTGTCCCGAATGGCAATGTTGGTCACAAAGCCATAGGACAGGCTGTATTTCATCTTATCCGCGCGGGTCTTGGTGATCACCTGAATATCGCTGCGCTTATCAGCAGATTGGGCAGCGTATACCACCTTGCCGTCATCTGCCACATCGGCGCACAGCAGGCCGGTCTTGTTCTCGATCTCATACAAATTCTCACCACTGTAATCCAGCCGCAGCTTAGAGCCGCCCTGATCGTATGTAACCAGATACGAGTCAGAAGCGGCGGTAATCGGATTGGCATAACCGTGTACAGCAGTGAATTCCTCCTTGCCGTCTGATGGGTTCAGTACTGTTATGGAGCCGCCGGTAAGCACCGCCAGCTTCGCGCCCTGCTTATGAACCGTAACGCCATCGGAGCCGTCCAGCGCATAAGGAAAATTGCCGGTGAGCACGGACGATGTACCGCTGCCGCCGCGCAGGCTGCCGAAATCCACCTCGCACAGCTTTAGGATCACAATTGCCGCCAGCAGCACAGCCAGTACAATCCATACGATCCTGCGTACTTTTTTATCTTTTTGGCGCTTGCGTTCCCGCCGAAGCGCCTGCCGGTCTTCCGCTTCCACAAAAGCACCGCCTTTCTGTTTACATCATTAAGTCTGCCGGGTCGTACTCCACCCGGTTCAGGTACAGCCCCTGGGGCGGCGCCGTCTTACCGGCGCGAATGCGCTCCCCACTTTCAATAATCGCCGGCAAATCCGCCGGGTCAATCTTGCCCTCACTGACAAAAAGCAGCGTGCCAACGAGAATGCGAACCATATTGTAAAGAAAGCCGTCTGCGCTGACCTTAAACAGTACCATATCCCCTTGCCGCTCTACGGTAAAGGCGGTAATGGTGCGCACTGTGTCCTCCACATCAGTGTGGGCACTGCAAAAACCGCGAAAATCGTGGGTGCCAAGAAACGCCTTGGCCCCCTGCTGCATACGCTCCAACCGAATAGGATAGCGGTACTGGTACGCATAGCGCAGCAAAAACGGATCCCGAATGGCACCGTTGTACAGTTTATATACATATTCTTTCTCTCGGCAGCAGTACCGGGGGTGAAAATCAAGAGGAACCTCTCGGCAGTCCAGCACCGCAATATCCTTGGGCAGCGCCGTATTCAGCGCCCGCACCACACCGTCACAGGCAATGGACAGCTCTGTTTGGAAGCTGACAAAATAACAATTTGCGTGCACACCGCTGTCTGTGCGGGAGCAGCCCTTTACCGGCAGCCGCGCGCCAAACACCTTTTCCACCGCGTTTTGGAACACTTCCTGCACGGTAACGGCATTTTTTTGCACCTGCCAGCCGTGGTAGTCTGTGCCGTCATATCGAATGGTCAATAATAAATTCCGCATAACTTAAAGCACCGAACCTAAAAAGTGATTCACCACAAAAATGCCTGCAATATACAGCACCACCGCCGCCAGCGCAAAAAAGTCGCCGGTATGCAGGTGCATTTCTTTCATCTTGGTACGCCCGGCACCGCCACGATAGCAGCGGCACTCCATAGCGTCTGCCAGCTCATTGGCCCGGCGAAAAGAGGAGATAAACAAAGGAATCAAAATGGGTACCAATCCTTTGGCTCTGCGAATCAGTCCCCCGCTCTCCATATCGGCGCCTCGAGATTTCTGCGCCGCCATAATTTTGTCGATCTCTTCGATCAAAGTGGGAATAAACCGCAGGGCGATGGTCATGGTCATGGCGATCACATGCACATCGATCTTAAACACCTTTAAGGGCTTAAACAGACGTTCCAGCGCATCTGTCAATTCCGTAGGCGAAGTGGTGTAAGTCAGCAGACTGCCTACAATCACCAACTCGATAATGCGCACCGCCATAAAAATGGCAGTCATAATGCCGTCCATGGTGATCTTCAGCTTGCCCAGGGTCACCAGCGGCTCACCATCACCGTAAAACAGGTTGATGACGCCGGTAATGAGAATGATCACGACCAGGGGCTTAATGCTCTTTAAAATGGTCTTGGGCGGGATCTTGGACAGTCCCACCGCCAGGATCATAAAGACGATGGCCAGCCCCAGGGACCAAAAGTTCTTGCACAAGAACACCGCCACCACCATAAGGAAAGTAAGCACGATCTTCATACGAGCGTCCATACGGTGCACCGGGGAATTGCCGGGGAAATACTGACCAATGGTCATACTGGAATTCACAGGCACCCCCCCTCTCTCTTTAGGCGCTGAAATTCGCGCACGCCGTCATCAACCGTAAAAATATCCGTGCGGCACGGTACGCCACGCCGCCGCAGTTCTAAGAAAATATCCGTTACCTGGGGCACATTCAGACCCATTTGGCGCAGTTCCTCCGCATTGGCGTACACATCGGCAACCGGGCCGTAGGCGGCCACCTGCCCTTGGTGCATCACCAGCACGCGGCGGCAAATGCGCGCCACATCTTCCATGGAGTGGGAGACGAAAAGCACCGTTGCCCCAGTACGGTCCCGGTAACTACGGATCAGATCTAAAATTTGATCCCTTCCACGGGGGTCCAACCCGGCGCAAGGCTCGTCTAAAATCAAAACCTTTGGCTCCATTGCCAAAATGGACGCAATGGCCACACGGCGCTTTTGCCCGCCGGACAGATCAAAGGGCGATTGCTCCGCAAAATCACGGGACAGACCCACCAATTCCATAGAATGGAACACCCGGCGGCGAATTTCCTCGCTGTCCAGTCCCATTTGCTTGGGACCGAAAGCGATCTCTTTATATACATCTTCTTCAAAAATTTGGTACTCCGGGTACTGAAAACACAGCCCTACCTGAAAGCGCACACGGCGAATTTGCTTGCGGTTTTGCTTGCTCCAAATATCCGCGCCGTCCACATAGACTTTGCCGCTTTGGGGCTCTATCAGGCCGTTTAGGTGCTGGATGAGCGTGGATTTTCCGGAGCCGGTGTGACCGATAATGCCGACAATCTCGCCCTCCTCCACTGAGAAAGACACATCCTGCAGCGCCGCCGTCTCAAATGGCGTACCCACACTGTAACGGTAATTGAGTTTTTCACAGGTCAGTACAGCCAAGTTTTTGTTCCTCCAAGTCGGAAATCAATACATCCACGCATTCCGCAGTGTTCAAAACTGCGTGTTCAGCAAAGCCCAGCCGATCCGCCAGTTCCGTTGCCTGGGGCACATCTAAGCCCAGGGCTTTCAGCTCCTCCACATGGGCAAAAACCGCACGCGGAGCGCCGTCCAGTCGGATCACGCCGTCGTCCATCACCACCACCCGATCGGCTTGCACCGCCTCATCCATATAGTGGGTAATGAGCAGAATGGTGATCCCCTCTTCTTTGTTCAGTTTCTTCACGGTGTCCAGCACTTCTCGGCGGCCGCTGGGATCCAGCATCGCCGTAGGTTCGTCCAGTACAATGCACAGGGGCCGCATGGCGATAATGCCTGCCACGGCTACCCGCTGTTTTTGACCGCCGGAAAGCTTGGATGGCGATTTCAGCCGCTCCGCATACATGCCAACTGTCTTCAGCGCAGCGTCCACCCGGCGGCGGCATTCCTTTGGCTCCACACCCAAATTCTCCACCCCAAAGGCCACATCCTCCTCTACAATAGAGGAGACGATTTGGTTGTCCGGGTTTTGGAACACCATACCCACCTTACGGCGCGCGTTATAGACCACATCTTCGTCTTGCGTCAGCTGCTTGCCGTCTACGATGACTTGCCCACTTTGGGGAAACAAAATGCCGTTAGAGAGCTTGGCTAATGTGGATTTGCCGGAACCGTTATGCCCCAACACCGCCACAAAGGAGCCCTTCTCGATCTGCAAGTTCAGGTGGCTGAGCACCGGGCGGGGCGCCGGTGTATCCTTAGGGGCATCCGGGTCCGCAGGATATGTAAATGTTACATCGTTAAATTCAAGAATTGCCATCTTTGCCTTTCCACACAGCGGTGGCACCGCAGGGCAGCACGCCGCCGGTTTCCGTCACCGGCAGGCCAATCTCGTCCGCAGACACAGAACCGCCCATTCGACGCACCAAAACATCTTCCAAAATATATTGCATTACCGAGGCAGACAGGCCGGTGGTATAGGAATTCAACACCACAGCCAGCGCGTCATCGCTGAGCACCTGCTGTACCAGGGTCACAAAATCATACAAATTATCTTCCAGGTGCCAGATCTCACCTTTTGGCCCCCGGCCATAGCTGGGCGGGTCCAGGATCACAATGTCGTACCGGTTGCCCCGGCGAATTTCTCGCTGCACAAACTTGATACAATCGTCCACAATCCAGCGCACAGCGCCGTCTGCCACGCCGGAGGCGGCCGCGTTCTCCTTTGCCCACTGGACCATACCCTTGGAGGCGTCCACATGGACTACCTGTGCACCGGATTTCAGGCAGGCAACCGTGGCACCGCCGGTATAGGCAAACAGGTTGAGCACCTTTACCGGACGTTCGGCGCGCTCGATCATGCCACGCACCAGATCCCAATTCACAGCCTGTTCCGGGAACAGGCCGGTGTGCTTAAAGCCCATGGTCTTGATGTTAAAAGTCAAGTCCTTATAGCGCACCTGCCACACAGCAGGAATGCTCTTAAAGGTCTGCCACTTGCCACCGCCGGTGCGGGAGCGCACATAGCGTGCCCCCGGCTGTGCCCACAAGCGGTTCTCCCGCGGGCTATTCCAGATCACCTGGGGGTCCGGACGAATCAGGATTTCTCTGGTCCAACGCTCCAGCTTTTCGCCGCCAGAGCAGTCTATCAGTTCATAATCTTTCCAGTCACTGGCTACACGCATTAACTCAATCTCTCCCGTACCACATCTGCAATTCGATTGCCCAGTCGGGTAATTTTTTCCAGATCTTTGCCCTCTAACATCACCCGCACCAAAGGCTCTGTACCACTGACCCGAACCAGCACGCGGCCGTCGCCCATCAAATCCATCTCCGCCTGTTGAACGGCAGAGATAATATATTCGTCGTTGTTATATTTCTGCTTGCCCTCCGGTGTCACCTGCACATTGATGAGCACCTGCGGATAAACGGTCATAATCTTTGCCAGCTGAGACAGCTTTTTGCCGCTTTTCACCACTGTCTTAAGTAACTGCACACCGCTAAGCTCACCGTCGCCGGTGGTGGCATAATCCAGGAAAATCACATGCCCGCTTTGCTCGCCACCAATGTTATAGCCCTTTTGCAGCATACGCTCCAGCACGTAACGGTCACCCACTGCCGTCTTTTCACAGGCAATGCCGTTCTCTTCGCAGAACTTAAAGAAGCCCATATTGCTCATCACCGTTACCACGGCGGTGTTCTTAGCCAGAGTGCCCTCGTCCAGCATTCGCTTGGCGCAAATGGCGATCACCTTGTCGCCGTCCACCAATTGGCCGTTTTCGTCCACTGCCAGCATACGATCTGCATCGCCGTCAAATGCCAGCCCTAAGTCCAGCCCATTGTCCGTTACAAACTGCATCAGCTCCTCCGGGTGGGTGGAGCCACAGTGATCGTTGATATTCACACCGTCCGGTGTGTCGGAAAGCATATAACACCGGGCACCCAGAGCAGTAAAGATCTGTTTGGCACAAACGGAAGCGGAGCCGTTGGCGCAGTCCAGAGCGATATTCAGCCCGTCAAAGCGAACATCGGCGGTGTCCACCACATGGCGCACATAATCCTCCACGGCCGTCTTGCAATAGAGCCGATTGCCCACATCGCCGCCCAGCTTCTCCGGGATTTCTTCTGCACCGTCCAGAATAATCGCCTCAATTTCTTCTTCTATGGCGTCATCCAGCTTGTAGCCGGTGGACTGAAAGATCTTAATGCCGTTGTATTCGCAAGGGTTGTGTGAAGCGGAGATCATCACGCCGGCGTCACAGCCGTAGCGGCCGATCAGGTAAGCGACTGCCGGGGTAGGCACCACGCCCACAGAGAGTACATTCGCCCCCACGGCGCAAAGCCCGGCAGTAAGTGCCGCCTCCAGCATATCGCCGGACGCCCGGGTGTCTTTACCGATGAGCACCGTGGGTTTTCTGCCCAGCTCACCGGCCAAAACTTTGGCTGCCGCCTTGCCGATCGAGAGCGCCAGCTCGTTGGTTAAATCTTTATTGGCTATGCCACGCACGCCGTCTGTTCCAAACAATCTGCCCATACCATTCTCCTTTGTTGTTAAAAAGAACTGTGTGTTTCCGTCTATACCGGTTTGAATTTCAATTTACGATGGTTAAAGTAAAGTTTGCTGCCCGTCCTGCTGGAATCCCAAATGCCGGTAGGCCGCCGGGGTCACGCAGCGCCCACGGGGGGTGCGGCTGAGAAAGCCGATCTGCATTAAATACGGCTCGTACACATCCTCAATGGTCACTGCCTCTTCACCGATGGCTGCAGCAATGGTCTCCAGTCCCACAGGTCCGCCGTTATAATTCTTGATCATGGTGGTCAGCAGGCGACGGTCAATACCGTCCAGTCCCAGCTGATCGATCTCCATACGAGAGAGGGCATCCTCCGCCGCCTCAGCGTTGATTACGCCGTCATACTTTACCTGGGCAAAGTCACGGCTGCGCTTGAGCAAACGGTTGGCAATACGCGGGGTGCCTCGGGAGCGGGAAGCGATCTGCAAGGCGCCATCCTGTTCAATGGGAATATTCAAAATTCCCGCCGAGCGCTTAACGATGGTGGCAAGCTGCTCATCCGTGTAAAGCTCCAGCCGTAAGATCACACCAAAACGGTCACGCAGTGGCGCCGACAGTTGCCCGGCACGGGTGGTAGCACCTACCAGAGTGAAATTGGGCAGATCCAACCGAATAGAACGGGCGGACGGACCTTTGCCGATGATAATATCCAGCGCACGGTCCTCCATAGCCGGATACAGCACTTCCTCAACGCTGCGGTTCAGACGGTGAATCTCGTCAATAAAGAGTACATCCCCCTCTTGCAGGTTGGTAAGCAGCGCCGCCAGATCGCCCTGCTTCTCAATGGCCGGACCACTGGTGACGCGAATGTTCACGCCCATCTCATTGGCTATAATGCCCGCCAGCGTGGTCTTGCCCAATCCGGGCGGACCGTACAGCAGCACATGATCCAGCGCCTCGCCACGGGTGCGCGCCGCCTCAATGTAAATGGCCAGGTTCTCTTTCACTTTATCTTGCCCAATATAGTCCTCCAGGGTCTTGGGACGCAGGGAATTCTCTATATCCGTATCCGTCTCCGTCAGGCCGGTAGACACAATACGATTTTCCAAATCCATATCTTCCATAGGCAACTCCTAATCTGTTTGAGGCTTACAAATTGGCGGCCAGCTGGCGCAGCCCCCGGCGGATCATCTCGTCCACCGACAGGCCGGGTTCCATCTGACCCACAGCCACAGCGGCGTCGCTTTGACCGTAGCCCAGAGCCACCAGCGCTTCTACCGCCTCTGCCGCAACAGAGCCGGCTGTATTGGCAGCGGCTGCCGCCTGCACCTCTCTGCTGCTGCCCAAATCCAGCACGCCCATTTTATCTTTCAATTCCAGCACAATGCGCTCGGCAATCTTTTTGCCGATACCCGGCGCACGCGTCAGGGACTTGGCGTCCCCGCCGGCAATGCAAACGGCCAATCGATCCGCCGACAGCTCCGACAAGATTGCCAGCGCCGCCTTAGGTCCCACGCCGTTTACAGAGATCAGCAGCTTAAAGCAATCCAGCTCCGCCGTGGTGGCAAAGCCGTAAAGATCCAGTGCATCCTCCCGCACAGACAAGTAAGTGAAAAGCTGCACCGGCTTGCCCACGCCCGGCAGGGACTGTAAGGTCGTCAGAGTGGTGAAGCACTTAAACCCAACGCCACCGCAGCTGACCACCGCAAAATTCTGGTCAAAATAAGTGAGCGTACCGTCCAAACTGTAAATCATAAGTAACTCCTTATCGCATGTTGCCCAACCGCCCCAGTAGGCTGCCGCTGGCGTGGCCGTGACAGATGGCCATAGCCAATGCGTCAGCCGTGTCGTCCGGCTTGGGTATTTTCTCTAAATTCAAAATCAGGCGGGTCATCTCCTGCACCTGCTTCTTCTCCGCCCGGCCATAGCCCACCACTGACTGTTTTACCTGCAAGGGGGTGTATTCAAAGATGGGCACATTTTTTTGTTGGGCGGACAGGGTGATGACCCCTCTGGCTTGCGCCACATCAATCACGGTCTTGGCATTGTTGTTATAAAACAACTTCTCCATACTCATCACCTCCGGGTGATAGGTGTCAAACAGGCCGATCATATCCGTGTAGATCATTTGCAGCCGCAAAGGAAACGGCGTTTTGGCCTGCGTGGTGATGGCGCCGTAGTCCACCACAGAGAATTTATTGCCTTTATAGTCAAGCACGCCCCAGCCGATAATGGCATACCCGGGGTCAATACCAAGAATACGCATACTGACACTATCCCATAATAAATTTAAATTATTATAACACAAAGACGCACGGCTTGCAATATAATATATAAATTATTATATATGCAAACAGAAAGATAGGGAGCACCGTAGCGCTCCCCTATTCCCTTATCGTCCGGCGCCCTCGCCCCGCAGCTGATGAATAAATTTTTGCAGTTCAATGTTGTTAAAGGTGTACTGCCCCCGGTCCGTGCCCGGGATATAGTACCGTGCCGTAACCTCTCCATTAAGGACCGTAAAAGACTGGCGCAAGGTGGCAGTCATATAGTCGGCACACTGCCGCGCATTTGAGCCGCTGACGATCACCACGCCTACCCTTTTCGGCTTGGCAATAGGCGGCTTGGCGCCCCGTTTGAAGCGGGCGCTGTAATACCGCTGGAACCGGTCAATCACTGCCTTCAGCGGAGCCGGAAAAAAGTTATTATACACCGGAGTAAAGAACGCAATATAGTCCGCGTCTTCAAAGTCCTCAAAAAAAATATCCAGATCTTTGTTGGCGCAGCCCGCATGCTGCTCGCAAAAGCGGCAGTCGGTACAGGGCGCCGGCGCCAGCTTGTACGTATTATATTCTACGATCTTACAGTCGATAAAATACGGCTTCACCTGGCGGATCAATTCTTCGCTGACCCCATTTGGCCGAGGCGAACCGCCGATAATCAGTAGTTTCTTCATCTCATCACCGCCCCTATTCTACCACACTTTGCCCTTGTTTTGAAGTCGTAATTGTGATAAACTTAAAAATAACACAAAAAAGAGGGCCTCGACTATGACCAAGTTTTTGATACACAAATTCATTCCACGGGATGCAAAGGAAAACGCCAAAGACCGGCAGCGCTACGGCGTACTCAGCGGCATTGTGGGCATTCTCTGCAATCTGCTGCTATGCGTGCTGAAATTTATTTGCGGCACGGTGAGCCACTCGGTGTCTATCACCGCAGACGCCGCCAATAACCTGTCAGACGCTTCCTCCAACATCGTCACTGTAATTGGCGCAAAAATCGCAAGCAAGCCGGTAGATAACGACCACCCATTCGGCCACGGCAGGATGGAGTACATCAGTGCCCTAATCGTGGATTTCTTTATTTTCCTAATGGGATTTGAGTTGGGCAAAAGCAGTATTGAAAAGATCATTCATCCCCAAGAGGTGCGGTTCAGTGCCGTGACCGTGGCGGTGCTTGTGCTGTCCATTGGGGTCAAGCTGTGGATGGCTTACTTTAATCAGGCACTGTATAAAGAGAGCAACAATCTCAATCTGAAAGCTGTACGCCAGGACAGCCTGAACGACTGCATTTCCACCGCCGCAGCCGGCGCGGCACTGCTGTTGTCTGCCTTTACCGCCTTTGACCGGGCAGACGGCATCATGGGGCTGCTGGTCGCCGCGTTTATCCTCGCCGGAGGTGTGAGCACCTTAAAGGACATTATGGGTCCCCTGCTGGGTCAGGCGCCCAGTAAAGAGCTGGTGGATGAGATTGAGCGCCGTATGCTGGCAGAACCGCTGATTGTAGGCGTGCACGACTTAATTATTCACGACTACGGCCCGGGGCGGGTCATTGCCTCTGCACATGCGGAAGTACCGGCAGATCAGGATATTATGGCGGTGCACAACGCCATTGACCGTGTGGAGCACCAAATTAGTAAAGAACTGCAAATTGTTATCTGCATTCACATGGATCCCATTGCAATCCATGACGCCACGGTGGATAAATACCGCAAACTCATGGCGGAAATTCTGCAAGACTACGATCCTGAGCTGCGCTTTCATGACTTTCGGCTGGTGGAGTGCAGTGACCACATGAACCTGATCATGGACATTGTGGTGCCCAAAGAACACAAAAAGCACCGCAGCCAAATTTTGAAGGAAGTACAAGCGGCCGTGCAGCAGCGTGACCCCCGGCTGCGAGTCGTGGCGACTATGGAGCACTCCTATATCTGAAATTTAACATTAAGAAACGCCCGGCAGTTTGGAACTGTCGGGCGTTTTGCCGTTTTGTTAATTCTTTTTATCAAAGGTGTAGTCAATGCCGTTTTCATAGCACCAATCCGCAGCCTTTTTGCGCACATACTCGGTCTGAAATGCGTCAAACTTCTCGGAAAATTCCTTATAGGCATTAAAATATTTCCAAAAAGTCTCAACCACGGCATCATCCGGCGTCTGATCAAACACAGCCTTGATCTTGGCGTTGCCGATAGACTGAACAAACGCGCGCATCACTTCGCCGTCCGTTACATAAAAGTACGGAATATAGCCCAAAGACAGCAGATACGCCGATGTGCCGGTATCCTCCGGGTGATCCAAATCCGCCAACTCCGCCATGCTGTGCACCTGCATATCCGGACGAGAGAACCAAAATTCCGACGCGCCACTCCAGCCTTTTCTTAAATTATCTTCGTTCAAAACAAATTGCTTCATCACTAAACCCTTTGCTGCAATCATTAACCAATGGACTTCATCAAACCGCCGTTTTTGATAATGTTCTGAATGAACGGCGGAAACGGCTGAGCCTGATACACCTTGCCGGTGGTCAGGTCCGTAATCACGCCGCTGTCAAAATCCACCTGCACTTCATCGCCTTGGTTGATCTCGTTGGCAGCCTGGTCGCACTCTAAGATCGCAAGGCCGATATTAATGGCATTGCGGTAAAAAATACGAGCAAAGGTGGAGGCAATCACGCAGCTGATGCCGCTGGCCTTAATGGCAATGGGTGCGTGCTCACGGGAGGAGCCGCAACCAAAGTTCGCCTTGGCCACCATAATGTCACCGGGCTGCACCTTATTTACAAAATCCTTGTCAATATCTTCCATGCAATGAGAAGCCAGCCAGGCCTCGTCACTTTTGTTCAGGTAGCGGGCAGGAATGATTACATCCGTGTCCACATTGTCGCCGAACTTATGTACCTTACCTTTTGCTATCATACCGTGACCTCCTTATACCGTAGCCGGGTCGGCAATATAGCCCTTGACCGCAGAGGCGGCAGCCACAGCGGGAGAGGCCAAATAAATCTCAGACTCCGTGTGACCCATACGGCCCACAAAGTTTCGGTTTGAGGTGGAAACTGCCCGCTCACCGGCAGCCAAAATACCCATGTGACCGCCAAGGCAGGGACCACAGGTAGGTGTAGACACGACTGCACCGGCCTCAATAAAGATCTGGGTCAGACCCTCCTCAATGCACTGCAAATAAATGCGCTGAGTAGCCGGGATCACGATCACGCGCACATCTTGCGCCACCTTGTGACCTTTCAAAATTGCAGCAGCAGCGCGCATATCTTCCATTCTGCCATTGGTGCAGGAGCCAATCACCACCTGGTCAATAGCGATCTTTTCACCGTCCACCTGATCAATAGTATGGGTATTCTCCGGCAGATGCGGAAATGCCACGGTGGGCTTTAAGGTGCTCAAATCAATTTTTACCGTGCGGGTGTATTCTGCGTCCGGGTCTGCCTCAAAAATCGTATATTCCCGCTCTGCGCGGCCGTTCACATACTGCAAGGTCACATCATCTACCGGGAAAATTCCGTTTTTGGCGCCGCACTCAATGGCCATATTGCTGATGCACAGCCGATCGTCCATAGAAAGTTCCGCAATACCATCGCCGGTAAATTCCAAAGACTGGTAAAGGGCACCATCCACACCGATCTCACCGATCAAGTGCAGTACCACATCTTTTCCGCTGATAAAGGGTGCTTTTTTGCCGGTGATCTCAACCTTAATGGCGGAGGGGACCTTAAACCAAGCCTTACCGGTAACCATACCGGCAGCCATATCCGTGGAGCCTACGCCGGTGGAGAACGCACCCAGTGCACCGTAAGTACAGGTGTGGCTGTCTGCGCCGATCACGCAGTCACCGCAGGCCACAATCCCCTGCTCCGGCAGCAACGCGTGCTCAATCCCCATATTGCCCACATCAAAATAGTGGGTAATGCCGTGGGCGCGGGCAAAAGTGCGCACCTGCTTGCAGTTCTGAGCGGACTGAATGTCCTTGTTGGGCGTAAAGTGATCCATCACAAGGGCAATGCGGGTCTTATCAAACACGCCGTCCTTGCCAAATTTGTTCATCTCATTAATGGCAACCGGAGAGGTCACATCGTTGCCAAGTACCATATCCAGCTTGGCCTCAATCAATTGACCGGCTACTACATGATCCAAACCGGCGTGCGCCGCCAGGATCTTTTGCGTCATTGTCATTCCCATGATCGTCACCGTCCTTAAATATCGTCCGTAAAGGAACCGGCGCCGCGCTCCAGCGAGGTCACGCCGGTACGCGCCATTTCCACAATGCTAAAGCGCTGCTCCAGTTGCTGAATAAAGGCGTCCAGCATCTCCCCCGCACCGGTGAACTCCAGGGTCACCGTCTCGGCAGAAATATCCAGCACACGAGCGCCGTAACCGGCGTTGAACGCCAAAAGGGCGTTCTTCTCCGGAATGCCCTGGGCATGCACCTTCACCAGCAGCAACTCAGAGGACACAGAATTGTCCGGAGTCAGCTCAGATACTTTCTCCACGATCTCCAGCTTTAACAGCTGGCGCTTGATCTGGCGAAAATTCTCCGGCTCCGTGTTGGTCTCAATGGTCATACGGGAAAAGTTCGGGTCCTCCGTCTCACTCACCGTCAGAGAGGAGATGTTGTATGCACGGCGGGAGAACAGGCTGGCCACCCGTTGCAGCACGCCGCTCTCGTTATCCACAAGAACAGATAAAACCAATTTCTCTTTCATCTTCCTTGCCTCCAATCAGTTAAACTGCTCGATAATGTCCGTGTGTGCGCCGCCGGGCGGAATCATCGGCAGCACATTGCTGTCCGGCGAAATACGGCAGTCCACCAACACCGGACCGGGATAAGCCAGCGCCTCTGCCAGCACAGCGTCAATATCATCATTGGTATGGATACGCAGGCCCTTTACGCCAAAGGCTTCTGCCACCTTCACAAAATCCGTAACCCGGTGGGGATCTGTATCGGAAAAGCGGTTGCCATAAAACAGCTTTTGCCACTGGCGCACCATACCCAGCACAGTATTGTTCATAATGAACATCTTGACCGGGATATTGTAGGACGCCATGGTGGCCAGCTCAGACAGGTTCATGTGGAAACCGCCGTCACCGGCGAACATCACCACGGTTTGATCCGGGCAGCCCATAGCCGCGCCAAAGGCAGCGCCCATGGAATAGCCCATGGTGCCCAGTCCGCCGGAGGTCAGCAGGGTGCGGGGTCGGGTGTACTTATAGAACTGTGCCGCCCACAGCTGGTGCTGACCCACATCGGTGACCACAATGGTGTCGTCCGGGGTCTTTTCATCAATTTTTTCAATCAAAACCTGGGGATTTACATAATCCCCGATCTGCAGCTGCTTAAAGGGATGACGGCTGGCCTCGATCTCCGCTTTCCAGTCGCTGTGATCCATCTGCTCCACATTACGGGTCAGCATGGGCAGAATTTCTGCCAAGTCGCCACGCAGGTGGTAGTTGGAAAAGATGTTTTTGTCCATCTCCGCTGCGTCAATGTCAATATGTAAGATCTCTGCGTTAGGCGCAAACTTCTTGCGGTTGCCGGCCACACGGTCAGAGAAACGCGCGCCGCAAGTGATGAGCACATCGCAGTCATGCGCTGCCTTATTGGCCTCAAAATGGCCGTGCATACCGATCAGCCCCACGTGCAGCGGGTGGCCGTACGGAAATGCGCCCAGACCCATAAGAGAGGACACCACCGGTGCGTCCAGTTTCTCGGCAAAAGTAATCAGATCTTCACCCACTTTGGAGAGAATGGCACCGCCACCAACATAAATCAGCGGTTTCTTGGCGTTTCTCAGCAATTCCAGCGCCCGATCTATGCAAGACTGCTTGGGCATCTTAAACGGCTCAATCTCCACTTTCGGTTCCGCCACATAAGCACAAGTGGCAGAAGTTATATCCTTGGGAATATCAACCAGAACAGGACCTTTGCGCCCAGTCTGGGCAATGCGGAACGCCCGGCGCAGCGTGGGCGCCAGCTCCTCCACAGACTTTACCTGGAAGTTGTGCTTGGTAATGGGCATGGTAATACCGCAAATATCTACCTCCTGGAAGCTGTCTCGCCCTAAGCCGGAGGTGGCATAGTTGCAGGTAATGGCAACCACCGGCACAGAGTCCATATAGGCCGTGGCAATACCGGTCACCAGATTGGTGGAGCCGGGGCCGGAGGTGGCAAAGCACACGCCCACCTTGCCGGTAGCGCGCGCATAGCCGTCTGCCGCGTGGGAGGCGCCCTGCTCATGGGCGGTCAAAATATGCTTAAAGGTGTCGCCATATTTATAAAGCTCATCAAAAATATTCAGGATCGTACCGCCGGGATAACCAAAGATGGTATCTACGCCCTGTTCTTTCAAGACTTCAAGAACGATCTGAGAGCCATTGAGTTCCATTAAATTCCTCTCCTATCACAAAAATTTAATATATATTTTAGGATATTTGCGATACTATGTCAAGAAAAATTTATCCTTGTAAAAACAGCAGCATTGGTATATACTTATATTCGCACTAAAAAACGTGTAATTCAGACATCGGAGCTAAAAGAATGAAACTTGGTATCGTAGGTTTGCCAAATGTTGGCAAAAGTACACTTTTTAACGCCATTACAAACGCAGGCGCCCAAAGCGCCAACTACCCCTTTTGCACAATAGAGCCGAATGTGGGTATGGTCAGCGTGCCGGATGAACGGTTGGACAAGCTGGCAGAAATGTACCACCCGGACAAATTCACGCCGGCCACCATTGAGTTTGTGGACATTGCAGGACTGGTCAAGGGTGCGTCCAAGGGCGAGGGTCTGGGCAACAAATTTCTCTCCCATATCCGGGAGGTAGACGCCATTATCCATGTGGTGCGCTGCTTTGAGAATGACGACATCACACATGTGGACGGCTCTGTGGATCCTGCAAGGGACATTGAGACCATCAATTTGGAACTGATCCTCTCAGATCTGGATATTCTGAATCGTCGAATCGACAGCCGTAAAAAAGCCATGAAGGGCGACAAGACTTTGGCACCGGAGGTGGCGTTTCTGGAGCGACTGGCTGCGGAGATGGAAGAAGGCAAAACCGCCCGCAGCGTGGAGATCAGTGAGGATGAACAAGAGTACCTGAAAGAAGTATCCCTCCTGACCATCAAGCCGGTGATCTATGCCTGCAATATGGGCGAGGACGACTTTAACGCCGGGATTGAGAGCAATCCGTTCTACAAAGCGGTGGAGGAGATCGCTGCCGCAGAAGGTGCGGAAACACTGCCCATCTGCGCAGAAATGGAGGCAGAGATCGCCCAACTGGACGAGGACGAAAAGGCCATGTTCCTTAGTGATATGGGGCTGGAAAAAAGCGGCTTGGATCGGCTGATCAAGAAGAGTTATTCCCTTTTGGGTCTGATTTCCTACCTGACCGCCGGTAAGCCGGAAGTGCGCGCCTGGACCATCAAAAAAGGCACCAAGGCGCCCCAGGCTGCCGGCAAGATCCACACAGACTTTGAGCGGGGCTTTATTCGCGCCGAGGTGGTTTCCTTTGACGATCTGGTGGCCTGCGGCGGTATGACGGCTGCCAAAGAGAAAGGCTTGGTCCGCAGTGAGGGCAAGGACTATGTGATGCAGGACGGCGATGTAGTGCTGTTCCGCTTTAATGTATAAGCATTTTTAATTAATCACCATTTTACGCGTTTTGCACATTATTATCCAAGTTAAATAATAATTTTTTCTTGCAGAATGAAAAATTGTTGACTATGACCAATAACCGTTGTATAATCAATCATAAGGCAGGAAAATTATGTCAGCAACAAAAAGAACAGATATTGAATCGCTGGTTTCCGCCGCTCAAAGCGGCAGCGGAGAAGCCATAAATGCACTGGTCCACGCCATGCGCCCCACTGTGGAGATGATTGCCATGAAGTACATTCACTCTCCGCTGGAGAAGGACGATCTGGTCCAGGAGGGCATGATCGGTCTGCTGGCCGCCCTGCGTGCATACCAACCGAAACGAGGCGCCGCGTTTCGCACTTTTGCCGGTACTTGTATTGAAAATGCAATACAAACCGCGCTACGAAAATTCAGTCGGCGCAAAGATGTTCCGGCGGATAATATGGTTCCCTTGGAGGACTATCTGGATCATGCCGGCACAGCCGTCAGCGCAGAGGACGATTTTTTGGCCGCAGAGAGTGTGGCGCGCCTGAGCCGCGCGCTGGAGCAGCAGCTGTCTCCCATGGAAAACGAGGTGCTACGCCTGCACATCAGCGGTTTTCGGTATGCGGATATTGCCTCCCGACTGAACAAAAGCCCAAAGGCGGTAGACAACGCATTACAGCGTATTCGCAAGAAGTTGACGCTTCTTTTTGAATAAATCTTATGAGAGGTAGTTAAGGTCCAATGTACGAAGACAAAACATTAGTCTGCAAGGATTGTGGGAACGAATTCGTCTTTACAGCCGGTGAACAGGAGTTCTATGCTGAAAAGGGATTTGTCAATGAGCCCCAGCGCTGCAAAGCTTGCCGTAGCGCAAGAAAAGCCGCCGCTCGCGGTCCCCGCGAAATGCACGACGCTGTTTGCGCCAACTGCGGCGCAGCCTGCAAGGTTCCCTTTGAGCCGCGGGAAGACCGTCCGGTTTATTGCAGCGAGTGCTTTGCGAACATGAAAGCAGAGTAACCGGTTATTGATATAAATCTATAAATAGCATCTATTTCAATAGCAAAAAAGAACAGCTATCCGCAAGGATAACTGTTCTTTTTCTTTTGCACTGTTTATTCTTTGCCGTTCCAACAGTAGGTGCAAAGCTGATCCGCAGGAATACCTACGGAAGCGATCATATCGTCCAGTCGATGATAGCGCAAGCTGGTAAAGTGCAGCTTTTCGCCGATTTTTTCCACCATGGCGGCGTATTTTTCGCTGTCCGGGTCGGCATATTCTGCCAGCACTTCCTTTGTCGGATCGCCGCCCTCCAGTTCCTGGATCACACGACGAGTGATCAGTTCCATCTCTGAGGTGGAACGGGAAAAATTCAGGTACTTACAACCAAACAGTAACGGCGGGCACGCCGGCCGGATATGCACTTCTTTTGCGCCGCTGGCGTACAAAAACTCCGTGGTCTCCCGCAGCTGGGTGCCGCGAACGATGGAGTCGTCAATAAGCAGCAGGCTCTTGCCCTCAATCAAATCGTGCACCGGAATCAGCTTCATCTTAGCGATCAGGTTGCGCTTGGTCTGGTTGGGTGGCATAAAAGAGCGGGGCCAGGTAGGCGTGTACTTAACAAATGGACGAGAAAACGGAATGCCGGAGGCGTTGGCATAGCCGATGGCGTGGGCAATGCCGGAGTCCGGCACACCGGCCACAATGTCCGGCTTGGCGTTGTCTCGGCCTGCCAACAGTTCGCCGCAGTGGTAACGCATTTTTTCCACGCTGATCCCTTGATAGGACGAGGACGGATAACCGTAATACACCCACAGAAAGGTGCAAATCTTCATTTTTTTGCCCGGTGCAACCAACTGCTGCACACCGTCCGGGGTTAGCACCACGATCTCGCCGGGGCCAAGTTCTTTGTCATCGGTATAGCCCAAGTTCAAATAGGCAAAGCTTTCAAAGCTGGCGCAGTGACCGTCCGACTTTTTGCCCAGCACAATGGGTGTGCGCCCCAGCTTGTCCCGGGCAGCATACACCCCTTTGGGGGTCAAAAGCAGCATACTCATAGAGCCGTCAATCACATCTTGCGCGTAGCAAATACCCTCTACAAAATTCTCTTTTTGATCGATCAGCGCTGCCACCAGTTCCGTGGGATTGATCTCGCCGTTGTGCATTTCAAAGAAATGAGCGTTCGTCCCGATAATCTCATCCACAATAGCGTCTGCATTATTGATCTTCCCTACCGTTGTAATGGCAAAGGTGCCGTGGTGGGAGCGCACCAGTATGGGCTGCGCCTCAAAATCGGAAATACAGCCGATGCCCATAGTGCCGTGCATCTCCTGGGACTCCTTGGTGAACTTCGTACGAAACGGCGCATTTTCAATATTATGTATGGCTTTGTCAAAACCGGTTTCCGGGTCATACACCGCCATTCCCGCCCGGCGTGTGCCCAGGTGGGAATGGTAGTCCACCCCGAAAAACAAATCAAATACGCAATCTTCTTTGGATACTGCGGCAAAATATCCGCCCATTACTCCACATCCTCTCCTTGGAATGTGCCTATTATAACAGATGATTCGCAAAATAGAAAGAAAAATTGCAATATTTTTATAAAATTAAGGCCAACGGTTATACCGATGGCCTTGTGGCGAAAAATTGCAGCCGATTTACAAACAGGCAGCAGGCTCCTACTGCCTTCGTTAATTTCGTTTTTGCCGTAGCTGAATACACACCGTCCTTTTTGACTTCAAATTGAAAGGCATAAACACTGCCGGTCTCACCGGTCTGCATATTCTACCGGTAGTCCGGCAGCAGTTCATCATAGGAAGCATCTTATCCCAGTCCGTTTCGTACTGGAACAAAAACACTAAATTCAGGCAATAAATAAAGCCCGGTGCGCCTAGGCACACCGAGCCCCCGCAGTTAAACCACGGTCAAAGATACATCGTCCAGAATTACGCTGTCATCCGCGCCGCCGGTTGCTTCCAGATAGACTGTCACTGTGGTCACATTCTCCGGCACCACCGTGCTGATTACCTGATAATAACCAAAATTCGGCGCCGTCTTAACCATATCCTGAGAACGCACCGACACATCAGCCGCATTTGATTCGCCGCCGGCTGCGTCTGTAAAGATGATCCTGCCAGTCACTGCCGGTTGATCCCCTACCCCTTGGGCATAAAAGGAAAGCCGGTAATAGCTGCCTGGGGCAGCTGCGAGCGTCTGGCGCATTTGCGCACCTGATGCCAGTTGCACCGCTGATAAACCGCTGTGCACCTGACCGGCGGCAGTGGCCTGCCCAGCCAAAGCCTCGTTGTTCACCGTCCAGCCGGTGGGGACAGTATTGGTGAACTGCTCCATAGAGCCATTGGTCACCAATTCGCCGGGCAGCACCGTTCCGGTAGCACCGGTGGCACCCGTAGGTCCGGTAGGACCTGTTGCGCCGGTAGCACCTGTTGCACCCGCTGCACCGGTAGCACCTGTTGCACCCGCTGTACCGGCAGGACCTGTTGCGCCGGTTGCACCCGTAGCGCCGGTTGCACCCGTAGCGCCGATAGCACCTGTGGCACCGGTAGGTCCTGTTACGCCTGCTGTACCGGCAGGGCCTGTTGCGCCGGTAGCACCCGTGGCACCGGTGGGCCCTGTTGCGCCTGCAAAACCAGCAGCTCCGGTTGCACCTGTTGGACCGGTGGGACCCATTTGGCCGTTGCTACCCGGTGCACCGGTGGGACCTGTGGGCCCCATTTGGCCGTTGCTGCCGGCCGCACCGGTAGCGCCCGTAGGACCCATAGGACCGGTAGGGCCGGTAGCGCCAACACCCGGACCTGTGGGGCCGGTGGGACCGGTAGGCCCTGTTGGACCGGTAGGCCCAACAACGGTGGGACAGCAGGAACAGGCAGGCTTGCAGCAAGCGTCGCAGCAAGGTTGGTTTTTATAAATCGTTGTATTCATCGGTTTTGCTCCTTATCCTCTCCAATAGACGGCAGGTTGGCAGGGTGCTGCAATGCGGCAAAATAGGCTGCGTTCTGCTGCACGGCGGCATCATCGGGTCGGTACGCTGCGGCTTGGGCATTGCAGCGGGCAGCCGCTGCGTAATCACCCATACGATCATAACAAACGCAAAGCCGCAGGTACGGCAAGTACCCGGTGTCATCCGTGTTTACAAAGCCGCTATGCAGGTCCTGGGGCAGTTCCAGCGCCCACTTGTACCAACAAATCGCCGCCGGATAATCCCCTTGTTCCAGTAACAGATCACCGCAACCGCATACCAGGTCAGCCCGAGGTGCTCCCAAGGCAAAGCTCCGGCACAATGCAGCAAACGCACCCTTCCGATCTCCTTGGACGTGCAGGGCTGCACTCAGATACTTGCAGGCCTCCAACTGATCCGGCAGCCAGCCGTCGCCGGGCGCCAAAAACGCCTGCAATTCCTGTACCGCACGGTCATACTGCCGATGGTAGTATAACTCCCGCCCGTAGTAGAATCGATCTCGGGGCGTAAACGACTCCCCTGCCGCCGCCATCTTTTCATAGATTCGTAGGTTTCGGGTGGTGTACGCTGTCTTGATTGATCGATGCGTCACGGCAATATTCACTGTAATTCTGGTGCCCGGGCACTGAATATATTCGTGTACCCGACCGTGCCAAACCGGTCCCGCCGCACGGCGCACCAACCGCTCTCGATCAAAGAAAAAAGTGGGATTGCCACGACTGTCAAAGGCGGTATTGTAGCGCATCATCACCACATCCGCCGGGGATTGGTCCAGCCGATTTTTCAGACACAACAACGCATCCAGATCCTCCGGCAACAGCACATCGTCTGCGTCCAGCCACAGAATATAATCCCCGGTGGCCTTGGCAAAGGATGCATTGCGTGCCGCTGCAAAATCATCTACCCAGGCAAAGTCAAAAATCCGATCGGTATAGGCAGCCGCCACCGCCTTGGTGCCGTCCACACTGCCAGTGTCTACCACAATGATCTCATCCACCGCCGGTGCCACGCTCTCCAGGCACCGTCCCAGTACCGCTTCCTCGTCCCGCACGATCATACAAAGGCTGATACTCGCCACTGTCACCCCTCCTACGAACCTATCTCATTCTATGCATAAGAGAAAAATCTGTGTTTTTGCATTTTTTGTAAAAATTCTCTTGACTTTCCCATATACGCTATGCTATACTACCAAAGCAAGATAGCTACGGGGCATTAGCGCAGTTGGGAGCGCGCCACACTGGCAGTGTGGAGGTCAGGGGTTCGAATCCCCTATGCTCCACCAAGTCCACTGTAATTTCGGTTACAGTGGCTTTTTTATTATGCCGATAAAAAACAAAAGGACCTTGCAATAGCAGGGTCCTTTATTATGTCAAAATATCAGTCTTTCACCGTCAAGGCACTGAATGCGTCGCGAACGGTGCGCACCGGCACAATATCCAATTCTTTTTTAAGGTCCTTGGACAGGGATTTGTAATTATGGAATGGGATCACACAGCGCTGGAAGCCCAGGCGACCGGCCTCCTGCACGCGCTGTTCGCAATGGCTGACAGCGCGAATTTCGCCTGCCAAGCCGATCTCGCCAAAGGCCAGCACTTTGTCGCCGATCACCGCGTCCTTCAGCGAGGACACCAGCGCCATTGCCACAGACAGATCCGCCGCCGGCTCGTCCAACCGCAGACCGCTGACCACATTGATATAAGCATCCATGGTGTTGAAGAAAAAGCCAGCCCGCTTTTCCAATACCGCAATGAGCATTGCCATGCGGTTAAAATCAAAGCCGGTGCTCATACGCCGGGGCGTGCCGAAGCCGGTGGCCGTTACCAATCCCTGCACCTCCGCCAAAATGGGGCGAGAGCCTTCCATGACACAGGCCACACAGGTGCCGCTGGCGTTCTTCGGACGACCGGAGAGCATCATCAACGAGGGATTTTCCACCTCCAAAAGCCCCTCTTGGGTCATCTCAAACACACCGATCTCATTGGTGGAGCCGAAGCGGTTCTTCACCCCTCGGAGAATACGGTAAGAGTAGTTCCGCTCGCCCTCAAAGTACAGCACCGTATCCACAATATGCTCCAGCACCTTAGGTCCGGCAATGGCGCCGTCCTTGTTCACATGGCCCACTACAAAAATTGGGATACCGTAGGTTTTGGCTGTGTGCATAAAAATATTGGTGCACTCCCGCACCTGAGTCACGGATCCGGCAGAAGAAGTCACCTGATCGTACACCATAGTTTGAATGGAGTCAATGATCACAATATCCGGCTTTTCGCTGCGAATGGTCTCGGCAATACTGCCCACATCCGTCTCTGCCAAAATATACAGGCTGTCCGTAGTCACACCCAGTCGATTGGCACGCAGCTTGATCTGATTGGCAGACTCCTCACCACTCACATAGAGAATGGTATGGTACTGTCCCAAGTGCTGACAGGCCTGCAGCAAAATGGTGGATTTACCGATACCCGGATCGCCGCCTAAGAGCACCAGGCTGCCCTCTACGATACCGCCGCCCAGCACCCGGTCAAACTCATGAATACCGGTGGAAATGCGCCGCTCCACGTCTTCCGTAATTTCCGACAATCGTTTCAACGGTCGCGAGGCATAACCGCCGCTGCTGCGCTTGGTGCCGGTGGATTTGACCGCCGGGGTCTCCTCATTCATGGTGTTCCACTCGCCGCAGCCCGGGCACTTGCCGTACCACTTGCCGCTCTCATAGCCGCATTCGCTGCAAATATACATACTCCTCTGTTTTGCCATTACGGTAACTCCCCTGTTTTCATGGTGTCGCAAAGCCCTGCCAAAATGCAAAAGGCCACGCGGCGCCGATAAGCATCCTGTTTTAACTGATTATTTTCTTTTACATTGCTCATAAAGCCGCACTCCACCATCACGGAGGGCACTTTGGCTTTATAAAGCAGATAATAGCTGTCGTCCGACGGCTTGTTCTCCCGACGATTACCCGGCTGCAAGTGCTGCTTGTCATAAGCTAAAATATTAGCAGCCAGTGCCTTGCTCAACGGATCGTTCACCGTGTACCAGATCTGCATCCCCCACTGGGAAGTATCGGCAAAATGGTTTTGATGAATGGACACCAGCACCGCGTTATCCACGCTGTTAATATAGTCAAAACGGTTATACAAATCTGAGCGCTTTTTGTCGTCTCCGGCCTTGTAGACCAGGTAGTCCCCGGTGCGGGTCATAGAGGCGGGTATGCCGCTGATCACCGCAAAAGCATACAAATCCCGGGCAATGGCCAAGTTGATCTCTTTCTCTGCCGTGCCGTCCGCCGCCACTGTGCCCACATCTATGCCGCCGTGGCCCGGGTCGATGACCAAATTGTAGCGCGCCTTGGGGTACTGCACCGCCGAGGGCACAGACTGCCGCAACAGCACTTGCAAAGACAGGCAGGTCACAAACACAAACGCCACGCACAGCGCAGCGGGAAAAACACGCTTCACAAAAATCACCCGTACATACTATGCGGGTGCGTCCTTGCTTATTATTATAACCGCCCGGCGTGCCCGGCGCAAGTACCGGTTGCATTTTAAGACGGACTGGGTTATAATTTGGACAGAAAGGCGTGATTTTATGAAAATTGTAAATTTAGACGGCTATACAACCAACCCCGGCGACCAAAGCTGGGACTGGATGGGCAACTATGGCGACTACAAGGTCTATGACCGTACAACGGCAGACCAAGTGGTAGAACGCGCCAAAGGTGCAAATTTGCTGATTATCAACAAAACCGTCCTTGACCGTGCAACGCTGGAAGCATTGCGCCCGGAGCTGGAATACATTGGGCTGCAATCCACCGGCTATAATGTGGTAGACTGCGCAGCAGCCAAGGAACTGGGTATTACCGTTTGCAACATTCCCGCTTACTCCACCAATGCGGTGGCGCAGCTGGTGTTTGCTTTTATCCTCTCCTTTACCAACCAGGTTGCAGTGCATACACAGGCGGTAGAAAACGGTGAATGGTGCCGTTGCCCGGACTTTTGTTTTTGGAAAACACCGCTGATGGAATTAGACGGCAAAACCTTGGGCATCTTTGGGTTTGGCGCAATCGGGCACAGAGTGGCGCAGATTGCAGAAACATTCGGTATGCAAGTGCTGGTGTGCACCCCGCATGAAAAGCCCCTTGACGGGCTGCACAGCACCCGATTTGCAGATGTGGATACGGTGCTGGCAAACAGCGACATCATCACTTGCCACTGTCCCCTGACACCGGACACTCAGGGTATGATGAACGCGGCGGCCTTTGACAAGATGAAAGACGGCGCGATCTTTATCAACACCAGCCGCGGACCGGTGGTGGACGAGGAGGCCTTGGCGCAGGCGTTAAACAGCGGCAAGCTGGCAGGCGCCGGGCTGGACGTGCTCTCTACCGAGCCGCCGGCAACAGACAACCCCCTGCTGCACGCAAAAAATTGCCGCATTACTCCCCACATTGCCTGGGCGGCCTATGAGACCCGTGCCAGACTGCTTGGCATTCTGCAAGCGAATATTGCCGCCTACTTAGACGGCAAACCGCAGAACGTCGTGAACGGCTAAACCCGGTATTGAACAAAAACAACACCCTCGACCATTTGGTCGAGGGTGTTTTCTGTGCTTCGATTAGAACTCTGTGTCGGGATTTTCCTTATCCGGGTCCGTGGTGCTCTGGCTCAGTGCTGTTTGGGCGGTGAACCACTCTACATCTAAAGTCGGAGTATCATATGCTTTCATTCTATTGTCCTCCTTCTTTAGTTAACTGCGGTAACGGCGCCGTTTACGCACTGATAAATATCACCATAAACCACAAAGGGTACCTGGGTGTTCATACGGGAAGCACGGTAGCTCACATACATACGCATATAATGGCTGCCGGTATCGCTGCCCTTCTTGGTCATGGTAAAGGTGCCGGAATTGGGACTGCCTGTCCAGTTGGCAACATTGCGGGACACAAACGTTTGCACATCGTCGCCGCCGCCCTTCACAAGGGTGTCCTTTCCATTCTTAGTGGCAGAGTAAATCACACCCACCTCCAAGACGGTCACATGCGCACCGGCAGAATAGTCACAGGACATGGTAAACTTGTTGTCTGCAAAGAAGCCTACGCCATTCAAAGCCGGCGTGCCGCTCTCTGCCTGCTCCTGCAAATTTTTGGGCAGATCATTTAAGCTGGCATAAGCCGTGTAAGTGGTATCCGTATTGGCGCTGAACAGGGTAACATTCTGCTCGTAGGAAGCCAAGGTCTCCACACCGTTTACGGTACGGGTCCAGTACGCTGCGTTGTCAGAGGTCAGCTCTAAGGGTTTGTTGATACCCGGTGCGGTGTACTGGGTAGCGCCGTTAATCAAGGCATTTGCCGCCGTGCCGCTGTTGCTGACAGTGTAGTTCACATCCACACCGGTGGGTGTACCTCTCTGCACAATCTGCGCAACCTGACCCGCCGGAACCTGATGGGTGCCTTCGCTCCAAGTCCAACCGGTAAAGGTGTACTTGGGGGAATCCTTGGCGGTAATCACTGTATCGCCCACCGTTACGGTGTTGCCCTTTACAGTTACGCTGGTGGCGCCCTCAAATGCGCCTAAAATCGTGCCAAAGTAGTCGGCAACAATCACATTGGGTCTGGTGGCAGTGGTAACCGTAATGGTGGTATCACGCTGAACCAGCAGCGACAACTGATAATTGCACTTGGCAAGGTCAATCTTTGTATCGCCGGTTGCCGTATGCACAACGCAAACGGTATCCTGAGACTTGTAAGCAGAGAAATCCAAATGGGCAATGGTGCCGTAGTAATACAGCGTTTTTTGCTCCTTGGTTTCAAAGGGATTGCCATTGACGGTGCAAACAACACTGAAGGTTCGGCCACTTTCAGAAGACTCACCCACATTCATATTGCTCAGCAAATCCGAAGTAAAACCGTCTACCGTACCCTGCTTGGCAGCAGGCACATTCACATAATCCTTGCCGTTGTAGGCTTTATAAATGGTGCTGTTGCCGCTGGTTACCGTATTGGTAATGGCGGTACCGCCGTCCGGGAACGCGGTGCGGTCAATGGTGGCGCTGATGCTACGGGCAGATTCATAGGCGCTGGCGTCAGCAGCAACCACAAGGCCGGAGTTCTTCAGCTGGGTTGCGGTCTCATCAATTTGAGTCTGGGTGGTCTTTTCCGCAGAATCGGGGCCTACGGTAAAGCCTGCCACATTGTTTCTGTCCTTTTCCGGATACTGCGCCAACAGATCCGTACCGGCTTTATAGGCGTTCTCAAAGTTCTGCCAGCTGTCCACCGTGTACTTATTCTGGTCTTTATCAGTTACATTGCCGGCAAAGCCCTTGTCATAAGCCGCCTTGTTCTGCTCTACCACCTTTTCCAGTTCCGTAAAGTCGGCACGCTTGGTCAGACCCGTATAAGTAGACTTCAAAACCGTACCTACATCCTGGGTGGTCTCGTCTGTGGTCAGCAGGGTGTAATTGTTCAGGTATGCCTCTGTGTTCAGCAGCGCAGTGGTGTACTTGTCCCAAGTCTCCTTGGTGTAGTCCGTGGACACACGCACCTTGCTCACCGCCTCATTATACGGCGTACGCTCGTTGCTCTTGTTGCAGACTTTCACTTGCAAGGTTAAGCCAAGATTAACATAGTTATTAACATAATTACTCCCGTTTTCATCATGTTGGTATGCCTGCACCTCAGCAACTACTTGTTGCTCCTCAGTCGTGTTCGGCGCCAAAGAAGCCGTACCGGCAACTGCTTGATATTGTTTCGGTCCGGTACCCATTGTATATGTGTCAAGATATGTTTTATCGACTGTAAATCCATTGCCGGACACATAATTAAGAGAACCATCAGTAGGGAAAGATACTTCTCTATTATCGCCACGGCTGCCATTGGATTTCATAGGCACATAAGCTAACTTTAGAGAATAACTGGTACCTTGAATGTTATTGCGTGTGATACCAGAATTCTGGTCGCTACTCATATCATAATAGTAATAAGCAGAAACAGATCCATTGTCTTTAACATTTAATGTGTTTTGATATTTACGGTTTTCGCCAATATCAGTGCTCTTGAAGTTATCAGAAAGTCCAACAATTTTATCACCCGCGCTTGAAGAGTACGCACTGCCTCTGCCTGTCTTCCAACCATCCTCAAATGTGATTGCGTTGGCATCTTCGATATTGAAAGCATTTTCTAATTCCTTAGTGCTGTTAGAAACCTTTCTGTCTGTATTACCGTATGAATCTTCAGCAACATATATGCATCCTAACGCAGAACTGCACAACTTCCCCCAATAATTATACCATAGATTCTGCGTACCCACGCTATGCCCCGCTACCGGGTTAGAAGCCACATACAGCTTATCCGTCTGGGTCCAAATATTACCGTCCGTATCCGTCAGGTTGGTCTCAATGGTGACCGTTTCGCCTTTGTTATAACTTGCATACTCGGCAGTATCTGCAATGTGCAGAGTGCCGCTGAGCTTACCGTTCGCGTACTTAATATCCGCAGCGGAATCCTCCACACACTTTATGCCGGTAATGGTATATCGACTGTCATTAACCGTATAATGGGTCTCTTTTTCGCCGGCCTGGGAACCGTCAGAAATCAAAGAGCCGCAATACATATACGGCTGCCCTTTCCCGGAAGCGTCACCGTGAGTATAAATTACCGGGTCATACTTAACCACACCGGTCACAGCCAAGTCGCCGTCCACAACCGTAATATTATAAGTATTCAGCCCTGCCTGTACCACAGCGTTGCCTACTGCGTTGGCAGTAACGGTAACATTGTAACCGTCAACGGTGCTGCCGCCGTTTGCCTTTAAGCAATGGGCATACATATTCGTTGTAGAAGTGGAGGGATTCAGCAGGAAATAGCCGTCCGAACCGTGATAGACAATCAAATATTCCTCGCCGTCATCCACGGTATTCACCTGAATGTAGCCGGGCAGCTCCGTGCTACCGGTCTCGCCGGTGCGGATTCTGCGGTACAACTGGAAAGTGGTGGCTTTCCGTACTTCTTCCTCTGTTTTGGTATCCTTATCTTTACCCTCAAAATCCCAACGCTCAAAGTGGTTCACCACATTGCCCTTGGAATCTTTTTCCATAAAATACAGGCCGTAATGACCGTCCTGCAACAGCTGGAAGCCGCCGTCTACTGCGCGCAATGTAACATTGGCAGGCGTAGACGCACCGGGATAGCCGGCCTTACCATTTGTACCCACACTTAAGTACATACCTGCGTGGGCAATGGTGTACTCTGTGCCGGTAGAGGTAAAGGTGTACAAAGCACGCTTTACAGAAACGGATTCGCCGCTGTAATTGGCGTCCGTTGCCTTATTGGCAGTGGCACCGGGTACTTCCTTCGCAGCAGACAAAGACACAATATCGCTTGCAGAGTTATTCACATTCTGCGCAGAGAAGGTTAAGGTCTTCTTCTGACCCACATTCATCTGAATATCCGTTGTGGTGGGAACATCCGCATCCATACCGGTAAGCGTTTCGATATCATAAACCTTATAGGTAAAATCACAGGCGTCCGTCTCATACAAATCTGCCACGCGGCCGTCTTTCAGCACCGTCAAGCAAGAGTACGCAAAGGTTGCGCCCTCTGCGGTAATGGTCTTTTTGGCATATTCGGCAGAAACAGTATTGTCGTCATTCAGCAGCAAGGTAAAGATCGCGCCGGTTTTACGACCCTCTGTTGAGGAGGGAGAGGAAACCAAGATGGCACGCTTGCCGTCAATCAGATAGGGATACATAATGGCAGACAGCTGGCAGTTACCCCAAATGTCAATCCCTGTATCCACCACATCGCCCCACTTATACATGGAGCCGGTCCAGGTGGCGTCACAGTACATAATTTTCTTTTTACCGTTACGGTAGAAGCAGCGCACCACGCCGTTACCTAAATCTACAAGCTGCGCCTCACTGGACCAACTGCTGCCGCCCCAAGCGGTGCTGGTAAAGTTCGCCGTACGGCTCCAGGTCTTACCCTGATCTTTACTGTAAATAAAGCTGGTAGCCTGAGAAGCGTCGCCAGAGCCCCAAGTATTGTCGCCGTAAACATAAACCGGCATACAAATGGTTCCGTCATCCGTTACGATGGCACGACCGGGGCCTGCGCCCAAGAACTTTTCGCCGCTCTTTCTGGCATTCACCAGAGAAGGCGCACTCCAGGTTTTGCCGCCGTCCGTGGAGGTACGGAAAAACAGGTACTGGCACTTATTGGCCTGGAACTCACAGTTAGAGTACCAAACGCAGCCTACATAAGAATCATTCTTAAACAGCTCAAACTCGCCGTTCACCTTATAGCCGCTGACAACGGTGCTGTCGCTGGTTCTGTAAATGCTGGCATAGCCGTCAGCACCTACCGTACCCACATAATAGTCATAGCTGCCGCCGTTACGCGCAAGCAGCAGACGCCCCTGACTGTCCAAGCCGGTGTCCTTAGAAGGCTGCCTATTAGCAGAGCTGCCGTTGATCGCAACGCCGGAAGCAAAGAAGGTAGACAGCATATACAGGTTCTTGCCGTCAGTTGCAATATTGCTGTCGCAATAACTGGTAGACGCCTTATTAAACACATTGCCGTTATCGCCGTAATAGCCGGCCCATGTGTAAGACCAAGTGTCACCGTTATCCGTAGAACGCGCGGTGATCACATCGTTACCGCCGCCGTCCATACCGCCGTCCCAACGAGCGTCAGCAGCTGCAACGACAGTACCGTCATCCAGGGTAACCATACTGGGAATACGGTACCAATGAGACGGATTATCGCTGACAAAGGGACGACCCTGAGTCGTACCGTCTGCCGGCTTACTTGCCTCGCTGCTGCCGGCTGCCATCGCGGTGGTCACCGGAAATGCGGTAAGCACCATGAGAATGGCCATCAGCACAGCTGTCCATTTTTTTGCCATAAAGATTCACGCTCCATTTTGCGCAGCGCCCTCGGCGCCACAGGATATAAAAGCAGGAGAAATGGGCATAATTCACCCACTCCTCCTTTTTCCATTGGGTATTATATATTTTAATATATGGAATGTCAACCGATTTTTACAAAATACGAGCTTTTTTACAACGAATAGGCATTTTACGAAACAGTGGTGATTAAAACGGGTGTACCCTGCCGGCCGCAAGGAAATTCTGTAATTCAAGCACCTTTTTAACCACTAAAAAAGCACCCGATCGGGTGCTTTTTTGATGCCTTTATGATTCTGCACTATGCCATTCCGTCAACAGCTCGATGGACTGAATTTTGCCATGAAACGGCTCCAAGCGGTTATAATTGCCGTTGACCCCTGCGGGGATCTTGGTGCGGTCCACATAGAACTCCACCACATCTTTATTCTTCTTGGCGTACTGGTGCTTTTTGTCAGTATGGCGGTTGGATTTGGTATCACACAAAATGATCTTAAAGGTTTTGCCGGTATCCAGGGTGACCTTATATTTGGTGCCCTTGGTGGTGCCGTAAAAGGTGCCCAGTGCGGCGCAATAATATTCCCCTACCATACGAATACCGGTGGTCTCGTCGGTGGTGGTCTTGTAGGTCACACCCCGGTAGGTTCCGGAATTCAGTACCGCATAAGCAGGCGAAGTTTTATCCGTCACCGCGTCATAATAAGCGTAGGTTTTGCAGGCACCGGAGACTTTCGGCAGCTTCAGGGTCTTGGCAGTTTTCACCCTTACCGGGTCGGAAAAGCGACTTTTGGTCTTGGTTTCCCTGTTTTCCACCACGCCTCGAATCTTGTAAGAATACGCGGTCTTGGGCGACACATCTACATCGGTAAAAGTGCGCTTTTTGCCGCTGATTTTGGCGATTTTTTCGTACTTGCCATTCTTCTCCGCACGGTACAGTTCGTAGTAGGCTGGAGAATGCTTGGTGCTCCATTTCAGGGTCACCTCTGTGGCGCCTGAAACAGACAGCTCCATTTTACTGGCAGAGGGTCGGGTATAAAAATCCGTCTCCCCCACGGTGCTCTCCTGGAGAACATCGCTGCCGGGCACAGTGACCTTGAATTTATAGAACATGGCCGGGGTCAGGTCCGTCAATTCCACCGTATTTACCCGCACCTGCGTACGCAGGCTCCAGCTTTTGAGAATGTAATCATACTGGTACACATTGTAGATGGCAAAGGGACTGCCGCTGTCCCAGGACAGGGTGGCATGCTTGCCGGTCAGGTCGGTGACCTTGATTTTGGCGTGTACCGCGTTCGTCTGCTGCTCGGTATTCATAATGTTCACCGGCAAGGCAGGACCGGGCGCAATCTGGGTCTGCGCCGTAGCGGCGGCAACAGGCGAAGCCAGTGCCGGCGCGGTGCTGCCCAGGATCAGGCAAGCGCTAACGGCAGCCGCAGCTAATTTCTTTTTCTGAATAGAAATAAAAGTTCCCCCTTTGAGCGGTTACTCAAACGGATAATATTATACGCCATTTGAAGAAAAAATGCAAGTTTGGCAAATCGGAGGGTCGCAACCACTCCAAATGCGGCGACCATAACAGTGGGAGCAAGCCCCCGCCCCATAAAATAAAATAACGGCTCCCCTTGCGCACAAGAGGAGCCGAAAAGCAGTGATATTATTTACCAAAGAAGAACACAGAGGAAGCGATCAGATACTGTCCGGCGTAGTAGGCAAAGTGGTTCAGGAATAGCCAAATACTGCCTTCAAACCCGCGACCGAAATAGGTATTGCTGAGAATCGCGTCCGAAATGGTAAAGAGCGTGGCGCCGATGGCCATTAGGATCATGGACTTTTCGCCGGTAGTAAAAGCGGCGAAAATAGCGGTGGCATTGGTCATGATCAAAAAGCATACATAAAAGAATACAATGCGGCGATACTTGCCAAAATGCACCCGCATTATATTGGCTGTGGCAATTTGAGCCACGCCGACGGCAACGGCAATACCTGCGCTGATCAGAACCTTCCACCAATCCAGCTTGGTAAAATGGATCATGGCCGCGGTATAAAACACATGACCGATCAGAAAGAAGATAAAGCCGCCTTTTAGATAATTATTGGCGTCCTTTTTGTAAACCCCTTTCAAATCCAACAGAATGTCGCCCACAAGTCCCAAGGCACCGCCCATGATGATCAGCGAGCCGTACTGGGCAGCATTGGTGTAATTCTCGATCACAGCAAACACCGCCGACAGCATAAAAAACAGACTGGACACGGATTTGAAGATCAGGTTTCGAACAGAGTTCCCCCCGGAGCGGACAAAGACGAAGGCCAATGAAACGGCTACGCCGATGCCCATAGCAATGTAATAAGTCATAATGAATCCCCCTTATTGATTTGACAACTTACGCATTTGCTTGGCTTTCCTCCAGTATAGCACAATTAGGGGTAGGTCTGCAAGTAACCAAGCCACAGGACCGGCAAAACAGACAGCTTTGAACCCAAACAGCGGTGTGAAAAGATACGAAACGGTGATTCTGCCTATTAACTCTCCGGCGCCTGCCACTGCATTTGCGTAGGTACAGCCCAACCCTTGCAGGGTATTACGCAGCACAAACAGTACGCTTACCAAGCTGTAACACAAAGAGATGGCAAACAGGTATTCTTTTGCAGCGTACACAATTTGGCTGTTATAATCCGTCATAAACAGACCCACGATCTGCTCTCCGCCGAAAAAGAGTACCAGGGAGCAGAGAACAGACAACCCCAGATCCACCACAAACACCTTGCGCACGGTGGTGAGAATTCGCCGATACTGCCCGGCGCCGTAATTCTGGGCCACAAAGGTAGACGCGGCCACCGCCAGATTGCTCATAGGAATATTGGTAATGCTTTCCGCCCGACCGGCGGCAGTAAACGCCGCCACCACATTGGCGCCAAAGCCGTTCACGGCACTTTGCAAAATCATAGAGCCGATACTGGTGATGGTAAACTGCAAGGACACCGGAATGCCCAGCGCCAGCTGGCGGCGGGTACGCTTAGCGGTAGGTACCAGCATACGCGCTTTAAGCTGCAAAACCGGTATGCCCCGGAACACATAAATCCCGGCAGACACAGCTGCCACGATTTGAGAGATCAAAGTTGCCCAAGCGGCGCCTGCCACGCCCCAACCGAAATGCGCTACAAAAAGCAGGTCCAACACCAGGTTAACAGCCACGCTGATCAGTAAAAACAGCAGGGGCTTTTTGCTGTCCCCAACGCTGCGGGCAATACCGGTAAACACATTGTAAAGCAGCTGTGCCGGCACACCCAGATACATAATTGCCGCATACTGCACAGACAGGTCATAGATCTCTTTCGGGGTATGGATCCACCCCAGCATCGGGTGCAGAACCAGCAGCGCCAGCGCGGAAAACAGCACACCTGTAATCAGCGACAAACCGATACCGTTACCGGCCTGGCGATTGGTTTCCTCTTGATCCCCGGCACCAAAGCACTGCGCCACCGGTATGGTAAACCCGGCAGTAAGTCCGAATGCAGCGCCGATGGCAAAACTGCTGATGGGCGCAATATTACCAACGGCGGCCAGCGCGTTTGTAGATACATAGCGCCCAACAATAATATTATCCACCATATTATAGGTGTATTGCAAAAGGGAGCTGAGCATAATCGGCAGCGAAAACAGAACGATCTGCTTCATCGGTCTGCCGTGTATAAAATCAGTGGTCATCTTCTACCTCAAAAAATTGGCGATAAGCCGTAGGTAGCGCATAGTCCCGCCGCACTTCCTCCAGCGGCACCCAGGTGTAACTCCCGGCGGCCTCTCGCACGGTCATATAATAGCAGCGCATATCCCAGTGAATATGCGTAAAAACATGGTTTGCATGTACGATCTTTTGCAATTCCAACGGCTCCAAACCAACATTTTGCAAGTAAGCAACGGCTGACTCCTCGTTCAAAAAATCGTCTGTATCGGGCAACTGCCACAGACCGGACAGCAGCCCCTTATCGCCTCGTTTGGAAAGGGCCACTCTGTCCCCGCAGGTCAAAAAAAACACCGTACGGTTTTGGTGCCGCTTTGCCCGCTTAGGCAACTTTACCGGAAAATCCGTCTGGCTACCGGCAGTATTGGCGGCACACACATCGCCTAAGGGACAAACCGAACACTTCGGCGATTTTGGCGTACAAACGCAGGCGCCCAATTCCATCAGCGCTTGCGTGAAAGTGCCACAAGCCCCTGCCGGGTACACCTGCTCCAGATCTGCTTTGATCTGGGCTTTTGTGGTCTGCAAGTCAATAGGAGCCGCATTTTCCGTAAAACGGGTAATCACCCGCAGCACATTGCCGTCTACCGCCGCCACCGGGCAGTCAAAGCAAATGGACGCCACCGCTCCGGCGGTATACGGCCCAATTCCCGGCAGCGCCAGCCAGCCGTCATAATCCGTTGGGAATGCACCATGCAGTTCATTGACGATCACCCGGGCGCACTTTTGCAGATTACGGGCGCGATTATAATACCCTAGACCTTCCCACAATTTGAGCAGCTTGTCTTCCTTTGCGGCAGCCAAATCCTTCACCGTAGGCAAAGCGGCAAGAAAGCGCAAATAATAGTTCCAAACCGCCTCTACCCGGGTTTGTTGCAGCATAATTTCTGACAACCACACATGGTACGGCCGGCGGTCCTGCCGCCAAGGCAGCGGGCGGGCGTTCTGGGCAAACCAGGGCAGCAGCCGGGTAGGCAATATAGACAATGGGTTCTGCAAGCAGACACCCCCTTTTCTGATCTTTGCAAGTAGTATAGCACACCCCCGACCTTACGGCAAGGCAAAAAAGCAACTTGTACCACTTGGAAATTGCAGCCGTTTATGGTATAGTGGAAGCAGAAAGGCAGGTAACCGGGATGGCTAAGCGGATCGGCAGCGTAGATATACTCAAGGCACTGGGCATTTGCTCGGTGATCCTGTACCATACGGAGGCACTGCCAACCGTGGTGAACGGCTGGATCGGATCCTACTTTATGCCGCTGTTTTTCTTTGCCTCCGGGCTGACTTTCAGCGCAAAGCAGCCTAAATTCGGTGCTTTTCTAAAGAAGAAATGTGTCTATCTGCTTCTGCCCTATTTGCTGTATTTGGTGTGCTGCGCTGCACTAGGCGTGGCCAAGCAAGTGATAAGAGGCGTTGCATTTCCGGTCAAATCGTTCTTGCTGGGCGCTGTCAGCGGACTGCCGAATATGAATGAATACACCGGCAGAGCTTGGTTTGTCTACTGCTTTTTTGTGGCGGAGATACTGTTCTACTTCTTGCTGAAATGGACAAAAGGCAAGCGCACACCTCTGTTTCTGGCTGCGCTGATTTCTCTGCTTGCCGGATATGCCTATGCGCACTTTTTCCGTGACACCGCCGCTATGTTTTGGCGCTACACAGACGGCATGGTGGCTGTGTTCTTTATGGCCGTAGGGTATTTGCTGCGAGAAAGTGTGTTAAAATTAAAAGCACCCGGTTTACTATTCATCGTGCCATCCGTTGGTTTTGGGTTGCTCAATCTGCACATCAACGGCCACGGGCTGGTGATGGCATATTCTTACTATGGCGAGCTGGCGCCCATGGTGGTGAGTGCGCTTAGCGGCTGTCTGTTCTTTGCGGCATTGTCAAACTGCCTGCAAAGCCGCTATTTGGAGTATTTGGGACGGAACACACTGTTTATTTATCTTTTTCACTTCTTCCTCTGGGCATACCCCCTGCCCCGTTTGCTGGGCAAAGTGATGACCGTGGGCACCACTGCATATAATTGGCTGTACACCTTGCTGCTCTTTGGGGAGGTGCTGGTAATCTTTAGCCTTTTGATTCCTGTTTATAATCGGATCATGCAGCCCTTGCAGCGCCGCCTGTTAGGCAAAAAGAATGAAAAATAGCGCAAATTCTCTATTGACACGCCCTGCCAATTCTGCTACACTATGAGTGTTGATATTCCTCAATAGCTCAGTTGGTAGAGCATGCGGCTGTTAACCGCAGGGTCGTTGGTTCGAGTCCAACTTGGGGAGCCAAAAGAAAACCGATACGCATAAGCGTATCGGTTTTCTTTTATTTCAGTAGTTACTCGAACCAACGACAAGCTGCTCCAAATCTGGCGAAGACAAATTTGGAAGAAACAGTCCTGTGGACTGTTTCGTAGCAGGTTGCGCAACCTTGAAATCCAACCAAAACGGCATACTGCCTTATGTGCTCCGTTCTTTTCTTTTTTTTGAATTGGACTCGAACCAACGACAAGCTGCTCCAAATTTGGCGCAGGACAAATTTGGGAGAAACAGTCCAGTGGACTGTTTCGTAGCAGGTTGCGCAACCTTGAAGTCCAACCAAAATGGTATACTGCCTTATGTGCTCCGTTCTTTTTGTTTTTTTTGAATTGGACTCGAACCACGACAAGCTGCTCCAAATTTGCATTATGGCAAATTTGGGAGAAACAGTCCGGTCAAAAACGGCGGGAGCAAGCCCCCGCCCTACGATCAATACTTATTTCATCTGCTCACAACACTGTTCCCACTGTATAATAGCCCCAAAATTTGCATACACTTCTATCGGTGATTGTATGAGCAACAAAACCGGGCTGCAATGGTGCGGATTTGCCTTTGTTAGCATTGTGGGCACCTTGTGGCACTTTATTTACCAATGGACCGGGGACAATCGACTGGTGGCGCTGGTATGCCCAGTAAACGAAAGTCCCTGGGAACACCTAAAGCTCTTGTGGTTCCCCTTTCTCCTGTGGTGCCTAATCAACCTGCGCAGCACCATGGGGCAATCGGGCGCTTGGGCGCGGCACTGTGTGGGCGCCATTACCGGCATTGGAGTGATCACAGCCGTGTTCTTCACCTATAAGGGGATCATCGGCAGGGATGTTATGGCGCTGGATATTATTTCATTTATCCTGGGCGTAGGCAACGCTTTTTGGATAGACGCTGTGCTGACACGCAACGGCAAACTGCAAGGAAAAAGCGCACAAACCGCAGGTGTTTTCCTACTCCTGGCAGTCAGTGCGCTGTTTATGTTATTTACTTTTTACCCTCCGAAAATCCCCTGGTTCTTAGACGAACAAAGCGGGATCTACGGCATTTAGCCCTCTGCCAGTCGGCGATAGATGGCAGGCAAGTTTTTGCCCACATCCTCCGGACAATGGGCGTCTGACCCGGCAGAAAACTGCACGCCGCAAGCCTTGGCGACAGCCAAAAAATCCGGGTGCAGACCCGGTCCTTTGGCGCCGTTCATCTCCAGCAGCATACCCTGTGCCTTTACCTTTTGGCACAGGGTTTTATACTGCTCATTTAAGTTGAAATCCGGTGCAAATCCGAAACAGCGGATCAGGTCCGGATGGGCCAAAATGTCAAACAGACCGCTGTCTGCCGCCTGATTTTGCAACTCAAAATACCGGCGGTACAAGGCGTTTACATTCCTGCCCTGCCACTGGTTCTTCCGCTGGTTAAAGGTCCAGTTGTCGATCCAGTGGACACTGCCCAGCAGCAGGTCAAAATAGCCATCCCGGGTTACCTGCTCGATCACATCCGCGTGTTGCGGAAAATAACAGATTTCCAGCCCTAGCTTGATCTTCACCGGGTAATTCTTTGCCCGCAGTCTATCGCCAAAGCGCTTGAATTCGTCTAAATGGCGGGAGGTCTGCACTTTTTCCTCAAACCAATGTCGCTGATAATCGTTGTACGCCCGCGCCTGTGCAAAGGTGGGGTGGAACTCAAAAAAGCGCACGGAGTGCTCTAACAGGCAGATCTCGCGAATTCCCAGTTTTTCCGCCCGGCGGACAAACTGCTCCGCCCACTCTACGGTGTACGGACCCCGCTCCAGGTGAATGTGCCAGTCCCGCATCAAGCCTTGGCCTCTCCCTCTGCCAAATACACATTGGCCTCAAAGGGCATCAGCACATCCCGGTGATCGTGGTAGTTGGAATACAAGCGTTGGAAACCAGCCGGGTCATAAGGACGATTTTGCCGCTTACCGGTCAGATTCAGCTCCACAAAGAAAGTGTTGCCGTCCAAGGTGCGCTTGTAGCAAACCACATTCTTATCCTCCGGGCACAATTGGGTAAAGTCGCCGTACACCAGCGCCGGATTGGCGTGGCGCAGAGCAATCAGCCGCTTAAAGTCGTTGAGCACGCTGTCCGGCACCTTTGCCTCATCGGCAGCGTTCAAGCGCACGGCATTCTTGTTGATTCCGATCCAAGGGGTGCCGTCGGTAAACCCGGCGCCCGGCTCTGCCGTCCACTGCATTGGGGTTCGGCCGTGGTCCCGAGAGCCGCCGTTAATGATCCGAAGCGCTTTCTCCGGCTTTTTGCCCTTGGCCACCAGCTTATTATAAAAATTGATGCTCTCCACATCCCGCACATCATCCATACTGTCAAAATGGGTGTTGGTCATACCCAGCTCCTGACCCTGATAAATAAAGGGGCTGCCTTTTAAGGTCATTTCCAGCACGGCGCACAGCTTGGCGATCTCCGAGGTGTATGTATCCGTTGGGTCCACTTTAGATGTCACCCGGGGGTTGTCGTGATTTTCAAACAGCAGCGTAGGCCAGCAATGATTGGTGTACTCCACCTGCCACTTGAGTATGGTCTTTACCGCCTTACGCAGATCATACTGGTACTCGTCAAAGCGCATGTGTCCCGGATTATCCAAGTGGTCAAAGTTAAACACCATAGACAGCTCCTGGCGGGTATCTGCCGTGGTCAGCTTGGCCGTCTCAATACCTAAACCGCCGCACTCGCCCACGGTCACATATTCCTTGTCGCCGCGGCCAAAGCAGTTGCGGTTCATCTCGTGCAAATACGCGTGCAGGCAGGGACCGTAGAAGTAAAATTCCGCACCGCAAAAGCCCAGCGTCTTGCCCACCACCGGATCTCCGTCCGGCAAACTGGGCCACTTGGAAATAAAGTTGATCACATCCATACGGAAGCCGTCAATGCCCTTGTCCAGCCACCAGTTGATCATCTTATAAATATCGTGGCGTACCGCCGGGTTCTCCCAATTCAGGTCCATCTGCTTTTTGGAAAAGGCGTGCATGGCCCAACTGTCCACCGCTTCATAATAGTTCCAGGCGGAGCCGGAGAACAGGCTTTCCCAGTTGTTAGGCGGGGTGTGGCTGCCGTCATCCCGGCGCCAAATATAATACTGATGGTACTTGTTGTGCCGATCCTGCTTGGCGGCCTCAAACCAGGGGTGCTCATCAGAAGTATGGTTCACCACCAGGTCCATGATCAGCCGCATGCCTCGCTTATGGACCTCACTAAGCAGACGGTCAAAATCCGCCATGGTGCCAAAGTCGTCCATAATATCGTAATAGTCGGAAATGTCGTAGCCGTTATCGTCATTGGGACTTTTGTACATGGGGCTGCACCAAATGCAGTCCACCCCCAGGTCCTTAAGATAATCCAGCATTTCGATAATGCCGTTAATGTCGCCGATACCGTCGCCGTTGGAGTCCTTAAAAGAGCGCGGATAAATTTGGTAAAACACAGCCTCTTTCCACCACTGTGGCGTAATGGGGCTGTCGTCCGGCGCAATAATGGCGTTGCTCTCGCTGTTGAGCAGATCGCAGAACATCTGCACCGTGCTCTTTTTGATCACGCCGCCGGTAAGTGGGCTGAGTGCTTTCACTTTCAGCTTAGACAATGCGGAGCGCTCAAAATCTTCCGGCTTAAAGCCGAAGTTCAGCAGCACTTTTTCCAGCAGATCCCGACCCAGCGGATTTTGAATCACCTGGGCCAAGCTGGTGTTTGGTGTAATGGTTTGCATAAGTCAGTTCCCCCTTATATTACTCGCAGCGGTGCTGGTACGGCAGGCACACTGCAAAATGACTTAATTGTGGCCGCGCTTAAAGCGTTTTTTGCCCTCCTCACGGAAGGCGTCCAGCCCGCCGGAGCGGTCATACAGACCGGCGGCCTCCAGGCAAATATCCAGCGACAGATTGATACAAGCCTCACTGATATTATCCGGCGTGTCCAGCCGGGTGTGGTAGTATGTACGCGGGTCGTGGTTCACCCCGCAAAAGCCGGCGGCCTCCAACCCATAGCGGCTAAAGCCCTCAGCGTCAATGGCGCCGGGATACAAGTCGGTCTCTCGCATTTCAATGCCGCAGTTCTCCCCGGCCTCATAAATCAGCTCGCCTACGGCGTTGGAATTCTTTTGGGTACCGGTACAGCCGCTGGTGTAGATCTGCAGCTGTTCAATCTCCCGCATGGTGTCCATGGCGATAAATACCGTTTCCACCTGCTGAAGTTCCCTCTTATGCCGCTTGGCATAGGCCAGGGCTCCCCGCAGTCCCGCCTCTTCCGAGCCAGTGAGCAGCGCACACACCTCCGTGTGCTCAAATCGAACATTCTGCTCCGCCATCTCTCGCAGAACACCCATAGCGATAAAATCCGCACTTAAATTGTCGTTCGCACCGTCAACCACCACACGCCAGTTGATAAAAAAGAGAATGGCAACAAAAAACGGCACCAGCACTAACTCCAGCACTCCCATCACCAGCCAAAAGGCTGAGGTGTAACCGCTGCCAAAAATGGCATTGCAAAGCCAAATCATGTTGAAAACGGTCACAAACAAAAGCCCGCCGATAGACCCTGCCATCACCAGCGCCAGACTCTTTAGCCCGCCGTGTAGAGAATAAGTCCACTCGTTGGCTGCGTCCGTATGTCCGCCAAAAATGATCCGCCGCCGGACTTCTCCGCTGGGCTTGCGCACCGCCATCACATTGCGGGAGGTTTTCTTTGGAAATAGAGGATCAATGCATTCACGATACAGCAAAAACTCCCCCACCAAACAAATCACCGCCAAAACGGTAAGCAAAAGCGCAATCACCGCCAGCGCAGCCCCGTGCACCGCACCGCGAAAAGTGAGCCAGTAAAACAGAACGGAGAGCATAGCCACCACACCGGCCGCCGGGATCCAACCCATAAAGGCGTGGGGGTGCACATCAAAATTCTCTACCTGCACATCGTCCGCCCACTGCTCCAGCTCACCGGCCAGAAAAGACTGTGCTTTGCGCTCACTATGGGTACCGGGTGCCCGCTCCTTAAAATTGGCGCACACATAGCGAATACCGTCTACTATATAATCTCTTGTGCCGTCCGAGGCACCGGAAGTCAATCGCATACTTTGTTCCTCCAAGTCAGAACCTGTTTCTATTATACTACATAGGGTATCGAGATTCAACAAAAGCACCATATTTTCAAAAAATTGCAAAAAGTGCTTGACAAGTGCGTTCGTAGCGGTTATAATACAACTCGCAACACAGCCAATTGGCCCGGTAGTTCAGTTGGTTAGAACGCCAGCCTGTCACGCTGGAGGTCGACGGTTCGAACCCGTTCCGGGTCGCCAATATATGCTGATATGGCTCAGGTGGCAGAGCACGTCCTTGGTAAGGACGAGGTCACCGGTTCGAATCCGGTTATCAGCTCCAAAAAGCGCTCAACGCATTTGCGTTGAGCGTCTTTTTTGCCTAAAACAAAAAAGGTGTGCGCAACTGCGCACACCTTTTTTCTTTGTGTCTACTTGATGAAAGTCTTATTCCCCTGCTTCTCCCAAATACAAAGCCAGCCGGAGGGGCAATGCCCCCACAGATTGCCGGTGGACAGCAAACGAATATCCGTCAGGGTAACGGCGGTGCCTTTCTTCAGATATGCGTCTGCTTTAGAATTAGACGCAGTAGCGTGGGCCTTGCCGTTCTCCGTCAATTCCCCCACGATTTTTCGCCCGCTGGCAGCACCTGCGCCCTTGTAGATTCCCCGCACGGCTGTCAAATGATATGTGCCGGGTTTTACGGTGGGTGCCGTGGGCGCAGATTTGCGGTAATGTATATCATGTGTGGAATACGCCAGGCGCACATCCCGCTTTGGAGTAAACAACCACAGGGACAGCACATCGCCTTTCAAATCAACCGGGCGAACATACACTTCTCTGCCGTTTTTCACCCGCGTGTATTTGCGGCGTGCGGCAGTCAAAGTGAACTTGCCGTCATACCAATACGGGTCCAAAATAATTAAATTGCCGTTTTTGTCGATCCCTGCGGCCAGCACATAGTGCCCACTGTTGGAAAAGAGCATTTTGCCTCCGCCGCTTACATTGATAATCGCCTTATAGCCCTGTTTCAGATGCGCCACCAGCCGGTCCATATCTGTGGTGATTGCGTAGTCCAGACCGTATTTCTCTTTCATATACCGGGCCACCACGGCCATATCCGTGCCTTCCGCTGCCCGGGCACCCATACCCAGGCAGCGGTGGGTCCACTGGCGGGTATTGAACACTCGAGTGGTGGAATTGCGCAGCGCCATTAAGGAAGCACAAACCCCGCAACCGCTGGTATAAACGCAGCCGGAGGTGCCGTACCGATAAGGATGGGTCTTGCTGGGGTACGGTATGCCCTTGCAGGCAGTGGTCGTCTGCCGGCAATAATAAAGTGCAGACATCAGTCACCCTCCTGTTCTAGGGTCTCCGCCACGCTCTCGTCCTCTGTAGCGCCCTCTTGTTGCAACACCCGCAGCACCTCATCTGCCTGGCGAGCGCAGCAGGTAAAGCTGTTATTCTTCCACCAGGCAGCCAAGGCGGCCGCCACCGTTACTAAAGCGGACAGACCGGTATAGATCTGTTCATCTGAGAACGGCAGCGGGTTTTTACCAAAACTGGTCAGCACCAAATTTAGCAGAGCCACCACCAGCGTTACGGTACGCACAAGCGTACCGGCAGTCATATTCTTCACTTTCATTTTTATCACTCCGATCAAGTTCTTATTTTATCCTATGCACACCGGCAGAATTTGACAGAACCCTGCCGGAATGGTATGCTATGAAAAATCGATATTTTGGGGGATTTTATTTTATGCACAAGCTGCAACTGACCATGCTGCCCGGTGAATATTGGTACGGCGGCCACACCAACTACGGCTACCTAATGCCGGTCAACGCCAAGAAAGTGATGTTGGTAGACACTACGGTGATTCGCTCCTACGGCCAGGCAAACACGCTCTTTGTCAGCAACAAGGGGCGGGTCATTTGGTCGGAGACCGGGTTTAAGACCCGCTTCGTTTTCGGCCGCATCACCTGCGCCGGCAGCAAAGCCAAGATCGGCCTGTACCAGGCAGACGACCACACTCTCCGGGGCGCTTATCACTATGCGGTGGATCACTTTATGCCGCCGGATGGCACCTACCCGGACGAGTTAATGTTCCGCATTCCCCAGTATTGTACCTGGATCCAGTTTGAGCACAACCAGACCCAACAGGGCATTGTGGACTATGCCAAGTCTATTCTGGATTGCGGAATGCCTGCCGGTGAGCTGATCATTGACGACGGCTGGCAGCGTGCCTTTGGGGACTGGCGCTTTGACCCGGCAAAATTCGCAGACGCCAAAAAGATGACAGACGAACTGCATACCTTAGGCTTTAAGGTTATTTTGTGGATTGCGCCCTTTGTCAGCGATCAGGCAGCAGACTTTCAAAAGCTGAAGGACGAAAACCTGCTGGTGCTGGACAAGAACGGACGACCGGCCAAGCGGAAATGGTGGAACGGCGCCGACTATCTGCTGGATTTCTCCAACCCGGCGGCGCAGGACTGGTTCTTTGCCTGCACCCGGTATTTGACCGATGAACTGGGCATTGACGGATTTAAGCAGGACGCCGGTGACGCCATGTATTACCGGGACGATGACCGCACCTACGGAGGCGTAGACGCCAACGGTCAAAGTAAGCTGTGGGCGTTGTCCGCCCGGCACTATCGTTTTAATGAACTCCGCGCCTGCTTCCAGTGCGGCGGCATGGGCGTTGCCCAGCGACTGGCGGATAAAAGCCACCGTTGGAACTTCCTGGGACTGGGCGCACTGCTGCCAAATGTGCTCATTCAAGGGCTGTCCGGCTATCCTTACAGCTGCCCGGATATGATCGGCGGCGGGCAGATCAATGACTTTCGCGGCCCGGTAGAAAAGTTGGATCACGAGTTGTTTGCCCGCTATTGCGAGGCCTCTGCGCTGATGCCCATGATGCAGTACAGTCTGAACATTTGGGATCTGGGCAATCCGGAGACCCGTCGCATTTGCCAAGAAATGAGCGCCCTGCATGCCAAATACGGCGACTATATCATCGCCTGTGCCAAAGAGGCCAGCCAAATCGGTGCGCCCATGGCACGGGCCATGGAATACGCCTATCCCCACTGCGGCTACGGCGGCATTACCGACCAATACCTGTTGGGCGACCGGATCTTAGTGGCGCCGGTACTGAAAAAAGGACAACGCAGGCGCAAGGTGTGCATACCCACCGGCAAATGGCGACTGGGCGACAAGATCTATTCAAACGAAACGGTCACCCTCCCCTGCCCGGTAGACACCCTGCTTTACTTTGAACGCATAGATTGAGCCGCCTCGGCGTGCTCCAGGTCCTCCACCCGATGGTTGAGGACCTTTATTTTTTCCTCCACCACCGGCAGCCGCTCCGCAAAGCGGTTGTGCTTGTCCACCTTATGTTCCAGCAGCCGCAACCGATAGGCCGTCAGTTTGGACGACGCGAGCACGCCTCCAAAAGAGCCGGCAATGGTACCTGCCAAGGAAATCAGCGCCACCATCACTTCCTTTTGCATATTCACCCTCCTTTGCCTAAAATTACACACTCTAAGACAGTTTAACAGAATAGAGAAAATCTGTAATTTGTCAAGCCATTGGCCCCAAAAAGGGCCATATTTTTTTGATTATAGAGCACCTTGTCTATGAAATTGAATGTAAAAATGTATATTTATTCTTTTTTATGAATATTTATGATGTTCTTCCGGTGATTCTATTGACATTGCTTTCTATGCGTGTATAATAAATAGAAGTTAAAAAAAGGACGGACTGTATAAAAATGACAAGAATATTCATTGACGGCAAAGCCGGCACCACCGGACTGAAGATTTTTTCCCGGTTCCAAAACCGACCGGAGTTGGAGCTGATTCAAATTGACGAGGACAAGCGGAAGGACCCGGCAGAGCGAGCCAAGTGCATAAACGATTCGGACATTACCTTTCTCTGTCTCCCGGACCCGGCAGCCATTGAAGCGGTGGCACTGGTCACCAACCCTAAGGTCAAGCTGATTGACACCTCCACTGCCCACCGTACCCTACCGGACTGGGCCTACGGGTTCCCGGAGCTGGGCCCCGCCTTTCGAGAGAAGATCGCAAGTTCCAACCGCATTGCGGTGCCCGGCTGCTACGCCAGCGGGTTTAACGCTTTGGTCTATCCCCTGGTGTCCGGCGGCATTTTGCCCGCCGACTATCCCATTGTGTGCTACGCCATGAGCGGTTACAGCGGCGCAGGGAACAAAGGCATTGCCCAATATGAAGCGGCAGAGCGAGATCCTGAACTGGACAGTCCCCGACAGTACGCGCTGACCCAGCAGCACAAGCACTTAAAAGAAATGGGCGCCATCAGCCACTTGGCGCGCACGCCCATTTTCGCTCCCCATATTTGTGACTATCCCTGCGGGATGACCGTATCCGTGCCGCTGTTTGCCGACCTACTGAAAAAGCGAATGACCCCGGCAGATTTGCAGGTGTTCTACGCAGAACACTACGGCGACAGCCGGGTGGTCAAGGTACGCCCCCTGGGTTACAGCGAAAGTATGATCGGTGCCAACAATATGGCCGGTCGGGATGACATGGAAATTGAGATCAACGGCAACGACGAAAGGCTGCTACTCACTGCTCGGTTCGATAACCTGGGCAAGGGCGCGTCCGGCGCTGCCATTCAGTGTATGAACATTGCCCTGGGGCTGGATGAAGTCACCGGGCTGACGATAGGAGAATAAAGTATGACCAAGATTGACGGCGGCATTTGTGCCGCAAAAGGGTTCAAAGCCAGCGGCACCTATTGCGGCATAAAAAAGCCGGCAGTAGAAAACCCGAACCCGGACTATGTACATAAAAACGATATTTGCCTGGTGGCCTGTGATGTGCTGTGCAACACCGCAGCGGTGTATACCCAAAATAAAGTAAAGGGTGCACCTATACTTGTAACCAAAGACCATCTGGCAAAAAGTGGCAACAAGGCCAAAGCCATCATTGCCAACTCAAAAAACGCCAACACCTGCAACGCAGACGGCGTAGAAAAAGCAGCCAAAATGTGCCAGCTGGTGGCAGACGAAATGGGTCTGCCTGCTGAACAGGTGCTGGTGGCTTCCACCGGTGTCATCGGCCAGGTGCTGCCCATTGAGCCGATTATTACCGCCGTACCTACGCTGGTAAAAGAACTGGATTATAGTAAAAACGAAGAAGCGGCTACCGCTATTATGACCACCGATACAGTGAAGAAAGAGTATGCAGTAGAGTTTCAGCTGGACGGCAAAACCTGCCGCCTGGGCGGTATGGCTAAAGGCTCCGGTATGATCCACCCCAATATGGCCACGACCCTGAATTTTATCAGCACCGACTGCGCCATCAGCACGGAAATGCTGCAACAGGCGCTGCGTGAGATCGTAAAAGTCACCTACAATTGCCTGTCCATTGACGGCGATACCTCCACCAACGATATGGTAGAGATCATGGCCTCCGGTCTGGCGGGCAATGTAGAAATCACTGCCCCCGGCCCGGCGCTGGACACCTTTAAGGCTGCCCTTTATGATGTGATGGCCAACCTGACCCGTATGCTGGCCAAGGACGGCGAGGGCGCCAGCAAGCTGCTGGAATGCGTGTGCTCCGGCGCGCCCACCAAGGACACCGCCATTATCGTTGCCAAGGAAGTGATCGGCTCTACCCTGTTCAAATGCGCCATGTTCGGCGAGGATGCCAACTGGGGTCGGGTGCTGTGCGCCATCGGTTACGCCCCGGCTGAATTTGATATTGACAAGGTGGATGTGGCCTTAAAATCCACAGCCGGTACAGTCACCGTGTGCCAAAACGGCGCCGGTGTGGACTTCTCCGAAGAAGAGGCCGCCAAGGTGCTGGCAGAGGACGAGATTTATATTTTAGTGGATCTGAACCAGGGTGATGAGAAAGCCACCGCCTGGGGCTGCGACCTGACCTACGACTATGTAAAAATCAACGGCGACTACCGCACCTGATTTTACGAAGAAATATAAGCGAACGGAGTGATAGTATGGAAATTGCAAATCACCAAAAGGCGGAGATCCTGGCAAGAGCCTTGCCGTACATTCAGATGTACCGCAAGAAAGTCATTGTTGTAAAATACGGCGGCAACGCCATGATCAATGAAGAACTGAAAGAAACCGTCATGAACGATCTGGTACTCCTGTCCACCATCGGTATCCATGTGGTGCTGGTGCACGGCGGCGGTCCGGAGATCAACAAGACCCTGGAGCGTATGCACATGGACTCCAAGTTTGTGGACGGTCTGCGGGTTACCGATAAAGAGACCGCAGAAGTGGTGCAAATGGTACTAGCCGGTAAGGTGAACAAAAGCCTGGTGTGCCAGATCGGCAACCTGGGCGGCCACGCCATCGGTCTGTGCGGGCTGGACGGCAATATGCTAAAGTGCAGGCCGGTAGACGATGTCCATGGCTATGTGGGTGAGATCACAGACATCAATATGGAAATAGTGGAAGAAGCCATTTCCAAGAACTTTATCCCGGTGATCTCCACCATCGGCTACGATGAAGACGGCAACTGCTACAACATCAATGCAGACACAGTGGCTGCCGCAGTGGCCGGGGCTTTGCAGGCAGAGGCACTGATCTCCATGACCGATGTGGTGGGTCTGTTGCGAGATAAGGACGACGAAAGCTCGCTGATACACAGAGTCTATATTAGCGACACCCCGGCGCTGATTGCTGACGGCATCATCGGCGGCGGCATGATCCCTAAGATCGACTCCATGACCGAGGCCCTGCGCCGCGGGGTCAAAAAAGCATTTATAATCGACGGCCGTGTGCCCCACTCCATCTTGATGGAGCTGCTTACCGATGAAGGTATGGGCACCATGTTCCGCAGCAGATAAAGAGGAAGACCCATGAACACAAAAGAACTGGATAATCAATATGTGGCCCACGCCTACGGGCGCTTTGATGTGGCGCTGACGAAAGGTCAAGGCTCTACCCTCTACGACGAGGACGGCAAAAAATACATCGACTTCGGATCCGGCATCGGGGTAACTGCCTTTGGCATCAACGATCCGGTCTGGACCAAAGCTGTGGAAGAACAGCTGCACCGGGTGCAGCACACTTCCAATCTCTACTACACCGCCCCCTGCGCCAAGCTGGCGCAGCTGCTGTGTGAAAAGAGCGGGATGAAAAAGGTGTTCTTCGGCAACTCCGGGGCAGAGGCTAACGAGGGTGCCATCAAATTTGCCCGCAAGTACAGCTTTGACAAATACGGCGCCGGGCGCAGCACCATCATCACCCTTGTAAACTCATTCCACGGCCGCACCATTACTACACTGGCGGCCACAGGGCAAGACAGCTTTCACACGGTGTTTGACCCCTTTACACCCGGGTTCAAATACTGCCCGGCCAATGATATAGAGGCACTGAAAGCGGCAGCCACGGACGATGTATGCGCCGTGCTGTTTGAATGCGTACAGGGCGAAGGCGGCGTGAACAACCTAAGTCCAACATTCGTAAGTGCCATTGCCAAGCTGGCAAAGGAAAAAGACATTCTGATCGCGGTAGATGAAGTGCAGACCGGCAACGGCCGCACCGGCACCTACTTTGCCTACCAGCAATACGGCATTACTCCGGACATTGTAACCACAGCTAAAGGCCTGGGCGGCGGACTTCCCATCGGCGCCGTGCTGTTTGGGGAAAAGCTGCAAGACACCATAACCCCCGGCTCCCACGGCTCTACCTTTGGCGGCAACCCGGTGGTGGCTGCCGGTGCCTGCTCCATTGTGGAGCGGATCGACGACGACTTCCTGCGCGAAGTACAGCGCAAGAGCGAGAAGATCCGCACGGCGCTGGCAAACGTGAAAGGCGTCAAGAGCATCAGCGGTATGGGGCTGATGCTGGGGATTGAAACAGACAAACCCGCAGGAGAAGTGGCCAAGGCTTGCCTGGCAAACGGCCTGCTGATCTTAACGGCAAAAACAAAGCTTCGTCTGCTGCCGGCGCTGAACATCAGCGATGCGGAGCTGAATGAAGGACTGGAGATACTGAAAGGAGTGCTTGAAGCATGAAACATTTACTGAAACTGGCGGACCTGGACAAGGGCGATATTCTGGACATTCTCAACTTGGCAGACCAGTTGAAATATGAGAACCAGCATGGCATTGAACACCACCACTTAAAGGGAAAGACGCTGGGTATGATCTTTCAAAAAAGCTCTACCCGCACCCGGGTCAGCTTTGAGACCGGCATGTACCAGTTGGGCGGCCAGGCACTGTTTCTTTCCAACCGAGATTTGCAGATTGGCCGCGGCGAGCCGGTACAGGACACGGCTCGGGTTCTCTCTCGCTATCTGGACGGCATTATGATCCGCACCTTTGCGCAAAAAGAGGTGGAGGACCTGGCAGAGTATGGCTCCATTCCCATCATCAACGGCCTGACCGATTACTGCCACCCCTGCCAGGTGCTGGCGGATCTGATGACCATTCGCGAGTATAAGAAGAGTTTTGACGGGCTGAAATTCTGCTTTATCGGCGACGGCAACAATATGGCAAACTCCCTAATCGTAGGCGCCATCTCCATGGGTATGGAGTGCGCCATCGCCTGCCCCAAGGACTACCAGCCGGATGCCCAGATCATGGCCTGGGCCAAGGAGAATGGCACCTTCACTTGCAGTGAGGATATTTTGGCCTGCGCCAAAGACGCAGATGTGGTCTACACGGATGTGTGGGCCTCTATGGGTCAGGAAGAAGAAAAAGCAGAGCGGGAAAAGATCTTTATGAACTACCAGATCAACGACGAAGTAATGGCCGCCGCCAAGCCGGACGCTATGGTGCTCCACTGCCTGCCCGCACACCGGGAGGAAGAGATTACCGCCAAAGTATTTGAAGCCCATGCCAACGAGATCTTTGACGAAGCAGAAAACCGCCTGCACGCCCAAAAGGCCGTGCTTGTGAAGCTGTTAGGTTAAACTATGAAAAAACAGAAAGTATATCTCTGTCTGGAGAACGGACAAACCTTTGAGGGCTATCGTTTCGGTGCCGGTGGCGAAATTCAGGGCGAACTGGTATTTACCACCGGTATGGGCGGTTATATCGAGACCCTGACGGACCCCAGCTATTACGGCCAGATCGTGCTGCAAACCTTTCCCCTCATCGGTAACTACGGCTTTATCCCGGAAGATATGGAGAGCCCCAAAAGCTATGTGAGCGCCTATATTGTGCGTGAGTATTGCCAGGCGCCCTCCAACTTCCGCTGCCGAGAGACCCTGGACGATTTCTTAAAATCCCAAGGCATTATCGGCGTCTACGGCGTAGATACCAGAGAGATCACAAAGACCATTCGGGAAAGCGGTGTAATGAACGCCGTGATCTGTGACGATCCCCGTGTGGTGGACTATAACAAAGTGCGGGACTATGCGGTAGCAGACGCAGTAAAAAGCGTGTCTGCTACCAAGCCTCAACTGCTGTCTGCCGACGAGCACAAGCACAATGTGGTGCTGCTGGACTATGGCGCCAAGGCCAACATTGCAAGAGAGCTGAACAAGCGTGGCTGCAATGTGGCGGTCATGCCCTACGACACTAAGGCGGAGGACATCTTAGCACTGCACCCGGACGGCATTATGCTGTCTAACGGTCCCGGAGATCCGGCAGAAAACACCGCTGCCATTGCTCAGCTGAAAAAGCTCATCGGCAAGGCGCCTATTTTTGGCATTTGCCTGGGGCACCAACTGCTGGCACTGGCTATGGGCTGCAAGACGGAAAAGCTGAAATACGGTCACCGTGGCGTGAACCAACCGGTAAAGGACCTGCAAACCGGGCGCACCTATATCTCCAGCCAAAACCACGGCTATGCGGTAGTGAATGATACCATTGAGGCCAGCGGCGGCACCCTGCGCTGGGTGAACGCCAACGACGGCACCTGCGAAGGGATCGACTACCCTGCCCAGAACGCCTTTACGGTACAGTTCCATCCGGAGGCATGCAGCGGGCCCCACGATACCCGCTTTTTGTTCGACCGATTTTTACAGATGATGGGAGGCGAGAGCCATGCCGCTGAATAAGAATATCAAAAAGGTACTGGTGATCGGCTCCGGCCCCATCGTCATCGGCCAGGCGGCAGAGTTCGACTATGCCGGCGCCCAGGCCTGCCGGGTGCTGAAAGACGCCGGACTGGAAGTGGTGTTGGTCAATTCCAACCCGGCCACCATTATGACGGACAAGGCGCTGGCGGACCATATTTATTTAGAGCCGCTGACGGAAGAGACCGTGAAGCGCATTATTGAAAAAGAGCACCCGGACTCCATCTTAGGCGGCCTGGGCGGCCAAACCGGCCTGACCATCAGTATGCAGCTGGCAAAGGACGGCTATTTGGACAAAATGGGCGTGACCCTGCTGGGCACAACTGCCCAGGCTATTGACAAAGCCGAGGACCGGCAGCTGTTCCGCGACACCATGATGAAGCTGGGCCAGCCTGTGGTCCCCAGCGACATTGCCACCACCCCGGAGCACGCACGGCAGATTGCTGCAGAGATTGGCTACCCGGTGATTATTCGTCCGGCCTTTACCCTTGGCGGTGCCGGCGGTGGCGTGGCTTATAATGAGCAGCAGCTGGATGTGATCGCCAAAAACGGCCTGATGCTCTCCCCCATTACCCAGGTGCTGGTGGAGCGATACATTGCCGGTTGGAAAGAAATTGAATTTGAAGTGATGCGGGACAGCGCCGGCAATGTGATTGCCGTGTGCTCTATGGAAAACTTTGACCCGGTGGGCGTTCACACCGGTGACTCCATCGTCATTGCCCCGGCTGTGACCCTGGCGGACAAGGAGTACCAAATGCTCCGTTCCGCATCTCTGGATATTATCACCGAGCTGGGCATTGAGGGCGGCTGCAACTGTCAGTTTGCCCTGAACCCGCAGAGCATGGAGTACAGCGTGATTGAGGTCAATCCCCGCGTCAGCCGTTCCTCCGCCCTGGCGTCCAAGGCCACCGGCTATCCCATTGCCAAGGTGACCACCAAGATCGCTTTGGGTTATACCCTGGACGAAATTAAAAACGATGTAACCGGCAAGACCTGTGCCTGCTTTGAGCCGACCCTGGATTATGTGGTAGTCAAGGTGCCCAAGTGGCCCTTTGACAAATTTGTCAACGCCTCCCGCAAGCTGGGCACCCAAATGAAAGCCACCGGCGAAGTGATGAGCATTGCACCCTGTTTTGAGGCCGCTATTATGAAGGCAGTACGCGGCGCGGAAATCGGGCTGGACACACTAAACAACAAGGCGCTGGACGGACTGGATATACACGAGAAGCTGCACGACCAGGATGATCTGCGGCTGTTCTCCGTATTCGCTGCGCTGAAAAAGGGCGTGAGTATAGAGGAAATCCACCAAATCGCCATGATCGACGAGTGGTTCCTGGCTAAGCTGAAAAACCTGGCGGATTATGAAAAAGAAATCGACGGGTTGCCCCTATCCAGGGAGCAGTACATGCAGGGCAAGCACTACGGCTATACCGATGAAGCCCTGGCGCGCATCAGCGGCGGCTCCATTCCCTATCATCAGGACTGCGTCTATAAAATGGTAGACACCTGCGGTGCGGAATTCGCCGCAGAAACCCCTTACTTCTATTCCACCTATGACGCCCACTGCGAGGCACGCAGCCTGCCCCAAAGCGGCAAGCAAAAGATCATTGTACTTGGCTCCGGCCCCATCCGCATTGGGCAAGGCATTGAGTTTGATTACAGCTCCGTGCACTGTGTGTGGACGCTAAAAGAGCTGGGCTATGAAGTCATTCTTATTAACAACAACCCGGAGACGGTATCCACTGACTTTGACACCGGCGATCGGCTGTACTTTGAGCCGCTGTGCCCGGAAGATGTGATGCAGGTGATTCAGGTAGAAAAGCCCATTGGGGTGGTGGTGGCCTTTGGCGGCCAAACCGCCATTAAGCTGACTAAATTCCTGGATGAAAAAGGCATTAACATTTTGGGTACCAGCGCCGAGTCCATTGACATTGCCGAGGACCGGGAACGGTTTGACGCATTGCTGGAAAAATTCGGCATCTTCCGTCCCAAAGGCACCAGCGTGATGACCATGCCCCAGGCACTGGTAGCAGCCAACGAACTGGGCTATCCGGTGCTGCTGCGCCCCAGCTATGTGATCGGCGGGCAAAATATGACCATCGCCTACACGGATGATGATGTGCGCCGCTATATGGAGCTGATTCTGGCACAAGGGATCGAAAACCCGGTGCTGGTAGACAAGTATATGATGGGCACAGAGTTGGAAGTGGACTGCATCAGCGATGGCAAAGATGTGCTGATCCCTGGCATTATGGAGCATATTGAACGGGCCGGTGTACACTCCGGCGACTCTATTGCCGTGTATCCCCCTTACAACCTGAACGATGTGATGCTCCACAAGATCTGCGATGTAAGCGAAAAGCTGGCGCTGTCCTTGGGCACCAAGGGACTGGTTAACATTCAGTACCTGATCTATCGCAACGAGTTGTATGTAATCGAGGTGAATCCCAGAGCCTCCCGCACCATTCCCTATATCAGTAAAGTCACCGGCGTTCCCATGGTGGAACTGGCCACAAAAATTATGGTAGGCGAAAAGCTGCAAGACCTGGGCTACGGCACCGGGCTGTATCGCACGCCGCCGTACTTTGCAGTAAAAGTGCCGGTATTCAGCTTTGAAAAACTCAATGATGTAAACTCTCAGCTTGGGCCGGAGATGAAATCCACCGGTGAGGTACTGGGCGTAGGCAAAAACTTGAACGAAGCGCTGTTTAAGGGGCTGGTATCTGCCGGGTATAAGGTAGAAAGCCAAAAGCAGGGTCGCCACGGGGTACTCATCACCGTAACAAAGCAAGATCGGTTTGAGATCGTAGGACTGGCGAAAAAGCTGGACGACCTGGGCGCAGAACTATGGGCAACGCCGGAGACGGCGGCGGCTATTCGCTCTCTGGGTATTGAGGTGCATGTGGTCAACAAACTGCGCCAGGACAACTCCATTATGGACTTGGTAGAGAGCGGCAAATTGGACTACATTGTCTACACCGGCAAAAGCGATAAGAAGTCCATTGCAGACTATATTAAGCTGCACAACCGGGCCAATCAGCTGGGCATTGCCACCCTGACCAGCCTGGACACCGCTAACGCCCTGGCAGATATTATCGCATCTCGCTACAATCAAATGAACACCGAGCTGGTGGACATCAACCATATGCGCAGCGAAAAGGGCCTGCTGAAATTCACCAAAATGCAGGGCAGCGGCGACGACTACATTTTCTTCAACAACCAGTGCGGCATCATCACCTGTCCGGAGAGTCTGTCCATTGAATTCTCCGACCGGCACAAGGGTATCGGCGGAGACGGTATTGTACTGATTGAAAAGAGCGTGATTGCCGACGCCAGAATGCGCATTTTCAATATGGACGGCAGCGAGGGCCGTATGGCCGGCAACTCCATTCGCTGCGTGGGCAAGTACCTGTATGATAACGGCATGGTACCCAAAACCGAGATGACCATTGCCACCGCCTCCGGCGTGCGGCACCTGCAACTGTTTACCCGCAACGGCAAGGTATCTTCTGTAACGGTAGATATGGGCAAGGCAGAGTTGAACCCGGCCAAGATCCCGGTTGACCTGCCCGGCGACAAAATCATCTGTCATCCGGCAACCATCGGCAACAAGGAATATAACATTACCTGCGTGGCTACCGGTAACCCCCACTGCGTGGTATTTGTTGACAATGTGGACAAGCTGGACTTACAACAGATCGGTCCGCAATTTGAGAACAGTCCCCTGTTCCCGGAGCGGGTAAACACGGAATTTGTGCGTGTCGTTAATGAGAGCACCATTAAAATGCGGGTTTGGGAGCGCGGCAACGGCGAGACCCCGGCCTGCGGCACCGGCGCCTGCGCAGCCGTTGTAGCTGCGGTGGAGAACGGCTACTGCAAAAAGGACGTTGATGTTACCGTAAAGGTGCGTGGCGGCGACCTGCTGGTAAACTACACCGACGACCGTATTACCCTTACCGGCGACTGCAACACCGTCTATAAGGGAGAGATTGAATATTAAAAGCCTAAGAAGGGCAGCAAAAAGCGCGTACAGATTTCTGTACGCGCTTAAATTTATGTTTTATTACAGTTTGACGATACCCAGCGTATCTAAAATAGAACTGATGAGAATGGCCAGCAGGCAAGGCGGTGCGATCCACTTAACCATCGCGGAATAAAACTTCTTCATCTTAAAGGGACCGTTCAGCTCAATTTCGTTGACAATCAGCTGGGGCTTCAGCACAAAGCCAACCATAATGCAGGTGAGCATACCCACAACCGGCATCAACAGACTGTTAGACACAAAGTCCAGGAAATCCAAAATGGAGAAACCGAAAATCGTAAAGGAGGACCACTTGCCAAAGCCCAAGGAGCAGCAAATGCCCAATGCCACGGCATATATATAACAGATCACCGTAGCCTTTTTGCGGCCCCAGTGGTAGCGATCGTCCAAACCGGACACAATGGCCTCCATCACGGACACAGAACTGGTCAGCGCCGCAAACAATACCAGAATAAAGAACCCGGCGCCGATCAGGTTGCCAATTTTCATCTCGGCAAACACCTTAGGCAGGGTTACAAACATCAGGCTGGGACCTTTGCCCAAGGCACTTTCGTCCCCTCCCGAATACACAAATACCGCTGGTACGATCATCAAACCGGCCAGGAATGCCACCAAAGTGTCAAACACTTCAATCTGGCGCACGGACTGCTCAATGTGATCCTGCTTACGCAAATAAGAACCATAAGTGATCATAATGCCCATAGCCAGGGACATAGAGAAAAACAACTGCCCCAATGCAGCCAGCACAGTCATCATGCTCAGCTTGCTGAAATCCGGCTTTAAATAATAAGCCACGCCGGCGCCGGCGCCCGGACGGGAGACTACAAAGATAGACAGCAGAACAGTCAAAATCAGCAGCGCCGGCATCAAAACACGGCTGAACTTTTCAATTCCCTTTTCTACGCCTAAAAATACGATCACCGCCGTAGCGGTCATAAACAGCAAAAACCATAAAAGCGGCTCGCCTGTGCCGGAAATAAAAGAAGAAAAATAGTTGTCGCCGGCCGCGTCTTGAACTGCACCGGAGATCATCGTGGCGGTGTACTTGGTGACCCAACCGCCAATGACGCAGTAATAAGGCAGTATAAGTACCGGCACCAAAGTCACCAACTTGCCCATCCAGCTCCACTTTTTGTTCAGTGCGCCAAAGGCCGCCATAGGACTGAGCCGGGTTTTACGACCAATAGCAATCTCCGTGGCCATCAGGGTAAAGCCAAAAGTTACCGCCAAAACAATGTACACGAATAGAAAGATACCGCCGCCGTACTTAGCTGCCAAATAGGGAAAACGCCACAGGTTTCCCAAACCCACAGCCGAGCCTGCCGCTGCCAGTACAAACCCCACTTTTCCGGAGAATGTACTTCGATTCTTTTTTGTTTCCATCAAACCATCCAATCTATATCTCTTATTTTACGGAGTAATGTTCTAATTATACTCATTCCGATGGGATTTGTCAATTCCGAACCGGTGGGTTTTACCAATTCCCAAATAAACAAAAAAGCCTGCACCGGCGGGTGCAGGCTCGTTTCTATTTGTTATTCCAAGATCACTTGCTAACCTTTACGGACTGCAAGATCCAGTAGTGCAGAGTCAGGCAGTTAGAGGCAAAAGTCTTACGCACATCGGCGCCCGGCGCTGCGGCCATGGGCTGAATGGTGCCGTCGCCCAACTGGGTGTACACAGCGTCCAGCTTCTTTTGCAGCTCCTCTTTTTTCTCACTGTCCGGCAGGTTGCAGGTAATGGCCTTGTTGGCGCAACCGGCATTGTAAATGGAAGCACCCTTAAAGTCCTTTAAGCAAGCAGCCGCTGCAGTGCCGTATTCCTTCACCACAGAATAGCCGGCGCCGTCCTCGTTAAAACCGGAGCCGATCACAGTCACGTCGCTAAGATCGAAAGCATTTTTCGCCGTGTAGAGAGAAGCGGACTTATCGCACCCGCCGGCAAAGAGCGCCTTGTCGCCCTTGTCAATCATACTCTCTGCAATGGAGGCATAACGATCCACCATCTCAAAAGTGGTATCGTAGTAATACTCACTTTCCAGCGCCAGACCGGCGGAATTGCCATCCTTATCGCTGTTGGTCCAGTGGTCAAAATAGTAACCGTCCTTGGGTACGTTAGCGGTAATATGTACCGTATCGCCGGGCAGGTAGTAGCCGCTGCCGGTTCCGTTCTCTACCGTTACGGCAAATGTAGGATCGGCAGATACCACATACACCGGGGTCAGTACCACCGGGTTCTCCTCCACCGTTACATTGGTGGACTTTTCCTTAGCGTTCTCAATATTCTCTGCGTTGCCGGTGCTCTCCCAGTGATCAAAGACCATACCCTGGGCAGCTGCCGGTGCGGTGACCCACACCTTTTCACCGACCGTGTTGTCATAGACTTTATCCGTAGCGGATTTGTCCGCTTTCAGCACAGCCACGCTGCCAACGCTGCCCTCCGCCTTGGTGTAAACGGCGGTCAGCGTACAGTCACACTTCTCCACAATCAGGTTGATCTCGGTCTTTTTCTTGCTGGACACATTGACTTTCTTGTCCTTCACACCCTCAGTGTTGCTCTTAACCTCCCAGTGGTCGAACTTCTCCCCCTGCTCGTTAAACAGATCGCAGGAAACGGTCACATTCTGGCCCTCTTTGTAAGTACCGCTACCGTTGCCGTTCTCCACCACCACCTTGTGGCAGGTTTTGTCTGCCTCTTTGATGGGCTTATACACCGGGGACAAAGTCACAGAGTAGTCATAATCCAGCAGCGGAGAGTCATAATCCGCATAATCCAACTGCACCGGTACGCCCAGAGTATCCGCCGCTGCGGCAGCGCCCTGTACAAATCCGGCACCGTAGTTGGAGGAATGGTCGTTTTGCACCGAGCCCAGGTAACCCAGCTTGGTATTCCCCTGAAGCACGGCAGAAAAGCCGGCCAAATAGCCGCTTTGCAGGTCATCAAAGCTGGCGCTCATTACATTGGACAGCAGCCGCGCAGACTTGTCTCCGGCAGAATGAGGCACAGCGTCCAGCAAAACAAAATTCAATTCCGGATACATGGTGGCCAGCTCGTAGCAGATCACGGCAAAGGTCTCGCCGGGCAGCACAATGTACTTGGCGCCCTTGTCCACAGCCAGTTTTACATACTGCTCCACCACATCGGTGGTCAGCTCTTGGTTCTCCTCTAATGCAGGCTGGTAATAGACGGCCTTGGCGGAATTCTCATTGGCATAGGTCTGCACCCCGTCCCAGGCGGACTGGTTATAGGCCTTATCGTGGATACTGCCACCGTCGGTGATCAGCGCCACATCATACTTTAGATCTGATGTTTTTGTGCACCCTGCAAAAGCAAAAACGCCCACTGCCACCAGAGTCACACACAACAAAACGGAAAGGATCTTCTTCATCGCTCTATTGTCCCTCCAACAATAAAATACTACCTCTCAATGATACCAAAAACTTTCTGCCAATGCAATAGATTTTGTTGATTTGGCGATGAAAAAACACTATAATGAAATCATAAAATTCCGAGAGGTGAAAATAATGGACACATTGCGTGCAAGCGTACTAAGAGACAGAAAGCCGCAAATCGGTATTGTGCTGGGCAGCGGACTGGGTGCCCTTGCAGACAGAATAGAAGGGGCAGAGGCTCTGTCTTACAGCGATATACCCGGTTTTCCGGTCTCTACGGCACCGGGACACAAAGGACGATTTGTCTTTGGCACCATTGGCGACAAAGAAGTGGTGCTCATGGACGGCCGGGTCCACCTGTATGAGGGCTATACGCCTCAGCAGGTGGTGATGCCCATTCGCCTGATGCGCCAAATGGGGGTCGACACTGTAATCCTCACCAACGCCAGCGGCGGTATTCGCCGGGATCTGCACGCCGGGGACCTGATGCTGCTGACAGACCACATTTCCAGTTTGGTCCCCTCTCCTCTGCGGGGTGAGAACGACCCTTCGCTGGGTGTACGCTTTCCGGATATGCGCCATGTGTATGACGAGGATTTGCAGCGCCTGTTTCGCCAAACGGCAAAGGCACTGGATATTCCGCTGAAAAGCGGTGTCTATATTCAACTGCAAGGCCCGGCATTTGAAACCCCGGCGGAGATCAAAATGTGTGCCGCTCTGGGTGCGGATGCTGTGGGTATGAGTACCGCCATTGAGGCGCAGGCCGCCCGGCACTGCGGATTGCGCGTAGCCGGCATCAGCTGCATTACAAACCTGGCCAGCGGTCTGCTGGATTGTCCCTTAACCTCCGAGGAGGTGGGCGAAACCGCCGCTAAGGTGGCTGAGAATTTTCAATCCCTGATCCTTGAAACTGTGAAACGGATGTGACAATATGGAAAATTTGAAATACCAAGACGGAAAACTGGAGATTCTCGACCAGCGACTGCTGCCCAATGAAGCAAAGTGGCTGCCCATTGGCAGCAAGGAAGCGGCCTTTGAAGCCATACAAACGCTGGCAGTACGAGGCGCACCGGCCATCGGTATCTTCGCCGCATTCTCTATGGCGTTGTTTGGCAAGGACGACCCGGCGGCGTGCAAAGCCTACTTAGACAGCGCCCGCCCCACGGCTGTGAACCTGAGCTGGGCCACTGCACGGCTGGCAAAGGTGATGAAAAATGGCGGCGACTCGATAGCAGAAGCCTTGGCGGTGCAGGCTGAGGACATAGAAATGTGCCGCAAAATCAGCGCTTACGGCTTGTCCCTGCTCCGGGATGGCGATGGTCTGCTGACCCACTGCAACGCCGGAGAGCTGGCTACAAGCCGCTACGGCACCGGACTGGGGCCGATCCTGCTGGGCAAGGAAAAGGGCTACAACTTCAAGGTGTTTTCCGACGAAACCCGTCCCCTGCTGCAAGGGGCACGGCTCACCAGCTATGAATTGGAAAAGGCCGGCGTGGATGTGACCCTGATCTGTGACAACATGGCCAGCCAGGTGATGAAAAACGGCTGGATTCAGGCGGTGCTGGTAGGCTGCGACCGAGTGGCTATGAACGGTGACGCCGCCAACAAGATCGGCACTTCCGGGGTGGCAATTCTGGCAAAGCACTACGGTATTCCCTTTTATGTGCTTGGGCCTACCTCCACGGTGGATCCCAACTGTGCCACCGGCGCAGATATTCAGATTGAGGAGCGCCCCGGAGACGAGATCAAGAAACTGTACTTTGATCACCCCACGGCGCTGTCTCAAACCAAGTGCTACAATCCGGCCTTCGATGTTACGGACCACAACCTGATCACCGCCATTATTACGGACAAAGGCATTTTGCGCCCGCCGTACACCGAGAGCCTGCGCACCCTGTTTCAGGAGGAAGTATGATACGATTCTATAATGGCCCTGTACTGACACTGCAACAGGACCAAATGAATATTACGCACCAAGAGGTATGGGTAGACGGCAACCGTATTGTGTGCCTGGGGGAAAACCCGGGGGCAAAAGCGGACCGGGAGATCGACCTGAACGGTGATCTGCTGATGCCGGCCTTTAAGAATGCCCACACCCACTCGGCCATGACATTTGGTCGCTCCTTTAGCGACGATCTGCCCCTACAAAGCTGGCTGTATGACAAAATCTTCCCCTTGGAAGCCAAGCTAACCGCAGAGGATATTTATCATCTGTCCCGACTGGCATTCCTGGAGTATTTGGAGAGCGGTATTTCCGCCTGCTTTGATATGTACTACTTTCCGGAAGCTATGGCAAAAGCGGCAGTGGACGCCGGGTTCCGCACGGTAATGTGCGGTGCGGTCAATAATTTTAAGGAAAGCCCGGCACTTCTGGAAGAATACTACAACACCTACAACAACCATCACCCGCTGGTGTCCTACCAACTGGGGTTCCACGCAGAGTACACCACCAACCGCTCCATTATGGAGGCCATTGCGGCGCTGGCAGAGAAGTACAAGGCGCCGGTGTATATGCACGCCAGCGAGACGGAGAGCGAGGTGCAGGACTGCATCGGCCGCTACGGCATGACCCCTACGGCGCTGTTTGAGCAGCTGGGGCTGTGGAACTACGGGGGCGCTGCATTTCACAGTGTTTGGGTCAGCAATGAGGACCTGGACATTTACAAAAAACACGGTGTTTACGCAGTACTGAATGCCGGCTCCAACGCCAAGCTGGCCAGTGGCATTGCCCCGGTGGAGAAAATGTTGCAAATGGGCATTCCCCTGGCGGTGGGCACAGACGGTCCCTCCAGCAACAACGCACTGGATATGTTCCGGGAAATGTACCTAATCTGCGTACTGCAAAAGCTGCGGGAGAAGAACGCCGCAGCGGCAGACGCCAACGCCATATTAAAAGCAGCCACCGCAGGCTCTGCCCGGTGTATGGGACTGCAGGAAGCGGACTGCATCGCCCCCGGTAAACTGGCGGACCTAACGGTGATCGACCTGCATCGACCCAATATGCAGCCCATCAACAACATCACCAAAAACCTGGTGTACAGCGGTGCCAAAACCAATGTACGCCTAACTATGGTAGACGGACGAATTCTCTATGAAAACGGCCGGTTCTTAAACACAGATACAGATGAAATTTACAAGAACGCGCAAGCGGTCATTGACCGAATTCGATAAGGAGGCACAGCGATGAAAGTCATATTGGTCAACGGATCTCCCCACCAGCACGGCTGCACCTACACAGCCCTGGCGGAGATCGCCCATACACTGCAAGAAGAAGGCATTGACTGTGAGATCTTTTGGATTGGAAACAAGCCCATTGGCGGCTGCATCGGCTGCCACGGCTGTGTAAAGCTGGGCAAATGTGCCTTTGACGACGACCCGGTGAACGCCTTTACAGCCAAGGCAAAGGAAGCGGACGGCTTCATCTTTGGCTCGCCGGTACACTACGCAGCGGCCACCGGCAATCTGACTGCCTTTATGGACCGGGTATTCTATTCCGACGGTTGCGGCAAAGGCAGAGCCTTTTACTTAAAACCCGCAGCAGCAGTAGCCAGCGCCCGCCGGGCAGGCACCACCGCCACCCTGGACCAACTGAACAAGTACTTTACCATTGCCCAAATGCCGGTGATCTCCTCCCGGTACTGGAATATGGTTCACGGCTTTACTCCGGAGGATGTGATGAAAGACCTGGAGGGTCTGCAAGTGATGCGGGTACTGGCGCGGAATATGGCCTACTTCTTAAAATGCAAAGCCGCCGGTGCCGCCGCTGGCGTGGAGCCGCCCAAAACGGAGCGAGCCATTCTCACCAACTTTATTGACTGATTTATAAGAACAGAAAAAGAGCCATCGGCAATGCCGGTGGCTCTCTTTGTATAGTCTATTCTTATTTTGCTGCGGTCTCGCAGTACAGGCAGCGGTATGTGCCCTTGTCTGGGTCAACCAGGGTGAACACATCATCCACCTGCTCGTGGTTGCTGATACACGCCGGATTGGGGCAATGCACCATATTCACCAGCTTTTCCGGCAGATGCAGTGCCTGCTTTTCCGCCGCTTTTCCACCGCAGATCACATTCACGGTGGTATGGGGCGCCAGGTACGCCACCGCGTCCAAATTCAAGTCAAACTTGTCCGTGGCGATCTTAAGCACATCTTTTTTGCCCATTTTAGAGGACTTGGCGTTTTGGATCAGCGCCACCTGGGCGTCGGTCTTGTCCAGTCCCAGCAGCTTATAAATACGCATACCCATACCCGCGGGGATATGGTCCAGTACATAGCCGTTTTGGATCGAATCAATGGTCATTCCAGTGCACCTCCCCACTTCAGCAGCGTCATAATCAGCGCCATACGCATGTATTTGCCGTTCTTGGCCTGTTCAAAATACTTGGCTCGCGGATCGTCGTCCACATCCACAGTGATCTCGTGGACCCGAGGCAGCGGGTGCATAATGGTCAGGTCGCCTTTGGCGCTTTCCAGCTTCTCCGGGTCCAGTACAAAGGCGTCCTTATGGCGCAGGTACTCATCTTCCGAAAAGAAGCGCTCTCTCTGGATACGGGTCATATAAAGCACATCCAGCCGGGGCATCACATCTTCCATGTGCTCCACCTCTGTGTATTTCATACCGGAGGCGTCCAGCACATCCGTTTTGATATAATCCGGCACTGCTAACTCCTTGGGGGAAATCAGCACAAACTCCACATCCGTATAGCGGCACATAGCCTTAATGAGGGAATGCACCGTGCGGCCAAATTTCAAATCCCCGCAAAGGCCGATGGTCAGGTGGTCCAAGCGACCCTTTTCCCGATAAATGGTGAGCAGGTCCGTTAAGGTCTGCGTGGGGTGGCTGTGGCCGCCGTCCCCGGCGTTGATGATGGGCACATCGCTCTTAAAGCTGGCAACCCGAGGCGCACCCTCCAGCGGGTGACGCATAGCGATAATATCCGCATAGCAGGACACGATCTTCACCGTGTCCCCTACCGTCTCGCCCTTGGAAGCAGAGGAAGAATTGGCCTCTGCAAAGCCCAGCACATTGCCGCCCAACTCCATCATCGCCGCTTCAAAAGACAGGCGGGTGCGGGTCGACGGCTCAAAAAACAGGGTTGCCAATTTTTTGCCGTCGCACACATGGGCGTATTTCTTAGGGTCGGCGATAATGTCCGTAGCCAAGTGGATCAGATCGTCAATCTCTTCTACCGTAAAGTCCGTTGTATCTAAACAATGGCGCATAAAGACCACTCCTTTTGCTTACAGTTCCATCCAAGCCGGGTCCTGGGGGTTCTTCTGGAACGCGGTCAGCTTGGCAATATCCTTGTCTGCGATATAACCCTCAGCGGCAGCCACCTTGGACAGGGTGTCAAAGTCAGACAGGCTGTAATTCACCACATCGGCAGCAGCCAGGCGCTCCACGCCCTTTTGCAGACCGTAGGTGAAGATGGAGGCAATACCCAGCACCTGAGCACCGGCCTGGCGCAGCACATCTACCACTTCCAGCACAGAGCCGCCGGTGGAAATCAAATCCTCAATCACCACGACCTTAGTGCCCGGCTCCATTTTGCCCTCAATTTGGTTTTGGCGGCCGTGATCCTTATGACCGGAGCGCACATAACCCATGGGCAGGTCCAAAATGGTAGCGGTAATGGCTGCGTGGGCAATACCCGCCGTAGAGGTGCCCATCAGCATCTCCGCTTCCGGGAACTTCTCTTTTACAATCTCAGCCAGTCCGGCCTCCACATCTTTCCGTACCGCAGGAGCGGACAAAGTCAGCCGGTTGTCGCAGTAAATGGGGCTATGGATTCCGGAAGCCCAGGTAAAGGGATCGTCCGGCTTTAAGAACACAGCACGAATGGACAGCAAATCTTTTGCAATCTGTTCCTTAGTAATGGTCATAATAACACTCCTTAATCTATAAATTCACGGCAGCAGCGTCTGTATGCAGCCACCGGGTCATCGGCAGCGGTAATGGGGCGGCCCACCACAATGTAGTCGGAGCCGATCTCCTTTGCCTTGGCAGGGGTAGTCACCCGCACCTGGTCGCCCAGGTCGCCGTCTGCAAACCGTACGCCGGGGGTCACGGTCATAAAGGCCTTGCCGCAGGCGTCCTTCACCATGCCCGCCTCCAGCGGCGAGCACACCACGCCGTCCAGACCGGCGGTCTTGGCATTCTTGGCGTACTGCACAATGGTGTCGTTGATATTCGCGTTGATGAGCAGTTCTTTTTGCATGCGCTCCTCACTGGTAGAGGTTAGCTGGGTCACGGCGATCAGCAGCGGACGCGTGCCGTCCGGCCGGGTCAGGCCCTCCAGCGCGGCCTCCATCATCTCTACTGTACCGGCAGCGTGCACATTGGTCATATCCACATCCAGTCGGCTCAGCACTGCCATGGACTTCTTTACCGTATTGGGAATATCGTGCAACTTTAGATCCAAAAAGATCTTGTGTCCACGCTTTTTCAGCTCCCGCACAATGGACGGACCCTCTGCGTAATACAGCTCCATACCGATCTTCACAAAGGGTTTTTCCTCCGTGAATTTGTCCAGGAACGCAAAGGTTGCCTCTGCGCTTGCAAAATCGCAAGCCACGATCACATCTTTACCCATTTTTTACCACTCCTATCACATCACTTAATTTATCAATCCCCAGGTCTGCGCACACAGTCGGCAGATCCTCAATGATTTTTTTGCAAGCGTAGGGGTCTACCAAATTGGCAGCGCCTACCTGTACCGCCGTGGCACCGGCCATCATCATCTCCACCACATCCCGGGCACTGGTAACGCCGCCGCAGCCCATCACGGGAATGTTGCAGGCACTGGCCACCTGGTACACCATACGCACCGCCACCGGAAACACCGCCGGGCCGCTAAAACCGCCCATGGTGTTGGCAATCACCGGTCGACGCCGGTTAAGATCAATGCGCATACCCAGCAGGGTGTTGATCAGACAAATACCATCCGCACCGGCCTCTTCGCAAGCTTTGGCAATGGCTACAATATCCGTTACATTAGGCGACAGTTTAATGAACACCGGCTTGGTGGTCACTGCCTTTACCGCCCGAGTCACTTCTGCGGCACAGGCCGGATCGGTGCCAAAGCTCATACCGCCGCCGTGCACATTGGGGCAAGATACATTCACTTCCAAAATCCCCACCTGCTCCTCTTTGTCCAGCAGCTGGCAGGTATAGGCATAGTCCTCCACGGAGAAGCCGCTCACGTTGGCGATCACCGGCTTGTGAAAGATTTTTTTCAGCTCCGGCAGCTCATGCTGGATCACATGGTGCACACCGGGATTTTGCAGACCAACGGCATTGATCATGCCGGCGGTGCATTCTGCAATGCGGGGGGTTGGATTGCCAAAACGAGCATCCCTTGTGGTGCCCTTAAAGGAGAAAGAGCCTAACATGTTAATATCATAAAATTCGCTGAATTCCTTGCCGAAGCCGAAGGTGCCGGAGGCAGGAACCACAGGGTTGTCCAACTCCAGCCCGCACAAATTCACACGCAGGTCTACCATATGATCTCCTCCTTTACCAGCACCGGTCCGTCCTTGCAAATGCGCTTGTTGCCGTACTTGGTCTTGCAAGAGCAGCCCATACAAGCGCCAAAGCCGCAGCCCATGCGCTCCTCAAAGGAGAACTGACCGGAGGTGGCAGAGCGGTCATATACCGCCCGCAGCATCGGCAGCGGACCGCAGGTATAAAAGTAGTCATAATCCGCCGGGAAAGCGTCCGTCACAAAGCCCTTGGTGCCTACACTGCCGTCCACGGTGGTGATCCGCACTTCCGCACCCAGTGCGGCAAATTCCTCAGCGTAGAACACTTCATCCGCCGTGTTAAAGCCCAGTATCACCGTCACCTGCTGCCCGGCAGCCCACAAGCACTTGCACAGATTGTACAGGGGCGGCACACCTACACCACCGCCGATAAGCAGCGCGTGGTGCACAGGCTCCATCGTGTAGCCGTTGCCCAGGCCGGTGAGCACATCCAGCGTCTCCCCCGGCTGCATCTTTGCCATTTGGGCCGTCCCCTGCCCCACAACTTTATAGATGATGGTCACCGTCCGGCTGTCATAGTCGCAGACGGAGATGGGGCGGCGCAGGAACTTGCCCTCCAGGGCAATGTTGATAAACTGGCCCGGCGCTGTAATGTACCGGGTGTCCCCTTCCAGCACCATACGGTACACGCTGGCGGTCAGTGGTCGATTTTCTTCTATTGTAAAAATACCTTGTTTATACATACGCTTACTCCGCGTCAATGGTGGACACGCCCAGAGTGATCTCTTCCAGCACATCCAGCAGCACCTTTACCGTGTCCAGCGAGGTGAACATGGTCACATTGTTTTCCACCGCAGCCCGGCGAATTTCCGAGCCGTCCGAGTGACTGTCGCCGTGGTTAATATCAATGGTGTTAATCACATAGGCAATGTGCCCCTGGCGCAGTGCCATCAAGATTTCGTCGCTGTCATCCTCAGTGAGCTTTTGCCGCACCCGGGTGCGAATGCCGTGGTCTTTCAGGTACTTGGCGGTGCCCTCAGTGGCTTCGATATTAAAGCCCAGGTCGTAGAACCGACGGATCAACGGCAGCGCAGTAGGCTTGTCCTGATCCGCAATGGTCACCAGCACCGTGCCGTAGTTAGACACATGCAGCCCGCTGGATTGTAACGCTTTATACAGAGCGCGGGTCAGGCTCTTGTCGTAACCGATCGCCTCGCCGGTGGACTTCATCTCCGGGGACAGATAAGTGTCCATCCCTTTCAGCTTGCTAAAGGAAAACGCAGGCGCCTTCACATACCAGCGCTTTTTCTCCGTGGGATACACCTCCGTAATGCCCTGCTCTTTTAAGCTGTGGCCCAGGATCACCTGGGTGGCAATGTGCGCCATAGGCACGGAAGTGGCTTTGGACAGGAACGGCACCGTGCGGGAAGAACGGGGATTCACCTCGATCACATACACATCGTCGTTGCTGTCTGCAATAAACTGGATATTGTAAAGGCCCACAATGCCGATGGCCGTACCCAGTTTAACGGTATAATCAATAATCTTGTCCTTGACCGCCTGGCTGACGGAGAAGGTGGGGTAGATGCTGATAGAGTCGCCGGAATGTACGCCGGTGCGCTCCACATGCTCCATAATACCGGGAATGAACACATCTGTGCCGTCACAGATGGCGTCCACCTCCAGCTCTTTACCCATAATGTATTTATCCACCAGCACCGGCTGATCAGTGTTGATCTCCACAGCCGTTTGCAGGTAGTGGCGCAGGCTCTCCTCATTGGCAACGATCTGCATGGCACGACCACCCAATACAAAGGAGGGGCGCACCAGCACAGGATAACCGATGGAGGCGGCAACGCGCACGCCCTCTTCAATATCCGTGACCGCCAGGCCCTTAGGCTGGGGAATGCCCAGCTTTTCCATTACCTTTTCAAAGCTGTCCCGGTTCTCTGCCCGGTCAATGGCAGCCACATCGGTGCCGATGATGGGCACACCCAGTGCGTGCAGCGGAGGCGCCAGGTTAATGGCGGTCTGCCCGCCAAGGGACACCACAATGCCCATGGGCTGCTCCAGCTCGATCACATTCATCACATCTTCCACCGTCAGCGGCTCAAAATACAGCTTGTCCGAGGTGGTGTAGTCGGTAGAAACGGTCTCCGGGTTGTTATTGATGATAATCGCCTCATACCCGGCGTCCCGAATGGACCAAATAGCGTGAACGGTGGAGTAGTCAAATTCCACGCCTTGACCGATACGAATGGGGCCGGAGCCAAGCACCACGATCTTCTTTTTATCTGATACAACGGACTCATTCTCCTCCTCATAGGTGGAGTAGAAGTACGGCACATAGGAGTCAAACTCAGAGGCACAGGTGTCGATCATCTTATACACCGGGAACAGCTTGATCGACTTGCGCAGGTTAAAGACTTCCGCCTCCGTCATACCCCACAGCTGGCCGATATATTTGTCGGACACGCCCATTTTTTTGGCATCCCGCAAGGTCTGTTCATCCCGGGGGTTGGCTCGCAATACCGCCTCAAAGTCCACAATGTTCTTGAACTTTTCCAAAAACCACATATCAATCTTCGTGGCATTATAAATGCGGTTCAAATCGCAGCGCAGCCGGATCAACTGGGCAATGGCGTACAACCGATCATCGGTGCCGGTGTGGATATAGTCCAGCAGCTCCTCCTGGCTGTACGTGTCAAATTTCTTCATATACAGGTGGCAAACGCCAATCTCCAGGGAGCGCACCGCCTTAAGCAGGCTCTCCTCCATGGTGCGACCTACGCTCATCACCTCGCCGGTAGCCTTCATCTGGGTGTTCAGCGTATTGTTGGCGTCGGCAAATTTGTCAAAGGGGAACCGGGCGATCTTGGTGACCACATAGTCCAGGGTGGGCTCAAAGGAAGCGGGGGTGTTGGCAATAGGAATCTCGTCCAGATGCATACCCACGGCAATCTTGGCGCTGACCCGGGCAATGGGATAGCCGCTGGCCTTGGAAGCCAAGGCAGAGGAACGGCTGACGCGGGGGTTCACCTCAATGAGGTAATACTGGAATGAGTGAGGGTCCAGCGCAAACTGTACATTGCACCCACCCTCGATCTTCAGTTCCCGAATGATCTTCAGTGCAGAGTCACGGAGCATCTGGTACTCTTTGTTGGTGAGGGTCTGAGAGGGCGCCACCACCACAGAGTCGCCGGTATGGATACCCACCGGGTCAATATTCTCCATATTACAAATGGTAATGGCGGTATCGTTGGCGTCCCGCATTACCTCATATTCTACTTCTTTATAGCCCTTAATGCTCTTTTCCACCAGTACCTGGTGCACCGGTGACAGGGCCAAGGCATTTTTCAGCATCACACGGCACTCTTCTTCATCATCTGCAAAGCCGCCGCCGGTGCCGCCAAGGGTAAAGGCCGGGCGCAGCACAACGGGATAACCGATCTCTGCAGCAGCACGCAGACCGTCCTCCAGGGTCTCTGCGATCTCTGAGGGCAGCACTGGCTCCCCCAGTCCCTGGCAAAGTTCCTTAAACAGCTCTCGGTCCTCGGCCCGCTCAATGGACTCAAAGCTGGTGCCGAGAATTTCTACATCGCACTCTTGCAGCACGCCTTTTTTCGCCAGCTGTACCGCCAAGTTCAGACCGGTTTGGCCGCCCAGGGAAGGCAAGATAGCATCCGGGCGCTCATGACGAATAATACGCGCCACATATTCCAAATTCAGCGGCTCCATATAGACTTTATCGGCAATATCCGTATCGGTCATAATGGTAGCAGGGTTGGAGTTGATGAGCACTACTTCATAGCCCTCCTCACGCAGGGCAAGGCAGGCCTGGGTGCCGGCGTAGTCAAACTCCGCCGCCTGGCCAATGACGATAGGGCCGGAGCCGATCACCAATACTTTATGAATATCTGTACGCTTAGGCATGGTTCTGCGCCTCCTCCATCAAATCAATAAACCGGTCAAACAAATAGGCACTGTCCTGCGGACCGGGTGCGCTCTCCGGGTGGTACTGCACGGAGAACAGCCGGTTCTCCGGGGAGGCCACACCTTCAGCAGTACGATCCAGCAGGTTCACGTGGGTCAGCTCCAGCTCCGTGCCGGCCAGGGAAGCCACATCGACTGCGTAAGAATGGTTTTGCGAGGTGATCTCGATCTTGCCGTTCTCCAAATGCTTCACCGGGTGGTTACCTCCCCGGTGGCCAAACTTCATCTTAAAGGTCTTCGCGCCCAGCGCCAGGCTGATCATCTGGTGCCCAAGGCAAATGCCGAAGATAGGCAGCTTGCCCTTAAGCTGCTGCACCACTTCAATCACCGGGGTCACATCCTCCGGATTACCGGGACCGTTAGACAGGAACAGTCCGTCCGGGTGCATTCGCAGAATCTCCTCTGCGGTGGTATCGTAAGGCACTACCGTCACATTGCAGCCTTTTTCGTTCAGCTTGCGGATAATATTCAGCTTTACCCCACAGTCGATGGCTACCACATCGTACTTATGGTTAGGGGTGCGGGAATACCAGCGCTTTTTGCAACTGACCCGAGACACCATATCCGTGGGAATGGTGTAATTCTTCACCTGCCACAGGGCACTGTCATAGGGCATATCCGCCGGGAAGATGCCCACTTTTTGGCTGCCTTCGTCTCGAATGATGCGGGTGAGCATACGGGTGTCAATCCCACTGATACCGGGAATGCCATATTCCTCCAGCACCTCAGACAGGGTCTTGGTATAGCGAAAATTGGAGGGCTGATCGTTGTATTCCCGCACGATCAGGCCGCCCATGGTGGGAATCTTGGTCTCATAATCCTCATCGGTCATACCGTAGTTGCCGATGAGCGGGTAAGTCATCACGACCATTTGATCTGTATAGCTGGGGTCGGAAACGATCTCCTGATACCCCACCATAGAGGTGTTAAACACGATCTCGTTAATGGCACTCTTATCTGCGCCAAAGCCGTAGCCGAAGAACTGCTTGCCGTTCTCCAGCACCAACTGCTTATCGTAAGGCTTCATATACTACTTCTCCTCTCCATACCGTCAATCTGTTTTTGCCCTGCACCTGCCAACCGGCAAAAGGCGTTGCCCTGCCCATGGTCACAAACTTGTCCGGGTCTACCGTCCAGTTGCAGTCCGTGTCCAGCAGGCACAGATCCGCCGGTGCGCCGGGAACAATCTCGCCAACCGGCAGGTCAAATATTTCTCTTGGCCGCACGGCCATCATTTGAATCAGCTTTTCAAAGGTCATCACGCCGGTGCGCACCAGCTTGGTGTACAGCACCGGGAATGCCGTCTCCAGACCCACAATACCCATGGCGGAACCGGACAGACCCTTCTCTTTTTCCGCAGCACTATGGGGCGCATGGTCGGTGGCGATCACATCTACCGTGCCGTCTGCTACGCCCTCTAACAGAGCTTCCCTATCGCTGCGACTGCGCAAGGGCGGGTTCATCTTGAACCGACCGTCCTCCTGTAAATCCTCATCACACAGAACAAGGTAGTGGGGGCCGGTCTCGCAGGTGACGGGCACGCCGCTTTTTTTCGCTTCTCGAATCACTTCCACGCTCTCCTTGGTGGAAATGTGGCACACATGGTAACGACAACCGGTATCCGACGCCAGGCGGCAGTCCCGCTCGATCATCTTCCACTCAGAGGCGGAAGAAATGCCCCGGTGACCGTGCGCCTTGCAGTAAGCACCGTCGTGAATGTAGCCGCCATTCAGCAGATCATTGACCTCGCAGTGGGCGGAAATCACCTTGTTCAGCGCCTTGCATCGCGCCATCGCTTCTCGCATTAAGCCTTCGTCCTGCACACCGCAACCATCGTCGGAAAAGCCTACCACCTTTGGTGCCAGCGCTTCAAAATCCACCAATTCGCCACTACCTTTACGCCCCTTGGTAATAGAGGCAAAGGGCAAAACCTGGATTTTGGCATCCCGGTCAATGATCGCCTGTTCCTCTGCCAAATGAGCCGGGGTGTCCGGCGCCGGGGTCAGATTGGGCATTGCGCAAACGGTGGTATAGCCCGCCGCAGCTGCCGCCCCGGACCCGGTGGCAATGGTCTCCTTATAAGAAAAACCGGGCTCACGGAGATGCACATGCACATCAACGAAACCCGGTATAAGGAAATACTGACCCCTTGCGTCAAAAAGGGCATTGACCCCATCAGAGGAAATGGAGGTGCCGAGGGACTTTATTTTGCCTCCCTGTAAGAGGACATCTGCCGTATGAAACCCGCCGCCGTTCCAGCAGCGCGCGTTCTGAATAAGCAATGTCATATTCTGTACTCTCCATCAAAATTGCTGTTCGTTCTAAACAGATATTATACTGGACACAAGACCTAAAGTCAAGACATAATTTGATTACAAAACGGTGAATTCTGCCGCTGCAAAAGCACTGGATAAGCCCCCTCCGGGGAGAGGGCTTATCAGCATTTATTTTGCAGACGCTTTGGTTTGTTCCTCTTTCATTTCTTCCAGCAATTTTTCATGCACCGCGTCTTGCTTTTTGCGCACAACAGAGGCAGGAATAAAGCAGAACACCATGACCGCGGCGGCACCCAAGAACAGCTCCATGGGATACACAATATCCGCACTGTCTGTAACGCCCTTATTATACTGATTGATAATAAACTGGGCAATCAGCGGTCCGATAATCATGGGCACCAACACATACAGCACCATACGACAGCCCTGGAACAGACCCTCTCGGCCCTTTGGAATGCAGTCCCGATAAGAAGCGGTAAACAACCCCGCCATCACCAGGGTTACACCAATCACCAAAATGCCGCCGACAATTAAAATCGCCAGTTCCGCCTTTAGGTTTTTGCCTACGAAAAACTTAGCGCTCCAAATAACTACGCAGCCGATGATCCCGGCAATAATGGTGGGATAGAAAAAGTGCTTTTTGCCCACTTTATCCATAGCGGTACTCACCAAAACGGAGCCCACGGCCGCCGCCAGGCCAATAATGGCCACCGGGACAATATAATCCTTGATTTGCAGCGTGCCCTCAATAATATTGAACAAATAGTTCACATAGATCTGGTATGCAATAGCCGCCACCATATTGCCGGACAGACAAACATACAGCAACTTGTTTTCTTTGATCACTTTCGGGTTTAAGCTATACACAAAGTCGGCCAGAAAATTACCGTCCGTCTTTTTTTGCAGACCCGGCTTGTCTTTCATCAAGAACACGCCGATCAGGCCGCCGACGGTGGGAATAATACCCAGGAGCATAAAGAACTTTTTCCAGTCGTCGGTAGTGGCAGCGGCATTGGTCAGCCCGTCAAAGCCTACAAACACAACGGCAATGGCCAGCAGCGGCAGCACTGCCAAAATGGTATCTACCTTGCTGCGGTTGGCGGTATTCGTCATATCTGTGATCCAGGTGTTAAAGGACGCATCGTTACTGATGGAACCGATCACAGACATCACGCAATCCATGACAACCACCAAAATCACCATGGCCTTGACTTTATCCGGCGCCGGCTGCATAGGGATCAGGGCAAAGGCCATAATGGTAAAGCCCCAGATCACATACCCCCAGGTGATAAACACCTTGCGCTTGCCGGTACGGTCGCAGATGGCGCCGCCCAGCAGCGTAGACAGTGTAGCAAACAGTGCGGAGAACGCCACCATCAGCGTAGTGGCATAAGGCGCGCGGGTGATCTCATTTTGCATAAAACGGCTGAAATACATATTCTCTACCACCCAGGCAATCTGGCCGATCAGGCCAAACAGCAGAATAGAGGTCCAGGTGCGCCCTGACAAAGCGCCTGGATTCTTTGCTTTCATCGTCATTCCCCCTAAAACAGAATAGAGTTACCCTATTCTTTTGGCTTATTTTACCACATTCTATTGATATTGTGAAGAGAATATAGTAAAATAGAACAAAATTATTTTACAATTTCCAATGATTTGCCCATTACACAACCCGTCATAGCAATTAAGGAGGACCCGCGATGATAGACCGCAAAACTTACCTGACCCTGCCCGGTGACTTCAAGACCTTAAAGAGCGATTTTTTGGGAACCTTGGAGGCAAGCGGAAAAGATGTACTGGTGCTCACCGACTGCGTCACATTAAAAGTGGGCAAGACTCGCTTTATCATTTCTCCCCTGTTTGCGCACATTGACCCGAAGCGTATCGTCTCAAAGGCGTTTACCAAGGAGGAGTTCACAGCGTTAATGACCGAGTACCACGAGGGCTGTACCCCGGAGGATATTGAATCACTGCGTTTTGTGCCCCACATTGTGGAATTCATTGAGGAGGACGGCAGAGAAATTCTTTCCAGTTCTTACTCCCAATATCAGTTCTTTAAGCAGTACCCGGTTACGGACACCGCCTATGCCTGCACCGGCTTTCGGGTGACTCGCGTTTGAGCCTATAAATCTTCTATAAAAAGGGGGCGGTTTGTGTACCGTCCCTTTTTTCACAGAAAGTGACTTGCTTCTTTTGACAAGATATGCTATCCTAAGTAATCAAATGGATTTATCTCATAGGAGCAACAAGCAATGAAGCGAATTCCTCAACAGCATGATATGAAACGGCAGGAAATGATGGAAAAATGCTTTGCCTGCTATGCGGAAAACGGATTAACCGGAACCGGCACCCAGGCGCTGGCAGAAGCCTGCGGCTGCACCAAAGCCAACCTGTATGTTTATTTTAAGAATTTGGACGAGCTGATTATCGACTCCACCGCCTACTGTATGTCCAAGGTGGAGGACGACTTTTTGGCCAAGGCTCCCACAGACCCAAAAGATGTGATGCGGTTTCTTGAGGAAGTTCCCTACTGGACCGCCAAAAAGCACGGCAAAAAATACCGCCTGATGTACCAGGTTTACACCTTGCCCAAGTACATTGAACACGGCAAGAAGTTCTTTCAGGGGGTCAACGAGCGTTACACCCAGTACGCAAAAGAGCTGGAGCCTAAGATCGGCATTCCCTATACGGTCATCACGCCGCTAATTTTTATTTTTGTGCGTGCCTGTGTGCACTATGCTATGTTTGAGGACGAGTATTATCTGAAAAGTCAGATAGAAGTGCTCAAGCAAAGTGTACTGCTTTTTCTTGAAAAGTATAATAACCAGTATCTGAAACCCAAAGACGAATCGAATTAAGAATATACAAAAGCCGCCGACACTTGTCAGCGGCTTTTGCCTATTTATTTGCCGGTTTTTCCGACTTTTCTTTCTTCTGCTTTGGTTCTTTCTTCGCTTTTTCTTTCGGTTTTGGCTCTTTTCTCTCTTCCTTTTCTTTTTTCACTTTATCGGCCGGTTCTTTCTTCTCTCGCGAGGTGCGGCGCAGACCGGATTTGGTGCGGCTTGCCTCCTCCGGGGCAATCACTGCGTCCAGACGCTTAATGTAACTCTCAATCTTCTCTTTATAGAGCAGGCGGGACAAATCGCTCACAGCCAACTTCAATGTATGCTCCAGCAGGTGACGCTGATCCTCGGTAATGTCGGTCACGGAGTACAGCGTGCGCAGCATATCCCCGGCGTCAAAGTTCCGCAGTGCCTCATAATCGGTAATGCCGGCGCTTTCGAAAAAGGTAAACAGGGTCTCAAACACCGTCTCCATATTGTCCGGCCCCACATCGTCCATCACCATCTTGATGTACTTTTCAATAAACAGCGACGCCTCGTCCCGACTGGGCACATAGCAAAAGCGGTCGTCCTCCACCACCCAGGAGGCAGCCTGGTGCTGCTTTAAGCCCTCGTTCTCGCTTTGTACAATCTTGGTATCTGCATTGTGCTCCAACAGACAGCCGATCACCGACCGCTCCGGCACATAAGAGAACAGACGGTCCCGCATTTCCAGATAGTCATAGCGGTGCACCATAGGCTCCGGGAACCCGGGCGCGTCATATTCATACACGCCGCGAATGCGCTTTTTCAGTGAATTGGAGCAGGACACAGCGGCAAAAACGGCCAAATTGCCGCCCTTGGAGTGGCCGCACACCCGCACATCACCCTCGGTCAGAGACGCCGTCTCCTGAAAATAGTACAGCGCCTCAATCTGGGCCGGCACCGGGAACATATAGCTGAGCATAGCCGATTCTTTCACCCCGGTAATGCTGGTGTCCGTACCTCGGAACGCCACCAACAGGCTGCCGTCGTTCAGGTGAAAGCCAACGGCGGAAAACTGCTTGTCGATCTTGATATTTACATTATTCACATAAGCGGACAGCCGGGTGTTTCCGTAGCGGCGCGTGTCTGCACACAGCTGCAAAAGATAAATCGCCTTTTGCACAATGCCGATCTCATTGTCGATCTCCTCTGCCGGATGCAGAGCAAAATACTGCCGCGCCGCATCGTCCAGCAGGGTCTGGAACTGGGCGTCTGCGCCCCCAACGATCCCCGCATAGTCCACATACGCCAGCTGAGAAAAGATCAGCCCATCTACCTCATTAAAGGGCATTTCGTTAAAATCCCGGTCGCCGTACCGGGCAATATAGGCTTCATAATGGGCCATAAAGTCACCGCCAAAAGGTTTTTTCTCATTTTAACATACGCAGCAGCGGCGGTCAAGCACACGCCTAACCGCCGCAACGATTTTATCCATCTACATATACAGACTTTACATCGGAGTACGCACCGTAGACGGTTTTGCCTTTGCTGTTCTTCTTAACTGCACGGACTTTTACATAGCAAGTCTTGCCTTTGGTGACCTTTTTCTTAAAGGAAGTTCCGGAGGCGGTGCCTAGTTTTTTGTAACTGCCGTCTTTCTTGGTGGCGTAATACACCTGGTAGCTTTTCGCTTCTCGCACGGCGTTCCACTTGACACTCAGCGTGCCGTTCTTGGCGCTGACTTTTACGCCCAGCACCTTGCCGAACTTAGTCTTTGCCTTACACTCTTTACTGGCCTTGCCGCTAAAGTCTGCGTCGCAAATGCGGTTCACGCCAATTACACGGAAGCGGTAATTGGTGGAACCTGCCATATTCTTAAAAGAATAGCTGGTTCCGGTAACAGTGGCATAAGTCTTCCACTTCTTTTGACTGACCACATACCGCTGCACCTTGTACCGATTGGCATACTTGGCCTTTTTCCAGGTGAGTTTTACCGTGCTGCCGGTGGTGCTGACTTTTACACCTCTCACCTGCGCCGGGGTTTTGATGACTTTATAGTCGATCGTGTACGGCGCTTTTTTGCCTTTATTATATTTCTTGCACTGCTTTTCCATTCTTGAGCCGGGCAAACAATAAATTTTATAGTTCAACCGACTGATGTAACCATTTCCATCCTCAGGGAAATAAGTATTTTTACCCTTGATAACGACTTTGGCATAGCTGTCACTGTCCAAGAACTCACTATGCAAAAATCCAACAGACGCAGGTATTACAATACTTTTCAAGCTATCATTAACCAGCGAACAATCCCCTATCGTCTTCAATGTGCTGGGCAGCACAACCTTTTCTAAGGAGTCAAAAGAAGAACTAAAGGCGCTGTGTCCAATATCCGTAATGCCCTCGCCGATCACCAGTTTCTTCACATGACGGGTAATATCCACATACCAACTGGGATAAGTGCGGCGTATAATAAGCTCCTGCAAACGCGGATCATTTGGATCCGTAATCACTTCGGCAATATCGCCATTAGGATTACGAATGGTTATGGAGGCGTCCGATATATAATCTTTTTCAGCTACATAGCTATCGTATTCTCTCCCGCTAAAGCCCATGTAATACGCCGGAATTTTGCCTTTACCTTTTATATACAGTGTCTGTGTGTCAGCGTCATAAAGTGATGTTAAATTGTCCGCTTTCACCTTAGCCGCCTGGGCAGTTATACTGCCAAAGCACAAGCAACTAAGCAACATTACCAAACTTAAAAATACAGATAATGTCTTCTTCATACTGATCCCTCCAAAAGTTATGACCACTGTGCCTGGAAAACCACATGTTCGCCGATTTGCACAGTCTCTTTTACCGTTGATCCTTTAAATAAATACAGCTTATACTTACTGGTGTCTACATCGCTTTTCTTAAACCAGGCGGTTTGTGATGTGTCTGTTTTGCTCTGATAACGCCATTTGTCCAATTCGATTCGGTGCTGACGATAACCTTTAGGCGTTCTCCTTTCCTGTGTTTCATTTGCTTTGTATTTTTGCACTGTATTGGAACTACCATACACAGCAAATGTGGGCGTCTTAACATAACCCGGATACACATGGGCACCGTTGGCATCATAGTAGATGATAAATTCATTCCACTGGGCAAAAAATACCAAATGCTGTCCGGCATAAATGGTACGGGCAATGGTCGTGCCGTTGGAATACACCCGCTTCACATAACCGGCAGGTGCTTCGCCCTCCTTGTACCAGGCTGTGTCTGTGCTGTTCGGCACCTTATATAGCCACATACCGGTGTCTGAATTATAAATCTGCCACCCCTTGAAAGTACGGCCGGACTTGGTAAAGGTACTCTTAGGCATTTGGGTCTCGGTGCCATACTTTACCTGCTGCATAGCCATAGTTCCGCTACCGCCGGTATTATGGTTGAAGAATACATAGAAATAGTCTGTTGCAGTCCAGTTGGCGCAGAAGAATACCGTCTTGCCGGACTTGACTGTTTGGCTCACATTCTGCTTATCCTTGTAGATATTTTTCTTATACCCGGCAGGCTGTTGCCCTTCCTTACACCACTTGATATCTCCGGCGTCATTCTTATAACTCCATATATCCTCACCGGGAATATATAGCGACCAACCGGCAAATTTATAACCCTTCTTTGTAAAGGTATTCTTACGAATGGGCGTTGATACACCATAAAGCACGTGAGAAGTGACCTCCCCGCTACCGGCCTTATATTTGCTTACATTCGTGTCCGGGCAATATTGAATATGGAAGAAGAACGGAGACAAGTCATACAGATAAAAGTGGCGCGCATTTGATTGCGTATCTTTGGCGTAGAAGAAGTTCATGCCAGCATAGACCTTATTACCAACCATAAATATACTCTCAAACTCCATACTGTCAACATAGGCACCAACCTTTCGTCGATCAAACTTAAAGTTGACTTCCCGCACCAACTGACCGCTCCAATTATATACACCCATGTGATTCTGAACGGCGCTTTGATCATCCGTCTTATACGGTTTATAATACAAAGCGTATATGTAATTATTGTCGCAATATATACCTTGATGATCTCTGCGATTTCCGCCTGTACGCATATTGGTATCTTTACACTTAGCAATTAGATTAAAGTCGCGATCAAATATGCAAAAATAATTATATGTCGTACTTTTTGTATCATTCGAACTAACCACACAAACAACATACCGGTTCAAATATGGATTAAATGCAATACTGGAGGATCTGCAACTGATATAGTGCTTAGACAGTTTTAAGGTGGAGGTTTTGCCCCGAAAATAGTCCGCATTGACTTTGCAAATCGTTTGGTTATCTCCACCGCCGCAAGCCACCACAATTTCATCTGTCACACTATTGTAGGTCAAACAGTTTGCGTGGCCAAGAGTAGCAAGCTTGCTGTTGGCACGATCCGAACGGTAGCTATCCACAACTACCTTCCCACTGTCATCAAAATGGCAAGCAAGGATAAATCGTCCCAACTCTTTCTTTTGATCCAGCGCACCATCGTTGACTAAAATCATGTAAAACATATACTTGCCGTCAGAGCAACCACCCTGCATATACGGATTACAATATTTACTAGCGAGACTTCCAAACTCATTGTCCGCATAAGCTTTAATCGTACTACGCGGCACCAAACACTTAAAATTACCGGAATCCCCCTCCGCTTTGGCCGCCGCATCGGAAATACCGCCCAGCTTTAAGGTCAAGTCTGTAGGCTCGTCTTCCCAAATATCCAGCGGTGATATTTCGCTCTCATGAAGCAGCGCGTCTGTAGCCGACTGATCGGCATCCGCATAGGTAAACTGCGGGTCCATAATCGGTTCGCAAGTATCCACGCCGGATCCATTGGACGAAACATCCACATCTGCGCCATCCGGCGCGTACTCCATAATGGGCTCAACATCCTCTTCTGTCGCAGCATCGTCCGCAATGGCAGCACCGGCCTGCATAGGCAACACGGAAATCGTCATTAGCATGGCTAAAGCTGTCGCAATCGTCTTTTTAAACTTATTCATTTTTGCTCCTCTTCTCTTTGTTTATTCGTTTTTTATACTTTCACGGACTTTACATCGGAGTACGTGCCGTAGACGGTTTTGCCCTTGCTGTTCTTTTTAACTGCACGGACTTTTACATAGTAGGTCTTGCCTTTGGTGACCTTTTTCTTAAAGGAAGTGCCTGAGGCAGTGCCCAGCTTCTTGTAGCTGCCGTCTTTCTTGGTAGCGTAATACACCTGGTAACTTTTCGCTTCTCGCACAGCGTTCCACTTAGCGCTCAGCGTGCCGTTCTTGGCGCTGACTTTTGCGCCCAGCACCTTGCCGAACTTGGTCTTGGCCTTGCACTCTTTACTGGCCTTGCCGCTAAAATCTGCGTCGCAAATGCGGTTCACGCCAATTACACGGAAGCGGTAATTGGTAGACCCGGCCATGTTCTTAAAAGTATAGCTGGTGCCGGTAACGGTGGCATAAGTCTTCCACTTCTTTTGACTGACCACATACCGCTGCACCTTGTACCGATTGGCGTACTTGGCCTTGTTCCAGGTAAGTTTTACCGTGCTGCCGGTGGTGCCGGCTTTTACCCCGCTCACCTGCGCCGGGGTTTTGATGACTTTATAGTTTACCTTTTTAATATATGGATCTTTACTGGCGTTGTTCTGTTTGCACTGCTTCTCAATGGTAGATCCGGGCAAGCAATAGATGCGTACAGCTGGATCCATCAATAAGCCATACTGACCAATGTTCACAAACTTGGTGGATTTACCCAAAATCACAACATTGCCCTTAACTACTCCTGAAAAAGCACACGAATCCAAATTCTTTACCGTCGCAGGCACCGTAATATTGTTTGTATCTCCGCCATCGCAGCAGAACACATCACCGCCAATGGAAGTAATGGTGGAAGAAAACACCACTTTCTCTAATTTTGGAAATGCATAGGAAAATGCGCCATCACCAATGGAGGTAATTCCCTCCTCAAAAACGATTTTCTTCACATACCGTGTCGTGTCGATATAAAAAGAGGGATAAATGCTACGAATAAGTATTTCATAGTCGATTTCAGACGAATCGACGATCGTGTAGCTACCGTCGCTGGTGCTTTCTTTTACAATACCATAATATTCGTCTCGTTCAGAAAATTTATCATTATAGTCATCATTTTTACACTCATCCCAACCTAAATAATATGCTGGTACAGCGCCCTTACCGCGAATATACAGCGTCTGCGTTTCCGGCTCATATAAATATGTAATTTTTGTCTTCTTTTCCGCCGCCTGGGCAGATATGCCGCCTACGCAAAGACAGGTAAACAGCATTACAAAACTTAAAAATACAGATAATATCTTTTTCATTTTTTCTTCTCTCCTTTTTGTCAGTTAATGAAACAGCAACACAAAATATGTGCAAATCACCTCCAACTTTATCATTTCTTCATTCTTTATTCTCAACTAAACAATAACACATTTACAATAAAAATTCATTATACAATTTACATAAACATTTGCGGTACATTTTAGCAATAATTGCCAATTAAATACCCCCGGTACAACGCGTACCGAGGGTTACAAATTTATGGGATAAAATTGAATTTTAATAAATGCCCTGCGCCAGCATAGCGTCTGCAACCTTTTCAAAACCGGCGATATTGGCACCGGCCACCAGGTTATAACCCAAGCCGTAGCGCTCTGCGGCTTCTACGGAATGCTTATGAATATTGATCATCGCCTGGTGCAGTTTGGCGTCCACTTCCTCCGCCGTCCAAGACAGGCGCTGGGAGTTTTGACTCATTTCCAAACCGGACACACACACGCCACCGGCATTGACAGCCTTAGACGGTGCAACGATCAGATCCTTTTGGTCCATTAAGTAATTGAGAGCGTCCGCAGTGGTGGGCATATTGGATACCTCTATGTAATACTTCGCGCCGTTGGCAACAATCTTCTTGGCGTCCTCCAAAGTCACCTCGTTCTGGGTAGCGCAAGGCAGGATCACATCGCCCTTAACGCCCCAGGGCTTCTCTCCCGGGTGAAACTCTGCGCCGAATTTGTCCGCATAGTCCTGCACGCGATCGCGACCGGAGGCCCGCATTTCCAGCAGATAATTGATCTTCTTCTCCGTGGCGATACCGTCCGGGTCGTACACATAGCCGTCCGGACCGCTGATGGTCAACGCCTTGCCACCCAGCGCAGTGATCTTCTTAATCGCGCCCCAGGCCACATTACCGAAGCCGGAGACTACAAAGGTTTTGCCCTTGATATCATCGTGCTGGTGCTTAAACACCTCACAGGTATAGTAAATCGCGCCGTAGCCTGTGGCCTCCGGGCGGATCAAGGAGCCGCCGTAGGACAGGCCCTTGCCGGTGATCACGCCGTTCTCAAATGCATCAGAAATACGCTTATACTGACCAAACAGGAAGCCGATTTCCCGGGTGCCTACGCCAATGTCGCCGGCAGGCACATCCACATTGGGGCCGATATGCCGGTACAGCTCTGTCATAAACGCCTGGCAAAAGCGCATAACCTCACCCTTGCTCTTGCCCCGAGGGTCAAAGTCCGAGCCGCCCTTAGCGCCACCCATCGGCAGGCCGGTCAGGCTGTTCTTGAACGTCTGTTCAAACCCAAGGAAATACATAATACTGGAGTTCACGCTGGGATGGAACCGCAAGCCGCCCTTATACGGGCCAATGGATGAGTTGAACTGCACACGGTAGCCTCGGTTAATACGGGTCTTGCCGTCGTCGTCCACCCAAGCCACACGAAAAGTGATCAGTCGGTCCGGTTCCACCATACGGGTAAGAATATCGTCCTCCACATACTCCGGGTGCTGCTCAATCACCGGTGTCAGGGAGCTAAACACTTCTTCCACGCTTTGGATATACTCAGGCTTGGCATTATCCCGGCGCTTAACGGTATCAATTACGCTTTGAATATATGCATTCATAAAAAATCCCCCAGGCAGTTATAATTTGGTACTGAACAGAAACAGAATTCTGTCCAGTATCTCCTTGCCAAATTCATCATAACATCATTAAATCCAAATTGCAATAGAAAAGTGAGCGATTACTCACGATTTTTTTATTATTTTTTCGTGATTTTGCCTATTTATATGCGTTATTCGCCAAGTGTTTTGTATTTTATGCGCACGGTCTTTCACATTTTTGTCTAAAACATAAAAAAACAGACGGCAGCAAAAGCGCTGCCGTCTGCAAGGTTGCCGTTAAAACTGGCTGTCGTCAAAGGGGTCGCTGCCGCCGCCGGTCTCGTTGCCGTTTTGACCGCCGGACAGAGTGTACAGATCCCCGTCCATCAGATGGAAGTGCACCACTTCCGCCTCAGGCTTAGTATATTTCAGTTTCTTCATACTGTTTCTCCTTATTTTGCCAAAGTCACATTCGTCCAGGGACTATACGAGGTATGGCGCTGGCCTTGCCCGTCTGTGTAAACCACATAGCTGCGCGCAGAGTAGGTCTGCCCCGCCGGGTTGCTGAAGGTGTAGCTGATCAGGTACTGACAGCTGTCCGTCTGGCTGTTGGACTTGGTGATCACCGTCTTGGTACCCTTACCGTCTGTGCCGTTATTAAACTCCAAGCCGCAGGCGGTGACCGTATAGGTCGAGTCTGTACCCTGAGCATATTGCGCCACAAAGGTCAGCTTGCCGATCTCTGTGTTCCACACCTGACCGTTCTGGGAAGAAGCATCTTCCGCAGCGCCGCGCAGAGAAGCAATGGGGGCCTTTTGCTGCAATTGGGCAATGGAAGTCACGCCCTGCAGGGTATACTGATTGAAGTTGGACTGGGTGATTGCCACAAAGTCGCTCTTGGCGCCGGTAGCGTAGCAGTTATAGGTGGCAGAGTAGCTGACCACACGATAGGTGTTGCCGTCTACCGGCAGCGCCCAGCACAGGAAGTCCGCTGCGTCGGAAGTGAGGGTATACGGTGCGTCAAAGGTGTATGTACCTGCATTGGCACTGTACACCGGTTTGATCAGGACGGTGCCGTTCTTGGCAAAAGAGGTCACTGCCAGGCTGCTATCCAGCTTGGCGGCGTTTTGGCCGTTCACCAGCCAGCCGTCCAGGTGGTAGCCCACCAAAGTGCGGGCAGGCGCTGCTGCCAGTACGGTAGACAGGGTCTTGTCCGCAGTCACCGCATACTGGCTGTACACGCTGTCGCCGAAAGCGGACAGGTTCGTCACCGTCACGGTATCTGCCTTGGCAGCGGAGGTAAAGGTCACGGTACTGTCAGCCACCACCTCAAAGGTGTAGCTGGCGCCCTCCCCTGCTACGGTTACACCGTTGACGGTCCAGGTGCCGTTGGTGGCATTGGGCGCAGTCAAGGTCACGGCGGCGTTGGCGTCGTAAGAATCGGTGCTGACCGTTTGACCGTCTGCAATAAAGGTCACCTTAAACTGGTTGCTATACATACAGTCTGTATAGGCGGACAGCAGCTGAGCCGTGCAAGCATCAATGGCAGCCTGCTGCTTTTCGCTCAGCGCATAGGCAGTGCCGTCATTGGTGTAGGCGGTAGCCAACACTTCGGTCAAAGCCTGCTCCAGTGCTTGGTACTTGTCGGCGGCATAGTAGCCGTCCTTACCGGCAGCCACCACAGTCTTTACCCGGCTGACTGCGCTGTCCAGTGCCTCGTATGCACCATAACCGCACAGGGCGTCATACGCCTTTTGCAAGTGATCGGCCAAGGTTTGCAGGGCACTGCCGTCCTTTTTATAGTCATGATCTTTCAGGTCGGCAAAAGCACTCAGCGCTGCCTGATAAGCCTGTACAAAGTCGCTCCACAAAGCGGCCACATACTTGGTAGAACCGTTATCCAGCACCGTGTTGCCTACGGCGTAGGTGCTCATGCAGTTGTCCATTACTGTGCGCAAGTTGGTATAAACATCGGCAGCGGTGTTTACCGTAGCTGCATTATAAGCAGTCATCGCTGCGTCTGCGTCAGCCTGATAGCCGGTCACTGCACCGGCAAGGTCAAAGGCATAGTTATAAGCTGCCGGGTTGACACCGCTAACGGTATCCGCCTTGGCCAGCAGATCTGCCAGGCCGCCCTCTTTGTACTGGGCGGCTACCTGCTTTTGCGTGGTGGTGTCCAGACCGGCCACAGCATTTGCCAGGGGCGTATAATTAAGCACATACTGGGTGCTGTTCAGGGTCAGGTTCTCCGCTGCGTTGTCCGTATTCTCATTGTTCCGGTTACCGATCACCTTAGCCGTGAACTGCAAGCCGGTGTAGGTCTTGGCATATTCATTGGTGCCGAAGGTGGGGTTCAGGAATGCCTGGTTGTTCCAGAAACGAGAAGTACCGGTATTATCCTGATTGGCAGTCATATCTGCCGTGGTGCCCGCCTGGTAACCAAAGGTGGCGTTGTTGCTGGTGGCGGTCTTCCCGGGCCAGGTACTATACGCACCTTCCGCATAACCGTACCACAGGTGGCTGAGCATCAGGTCACTGCTCAAAGGCGCCACATAGGCGATCTTGCCGTAAGTGGTCTTTCTGTTGAAGATATTGCCACTGCTGTTCTCTATCTTTTTACTCTCCACAACCACCGGGAAACCGGGGTTGCTGTCGCCGTTCTTCAGCAGCACGGTGGTGCTGGGACTGGCGATCTTAAAGTTTACATAACCGACGCTCTGGTAGCTGTCAGCGGTGGTCTCGCCGCTGTACACATAATCCTTGGTGCTATACAGCACATCGGTGTAGCCGTCGGTGGCCTCCGTGGTGCCAAAGTAGCCCTTGCCCATCTGGGGCCGGGTGTATTCCTGCATGGCAGCCATACCGGCAATCAGTGCGTCCGTGGCTGCTTTCAGCCGGGCAGCAGACACATCGGCCCCGCCGTAACGGGCAGCGTCCAGCAGACGGTTGGCCTGCACATAAGCAGCGTAAGCAGCAGAAGCGTTGGTGTACAGCTTACCGCCCTGAAGCAGTGCCTCAAAGGCAGCCACCTGCGAAGTCAGCTCAGACTGGGTACCCTGGGCAGAAGTGGCAGAGAACTGCAAGTTGCCGTAATTGCCGATCATACGAACAGCGTTATCTTTGTTGGCTGCGTCAGAATAGCCAAGGCCAACATAAAATGCAGCGCCGTCGGCCACTTCCCGGGCGTCGATTACGCCCGCAACCGTGGCGGCCAGCTTGCCGTCCACATACAGGACCGTCTCTTTGCCGTTATAAGAAATGGTATAATTGGCCTCCTGGCCGGCAGGTACGGTCACCTTTTGGGCAGCGGTCTTATTTGTACCGCCTGAATAAACGGAAAGCGTGCCGTCGCAGCCCAGGCGGATAAAGTCTTTGTCCGCAGCAGCCAGTGCAAACACGGTGCCGCTGGTGCCCAGGTCGTTATCGTCCGTCTGTCGGGTATGGCTAAAGGAGACGGTAAAGCTGTCCGTTTTCATCAGTGCCTGGATCACCGGGTCATTGACGAACACTTGGCCCTGATTGAGCCACAGCTTGCCGCCCTGCTCTGCAATACCGGCCTTGTTCAGCTGGTACTCATAGGTGTAGCCGCTGGAATCCGTCTGCTTGGTATAGGTCCAGTCAGAGGTCAGGTTTAGGTCGGAGTCAAAGCGATAGCGCATATCCGTAGAGCGCTGGGCCTTGAGCATGGTATTATATTCCTCATCGGTAATGGCCAGCACGGAACCGTGGCGGGGAGACAGCTGGTTCAAGGTATACTGGCTGTCCGTGAGCTTTTCAAAGTTCTTAAAGTCCGTAGACTGGAACGCCAGATAGTGACCGCTGTTGCCGTACTCATCTGCCAGCATCACCATGGTGTTGGTACCGGTAATAAAGTGGGAATTGCACCCCTCCATTTTTGTGGAACGGCTGTTATAAACCTTAACAGGCGTGCAGGCGGAATACTGATCCGCGTCTTTCAGATCCGTGGAGGACACATAGTAAATGGTCTTCTCCCCGTCCGCCTCATTCTTATAATACATATAATAAATGCCGTTTGCGGAATCGTACATAATATCCGCATCAATAGAGGCGTCACCGTTCGGATTCTTATACAGCAACTGCGGCGCGCTGTAATGGGTCACATCCATCAGATTGTCCGTAAGCATATAATAAATCTTCTGTTCTGAACCGCCGGTAAAGCTGGAGGTGGACAGAGAGAAATACACCATATACTTGCCGGTGGAAGCGTCCCAGATCACCTGAGGCGCCCAAAAGCAATGAACGGTTTCATTGGCAGGCAAAGCAGGAGTGCCGTCTGCATTCTTCACATCCTTAATGGAGATATGAGACTCCTCGGACCAATTTACCAGATCCGCAGAACGCCACACGGTCATAGCGTCGTTCACATCCCACCAGCCAAGGGAAGCGTCCATATCCGTTGCTACCATATAAAAGTAGCCGTCCTGACCACGGAACAGATACGGGTCACGGGCACAGCCGGTGCCGGTAGTCTGCTCTACAACAGGCTGGTTGCCGTTGATGGCAGTAAAATTGTAGCCGTCATCAGAAACAGCAAAGCGAATCTTCTGTTCACTGGTATTGTTGCCGGTAAAATAAGCAAAAACATACTTACCGCCGGCAGAAGTTGCCGGGGTGGCGGCAGAAGCAGCAAAAGGCAGAGCAGTAAAGCAAGTGAGCGCCATCAGCACTGCAAGGAAAACTGCAATCAGCCGTTTGCCGGTTAATTTTTTGCGCATAGATTTGCACCTCCGATTTCCTTTTTGGGCAGAAAAAAACAGACTACACCAAAATCGGCTATATAGTACTCCCTGAGAGGTAAAAAGTCAATACATTGTAGATAAGTGGTACAGATATTTCCGTGTGTTCAATTTAGATGACTGCTCTGCCATCCGTATAAAACCATGTTCCGTCAAAACCGATCAGCGTCACGCAAAAAGGCCGCCGTGCATACGCACAACGGCCAAATTTTGCTATATTTATGCAGCTATCTCCGCAACACATCGACCATGCGGCTACGCAAAGCTCCACCGGACCTTTGCTCCCGAATCAAAGATTTGGAGCCTTGTGCCGCATCATCTCACGCGGCATTAGTACATGCCGCCCTG